>Ga0064014_10042_pt1 | contig 66962 bp, 68 predicted proteins | sample CrowatWCoCulture_2_FD_61584 | JGI IMG/M metagenome (GOLD analysis project Ga0064014, IMG submission 61584) | Marine cyanobacteria communities from the University of California, Santa Cruz, USA, analyzing cyanobacterial DNA methylation -... | ecosystem: Host-associated > Microbial > Bacteria >...
TTTGCCCAAAAAAGAAGTTACCGATCGCACCAAAACGAGAAGTATAACGAGTAAAAATCATCCCTGTTTGGTCTTGTAATTTCAGATCAGAACCAAAACTATAACCAGCGTCTCCTCTACCGATTAATGTCCCTTTTAGTTGAACAGCTTTCCCCCTAACAGGACTACCATAGGGGTCACACATTAGAGTCAGGATATCAGAGGATTGAGCTTTCTTAAAATCAGGATAAAGTAGAAGAGTTTTCAGAATAAATCCGCCCCCAAATCCCCAAGCAATAGAACTAATTAACAAGCCAGTATTATTCAAAAATATTGTTAATGTCAACCCGAATATAAAGCCCAAAATACCACCAATAATATGACTATTACTAATAATTAATTCTCCAAAAAAGTTATTCAGCAACTTTTGTTTATTGAGTTTGTTTCCCTCTTTAATAACACTAGCCATATTAAACTGAGAACCGATACCCATTTGTTCTGCATAAGTAGACAAAGCTTGAATTCTTTTCCCTGTTAAAGGATGAGTTGAATTAAATTCAGCCAATTTAGCCCAAGGATTAAATAAGTCCCAGACAAAAACTTTTCCTAACCGTTGCACCTCGGCACTACTGCCATAGATTGTCCCAGTAGTAGCAGCCCCTTTGGCATCACAAATGCCTAAAGCCCGAGTTCCTTCTAATACCTGACTAGGTTCTGAATTGTTAGTTAATTCTTCTGTAATTCCGTATGCTATTTTAACCAAAGCCCGTGATAAACCGTTAGGATTTCCCGTCACCTCAGCAGCAAAATGATCCGCAGAATATTCCCGAGTTCGGGATAAATAAAGCATTAAATAAGTACCAATAATATAAAAGAAATAAGCAGCAATCGAAGCAACTTTTAAGCCATCTTTTAATTTATTATCACTATTGCCCCTATGACTCCAGCGACGAGCAAATAAATAGATTAAGTAAGTAATCTGTACCAAGGTAGATGCTAAGGTCATGATAGCAAAGTCCCAATGGACAATATGACCTAATTCATGGGCGTAAACCGTAGCAATTTCATCATCGTCTAAATAAGTAAATAACTCTTGACTAACCACGATACGAGCATTTCCGGGGAGGGAACCATAGGTGAAGGCGGTGGGGTTTTGGTCATCAATAATACCTAAACGGGGATGGACTAATTGTCTTTCTCGACACACCCGTAAAATCATCTCAGCAGCTTCGGGACTACGACGCTTAATTTCGGCTAAATTAACCCAACGAGTCTGATAAAGCCATTTTTGGGTAAAGTCCATGATCACAGGAGACAGGAAAAATGTCACCCCATTAAACACCAGGGTAACAGCTACAGAGATCATTAATCCTAATAGGGGGTTTTCTCCACCTGAGATTAAAAACACTCCTAAACATAGAGACAACACCATACCCAACAAGAGAGTAATGGTAAAAGTAGAGGCAAAAGCCAGGTTATCAGCGACTTTTGGCATCATTAACCTGACACCTGTTTGCTCGGCTCTCCCTGCTATTTTATTAAACTCAGGCTCTTTACTATGTCCACTGCTATTGATCTCATCTTGATTAACGATGGATAAAAAGCTCTTAGCCCATTGTTGAATTTCTCGATTAGAATGCTTTTGTAGGGTTTGGGCTAGGGTAATAGCTTTCTCCTGTTGTCCGTTACCCCGATAAGCCCTGGCTAGAGCAATTAACCCTTGAACATAGAAATCAGAGTTGCGATCGGGATAATGCTGACAAAAGTTACCTAACAGACTCACAGCTTCGGAGTATTGCTGTTGTTGTAAGGCTTGTAGTCCCTTATTGAGTAAATCTGTTGACATGGTTTGCCTTTGAAGAGTTGATGACGGTGTTTATCGAAAAATCAAGGGTCTAAAACCCCGTCCTAAAGGACGTAATATGCTAGTGTAGAAGGATACGGGAGGGCATCCCGAAATTCACGCCTTGGGAGACATGAATAGGTAAGACCAGTGATGGCACGTTCAGCGCAGGAAGCTTCTTGCCTAACAGCAGAAGTATGTCACATCCTATAAGTACCCAATTTTTACCTAATAATTGACAACTTAGTCTAAGTTTTTTAGCTTCCCCTCCTATTTCCCTCCATCGGAGGGGTTAGGGGTGGGTTGACTTGGCAGAGCTAAACCCTTAGAGAAAACTCATTATTTTTTCATCTCTTATTAATTTTATAAATTCTTTTATATCCTACAATCAAATAATTATCTTAAAGTTAGGAATTTTGACAATGGATAATCAAAATCTGTTAGTAGAAAACAAGGGACAGTGCCACATTTTTGAAACGATCGCTTCTGAAAAAGAACGATCTTCTCCCTATCGTCTCTATCGTTTCTTGACAGACTTAGAAGATATTTTAGAAACTATCGATGATGACTATCTCCGTTTACGGAAAATTGTCTCTTTAGTTAGGCAATTATTAGATGATTCTTCTTGGTTATTATTATCCATGCTCACACCTAATCCTGAAACCGGCTGGGATATTATGACACTCTATGATGAACCTTATCTTCCCATAACTATACAATTAGTAGCGTGGGCTTCAGGAACTGTTTCCAGAATTCATAATCATGGTTGTTGGGGTTTAGTTACGTTGTTAAGTGGTCAAGAAAAAAATACTTTTTGGCGACGGAACCCACAACCTAACTCACCTGATAAAATTGAAAAGGTAGGGGAACAAATCTTAAATACGGGCGATATGATCTGTTTTCTCCCCTCAGCTATTCATCAAATAGAAGCTTTAGGAAATGAGCCAACCATTAGCTTGAATCTATATGGGGTAACGGATTTTGAGAATAGATTCGAGTTTGATATCACTTCAGGGACAGCACGAAATTTTTGATTTATTGTCTTAACCTCTTATTGCATTTTACGATAACAACGACTGGTAATAAAATAAGGGTGAAAAACTTCTAAAAAATTATGTTGAAGGGTTTTAAAAAAATGCTCCACAATATCAGTATCATCGATATGAAAGGGATATTCTTGATTGAACCCTTTGAAAAAATACCAATTAATAATAAGCTTTCCTTGAGGGGCAAGCATTTTCTTAAATAGTAACAATTGTTGACTAGGATCGGATAAATGTTCTAGAACATCAAAACAAATTATAGTGTCAAAGAATTCTATTTTATTTACTGTAGAACAACAAGTTACTTTGTCTGTTAGTCCTAATTGATTAATTCGATATTGAACAAAGTCTAGGTTTCTGGGATTAATATCACAATAAATAACTTGTTCTACTTCAGGAGAAAGTGCAGCAGCAATAGAATGAGTTCCAATACCTCCTCCAAAATCTAATACTTTCCCTCTGACATTATCAGAAATAAGACGTAATGTATCTCTAATATAATCTGAACTATTTAGGTGCCAAGCTGCTAACTCGAATAAATGTAAATCCCCTACCTTATCACGATAAAATTGTGTTGCTTTTTCCCAATCAAAATCATTTTTTCCTAATTGGGCTAATTCTTCTTGACTGGTTATCAGAGCATTTTCTAAGACTTCTTTTTCAAGGTTTAGAAACCCTTGTAGATGATTTTTTAAGTCAAATGAATTATCCCAATGAGTTTTTAAGAAAGTGGGGGTAGCCAATAAATTCATAATCAATTCTGCTCCTTTGTTGAATAATAAACAATTCCTGATTATACTATTTCATGTGCCTTTTTGAGCCTGTTTGTTAAGTAACTCATAAAACCAAGTTTCAAAGCGATCGCCTAATACTTTTAGAGAATATTCTGTTTCAGCTTGTTGGCGACATTGTTTCCTCTCAATTTTATCAATATGATCGATAGCATCAACCAACCCAGAAATACTATCAGGTTCAACCAAAAATCCTGTTCTTTCATCTTGCACAATTTCTGCTGGGCCACCCCGTTGATAAGCAATAACAGGAACACCACAAGCTAATGCCTCAATAGCTACATTTCCAAACGCTTCTACCCATCTCGGAGTCATCAACAAAGCCTGACATTTACCTAATTTTTCCTGCAATTCTATGGTATTAAAAAATCCTTCGTATTGATAGGGGGCATTAGGATGATTTTGACGAATATTTTCCCAGTATTGCTCATCTGTAATCTTACCAAAAATTTTCAGAGGAATATTAACAATTGCTGCTGCTTCTATGGCATCTTCTAAGGCTTTTTCTGGGGTAATTCTTCCCACCCAAGCTAAATAGTTTTCAGGGGTATGACAATAATTATATAAAGATAAATTTAACCCATTTCCAACAACACGACAAATATTATTAAAAGGAAAAGTTGCCGCTTGAGCATGACTATGAACTCCAATTGTATTGGGATAATTTTTAGCAACTCGGTTCATAATCTCATCCAGAGCATCCGTCATAGAACCCATACTGATAAGATGAACAATAGGAGTCGCAAAAAAAGGAGTAAGATAAAAAGGTAACCAATCAAAAGCGAAATTAACGATTAAATCATACTCATCTTGTACCCTTCTAGCATAGTCCCACATATTAGCTAAAACGGAATTTTCGGGTAAAATAATCGGTGTATCCCGATGATTATGTTGGGCCATTTCTTGACAAGTTCCTGAAATTTGTTTACAAGAAATATGATCAACCTTTGAACTTTCGGGCGCGACAATAGTTACTTGATGTCCCCGTTGACTCATTTCTTGGCCTAGGTTAAGCAAAGTTAGCTCAACCCCTCCGCCGATCCCCGATCCTAAAGGTCCAACAGGGGTTGACAAAAATAACAACTTCAGCATTGACTCTCAAAAAAACATAAATTGAAGGATAGATGTTATCCTAAAAGCTAATTTGTCGATAATCTATCCTTTTTCCCATTGTCCCATAATTGTTCTACTCAATACAGATTTTTGCCCTGACTATGACTTCTGTAAACCCTCTCAATCAAAACCGGCAAACCATAGAACTAGCTCCAAGCTACAAAATTCCCGTTATCCTAGTGCTGATGGCGATCGCAATTTTCATCATACAACCTTGGGCTAGTCTTCCCGTAGCACTACTAGGTTTATTCCTTCTGCTACAAACCGTTACCATTCGCTTAAAATTTACCCCAACCAGCTTAGAAGTGTATCGCTCTGATAAATGTCTCCGTAGTTTTCCCTATAGTGAGTGGCAAAACTGGGAAATTTTCTGGCAACCTGTACCGACTTTATTTTATTTTAAAGAAGTAAAAAGCATTCATTTTCTACCTATTATATTTGACCCCCAAACACTTACCAATTGTTTAGAGCGGTTTTGTCCCCTTGAGCAAATCAAAGCCGATGGGTTGAAATAACCACCAACTCAAGGATAAAATCTCTCTAGAAATAGTCAATAGCTAATAATCAAAAAACAGATTAGAATCTCGAATATTGAACTCTGTACTTAAATCTAAATCCATGACCTCAGACGTTCCCCAATCTTCTAACCCCGATCTTACCCCTGATACTCCTCAAGAGAACACTTTTATTGAGGAAATAGAAGGATTAGAACCCTTAAACATTCCCGATATAGAAGGGGAAAATCCACTGCTTGACCCATCAGATCAACTACTATATCTGACTGAGGAGTCATCTAAATCTGTAGATTTAGAAAATACTATTGAGGAACTGACTCAAGAGGTTGAGATATTAAAACAACAGAAACAAGGATTAATAGCTGAAATAGAATCATTAGAAGTCACTAAAGCTCAAAAAATCTCAGAAAAGACCCAGACTGTAGAAGAAACTCTGGAAAAAATGATTGTTGAAGGACTCAAGGAACTTCAGCAAAAAAAACAAACCCTAGAACTATCTGTAGAACAATTAGAACGTCGTCGAGATCGAATTCGAGAGGAAATGAAAACCAATTTTGCTGGAATCTCTCAAGACTTGGCTATCCGTGTACAAGGATTTAAGGATTATCTGGTGGGGAGTCTACAGGATCTCGCAGCAGCGGCCGAACAGTTAGACTTACCAAGCCAACAGAGTTGGGAACAACCCTCAGAACCAGTCAACTCTCCTTCAGTGAGTGGCTCAAATGCTCAATTTGCACCCCAAGAGTTTGCAGAACAAACCCGTAAAATTCAGCAAATTTCAGAGCAGTATCGCAAAAATCCTGACTACTACGGACCCCCCTGGCAGTTACGTCGAACCTTTGAACCTATCCACACCGAAAGAGTCCAGAAATGGTTTTTCTCTCAAGGGGGAAGGGGTACAGTTAAGTCCATGGGCAGTCGTTTACAAAATATTTTAGTGGCTTCTGCTGTCATTTCTATTTTAAATGAACTGCACGGCGATCGCACTCGTTTTCTAATTTTGGCCAACACCCCAGAAAGACTAGGAGAATGGCGAAGAGGACTCCAAGACTGCTTAGGGATTTCTCGTGGTGATTTTGGACCAGAAAGAGGGGTGGTTCTCTTTGAATCTCCAAATGCTTTGGTTCAAAAAGCAGAAAGATTAGTAGAGGAGGATTTTCTACCTCTTGTTATCATTGATGAGGCAGAAGAACAAATTAGCCTTTCCTTACTACAATTTCCCTTGTGGTTGGCTTTTGCCCCAGATCCAGAGCAAATGAGCAGTTATCTCTATTAAGCAAGCAAAATTTTCATCAAATTCAATTTTACTCATGACTTATGGCTTTTTTGATTAGCGCACTACTGATTTTTCTCGGCTATTTACTGGGTTCAATTCCCACAGGATACTTGACCGCATTTTATCTTGAAGGCATCGATATCCGTGAACATGGTTCGGGGTCTACCGGTGCCACCAATATTTTACGGACTGTTGGCAAACGTGCAGCGATATTTGTCTTGATGGGAGATTTAGGTAAAGCCATGTTAGCTGTTTCTGCCGTTAAATTATGGTTTTTGCTGCCATTTGCTGATCTTCTACCCTTGGAATGGAAATCTTGGTTAGTGGTTTTGGCGGCGATCGCTGCTATTTTTGGTCACAGTAAGTCTATTTTTCTTAATTTCACTGGAGGAAAATCTGTGGCCTCTAGTTTAGGGGTGTTATTGGTTCTTAACCCCATTGTCGCTTTAGGTACGTTGGGCAGCTTTTTAGTGATGTTAGCTTTATCTCGGATCGTCTCCTTAAGTTCTATTACTGGAGTTATTGCCGTTAATATTCTCATGTTCGGGCTAAATCAACCTTTGCCTTATTGCTTATTTGGGGTAACTGCCGGGGTTTATGTTACTTTTCGTCATCGGACGAATATTATACGTATTTTCGCCGGAACTGAACCTAGAATTGGACAAAAATTACAACAAGAAGGAAGTTGATTATTTCTGAATTAGAGATTATCTCAAAATATCTAAATACTTTGTTTTTATTGGAGTAAAAGCTGATGACTTTTTTGACCAAGAGTCAATATCAACATTTAATATATAGTTTTGTATAAAATTATATATTAAATGTTGATGTTTTATTACTTTCTGCTTCAATGATAATTTTCCCATTTTCTGTATCAATTGCAGTGGCTTGTTTTTGGTTTTTTATTATCAGAAGCATGTTAAAATTTAACGTATCTTCTAATAAAAATACAATAAATAAAAAGATTTTTTATATCTTTTTTGTTGCACTTTTTATATCTTTTGTAGTGGAAATATTTGTTAATAAACATTCTAAACTCATTTACCCACAGTATGGAAATCCAGTTAGCAACTATGACTATTTAATGGTAATTATCTCCCTTCTTGCCTTAAAGTTTAATAGAGTCAGTTTAGTACAGGTCAAAACCCGAATTTCTCACAAAATCTGCGATCGCCAAACACAGAAGCCTTACAGGAAGTGGGTTTGAACAGAGCGATCGCAGATTTCCCCAACCAACAGTCTGTTGTCAGATTTTAAGTTAAAATCAACCCGAATTAGACAAAGATGAAAAGATAAATCAATCACTCATTTTTCCAAAAAAATTATTAATAAAATCTCTAATAGTACTAGATTGTTAGAATAAAATATGCTATAATTTAATTATTAAAGCAATTTACCTTAAACTGATTTAATGAGTCCCAGTCATCCCCGAACCCCTCGTCAAGTAATCAACTTTAGTAAACAGAAAGGAAAAGAAATAATCGCTAATTTTGATGGGGGACTAATCACTTCAGATGCGGGGATTGTCTGGATAGCTGAGTTGGATAAAAAACTGGGAATTACGGAGAAGTTTGGTAACTGTTTTCAAGATCATCGTCATCAATCTTATGTAGATCATTCCGTTCATGAGTTATTAGCACAAAGAAGCGACATTACAACCACATCTCGTTCGTTACTGGTTAAATGCCAAAATTGATGATCCCTTAAAATTTAAAAAGCAAGTCAAATATATCTGTGAACTTCATAAAGAAGCTAAAACTTTGTTAGAACAAGGAATTCATTTAATTAGTACAGATGAAATGACAGGGATTCAAGCTCTTGAGAGATTATTTCCGAACAAAAGAATCAAGCCTAAACAAGTAGAAAAAATCGAATTTGAATATGAAAGACACGGAACTTTAAGCTTGATTGCGAACTGGGATGTGGCAAGAGGAAAAGTTGTTAGTCCCTCTATTGGACCGACAAGAACAGAACAAGATTTTTCTGAACATATCCAGAGAACGATTAAGATTGATGAAAAAGCAGAATGGATTTTTATTGTAGATCAACTCAACACTCATAAATCGGAAAGCTTAGTCAAATTAGTAGCAGAAAGCTGTGGAATTACTATTGATTTGGGAAGAAAAGGAAAGGAGGGGATTTTGCAATCTATGGACAGCAGAGCAGATTTTTTATCAGATGAATCTCATCGAATTCGCTTTGTTTATATTCCCAAACATACATCGTGGCTTAATCAAATTGAGTGTTGGTTTTCGATCTTAGTCCGGCGTTTACTCAAAAGAATTACTGTCCGTTCAACTGAAGAACTATCCCAAAAAATTCTCAATTTTATTGATTACTTTAATCAACATTTTGCTAAGCCGTTCGTTTGGAAATTTAAGGGCTTTAAAGATCATAAGTGACTGGTGGATTATTTTTGCTAAGCTGCACTAGCTTTGTATCGAAAAAGTATGGTCTTACAAGAGTTAGAACAATATGAAGAAGCATTAATTGCTATTGATAAAAGTATTGAATACATTAGTAGTGAGTCTAAGTCTAGGTTTTACTTTCAAACTTATAATCAACGAGGAAAAATTTTAGAAGATTTAGGGCGTTATTCAGAAGCAAAAGAAGCTCATGATAGGTCCATAGAAATTTATCCTTCTGGGTTTTCCTATTTCAACAGGGGTTATCTGCTTTTCTTAAAATTAAACCAACCTCAAGAAGCAATCAAAGATTTCGACAAAGCCATTGAATCAGATAATATTTTGGCTTATGCACTCAGGGCAAGCGCATATTTGACGTTAAACAACTATGAAGCAGCCTTAGCTGATATGAATAAATCCCTTGAATTTCAACCTGGAGAGGCTTATAGATATGGGTTGCGTGGCATGATTTATAGAGGGATGAAGAATTATTCTCAAGCCCTTGTTGATCAGACTAAGGCCATAGAATTAGAGCCAAATAATGCCGAACACTATGACGCACGACATTATACCCACTGGTTCATGGGCAATATCCCTGAAGCCTCTGCTGACAAGGCTAAACCCGGATTTCTCACAAATTAATTTGAAAGCCCAATCCAGAGATGAAAAATGATAATTTTTAGGACTAATAGAAATTTTGAATATAGATGAATAAAAAAATTGACTTTGATTATCCAAAAATTGAGTTTAAGAGGGAATAATTATATTAACTTTTGATTTTCTCCACGATAAATAAGACTAAATGAAAGTATCAGTCAGTCAACAACTTATGATAGATATCTTTTTCAAAAAACGACTTATTCTACTTATCCAGTATTAGGAATAGTTTTAATTCTTTTGTTAGCAATAGATAAAATATCTTGATAAGGACAAGCACTAGCTATAGCGATAATAATTCTTCTACAACTAATCTCTATTCTGGCTCCCAACTTAAGAAGATTTAGACGTATTCTTCCAACAGTTGCTTTAGCCAATGAAGTTTTTTTTAAACAGTGTTGACGAAAAGCATTTATGAGAACATAAGCCCAGGAATGTATCCATAATCTTAGTTGATTACTTTGAAATGTTTGAGTTGAAGTTCTATCAGCTAACAAGTCTAATTGTTGTTCTTTAATCCGATTTTCCATCTCGCCTCTCGGACAGTATTTTTTTGTATAAAGTTTTGAGGGTGGAATTTTTGAAGCGGGCAAAGATGTCACCACATGGCGCATTTTTAAGCCATCACTTCCATAACAAACTTTTGTCACTACTCTTCTTTGACAACTCCATGACTTTTCTGTTTTATAACGAATAGAGCGATACCAAGTAGAAATTGGTACTAATTTTTTAACTTCTTCTAAATCTTCTTTTTTCTGAAATAAACTATCCATTAATTCAGTTATTGGAGCTAGTTTTTTTTCATATTCATGTTTGGCTTTTTCAATTACATCATCCGCTCGTAACTTAAGAACGCCATTTGTTCCCATAGCTATAACATAATCAACTAAAGGCTGATTTTCACAAAAATAGAAGATTTCTTCACGGGCATAGGCACTATCACCCCTAACTAGGATATGAGTCTCTGACCATTTTTCTCTAATTAGTCCGATAATTCTTTGTAATTCGTCTAAGGCTCCATCGGCTGGATCTACATTAGATGAACGAAGTTTAGCAACTAATAAATGATGCCCACAGAAAATATATAAAGGAGCATAACATACTCCGTGATAATAACTATTAAAAAATGCCCCTTCTTGATTACCATGTACTTGGTCATCCGTGACATCCATATCTAATATAATACTTAAGGGAGGTTTTTGATAAGACTCTAAAAAAAATTCGACAAAAGATTTTTCAATGGCTTCAAAGTTGGGTTCTATTTTATGATAACGACTCGTTTTTTTGTCGAGAATAGTCTCAGGATAATATTCCAATCTATTAATTGTACTTTTTCCAGCTAACCATCCCTTTTTATCTTCAAGTTCATTAAGCTTTTCTAAAGCGATCTTAAGGGCAGGATCGTGACGTAATTTATCATGGTCATTGACATCTTCATAGCCTAAAATAATTCCATAAAGCCTTTGTGCTAATAACTCATGAACGGAATGATCTACATAAGATTGATGACGATGATCTTGAAAACAGTTACCAAACTTCTCGGTAATTCCCAGTTTTTTATCCAACTCAGCTATCCAGACAATCCCCGCATCTGAAGTGATTAGTCCCCCATCAAAATTAGCGATTATTTCTTTTCCTTTCTGTTTACTAAAGTTGATTACTTGACGAGGGGTTCGGGGATGACTGGGACTCATTAAATCAGTTTAAGGTAAATTGCTTTAATAATTAAATTATAGCATATTTTATTCTAACAATCTAGTACTATTAGAGATTTTATTAATAATTTTTTTGGAAAAATGAGTGATTGATTTATCTTTTCATCTTTGTCTAATTCGGGTTGATTTTAACTTAAAATCTGACAACAGACTGTTGGTTGGGGAAATCTGCGATCGCTCTGTTCAAACCCACTTCCTGTAAGCCTTCTGTGTTTGGCGATCGCAGATTTTGTGAGAAATTCGGGTAAAGTCATAGCGTTAGAGCCTGAGAATGATGAGCATTATTTTGAGAGACAAAATTTATACTTTTTAAATGGTCAATACAAACTAGCACTAGAAGATGTTCGACAATCCATTAAACTGAACCCTAAAGAGGCAGAATACTATCAACAAAGTGGAATTTTAAGAAATAGTCTTGCAGATACTCAAGGTGCTTTAGAAGATTACAATAAAGCCATTAAATTTAATCCGAATTATGCCCAGGCTTATTATACTAGAGGGTCATTATATAGCACAGCATTCTCAGATTATGGCAAAGCAATGGCAGACTTTACAAAAGCCATTGAACTTAATCCTAAGTTTGGGGAGGCTTATATTAGCAGAGGTTTATTGCAGGCAGTATTATCAGATTTTCAAGGGGCATTAGAAGATTTTAATCAGGCTATTCTATTAAGCAAAGATCCTGATCCTAAGATGAATTTGCTATGGAATGGAACACCTGTAGAAGACTATGAATCTTTAGGGATGTACAGACGGATTGCCGATAATCTTCTCGAAGGTGTGGAAGAAAATGATCAGAATTCTAGGACTGCTGGTATTCACAAATATAGGGGTGATATTCGTCTACAATTAAAGGATACAGAAGGAGCATTACAAGATTATAATGAAGCCATTAAACTTGCTCCAAAACAAGCAGATGCTTACGTCGCAAGAGGAGATTATTATACTCAAATGCAACAAGCAGAAAAAGCCAAAGCTGATTATAATAAGGCAATTACAATTTATTCAGAATCTATCGAAAATCCGACAATTAAGGCTAGTTTGTTCATACATTATAGCGATCGTGCAGAAGTTTATAGCAAAATTAAGAACTATCAAGCTGCCATTGCTGACTACACTCAAGTTATTGATATTGGTGGACCTAATCTCTTTCTAAGCTATGAATCAAGAGCAGTAATTTATCAACAAATCAAAGACTACGAAGCTGCTATTAAAGACTTTTCTAAAGCGATTGCAATCCAACCAGAATTTATACGTATTTATGGACGCAGAGCCATCGTTTATTTGGAGATGAAAAACTATGAGGCTGCTCTTACAGACTTGTCTAAGATCATTAAATTAGGTAAAAATAGTCAAGAAACTGAGGAATTTGTGGTTGTTTTCGCTTATTTACAAAGAGGAAAATTATATCAACAAGCAAAAAATTATCAAGGGGCAATTGAAGACTTTTCTAGTTTAATTAAATTACAACCTAACTCACCTGAATCAGTGGAAGTTTATGGAAGAAGAGGTTTAAGTTATGCTCAATTGAAAAATTATCCAGCAGCCATTGAAGATTTTTCTAGTTTAATTAAATTACAACCTAAAAATCATCAAGGTTATACCTATCGTTGTCGTGTTTATATCGAGTTGAAAGATTATAATCAAGCTATGAAAGATTGTAATCAAGCAGTTGCAATTGCTCCCAATAACCCAGAAGTTTATTTCGCCCGTGCTGGTGTTCATAGTGGTTTAAAGAATTACTCAGCAGCCATTAAAGATGCTGATAAAATCATTGAAATTGCCCCAGATTTTCCTGTTGGTTATTGGGTAAGAGGAGCTATGTATTTTGCACAAAATAACCCAAGTAAAGCCTTGTCTGATTATGAATTAGCATTGAGTAAGAATGATAAATTTGCCCCTGCAATATCGAGTATTGCTTACGTTAAATATAAACAGGGAGACAAACAAAAAGCCATTGAATTATGGCAAAAAGCTCTTACTATTCAAGACGATTTGACAGGGACTAAATTAGCCTTAGCTGTGGCATTATACCAGGAAGGACAACCAGAAAAAGCATTATCTTTAGCCAAAGAAGCTATTAAAATAGATGAACGGTTCAAAGATATTAATCATCTTCAAGACAATTTATTGGGTAAACAATTGATACAAGATACAAAACCCCTCTTGAATAAGGTTAAATAACGTAGGCCGATGCACATTCTGAAAATCTTCTTGATTATACCATTTTCATAAACTTAGACTACAGATGTTTATCTTGTAGGGGTCAACGGCCGTTTACCCCTACACCGGATGTGTAGCCGGACTTTAGGAAATTGGTATTAAAAGAAGAATAATCTTAATTTTCCCACCACATAACTTTTAAATATTGTTTATTATTGGAGCAAATTAATCAAGTCATCTTTTGTTAATTGAGCATCTCTTAATATTTTTAGAAGGAACCCTTTACCCACAATTTTTCCACTATAGCAATCATTTATCAGTTGTGAGAATTAATGTTGAAACTGATCCCCCCTAACCCCCCTTATTAAGGGGGGATCTTGATGTTCTCATGAATCATTCCTGATTGCTATATGTACAGGAACAGTAACAACTCTTCCATCTTCATGTCTGAGACGCATATGACTACCTTTTTGACGTACAAATTGAAATCCAACTTTATTAAGAACTTGGATAAGTTGATTTCCCGTAACATTGGGTAATTTAGGCATTAGATAGATACTTTTTGAATTCCTACAAACTCCGATAAATTTTTATTACTTTCTTCTTGTTCTTCCAAGCAAAGTTCAATAACTTCTTTGATATTAGTCAATAACTCATCAATGGTGTCTCCTTGGCTATAACAACCTTTAAGCTGAGGAACTTCTCCGACATAGTAACCATCCTCGTCCCGTTCAATCACGACATAGAATTCTCTTGGTGTTAGCATTGATCATTAAACCTATTGATTTTGTTATCTTAGAGGTGGGCAACGCTTAAACTGATTTAAAGCTATCATAATATCTAAAAAATTTGCCCACCCTACCAATATAAAGAGTGTTTCTGGGAATGACAACTACTCATCAGTTTATTCTTCCAGAAAGGGTCTTTCACAAGTAAAAGTTAAACATTGATTAGTAACTGGATGAACAAAAGAAAGTTGATAAGCATGGAGAAAATAACCACAATCACCAGGAACATTAATGGTGTCGTTGTCCTCTTTAAAACCCGTTTTAGGAATGCCCCCAACAACATATAAAGGATCACCCAATAAAGGATAACCAATGGTAGCTAAATGAATTCTAATTTGATGAGGACGACCGGTTAATATAGTAACTTCCAAAAGTGTTTTATCTACATATCTTTCTAGAACACGACACTCACTATAAGCATATTTTCCATCAACTTTTGCCCCATAAATATAACCCAAAACCGGATCAGGTATTTTGCCAATGGGATGATCAATACTAAACTTATCAGGAAGATTATTTTTGCCAATTAAACCCTGATATACTTTGCTAATTTTCTGTTCTCGCATTTGTTGGGTTAAATGAGAACGAGCGATCGCACTTTTTCCCATCAACATTAACCCCGATGTTCCTCTCCCTAAACGATGAATAGGAATCGGTTCATTTTGGGGATACTGTTTTTTTAACTGCCATAATAAAGTATGTTCTAAAAATCCTCCCCCTGGTAACACAGGAAGACCAGAAGGTTTATTAACAATTAAGAGATTATCATCCTCATAGATAATCTCAAAAGATAAAGGTACTTCTGGTTCTTGCCAAGGAGGACGATGATAGCTTAACCGTTGCCCTGTTTTCAAAACAGTTTGAGGGTCAACAGTTTGCTCATCAACAAGAACTTGACCACTAATAATCATTTCTAACCATTGTTGATAGTTAGAATGATGGTAATGTTTAGTATAGTATTCTATGAGAGTTAGACCGGCATGATTTGGCTTAATTTTTTCTCGATAAATCCAGCCCTTATTCATGCCTTAATCTTCTTCGAGGAAATTTTTTCCTCCTCTTAGAAGTACGATGGGTTTGAGGAAAACCAAGAGGTTTTATTTGTTGATGTTGACGAACATCTTCGAGTTCTTCTAACTCAGTATAGTCAACCCAGTGGATACAATCCACAGGACAAGTATCGATCGCTTCTTGGATGGTATCCTCTTCATCACCATCTTGATTGTAAACCCGCGCCCGCCCATAATTCTCCTCAACGTAGAAGGTATTAGGGGCAAAGTGAACACAGTTTTTACAGCCAATACAGGTCAACTCATCGACATAAACACCTTTTTGTCGTAGTTGACCCCCTAATTCTGGCTCAAACCCCGTTCTTTCGGGGGCATCTCGAAAAATCCCCCCTAGTTCCGGTTCTAACCCAGAGCGATCGGGGGTGAGGGAAAAATCAGTCATTACGCACTCCAGCGTTGAACAACAAGGCGAATAGAACCGTCTTCATTTTTTTGTTGTTGGGCAACTTGAAACCCTTGTTGAGCAGACTCATCAAGAATGGTATGCAGAGCATATCCTTGAGTTACTTTTTTCAAAAATCCGTCAACTGATAAAGGTTGTTGCCAATATTCTAAATCGGCAACTAATTCGTATTCGCTACCATTCCAGCTAAAACCAATGTCATAGTTATTTTCTTGTTCAACTACAATTTCAGCCTTACGGGTTTGACCTTTATAACCTCTAACGGTATCGGGTCCTTCTTTCCAATCGATCCCCATGTCGTTGAGTGCTGCTTTGAGAGAGGTTAGGTTACGGATTTGGGTTTTAATGTTGCTAAAGTGTGACATATTCTTTCAAATGTGAGAACTTTACAAAGGGTGAAAAATTAACGGTTACCAATCGCTAGAAGAAGCTTGATTGCTTGCTGTTGCTACTTGGGTGTTTTGTTGCTGATAGTATTCAGAGGTCTTTTCCGTAGAAATTACTCTTCCTAGTTGCGCTTCGATCTCTGCCGTTACCTCTTGACAAGAGGAACCAATTATGCCAGTGACCATTTCTTTAACACGGCCATCGGGGTAGATCACGAATTCTAGGGTTTCCATATTCATGGTTGATTCTAGAATAGAAGTTTATGGGGGGTTTAGGCGTTTTCTCTCTTCTAGGAAGGATTAATTTGGCCTCTGCTGCTCAAGATATAAATCTTGATTAAGCTTAGCATTACTAATCAAATTTTAGCAAAAGTTAATATTTGGTTAGTCTTCTGCTCAGTTTAATGTAAGTTTCGCTTAACCTTCCAGAAAAAGTCAAGGGTAACTTTCCCACAATAGTAAGAAGTTAACAAAAATATACAGAAATGACAAATTAGCGAAAATTTGGGTTCACATCTGGGACCTTTTACTAAGAAAGATTATCAATCCAGACTGCGGGGATCAAGAGCATCTCTCAAACCATCTCCCAGTAAATTAAAGGAGAGAACGGTGAGGATAATTAAAAGAGCCGGAGGACAAATCAGCCAGGGTTGAAGCACCAAAATGGAGGCATTTGTCGATACCGAGAGTAAATTACCCCAACTGGGGTCAGGTTGTTGAATTCCTAGGCCAATGAGACTGAGGACAGACTCAGAAACAATAAAACCAGGAACTGCTAGCGTTGCTGATATAATAATATAGGTAGCTGTTTGGGGAAGTACATGACGAACAATAATGCGCCAAGGAGTTGCCCCCATAGCTTTTGCGGCCTGAACAAATTCCTGTTCTTTGAGGGATAAAACCTGACCACGGATAACCCTGGCCAGTCCTGACCAACCAATAAAAGAAGTAATTAAGACAATCAACAAGAATCGTTGCGCACTGGTCAAACTAGGGGGCAGCACAGCAGCTAGAGCTACTAAAAGATAAATGCCAGGAATTGTCATTAAAACTTCTACCAGACGCATTAAAACTGCATCGAGCCAGCCACCAAAATAACCGGCAATGCCTCCGACGATCATGCCGAGGGGAAAAGAGATAATAATACCGACTAGACCGATAAATAGGCTAATTCTGCCCCCAAAAAGTAAACGACTGAATTGATCTCTTGCTTGTTCATCCGTTCCCAGTAAATTAAGTTTTCCTGGACCAACAGTACCAAAAAGATGACGATCCAGAGGAATACCAGAAAATAGTTCTACTTCTTCAAAAGAAGGGGGTAAAGGGAGACGAACTTGTAAGAAGGGGTAAGTTTCACCCTTAACCAAGAGCCGAATGGGAGAAGGTTTCTCAAAATCGACATTTAAACTGCGTTTTCCCGTCTCAACATCCGTAGGACTTTGGGTGGTTGGATAGACGTGGGGACCGATAAAGCGACCGTCTTGGGTTGTCCAATGAATTTGTGTGGGGGGAAGGAGAGAACCATCAGCTTGTGATATGTAGGGATTATAAGGAGCGACAAAATCAGCCGCAATCACAGCTATATAGAAAATTATCAGTAATACTGCTCCAAAACGAGCGAGAGGATTATTTTTAAGTTTTTGCCACCAGTTAGTTGAGTGGACTGAAGATATCATAAACATTCAAAACAAGTATAGTCAAAATTCCTTATTACTTTACCTCACTCAAGCCAAAAAATAGAAAAATAGCATCACTTAGATTTTGTTACTTCCACTAAAACAATTGCATCATCATGAAAAGGAGGATCGGGTTGCGACTCTTTGATAGGTCTCCTGTTTTCATCCCGGACAATATTGCCGTTTTCATCCCTCTTAAGTTGATTAAATTCAAATTCTATAAAGTAGAGAACCTTGTTATCAGGAAGGAAAAAGTCGTAAGTACCATCATCAGCCTCCCTAATTAATTTGTCAGACTTTAACAAATCGACAATTTCTTGAAAATTTTTTGATTTACTATCAATAATATGATCTAGCTTAGTATGATTCCCGGTATCATTAGTAGCATACTTTATTCTACCATTTCCATCGTTAAGATTAATCTGATACTGTCTATTTTTATAGCTACATCCTCCGGAGCTTGTTTCTGTTATGTGAAAATTAGCTGCTTGATTTTTCTTGAATGAAACTGTATCACCTCGGACTGTCCCTTCAACTAACCCCTCGGCATTCAGATCGCTAGTATAAAAAACGGTTTCAACTTCGGTAGAGGTGGTTTCATTGTAACAAGGAATTTTGACATGGAGAACATCAATAGTGGCATGACCGTCTTCCTCAAAGACAATGGGTGGGGTAACCCTATAACGAGGGATACGAGTTCCATTACCACCACTGAGTTCCGAACGGGCATGAGCCATTGTGACCACTTCGTACTCCATCTTATCCCCATGACGGCTTTCTTTACTCCTAATATTTTCTGTTCCATACCCCAAATGCTCAAACTCCTCAAGGGTAGTACCAAGAAGATTAACTTGTGCTAGTGCAGTTTAGCAAAAATAATCCACCAGTCACTTATGATCTTTAAAGCCCTTAAATTTCCAAACGAACGGCTTAGCAAAATGTTGATTAAAGTAATCAATAAAATTGAGAATTTTTTGGGATAGTTCTTCAGTTGAACGGACAGTAATTCTTTTGAGTAAACGCCGGACTAAGATCGAAAACCAACACTCAATTTGATTAAGCCACGATGTATGTTTGGGAATATAAACAAAGCGAATTCGATGAGATTCATCTGATAAAAAATCTGCTCTGCTGTCCATAGATTGCAAAATCCCCTCCTTTCCTTTTCTCCCCAAATCAATAGTAATTCCACAGCTTTCTGCTACTCATTTGACTAAGCTTTCCGATTTATGAGTGTTGAGTTGATCTACAATAAAAATCCATTCTGCTTTTTCATCAATCTTAATCGTTCTCTGGATATGTTCAGAAAAATCTTGTTCTGTTCTTGTCTGTCTAATAGAGGGACTAACAACTTTTCCTCTTGCCACATCCCAGTTCGCAATCAAGCTTAAAGTTCCGTGTCTTTCATATTCAAATTCGATTTTTTCTACTTGTTTAGGCTTGATTCTTTTGTTCGGAAATAATCTCTCAAGAGCTTGAATCCCTGTCATTTCATCTGTACTAATTAAATGAATTCCTTGTTCTAACAAAGTTTTAGCTTCTTGATGAAGTTCACAGATATATTTGACTTGCTTTTTAAATTTTAAGGGATCATCAATTTTGGCATTTAACCAGTAACGAACGAGATGTGGTTGTAATGTCGCTTCTTTTTAAAAAACGCCCCACACTACGGGGGGAAATCTTTTCGACAATTCCTCTTTTTATGGCTTCATCCGCCAACTCTGAAGGTGTCCAATGGCTCACTGGTCTGTCTGATTTTTCACATTCTTCACAAGCGATCGCTACAATCTGGACTACTTGTTCGACCGTAAAGGATTTTGTTGTTCCAGGTCTTGGGCGATCGCTTAAAATTCCTTTGATCAAGACCATTAATGCTTTCTCCGTTACCTGTTGTTCTTCGGCGGCACTCAGTTTTTCTCTCTCCTCAAACCATCGCGATCGCCACTGACGCACTTGTACTCGGTCTAATTCTAATCTTCGACTAATCGAACTATTGCTCTCTCCTGATGCTGCGGCTAAGATTAGCTTGGCTCGTCTAACAAGGCGATAGGGGTTTGTTGTCCCTCTCACTATTTGTTGGAGTACTGTTTTCTGTAGGTTGGAGAGGTTAATTGGCAATGCTTTTATCATGGACATCAACTTCGAGATTCTTCCGTTAGTTTCATTGAAACACATTGTCGTGGCTAGTCACGAAAGTTTCTGTAAAAATCTGGTGGATTACTTTCGCCAAGCTGCACTAGTTGTTTATCTCCTCGCACACAGGCAAAAAATCCCTTGACCTCTTCTGTTTTTCTAGGAAAACGATACCATCTGTTACCTTCACTATCGGTGTATTCACCTTCGTTGGTATCATCACGGGTTAAGTTACGACAATCCTTTCGTTCTTCATCTAAGTCTAGTACCATCTTGTCCACAAGAGTGAGACTTGTCCACTCATCGGGTTTTCTTCCTTTATCATTGCTTTGATCATCTGGATCTATATGACCTCCATCTTGGAAAAATAGTGGACCAAAGCGTTTAATCTCCCCAGGACCGTGCCAGGGTTGATCCTCATCAATTTCATCTACATAGTAAACCACTCGTTCATAAATCCCATCAATTTTGAGAACAAGGATGGGGGTTTTGCCAGGATATTTCTTAAAAAAGGTTGGAGCGTAATCTTTAAGTTTATTTATGTCACCCTCATATTCAATGGTTTTAGCACTACGAATTTCCTCATTAATAAATTCAGCTGCTCTGTTGAGATCGTATTGCATTTCTCCAGTGGCATTAGCAACTTTATTTTCCTTTAAAATCATGATTAATCCGAACCCAGAAGCCATTACAACCATCAAAGTCATGAAAGCAGCAATCATTAACTCAGCAAGAGTCCAAACGGCAGAAGGACGGTATTTTTGTAAGAGTTTTAAATAGATTTTTAACATAATTTTTCCTTATTTTTCGTAATTGCTCACCGCAATAAAGAATCTGTCTTGACAACATAAAGGTAAAATCGGGGATTTTTATGTATAGTGGGGGTTATGACCACAAATGCTACCATTGATTCAAAGCTAGTTAGAGCTATCGCCGATGAACAGTTGGCGAACAATGTCTTCATGATTGAGTGGCTAGTCAAGGCACAACAACAGTTATCTCTTCAACAAAGACTGATTGACCAGCAACAACAACAAATCTCTACACAACAGCAAGAAATTGAAAAATTGAAAGAAGAGAGAGATAAGCTAAAAAACCGTAACTCAAAAAACAGTTCAGTCCCCCCATCATCAGACCAACTAAAAAAGCCTTCTGACAAAAAGAAACGCAAAAAAGGATTTAAACGCGGACCAAAATATGACCACCCAGGGAAGACCCGTAATGGTTTTGTTCAGCCCGATAAGATAGTCCCTTTAGAACTAGAAAACTGTCCTGTTTGTGGGGGTTCAGTGGAACGAGATGAAGTAGTTCCCGAAAAAGTCCAGCAAGTGGCTGAAGTAGTAGACCAACCCATAGAAATCAGGGAATATCGTCGCGGATTCTATAAATGTCCTAGTTGTGGATGGTCAGATTACAGTCCTGTTCCATTGGGAGTTAAAGAAGGATTCAGTTATGGGGCGCGATTAAGTAGCATCGTGGGCTGGCTTGGCTATGGGGGTAATCTTACATGGCGTAAACAGGAACATTTTATAGAGTATGTCTTTGGCATTCCCATTTCTCAAGGGAGCCTTGCCAAAATGCACAAATGGTTTCAAGAAAGTTTAGAACCCTTGACCCAACAGTGGTTAAAGTACATCCAGCAGCCAGGAATCCGATGTGTTGACGAAACCAGTTATTGCATCGATGGCATCAAGTATTGGGTTTGGGTAGCCACATCAAATGAGGTCTGTGTGTTGATGTTGGCTCCCACTAGAAGCTCCGCAGAAGTCGAGAAATTGTTAGGAGCAGATTTTAAGGGCATCCTCACCAGTGACTGCTATAGTGCCTACTTTAGACAAAGTGCGATGGCCAAACAGAAATGTCTGGCACATTTAGAAAGAGAGTTAGAGTCCCTTAAAACCAGTCGTTTTCAAGCGAATCGAGAATTTGCTGCCGATGTACAGCAAGTTTTAGCAACCGCCCGTATCCATTATCGTCATTATCATGGTCGAAATTTAACCCTTGAAGACTTAGGCTCCAAAAGAACAGAAGTCGAGAACTCACTGCAAAAGATTTTTAAAGCAACTCCCAAAAAAGGATGGCCTTATGATGCACAAAGATTGATTAACCGTCTCAAACGTCATTGGGAAGAGTGGTTCACCTTTCTAACTTATCCTGAAGTCAAACCAGATAATAATGATGCTGAGAGAGCTTTACGTCCCATTGTCATTCACCGCAAAGTAAGTGGGGGAGCAAGAAGCGACTGGGGTGCAGAGTTAGTCACCCAAATGTTCAGTTTTTTAGAGACCATGAGATTACAGGGGCAAAATGCCATTGTCCAATTATGCGAATTATTGTCATTAGCTGGTCGGAGTCCCCCAGGATTAGAGATGTAAAAGGCTCCGGAGCCGATGGGGGATAGATTTTTCTTGATCGCTCTATCTCTCTGCACAAAAATACACAGGATTAGCGGATAATCTCCGCTAACAAAAAACTATCTTACTATTCTTTTTTTTCTCATATTGTTGTTTTTATCTGAGGTTTTTAAAAGACTTGATTCTGGGAATGTTAGTCATTAAAATAGCCGTAATAAATTAGCTTAAATTTTACGCTAAATCACAGGGCTTATATTTTTGTTGACTCAACTGATGTTGTTTGTAGTGCTTTTCAATAAGACTTTTTTGTTGCGGTGAGCAGTTACTATTTTTCTATTAATTTTTTACAGTTGTCACCCTTTATGGACTCATCGGATGCGCTGGACTCGTAAATTCCTGTTCTCATAATTCCTAGTCCACTACTGATAACTAGACATCTTTTTTGTCCGTTTCCTTTTTTCGGTTGAACTACAACAGTTCCCGTTTCTGTTGTTGTACCTTTAAAGGAAAAAGTCACACCTCCTGGGAGGTTGGTACCATTCATGACAACATCAACGCTTTCGGGTAATTCCCTGTCCACGCCACCTAAACAACTTTGATCGTTAGGATCTGTAATATCAAGAGAAAAATGGTCATCCCCGGGCTTTTTCCTGACTATGATGGTGCATTTCTTAGAGTTGCGGATGGCTTGTTTTTGGGCATCTTGCAGGGCCAGTTTAATTTGATCAAGACCTTCTTTGACTTCATCTCCTCGTAACATTGCCATCAAACTCGGGGTCCCGATCGCAGCAATAATCCCAGTGATTACCCCAACAATAATGATTTCTAAGAGGGTAACTCCCCTATTTGCGCTGTGGGAGACCGCACTCAGCAACAGCGGCCGGTATAACCTCTGTGTAATTTTCGGCGATGATTGATATTCTGCCTGCTTCGTCATCTCGTAAATTGTCACCATCTCGATCTTCTCCTCCTTGCTCTGGATAGGGTTTTCCAACTCGATAATAAACTTGTAAAACGTCGTATCTGGTGCTTTTGTCAACCGTCATCAATCGAACCATACGATAGTTTTGATTGAGAAGATTATTTTCAAAATTTGGGTCTGATTCATCATCACTGCCGTTCATGACTATTTGAACCACAACTTTTTTGGGGTCGGGATTTGTTTTTAATTCTGGTCTCTTAGTACCATTGTTAAAAACAACATTCCCGTTGTCATCTGTTTTAAATTGCTCGAAATCTTCAGCACCGGAAAAGACTTTATTTAAATCTTTAATAGCTGGCTTAGATTCAGTGCTCTTGTCATCATCACCGTTAGGCTTTATATCCTTGCTCAATCGTCGGTCTAACTCCTTGACTAAATCGGCCCCAAAACGCGTATCTTTACTCCTCCGTTTAGGACCGCGACAAAGGTAGTTGTCTTGATAATTATTCGGGTTAAGAATAGGTTTAATATCAGTTTTTTTATAATATTCAAGACTCATATTACTGGCGGTTGCCTGTATTATTTCAATGTCTTGTTGGATCAAAAAGTTGGCTTGAGCTTGTCTTTCTGATTTAACTTGCAAAACAGCGTTAATGGTCATCGCTTGTAAGGTCCCCATTAAAAAGGCTGAGGATATTAAAATGGAGAGGCTGACTTCAAACAGACTAAAGCCCTTATTAATTCGTTGTTTTGAGCGATTTAGAATTAGGAATAACAGTGGTTTGTTCATGGTATGAGTCCCTGGAAAACAACAAAGCTAATCATGGATTGGTTTATTGTTGATTAAGTTGCCAACTGTGGGTATGGGAGGATAGAGAAGGGGGCGGTTGGTCTCTAATTCTAAGTTTTCCCATTTTTCCCCCTAAACTACCGTTATTTGTCTACAAAATTAGCAATTGACCTAAGTTGGTATTAACTGAAAGGTGAATACACCCAATTAAATTTTTGATTTTTCACCTTCTTATTCTTCTATTTGGATACTTCGGTAAGAAGAAACTTGTCCAAGGATTGTGAAGTCCTGGGGTTCTGCTGCTCCACTTGGAGCCCCCGCAGGCATAACCAGGGTTGGGCCTACATCCATTTGTTTAATGGAGCGATCGCACCCAGATCCCTTACTATTAGAAGCATCCATTGCTTTAAGCCATGCTGCCCCTCGTATTTGTGATTGAGATATTTGCACCACCTTACCCGGATTTCTCACAAATTAATTTGAAAGCCCAATCCAGAGATGAAAAATGATAATTTTTAGGACTAATAGAAATTTTGAATATAGATGAATAAAAAAATTGACTTTGATTATCCAAAAATTGAGTTTAAGAGGGAATAATTATATTAACTTTTGATTTTCTCCACGATAAATAAGACTAAATGAAAGTATCAGTCAGTCAACAACTTATGATAGATATCTTTTTTAAAAAACAACTTATTCTACTTATCCAGTATTAGGAATAGTTTTAATTCTTTTGTTAGCAATAGACAAAATATCTTGATAAGGACAAGCACTAGCTATAGCGATAATAATTCTTCTACAACTAATCTTTATTCTGGCTCCCAACTTAAGAAGATTTAGACGTATTCTTCCCACAGTTGCTTTAGCCAATGAAGTTTTTTTTAAACAGTGTTGACGAAAAGCATTTATGAGAACATAAGCCCAGGAATGTATCCATAATCTTAGTTGATTACTTTGAAATGTTTGAGTTGAAGTTCTATCAGCTAACAAGTCTAATTGTTGTTCTTTAATCCGATTTTCCATCTCGCCTCTCGGACAGTATTTTTTTGTATAAAGTTTTGAGGGTGGAATTTTTGAAGCGGGCAAAGATGTCACCACATGGCGCATTTTTAAGCCATCACTTCCATAACAAACTTTTGTCACTACTCTTCTTTGACAACTCCATGACTTTTCTGTTTTATAACGAATAGAGCGATACCAAGTAGAAATTGGTACTATTTTTTTAACTTCTTCTAAATCTTCTTTTTTCTGAAATAAACTATCCATTAATTCAGTTATTGGAGCTAGTTTTTTTTCATATTCATGTTTGGCTTTTTCAATTACATCATCCGCTCGTAACTTAAGAACGCCATTTGTTCCCATAGCTATAACATAATCAACTAAAGGCTGATTTTCACAAAAATAGAAGATTTCTTCACGGGCATAGGCACTATCACCCCTAACTAGTATATGAGTCTCTGACCATTTTTCTCTAATTAGTCCGATAATTCTTTGTAATTCGTCTAAGGCTCCATCGGCTGGATCTACATTAGATGAACGAAGTTTAGCAACTAATAAATGATGCCCACAGAAAATATATAAAGGAGCATAACATACTCCGTGATAATAACTATTAAAAAATGCCCCTTCTTGATTACCATGTACTTGGTCATCCGTGACATCCATATCTAATATAATACTTAAGGGAGGTTTTTTATAAGACTCTAAACAAAATTCGACAAAAGATTTTTCAATGGCTTCAAAGTTGGGTTCTATTTTATGATAACGACTCGTTTTTTGGTCGAGAATAGTCTCAGGACAATATTCCAATCTATTAATTGTACTTTTTCCAGCTAACCATCCCTTTTTATCTTCAAGTTCATTAAGCTTTTCTAAAGTGATCTTAAGGGCAGGATCGTGACGTAATTTATCATGGTCATTGACATCTTCATAGCCTAAAATAATTCCATAAAGCCTTTGTGCTAATAACTCATGAACGGAATGATCTACATAAGATTGATGACGATGATCTTGAAAACAGTTACCAAACTTCTCGGTAATTCCCAGTTTTTTTATCCAACTCAGCTATCCAGACAATCCCCGCATCTGAAGTGATTAGTCCCCCATCAAAATTAGCGATTATTTCTTTTCCTTTCTGTTTACTAAAGTTGATTACTTGACGAGGGGTTCGGGGATGACTGGGACTCATTAAATCAGTTTAAGGTAAATTGCTTTAATAATTGAATTATAGCATATTTTATTCTAACAATCTAGTACTATTAGAGATTTTATTAATAATTTTTTTGGAAAAATGAGTGATTGATTTATCTTTTCATCTTTGTCTAATTCGGGTTGATTTTAACTTAAAATCTGACAACAGACTGTTGGTTGGGGAAATCTGCGATCGCTCTGTTCAAACCCACTTCCTGTAAGACTTCTGTGTTTGGCGATCGCAGATTCTGTGAGAAATTCGGGCTTAGTATTAGGGGCGTGAAGAAAACCACTGAAGATGTTTTGACCCTGTAGTTTTAGTGCTTCGTCTGAGGTTGAGCTATAAATCTCTAGTTTACTGGGATCGGTGAGATCGCCAATGTAGGCTGTTACTGTTTCTGTGCCACTTCCACTTCGACATTTAAGAGCATCGAGATATTCCTGAGGAAATTCCTTATATTTGTCCTCTCCCTCATCATAGTATTTGTTATAGTTCGTAAAGTCACTGGTTCCTGAAATACTAATGATCCCACTGGCAAAAATAATAACTTTTTTACCTGGGGGGGGATTAATTCTGATTTGTACGCTACTCAGGTTCATGGAGTCACTGCCAGTAAACTTATAGTAATAGGCATTGCCAATAGGCTCATCTGTGACATTGGGAACATTGGGGCAACTAGAATTATTGTCATTAACCCCCAGAGGAAGGGTAACATAGCAATTAGCCCAAACACGAGATCCCATATCTCTAACCTTAGGTGAACTAGGAATTGGCGGAAGGCCAGGCAAATCATTTTTGACTTGTTGAACTTTACCATTTGCCAATTTAGAGTTATTGACATAATCACTGCCAGACTTTTTCCAGTCACTTTTTTGTGTACAATCTATCCAAGTAACAGCATCAATCGGTTTCTGATTACCACTGGACTGTTTTGAGTTATCTTCGCTACCTTTTTTCCCATTTTTTGTATCACTAATCCACAATCCTGGTATCGGAGAAGAAGAAGAATCTGATGCCTCTTCCCCTTCACTTGCCTCTTCAGACCTTTCAAGGATAGGCAACCTGACACTAACTTTCCTGAGGGAATTATTCGATTTAAGATAACCGTCATTGTCCTGATCAAGTCCACGAGCTTCTACTTCTAGCTCAACCATTGTTGGTTCCGGATTGTCGTCAGGCCGATCTTCTTCTAATGGCAGTAACTTATAACTGGTTAAGCGAAATTCTCCGGCAGATGGGTCATTTTCATCAATCTCGATCCACTGCGGGTTATTCTTATCGAGTTTCTTAACCATTGCTTTAAACTCATCTTCATCAAACTCGTTTGGATAAAACTCATTAGATGAAGTCTCTGTATCAGGATTCGGTTCATCGGCAGTCTCTTCCCCTCCCTCTTCCCCTCCCTCTTCCTCTCCCCATGGAATTGGATTACCTTTACAATCAAGGGGTTCTAATTGATTACCACTGTTACTGTTATTGTTATTGTTACCGCTAACCGCAGCCGCCTTCTCAGCATCTTTAACGATTTTATCGATAAAGTCTTTATCTGACCATTCTCCCCACTCTGTTTTAATCAGTTGTTGATGTTCTGTGTGGTTCAAAAAGTGGGCAATTCTTGTTACCCCAATATCAACTTTAGCTATCCCCTTAAAAGTGTTTTTTTGTAGGAAAACTTTTTCTTTTTCGCTAGCACTTCTGAGTAACATAACCGCTCCTGTGGCTGTCATGAGAACTCCAACAATTAAAACAAATCCCATAGCAAATCCCTTATCACTTCTAAGGGAAAGACGAGAGATAAACAAAAATATTTCTGTGTATCTTGTATTCATAATTTTTGTTATACAGTTACTATAAAAATTGGTAATGTCACCCAGTGAATAAAAAATTTTAAAAGTTTAGACTCGGTTTTCACTTGCTATCACATTTAAATTGGTGGTTAGGATTTTAATTAAATGTATTGTTGTCTCGCCATGAGATTTAGAGGGACAAACAATATCCTAACTAATTTATGGGCTGCTATAGTTTTTTCAACCATTTTACAAGATATATTTACTATCAGCAGTGATTCAATAAAAGATAGTTGAGTGAGATTAGTCACTCCTCTATTATTACTCTCAATTATTTTTTTAAAAAACCGTAATTATCTTGATTTTCTAGGAATCTTAATTTATTTTAATCATTTTTCTGTTTATCTAATTATTGTAGATATTAACTAATTGATGTTACTGATATTTTTACTTATTTATAATGACAATTAAAGATATCAATATTCAGATTGGTGTTTTTCTCGTAATGATAAATTACACTTTAAACTGCTTAGACTGGTTGCTTTTAAGTAACAATACTTAAATATATAAATAGTCAAATTAGTAAAGTTCTCGTAATAAAAATTTAATGATACATTAATTAGATTGATTGTTCTTCCGTAATAATACTTAAATAAAGATAGCAATTGATAATAGTTGAGGGGGATAAATGTACTCCCCGTCCGCCCCCTTACCGAAATGTTCTTCTGTGGGTTGAGATTCCTCGTTCCTCGGAATGACACATTATACATATGGGAATGACATAATGATATAAGTTTGTTTGCCCAACCTATTTTCTTAATATTACGTAATGAAAAATTACCAAAAAATTGCTATTGTTCTCTTATCCATAAGTTTAACTGGATTATTAGGAAAATCCTCTTCTACTGGATCTGCCGCTAATCAATCTTTTCAAGGATGGTTTCTCAATTTAATACAAGACGAAGGGAAACGAACTCCTCAACCACCAGTTCAAACTTCAGCCATTTCTCGTTTTTTTAGCCAAGTAAACGATAAATCAAAAGAAAATTGTGAACCCAAAACCTCAGAACCTGATTTTTTAGTAATTGCTGGTGGTGCGAGTCCTGAATCTAATGAAATAGCTTTAGAAAAAAATGTTCTTTATTTCCAAAGAACCCTTAAAAATATGGGTTTTCAATCCCCATCAACCAGCATCTTTTTTGCCAATGGAAATAATGGAGAAGCTAGTATCCGTTATCTTGATCCCCAACGCAGAGAACGTTTTAAAGCACCGAATATTCCTAGTTTAGATGGTTCAGCAAGTCTCAAAAATGTTAATAACTGGATTTATAAAAATAATCAAAACAAAGTCACAAAAAAACCGATCTTTATTTATTTTACAGGTCATGGAATTCTTAATGAAAGAAACAGTGACAATAATGCCTTAATGCTCTGGAATAATACCCCCGTAACCGTAGCAAAATTATCTAATACCTTGAATAAATTACCTCAAGATAGTCATATTGTTACCATGATGGCTCAATGTTTTTCTGGTTCATTTGCTAATTATATTTATGAAAATGGTGACCCAAATAAACCCTTGACAAAACAGACAAGATGTGGTTTTTTTGCTACTATTAAGACCTTACCATCTGTGGGGTGTACTCCTGAAGTTAATGAAGCAGATTATAAAGATTATAGTTCTAGTTTTTTTGCCGGATTAAGTGGTGTTAGTCGTATGGGTCAAAAAGTAGATTCTGCTGATTATAATAAGGATGGCAGAGTTAGTTATTCAGAAGCTCATGGGTTTGCTAAAGTAGATGAAAAAACCACTGACTTACCAGTTTCTACCTCCGAAGTTTGGTTACAACAAAAGGCTAGTGAAGAAGATATTAACCAGTTACTAAATACACCAATTATTGATCTAGAAAAACTTGCTAATCCTCAACAAAAATATGTTATTAATTCTCTAGTTAAATTATTGGGATTTGATGAACAAAAATCTTATTTAGAAACATTGGAAAACATTAATCCTTATCAAAAGACAACCCAAGTAGAACAAGCTTATAGAATTAGACTTTTGATGGAACTATTAAACGTGAGAATGGAACAGAAAATTAGACAAAGTAATAATCAAGAGGAAATCGCTATTTTAGAGCGTTTAATTGACTGTGAATCCAGTTCTTGGAAATAGATACCATGTTTATTGTCGTGATATTAACAAAGATAATTATCAATTATCCATCTGAAAATAAGTGTTGACTGCTAAAGTAGTTAATGTCTACCCTATCCTAAAAAGATAACCAACGATTCTAATTCAATGATGACCTTTCGAGAAGAATTTGAACTACTGTTGCGAGCTTGTTACCCGTTAATATATATTCCCACCAGCGAAGAAGAAAGACTGGAAACTGCGATCGCCGAATGCTCCAAAACCCTACCCAACCGTAGTGTTTATATTTGGGACTTTGTAGATGGCTATCAAGATAACCCCAATAACGAAGGAGTGGGTAGACGCAACCCCCTACAAGCATTAGAATTTGTGGAACAATTGCCCAATAATATCGGAGGAATCTTCATTTTACGGGATTTTCAACGGTTCTTAGAAGACGTATCCATCTCCCGTAAACTGCGCAACCTCGCCCGTACTTTAAAATCCCAACCCAAAAATATCATCATTATTGCCCCCCAGGTACAAATTCCCGACGAATTAAGCGAAGTTCTCACCGTACTTGACTTTGCCCTACCCACAGGCACAGAAATAAAAAGCGAAATACAACGCCTCTTAGGAGCCACAGGACAGCCCTCATCTGATAGCCTAGTAGATGAATTAGTTAGAGCGGCACAAGGACTATCCCTAGAGAGAATACGCCGTGTCTTAACCCGTTGTATCGCCAGTCATGGACGCATCGAACCCGAAGACGTAGAACTGATTTTAGAAGAAAAACGTCAATCTATCCGTCAAACCCAAATTCTAGACTTTTATCCCGCCACCGAACAAATTTCCGATATTGGTGGTTTAGACAACCTTAAAGACTGGTTACTAAGGCGTGGTGGAGCTTTTAGCGAAAAAGCTCGGTCTTATGGTTTACCACACCCTCGAGGACTGCTATTAGTGGGCATTCAAGGCACAGGAAAATCCCTCACCGCTAAAGCCATTTCTCACCATTGGCACTTACCCTTACTGCGTCTGGATGTGGGGCGACTGTTTGGTGGGTTAGTAGGGGAGTCAGAGTCTCGTACCCGTCAAATGATTAGTTTAGCAGAAGCCTTAGCCCCTTGTGTCTTATGGATAGATGAGATTGATAAAGCCTTTGCCGGAGTAGAAGGAAAAGGAGACGGAGGAACTACTAGCCGTGTTTTTGGAACCGTTATTACCTGGTTAGCGGAAAAAAAATCCCCTGTTTTTGTGGTGGCCACTGCCAACAATATCAAAGCTTTGCCCCCAGAAATGCTCCGTAAGGGTAGGTTTGACGAAATTTTCTTTGTGGGTTTACCCAGTCAAGGGGAACGAGAAGCCATTTTTAACGTTCATTTATCTAGACTGCGACCCCATAATCTCAAGACTTACGAGGTCAAGCGACTGGCTTATGAAACCCCAGATTTTTCCGGGGCAGAAATCCAACAAACCTTAATCGAGGCCATGCACATTGGTTTTAGTCAAAACCGTGACTTTAGCACCGATGATATTCTAGAAGCAGCTAGTCAAATTATCCCTTTAGCTAGAACCGCACAGGAAGAGATTGAATTTTTGCAACAATGGGCTGCTGCTGGAAAAGCACGGTTAGCTTCTCGTCAAAGTGGGTTGAATTCTTTGACTCCTTAACCGTATTATCCAGTAACTGCGACACAATTATAGGTTAGACACTGTTAAGCTGCTGCCTTAGCAGATCACAGTCTACTTTGCACTCCCGTAGAACCTGCATTGCCAGACCACCACCCGTCGTCTCCCCTTCTTGCAAAATGCCAAGCAGCAGATGTTGTGGGGTTATCTGTTTGTTACCTTGCTGGTTTGCCTCCTCAGCAGTTAGCTGTAGCACCCGGTAGGTACGAGGCGTAAAGGGAATTTCTGCCGGAATATCTGTAGCAGAAACGGTACACTTAGCTAACCAGTCATCAATGAGGTTTTGTGCAATGACCAAGTCCACGTGCTGGTTCTTCAAAGCCTGTGCTGCTGGGGTTGTTTCCACAGTTAACAGCCCTAAAATCAGCCCTTCTGTGCCGAAAAAGTTGAGGTGTAGCTCTCGCATAGCTTCCTGGCCTCTCCTCATGACTTCACTGGTTTCAGGAGTGAGGCGATCCCACGAAAACCCGACCATCTCTTCCCGTACTGACAACAGCGCCACCGCCTTGAGAATATATTCCAGCGTGGGGGCATCTAATGTACCCCAGCTAGCGGCTTCGGCTCCCTCTTGCTGATAGAGTTGTATGAGGGCTTCGTAGAGTTGCAAGTCATCAGCAACGAATGACCGAATGTCGGAACGCCATTGCCATGCCATTTGCCGCACCTCTGGATCATTGAGGTCACGACCTTGGGTAATATGGGATTTTGCCTGTTCCACGAAATCGAGCCACTCGGCCTGCCCCTGATTCAATCGAGCTTCCAGCAAATCATGTTGTTCTTGGGTTAAATATTGTTGAGTCATAGTCAGGTTCTCTATTATCTGCATAAGATCCTCAACCGCAACAGATTCGGAGTTTTGGAGCTTTTGGGCGAGAGTGCTGAGCTTGCTAAAGAGGGACTGCTACACGGCCATCTGCTCTTGGAGTCGCGCCAAATGCAGATTTATGACATTCCCTAGGGAGAAGTCGGGATTCTCCAAACACTGGCGAATTTCCTTGAGGGCAAACCCTAACTGTCGCAACGACAAAATTTGCTGAAGTCTAGCAATGTCGGCTTCGCTATACAGTCGATACTCGGCCTCGGTGCGATGGGAAGGCATCAGTAAACCAATCTCGTCGTAGTACCGCAAAGTCCGAATGGATAATCCGGTCTGTTTTGCTAATTCCCCTATTTATAACAGCTTTGGCATAGCTTGCCTTGACTCCAATTTCTCAGAAGATTACGGTTGATGATCTTATGCTAAAGAATGACGTAACGTGAGAGTCAAGGGGAAAAGTCAATACTACTCGGATAAATTGACCGAAAAATCAGGGGTTCAAGCCCCGCTCGTCTTGATGCAGTCGCTCCTTGATGGGAACCACCAAGACCGCGCTGCATCGCTTTAGGGCGCACAGTTTTAAAAACTATGCTAAAATGATACTGTTGGGTCAAGTATCAATCGATGTTTGTTCTGGAATACAAAATTTATCCCAAGCAAAATCAAATAGATGCCATCAATGAAGCAATTAAAACCACACAGTTTGTTCGGAACAAGGTGCTTCGCTTCTGGATGGATAATCATGGTGTGGGAAAAGCTGAGATGTTTCGATACAATACTCGATTGAGAAAAGAATATAGTTTTGTCAATGAGTTAAACTCCCATGCTTGCCAAGCTGCTGTAGAAAGAACTCTTCGTGCCATAACTCGTTTTTACGACAATTGTAAAAATAAAGTTAAAGGTAAAAAAGGTTATCCAAGGTTTAAACACAATACTCGTTCAGTTGAGTATAAAGTGTCAGGTTGGCGGTTAGAAGAAACAAAAAAGCATATTACTTTTACCGATAAAAAAGGTATAGGTATGCTAAAATTGGTAGGCTCTAGGGATATTAACTATTTTCAACCCGAACAAATAAAAAGAGTTAGGATGCTAAGACGTGCAGATGGATTTTACGTTCAATTTTGCATAAAACTAGATCCTAGATACACTATAAAACCTATTGAGCCATCAGGTAAAGCAGTAGGATTGGATGTAGGACTTAAATATTTTCTAGCCGATAGCCAGGGAAATATTGAACCTAATCCTAGATTCTACCGTAAAGCAGAAAAACGTCTTAAGAAACTTAATAGAAGAAAATCTAAAAAGTTTAAGAAAGGCAAAAAACAATCCAATAACTATCATAAGGCTAGACAACGATATGCTTTACAACATTTGAAAGTAAGCAGAAAGCGAGAAGAGTTTGTCAAGAGAGTGGCACTCCGTTTAGTAAAGTCTAACGACTTATTATTCTGTGAAGATTTAAGTGTTAAGAACATGGTGCGGAATGCACCGCCGTTTTCCACTGCCGACCCTGCTGGATTTGAAATCCAGCAGGAACGCGGCAGCGCATTCCACGCCTTGAATTGAATTCAAGGTGGGTCGGCGGTTAAAAATCGTCGTCTATCTAAGTCGATTAGCGATGCAGGATGGTTTCTTTTCCGTAGATGGTTAGAGTATTTTGCCGATAAATATGGGAAAATAGCAAAGGCTATTCCTCCTCATGGAACATCGCAAATTTGCTCTAATTGTGGGCAAAAAGTAGAAAAAACATTATCTACTAGAACTCATGTCTGTCCTCACTGTAATTATGTCGAAGACAGAGACATCAACGCAGGAAAGAATATCTTGCAAAAAGGATTAAGTAGGTTGGGGCGCAGCCAAACATACGCTTCAGGAGAGATTCCCTCTTGGTTGGTTGGAGAAATCCTGCTGGCTAACGGAAACTCGTCGAATGAAGAATCCCCTCGCCGTGATAGCAGGGGCGAACGTCAAAATCAAAAGAAAAGCTAACAATTCAAATTCAGTGGGAACAGTGGCTAAGTTACCCCGATCAACGTTAATATGCAACCTTAAGTTATCTCATATCCTGTTATCGTTATGAATCGTTTATCTGGCGTTTTTCAATTTTTATTAGGATTTTTCCTCGGTATTTTTCTCTTAGTCGGGGGAACTGCCTCCCTTGCTTATGTGGTTTTTTCTCGCATGAGTGCTAACCCCGAAAAACCTACCTTTGCCGAAGAGAAACCCCCAGAAACTACAGCTAAAGCTGAAAGTAAACCTGCTACTCAAGCAGAAACTAAAACTGAATCGGTTGAGGAAGTGGCGGCCACTGAACCAGTGATTGAAGAAGAAGAAACCGAAGAATTACCCGACGGTGCTTATCGCGCTAAAGTTACTTGGTCAACCGGTTTAAGTCTGCGATCGCAGCCTGCTTCTGATGCCGATAGAGTAGGCGGTGTTGGCTACGATGCTGAACTCATCATACTCAAAACCACTGCCGATGGTGATTGGCAGCAAGTCCGTCTCCCACGCAGCCAACAACAAGGTTGGGTTAAAGCCGGTAATGTACAGAAAATAGAAGAATAATAAGTTATATTTGGGGTGGGCAATGCCCACCTTTTTTCGGCTAATTATTTTGAAAATAATCCATTATCACTGCTTCAACCACAGGAACACTGACGGAATTTCCTAATTGTTTATAAGTAGCCCTATCATCAGGATGTAATTTAAAACTATCAGGAAAACCCTGTAATCTTGCACATTCTCTAGGGGTCAGTCTTCGAGGTCTATTATTAATAACAATCCCTAATCTATGAGCATCGGCACTGGTTAAGGTAATAGAGATACTATCAGGATCTAAAAACTTAAACACTTCAAAGGATAAATTACCACATACTGGACCATATTTATCACATTCTTCTTTAAGATAACCTTTAGCTAATAAACTTGTAATCAGTTGTTCTAAATCATCATTTAAGTAGAATATTTTTATTTGTTCCAAGGTCAAACTTTTTCCATCTTGATGAGTTCCGAAAACTTTTTTTCTCCGATTAGCAATTAATAAATTCATCAAATTTCTTTCGGCACTACTACATTCTCCCTTGATTCCTAAATCCCAAGAATGTAAAGAGTTTCCTCCTCTAAAATCAATTAGTCTTGTTCCATGTAATTTATTAAAGTTTCCTCTTACAGCACGATTGAGTAAATTAGTAAATTCTTGAGAGCAAAAGTATTTTTCTTCTACTATATCTTTTAAAATATCTTTAACTGTTAGCGGTTTAGTCGGATAATTTATAGGAGCAAACAGATCACCTTGAATAATATTCTTTTTAAAAGAATGGGAATCAATCGCTCCTTTATCTGATTTAATAGTCAAATTAGGTTGACTTCCTTTTTTTCCTACAATATAGATTATTACTCTATTTTGAGGAACATTAAAATTACTACTGTTTAATAATAAATATTCGACACTATAATCTAGGTCGTTTAATTTATTTATAATAGTTTTTAAGGTTCTTCCTTTATCATGAGTGACTAAACCTCGAACATTTTCTAATAAAAATCCATCGGGTTTATATTTATCCAAAATTCTTTCAACTTCAAAAAACAGAGTACCTCTAGTATCTCCAAACCCTTGATGTTTTCCTGCATAAGAAAAAGGTTGACAAGGAGATCCTGCTAAAATAAAGTTGAAAGATGAAATTTTATCTATATTTTTAATGTCTCCTTGTGGTATTTCATCAAAATTTAGTGCATAAGTTTCACAAGCTTTATAATCAATTTCAGAACTTAAAATACAACGGGTTTCTATATTTAGTTTTTTACAGGCTAATTCTAACCCTAAACGCATTCCTCCAATACCAGCAAAAAGATCAATAAAATTAATCATATTAAAACATCTCTAATAAAGTTTCCTAATAGTTGAAATTCTCTTTGTTTATAAGCAATTGTACAATCACTATATTGACAAATTTTTGTAATTGCCGAGCTTCTTGCAAAGTTTCCTGCTCCATCAATAATATAGGCAATTTTATAACCATTTTTGTGCATTACGTTTTGACGGGTTTCTGCTTGTGCCGCTTTTCTCTCAATTGTACTATTTGTTGTGACTTGGAAACTTACTTCAATTCCCAAAATGTTATCATTTTTTTGAACAACTATATCAAAGGGTATTCCTTCATCATTTTCATAACCTTCTAACTTAACTTTAGCATTACTTTTGATTTCATAGTCTTCTCCTAAATCATTTTTCAGAAATTCTATTACTGTTTTTTGTGCAACTTGTCCTAAAGTATTTGCTGTCGCACCTCCCGTGATTCTACTAACCGTAATATATTTTTGTTTAACATATCTATCAAGCTCTTGCTTCCTCCCAAATAAAGCACCGATTTCGCATTTTTATAATCCTGCTTGTTCTGATCCTTCTGTGGTACTACCATAAAGTAAAATCATAATAATATCTTTTTTTAAATCATCTAAAGATTGCTCCTTAATTAAAGTAGTTCCATCAATACCTAGTTTCCGATTATTAAGGGTTTTAACGGGAAGTTGTTTAAAATTATAAGAGTAATCTTTTTCTCTCCAGGAAAACTCCATTATAAATCTATTATCTGGATGATTTAGAGGGAAAACATTCTGAAAATTTTTATTTAATCTAGATAAAGGTTCCCCTCCATAATCAGCTAAAATAACAAGATGTTTGAGAAAAAGATTAGCCGAAAATTTAGCAGCACTGATAAGGTCAAAAACTTGTTCAGGAGTTTGATCACAAAGTGTCAGAATAGAAATAAATTGATCTTGTGTTTTTATTGGACTTTGGAAAAAAAAGTTTGTTAGCGTATATTTTACGCTAAACTAAAATCCCAAAATATCGGCTCTGTATCAGTCAATAAAATTGGCTGACAAATAGGGCTAATCTATAGATTCTGAGGAAAACTAAGGAGCTTTTAAGTTTTTAGTTGATTTTTTGCTCCCTTTCTTGATAACATCATGACGAGTTCGTGGGGCTTTTTTGTAACCTTTAATACGTCCGGAAGAAAAACCTCGACGTTTGGGAAATTTGGCGAAAGTCCCCAAGGTCGTAATTATTCTTGAAAAGTCTCTTTGAACTAGACTAGTGCAGCTTGGCGAAAGTAATCCACCAGATTTTTACAGAAACTTTCGTGACTAGCCACGACAATGTGTTTCAATGAAACTAACGGAAGAATCTCGAAGTTGATGTCCATGATAAAAGCATTGCCAATTAACCTCTCCAACCTACAGAAAACAGTACTCCAACAAATAGTGAGAGGGACAACAAACCCCTATCGCCTTGTTAGACGAGCCAAGCTAATCTTAGCCGCAGCATCAGGAGAGAGCAATAGTTCGATTAGTCGAAGATTAGAATTAGACCGAGTACAAGTGCGTCAGTGGCGATCGCGATGGTTTGAGGAGAGAGAAAAACTGAGTGCCGCCGAAGAACAACAGGTAACGGAGAAAGCATTAATGGTCTTGATCAAAGGAATTTTAAGCGATCGCCCAAGACCTGGAACAACAAAATCCTTTACGGTCGAACAAGTAGTCCAGATTGTAGCGATCGCTTGTGAAGAATGTGAAAAATCAGACAGACCAGTGAGCCATTGGACACCTTCAGAGTTGGCGGATGAAGCCATAAAAAGAGGAATTGTCGAAAAGATTTCCCCCCGTAGTGTGGGGCGTTTTTTAAAAAGAAGCGACATTACAACCACATCTCGTTCGTTACTGGTTAAATGCCAAAATTGATGATCCCTTAAAATTTAAAAAGCAAGTCAAATATATCTGTGAACTTCATCAAGAAGCTAAAACTTTGTTAGAACAAGGAATTCATTTAATTAGTACAGATGAAATGACAGGGATTCAAGCTCTTGAGAGATTATTTCCGAACAAAAGAATCAAGCCTAAACAAGTAGAAAAAATCGAATTTGAATATGAAAGACACGGAACTTTAAGCTTGATTGCGAACTGGGATGTGGCAAGAGGAAAAGTCGTTAGTCCCTCTATTGGACCGACAAGAACAGAACAAGATTTTTCTGAACATATCCAGAGAACGATTAAGATTGATGAAAAAGCAGAATGGATTTTTATTGTAGATAAACTCAACACTCATAAATCGGAAAGCTTAGTCAAATTAGTAGCAGAAAGCTGTGGAATTACTATTGATTTGGGGAGAAAAGGAAAGGAGGGGATTTTGCAATCTATGGACAGCAGAGCAGATTTTTTATCAGATGAATCTCATCGAATTCGCTTTGTTTATATTCCCAAACATACATCGTGGCTTAATCAAATTGAGTGTTGGTTTTCGATCTTAGTCAGGCGTTTACTCAAAAGAATTACTGTCCGTTCAACTGAAGAACTATCCCAAAAAATTCTCAATTTTATTGATTACTTTAATCAACATTTTGCTAAGCCGTTCGTTTGGAAATTTAAGGGCTTTAAAGATCATAAGTGACTGGTGGATTATTTTTGCTAAGCTTCACTAGGGGTGATTTTGATGGATTTATTAGTCTTCAAATACTGTTCCCAATCACGGGGTAAAACCACAGCTAATTTTCTGGCAGCCCACAAATTTACATAAGAAAGAAGTGTTAGTTTAAACCAATTTTCTTCATGATGTACATCGGGAGTTAAATAAGATGTCATCAATAATCTTTGTTTACCAAATCGAAAAAGATGTTCCATGTCATAACGTTGTCGATAACACTGATAACAATCAACTAAACTTAACTCATCGCGCCGAGAACCAATAACAATAAGCCACATAGGTTTCCAAATACTATTTCTTTCTTGATCTCTGACAACAATCTGGAGTAAAGTAAAGGGGTGATTGTTCATTTTATAGTTTTTAGTTCCTCTCATTAACATCTGTTTCCATCCCGAAATAGTCACTGTTAATTGACGACCTTTTTTCGTTGTAAAGGGAACATGATGAACTTCATCAGGTTCAGTCCAAGTTTGGTCATCTTTAAGGTCAAATTTATCCCCATCCCAACGGGGATGTCCCGAAGTTTTGGCTTGATTTGGGTCCCGAATAAATTGACGATAAAAAACTCGGTCACTTCTAACTCTTGTAATAGTAACTACGTCTTCATGCTTAACTTGTTCCCCAATAAAATCCTTTTGGCTGTAGTCACTATCAGCCACTAAGACAGATAATTTATCAGAAAATAAAGAACTTTGCCAGATTTTTTTTTAGTTGTTGATTGCCTTGATTTACTCCTTTATGTTTAGAGGGGACTCGCTCTCCTGATAAGGGGACAGCCCAAGGGACTTTTCTGTGTCTATTTGGTCAGGTAAAGCGCAGACAACGGAATAACAATGTCCAATATTAATGGGTTTATTTCCCTTAATTGGATTGGGGTAATGAATAAAGGTTTTATCCGCTAACGTTTCGGCAAACGGTCGTGGACAGGGAGTTGTGTCAATACCAAATAAGTTATAATGTTTTGAAGTGGGAGGAATTGTTCTCGATACCGCTGAAAATAAAGTCTCAATTCTCTGTTCATAATTAGGGTCAGTTTGAGTGGGTAAAAACTCTTGAATTCCTCTATATAAACTGTTATAATCTCTTCTAAATAAAGGATTGAGAGACAATTCAACGACTGAGTGAGCTTGTTGGTTACTGGAGAGGGCATCGAGTAATTCTATAATAGTTTCTTTTCTAGCTTTTAGTCCTTGGAAGAGGTTAGACCTCCACACCAGGAATTCCTCGACAGACGTAGCCGTTTCATTTTTGGTCATTTTTAAAATTTATTACCTTATAAATTAGCGGAATATATACGCTAACATCAAAAGAGGTTGTTTGTTATAGTTAAGGCTAATGTCATCACATTCCGAACTTAAGACCAGTCAAGATGTCCACCTGAGAGCCAAACAAATTAAGAGTCTAATTCGCTCTCTTAAACAGAAAATAAAGAAAATTGAACGGGAAGGGGAAGTAGCACCAGCTAATTGTCATATTATTCGTTATCAGGTTAATGGAAAGGGAACAATCTACTGGTATTATAAACTACAGGCTGCTGAATCAATTTTTCCTATGGCCACTAATAATGAGAAAAAAACCAAATATAAATAGGGTTTGCTGAAAAAGTTTCTCCAAAATTTATGCCACTTTTGACCAAGAATTTTCTGACAAATCAATAAGTTTTAGTACATAAAAATTGTTTAAAGTATAATCAAAATTAATGAAAGGCGGTTTGATGAGTTCCCCTGTTCTATTATTAGTAAATAAGGACAAAAAAAGCGACAAAAACTGCCTCAGAAGTTTAGAAAGATTGACAACTAAAAATGTAATAGCAATAGATGTAATGGAGGTTTCAGGGAGTTTTGTCATCACGAGATTTAGGCTAAATCTTCGTTTAGCTTGTCCAAACTTTCCCTCAATAGCATTACGGAAGCATTCATCGGAGTGGGCTTGTTTCTTTTCTTCTTCACTGACATTTTTCGGAGGTCTTCCTAACTTCGGACCACTGATTCTTATCCCTCTTTCCTTACACCAATTTCTGTTTTCCCTAGTTCGATAAATTTTATCTACATGGACGGATTCGGGATAATAGCCAAACGTTTCTTTATACTTTCCTACTTGTTCTTTTAAATGACAAGATTCATTGAAGTTTTCCCAACTTATTTTGTATAGAAACACATAGTTATCTACACAGCTTACTGAGAGTTTAGCTCCAAACTCTATTGGTTTTCCTGCTTTTCCCCTCACTATTGGACGAATATGCGGTTGAGTTAAACTTACAATTCTTTGAGGAACACTCTGGGTCTTATTCTCCCACATTGACTGTTGTTGTTCATAAACTTTTTTGATAGTCTCTAGACAATTTTTCTGTCTTTTACTCAGATTTTCCAGGGAAGCCCCAGCTTGAATTAAGTCTTCTATATTTCCTAAATTTTTCTTAAGGTATTTTAACTGTTTCCCGATAGCTTTTCTTCTTTCTTGATAAGATACTTTTCGTTTTTTAGCTACTTTTAAGTATTCCTTTCTAGGAATTTTTCTAGAAGTTCTCGGCTTTTTTCTCAATTTTACTCTTAATGGTTTATAAAGATTATCTATTATTCTTTCTGTCTCAATTCTGGCTTGATTTAATATGCCTAAATCCGTTGGGTATTTGATGTCTGCTGGCGCACAAGTCGCATCTAAAATTAGTTTACCTTTATTTTTTATTTTTTCTCCTTTTTCTTGGAGACAATCCTTTTTTTTTACTTCTTTATCACTCTTGTCTATTTCTCTTTTTACTATTTTTTATTGATTTTGTTTATCAATTCTCCATCAATTCTTTTCCTAAAATGAACTGGCATTGAAGATTCCAGTGGTGGCTCTTGTTGATAACAATTTAAACCTATAAAGTATTGTAGATAGGGATTTTCTCTAATCTGTTCTATAGTTTCTCTATCACTTGTTCCTAATTTTTCCTTAATAATTAATGTCCCTAATGCCATTCTAAATAGTTTGGCTGGCGCACCTTTTTCTGCTGAAAAAAGTTTAGCATATTCTTCCTCAAAATCATCCCAAGGTATCAACTCTGCCATGATTACCCAACGATTATTGGGGGACAATTTGCCCTCGAAAGGTAATTCAAATTTTTCTGGGGGCGGTAAAGGTTGCTCCTCTTTTCGATACATTTGTTCTTAACCAACAACTGGGAGGTGTTTCTACCAATTATAGCGGTTTGTAGCCGACAAAGCTGATCTTTTTTGCGATCGCGAATATGGGTGTAACCTTTTAAAGAATAGGGTTTTGCTTTTATTCAGCAAACCCTAAATATTTAGGACGAGCCGGAAGTTCTGCTCATATTGATGCTGTAGAAAAACTCACTAGAAGAAATCTCATTGATGAATTAGAACGAGTCATTCAATCTCTAACTGAAAGCTACTTAGATATCTATATTGGAACCGAAACTGAATGAAGCTATTTAATATTTAAAATCCCCTAAAAAGATGGAAAGAGAGTTTTTAAAATCACCTTAATTCTCTATTTTAGTTCTGGAGATATGTTTAGCGTAAAATTTACGCTAACAATTGTTTTTTATCCAAAGTCCAAGTTTTTAAGAGTATTGGAATAATACTAGCGGTTGCACTTTCTGCTCTTAACTCTTCTGGCCACCAAATGGCGGCCACATCCCTAAGTTCGTTAATGTTTCTCTTATATTTTTTAAGGTTTTTATTGGCCATTAACTTAATAGATAAATTCTCAACTCTAACCCTTAAATCTAATTAAATACCCACAATTATGCTCCCCTTCATTAATCCAGTGGGTTCGTTCTATAATACAATCAGGCAGAATGTCGGCAAACATTTCTAGCTCATGACCACACACTGTAGGATAAGATTCGGCCACATCAGAAATGGCGCAATGATGCTCAGCCAAGAGATAACCCTCATCTTGACCATTTAAGCCATTTTTTTCGTTGGCCTTGTGCATTTCAGCCATATAACCCTCTTCCTGTCGCAGTTTAACCAACTTATCCACCCTATCTTTTAAAGAACCCTCGCCAATACGTCGTCGGTACTCATCAGCTTTGCGTTGCCATTGCTTGCGTAGTACCTCTTTTACTTGAGGCTCCCCCAATGTTTCCATTAACGTCTCCAAAAAAGACACAGCAAACTCCCCATATTGGTTAGGAAAACGATCGCGACCCTGTTTACTGAGAGAATAGACATATTGGGGTCGTCCTAACCCTTCCTGCATCGGATGATGTTCTAGCAACCCGTCCCCTTCTAGATCCTTCAAATGACGACGGGTAGCTTGAGGGGTGATATTCAGGGTTTCTGCGAGTTCGTGGGCGGTAGCTTTACCTTGCTTGAGTAAATGCTGTAAAATGTCGTCTTTTGTGGAAGGGGGCTGTATAGTAGTCATTTTTTAAACTTACAATTCAGATATATTACAAATGTAACGATCGCACTTTAGAAAAGGTTACACAAAATTTTAGAAGAATGTGACTTTGACAACAATTCTGTTGTTAATCCATTGTAAGCTATAATAAAGAAACATAAATGTTGTTTTATTAACCCGATCCAGGAGACACAAGTTTGTGGGGCTAAGAACTCATCCCCCATATAACTATTTTGTTTAAATCACTTAATTCTCCAGATACTGGAGAAAAACCTTGAACTAAAACGGAGAACACAAAATCTAATGAGTGCAACCACCGTCAAAAACCTAGTCAACCAACCTTATAAATACGGCTTTGTTACTGACATCGAAACCGAAACTATCCCTCGGGGTTTAAGTGAAGATGTAATTCGTCTTATTTCCGCTAAAAAGAACGAACCAGAGTTCATGCTGGAGTTTCGTCTTAAAGCCTATAAACAATGGTTGAAAATGACGGAACCTACCTGGCCTCACGTCCACTACCCAAAAATTGACTACCAGAATATTATATACTATTCTGCGCCTAAACAAAAGAAAGAAAAATTAAAAAGTTTAGACGACGTTGATCCCACTTTAATAGAAACCTTTGAAAAGCTAGGTATTCCTTTATCTGAGCAAAAACGCCTAAGCAATGTGGCTGTAGATGCTATTTTTGATAGTGTGTCTGTGGCAACCACCTTTAAGGAAAAATTAGCCGAGGATGGGGTTATTTTCTGCTCTATTTCTGAAGCATTAGAGGAACATCCTGAGTTAGTAAGAAAGTATCTTGGTAGTGTGGTTCCTGTTGCGGATAATTTCTTTGCTGCGTTAAATTCTGCGGTGTTTAGCGATGGCTCTTTTATTTTCATTCCCAAAGGGGTAAAATGCCCCATGGAACTGTCGACTTATTTCCGCATCAATACAGGAGATACAGGGCAGTTTGAACGCACTTTAATTGTGGCGGAAGAGGGAGCATCTGTCAGCTATTTAGAAGGGTGTACCGCTCCCATGTATGATAGTAATCAACTTCATGCTGCAGTGGTTGAATTAGTAGCGTTAGATAACGCAGATATTAAATATTCTACGGTACAGAATTGGTACGCAGGGGATGAGAAAGGTAAGGGCGGAATTTATAATTTTGTGACTAAAAGAGGACTCTGTAAAGGGGTTAATTCTAAGATTTCTTGGACCCAAGTAGAAACAGGCTCTGCTATTACTTGGAAATATCCCAGTTGTGTGTTAGCAGGGGATAATTCTGTTGGGGAATTTTACTCCATTGCCTTAACTAATAATATGCAGCAAGCTGATACGGGAACCAAGATGATTCATCTTGGCAAAAACACCCGTAGCACCATTATTTCTAAAGGTATTTCTGCTGGTAACTCTAAAAATAGTTATCGGGGTTTAGTACAAATGGGACCCAGGGCAAAAGGAGCAAGAAACTACTCCCAATGTGATTCTATGTTAATTGGGGATAACGCCGAAGCTAATACCTTCCCCTACATTCAAGTTGATAATAATACGGCTAAAGTTGAACACGAAGCATCTACTTCTAAAATAGGAGAAGACCAACTATTTTACTTTGCTCAAAGAGGTATTTCTGAAGAAGATGCTGTCTCAATGTTAGTCAGTGGTTTCTGTAAGGATGTCTTGAGTGAATTACCTATGGAATTTGCTTCAGAAGCCGATAAGTTATTGAGTTTGAAGTTAGAAGGAACCGTCGGCTAGACAGTTATCGGTTATCGCTTATCAGTTATCAATCTTAAAAGATGGTAACTGATATTTATTGACAATTAACAATCAAGAAAAAAACATGAGTGACGTTATCTTATCCATCAAAAACTTGACTGCTAATGTAGAAGGAACTCCTATCTTAAAAGGAGTTAATCTGGATATAAAAGCAGGTGAAATCCATGCTATCATGGGCAGAAATGGTTCAGGAAAAAGCACTTTATCCAAGGTTTTGGCAGGACACCCTGACTACGAAATCACTGGGGGTGAGGTGATTTATAAGGGAGAAAATATCTTAGATAAAAGCCCTGATGAAAGAGCATTAGAAGGTATATTTTTAGCCTTTCAATACCCTTTAGAAATTCCTGGGGTCAGTAACCTAGACTTTTTAAGAGTAGCCTACAACGCCCGTCGTAAGCATTTAGGTTTAGAGGAAATAGATACTTTTGATTTTGAAGATTTAGTGGAGGAAAAATTAGAAGTTGTAAAAATGAACTCTGCTTTCTTAGAAAGAAGCTTAAACGAGGGATTTTCTGGGGGTGAAAAAAAGCGTAACGAAATCCTACAAATGGCTTTATTAGAACCCACATTAGGTATTTTAGATGAGATTGACTCAGGGCTAGATATCGATGCTTTAAGGATTGTTTCTAATGGGGTCAACCAGTTAGCAACTCCTGATAATGCTTTCTTATTAATCACCCATTATCAACGCTTATTAAACTATATTGAACCCCATCATATTCATGTTATGTATGATGGTCAAATTGTTATCAGTGGTGGTAAAGAATTAGCCCTAGAATTAGAAGAATCAGGCTATGACTTTATTGAAGAAAAATTGCTGGCACAAGCGTAGATTATTGGTTTTACAGAATGAACTATGCTAAGTAATGAAAGAGCTAGACAGGAGAAGAAGCGCAAGTTTTTAACTAATTATTAGGCTTGAATTATCTATCCTGTCTGGTTTTCATTGAGTTCAAACTATTTTTCAGCATAGAATACACTGGAAAACCGAATGAGAAATAAATTATCAACCAGCAACGCCCGTCAACTTGCTTTAAAAATTTTACTAAAAATTGATCGCAAAAATAGTTATACCGATGTTGCTTTAAATAGGGCTTTAAATCAAAGTAATCTTAGTTCTAGCGATCGCAGTCTATGCACAGAATTAGTTTATGGCATTATTCGTCATCAACGCACCTTAGATAGTTTAATCGATCAACTAGGTAAAAAAAAGGCGCAACAACAACCCCCAAACTTAAGACGTATCCTACACATTGGACTCTATCAACTACGATACCTCGATCATATTCCCCCTTCTGCTGCTGTTAATACCAGTGTGGACCTAGCCAAAGACAATAAATTGCAACGACTTTCAGGGGTAGTTAACGGCATTTTACGGCAATATATTCGTACTACTCAAGGCAACCACGACCCTTTAATTTTACCCAATGATACCCTAAAAAAACTCGCTATTCAATACAGTTTCCCCGACTGGATCATCGAAACTTGGCTGCAAAAATGGGGGGAAGAAACCACAGAAAAAATGTGTCATTGGTTTAATCAAAGCCCTAACATTGACATTCGTGTTAACCCCTTAAAAACCAATTTGGAAACCCTACAAACTCAACTAACCTCAGCAGGAGTTAACGTCACCCCTTTAGGCCGTTTTCCCTGTGCTTTGAGACTAAAAGGGAAAATAGGAACTATCCCTACCTTACCAGGGTTTAGCCAAGGTCATTGGACAGTACAAGATACTAGCGCGCAACTGGTGAGTTATTTCCTCGATCCCCAACCTGGAGAAACCATTATCGATGCCTGTGCTGCACCAGGGGGAAAAACAACCCATATCGCCGAGTTAATGGGGGATCAAGGCACCATTTTCGCCTGCGATCGCACCCCTTCCCGTCTCAAAAAAGTACAAGAAAACGCCCAAAGACTAGAATTAAACTGTATTGAAACAGTTGTGGGGGATAGTCGTTATTTGCAACAGTTTATCAATAAAGGAGATCGAGTCTTAGTGGATGTTCCCTGTTCCGGCTTGGGAACCCTGCACCGACATCCAGACATTCGTTGGCGACAGACTCCTGAGAACATCAGAGAATTAACCAGTTTACAACTAGAGATTTTAAACCAAGCCGCCCAATGGGTCAAACCCCAAGGAACCCTAGTTTACTCAACTTGTACCCTTAACCCCCCAGAAAACCAAGAAATCATCCAAATCTTTTTAAGCACTCATTCCCATTGGAAGATCGAACCCCCTAACCCCCATTGGGCTTTTTCTCCCTTTCTGACATCATCACAGTGGATACAAATGCTCCCCCATAAACAGGATAGTGACGGTTTTTTCATGGTGAAGTTGAAGAAAGGTTAATAGAATACCTATTTATACCAAATATATTTCATGATAAAGACAGGAAAAAACACCTCGGTGATTAACAATGAATGAGCAAAATAAAAATAAACAATTGCTAAAAATTCTCATTGGTGCAGCTTGGATCGATGGCATTATTCAGACAGAAGAAAGGGACTATCTAAAACAAATGGCTCAGCGTCATGGTTTATCTGAAGATGATGATCTCAAGGATCTTTTATCAGAATTGAAACCCGTTCAACCCCATCAATGTTATCAATGGTTAGAAGAATATTTAGGGGATAATCCTAGCAGAAATGACTATCAAAAATTATTGGAAACCTTAAGTGCTTTAGTTTATAGCGATGGGGATATTCAAATGCAAGAGGCACAACTTTTAACTAAATTACAACTACTTGATCCCGCTCAAGATTCACCTCAATCAGCTTTTGATAAAATTCTCAAAACTATTCAAAAAGTTTATAAAAAAGCGGTTGATCAAAAGATTTAACTCTTTTAATACAAATTGTACAATGAACAATCTGCCAATCTCTTAATATGAAAACCTTAGAGGATGGTTCCAGTAATACCCGTTTAGCAGTTTTAATCGACGCTGAAAATGTCAGCGCAAATATTATTGAACACTTATTACAAGAAGTTGCTAAGTATGGAACCGCTAATGTAAAAAGAATCTATGGAGACTGGACAAACAGTCAATTAAATAGCTGGAAAAGTAAACTCAATAAATTAGCACTACAACCCATCCAACAATTTCGATATACAACGGGGAAAAATGCCACTGATAGTGCTTTAATTATTGATGCAATGGACTTGCTTTATACAGATAATTTTGATGGCTTTTGTTTAGTTTCTAGTGATAGTGATTTTACTCGTTTGGCCTCTCGCATTAGGGAATCAGGACTTATTGTTTATGGATTTGGAGAAAAAGTCAAGACTCCAGAAGCTTTTGTCGTTGCTTGTAACAAATTTATTTATACCGATATTTTAGCTTATAAACAACCTTCTGGCAATCAAAAAATAACAACAAATAAACAATTATTAGAGTTGTTGAAGAGTGCCTATGAATCCGTAGCAGATGAAGAAGAATGGGTTCATCTTGGTCCCTTTGGTTCACAATTAACTAAATTATCCCCTTCCTTTGATTCTCGAAATTATGGCTATAAAAAATTGAGTGAATTAGTCCAGTCACTGGGAATTTTTACAGTCAAAAAAAATCAATCTCATATCATGATAAAACTAAAATAGGAATGATAAATGAAAAAAATAAGACTAGCAAACTTAGAAGACTTGGAAAAAATTGTTAATATTTATAATGATAGTATTCCCAGTCGTATTGCCACAGGAGATTTACAAAAAATAACGGTAGAAAGTCGCTTAAAATGGTTCAAAGAAAGAGACACTAACCATTATCCTATTTGGGTGATGGAAGATCATAACCAGTCGTCAACAACAGGGGTTAAAAATCAAGTGGTTGGTTGGATTAGTTTACAACATTTTTATTGTCGTCCCGCTTATAAAAGTACAGCAGAAATCAGTTTATATATTGCTGAAAAATACCGAGGTCAAGGAATTGGTAAAAAACTATTAGAATATGTCATAGAAGAAAGTCCAAAATTGGGATTAACTAACTTACTAGGATTTATTTTTGCCCATAATAAACCCAGTTTAAACTTATTTAAAAAATATAACTTTCAACAATGGGGTTACTTGCCAAAAGTAGCTCAATTAGATAGGATTGAAAGAGATTTGATTATTATGGGACTACATTTAGATTGTAGAAAGAACAACATATAACTGAAAATAAATTATGACTCAATCCCCCATTACTGAAGACCAAATACTCAACCCTGAAGAATTAGAAAAAGAAGAGGAGTCAGATTATTTTGATTACTTTTTTGATGAACCTGGTAGCGAACCTGGAAAGTTAAATATAGAACCAGATGCGAAACCTTCTCGTATTGTTTTAATTGATTACGATCAGTCCCATGCTATACGAAAAGTAGATGTTACCCCCAACGCTTTAATCCCCTATTTAGGAACAAATACCATTTCTTGGATGGATATTCAAGGGTTAGGAAGTGAGAGGGTTCTTAAACAAATTGGAGAAATTTTTAAGCTTCACCCCTTACTTTTAGAAGACGTGGTTAATGTTCCTCAAAGACCTAAACTATAAGATTATAACGAGCAATTAGTATTAATTGTACAGATGGTTCGCCCCAAGGACAATGAAGAGGGATTTGAAAGCGAGCAAGTTAGTTTTGTTTTAGGAACTAGATATTTACTTACTTTTCAAAAAGAAGAAATAGAAGATTGTTTCGATATTGTTAGAGAAAAAATTAAGGCAAATCAAGGCAAAGTCAGACAACAAAAAGCAGATTATTTAATGTATTTATTGTTAGATTCTATTATTGATGGTTATTTCCCCGTATTAGAAGACTACGGCGATCGCATCGAAGATATAGAAGACGAGTTGGCTATTAGACCTAATACTAATCAACTAAAAGAAATTTATTTAATTCGTCGGGAATTATTAGCCTTACGTCGTGCTATTTGGCCTTTACGAAATGTGACCAATATGTTAGTCAGAGGAGAAAGTTCTTTAATTAGCTCCGAGGCACAAATTTATTTTAGAGACTGTTATGATCATTTTATTCAAATTTTAGATATTGTAGAAACTTATCGAGAGTTAGCCTTTTCTTTAATGGATGCTTATCTATCTTCTATGAGCAATAAAATGAATGAGGTGATGCAAGTTTTAACCGTTGTTTCGAGGATTTTTATTACTCTGACTTTTATTGCTGGGGTTTATGGGATGAACTTTGAATATATGCCAGAATTAAAGACTCGTTGGGGTTATATAATTTGTTTAGGGTTCATGGGAGCGATCGCAGGAGGTTTAGTCTTATTTTTTTGGCGTAGAGGTTGGTTTGAACCGTTTGCCCGTCCTAACATCCCCTTATCAAAAAAAGATTAGATTGACACTCTCGCCGCCCGCGCTACGCGCTCAACGGGAGATTCTTAAATTCACATTTAAGAGTTCCTGTTTCACAGATTGGTAACTAGGCGTTACCGCCCCCGTCCCATCATCTCCACAGGCATTTTCTAACACGCTATGCCCTAGCGCGTATCCTTCTAAACCTTTGAGGTCTGCTTTCCACCTGGAATCTCAGTCCAGGTGGGTCAGACCTCGATTTCTGATAACTTGTGCGGAGGCCACGTCTCGATGGGTTGTGTAACCACATTCGGGACAAATATGTTCTCTAACATCAAGAGTCTTCTTACCTGTCTCACAGGAGCACTGAGGGCAAATTTGGGAAGTGTAGTTCTTGTCCACTTCAGCAACGAAAACGTCGCGCTTCCAAGCCACCCATTTAAGGATGGTCACAAATTGCCCAAAGGCAGCGTCAAGACAATGCTTAGACAGCATCCCCCTAGCCCACGACCTAAAATCAATATCCTCGATAAATATTGATTGTGCTTGGTCACAGAGGTGATGGGCTAACTTAAAATGCCAATCTTTGCGAGTATCAGAAATTCGTTGGTGTAATCTAGCCCAGATTCCGCACTTCAAAATGTAGTATAAAAAAATACATAGTTTTAAAAAGTCCGAAAATCATACCTGGGCAAGAATATTTCTCTTTTCATTAAATTTTTAGGAAAAATAATCAAATAGGGATCTTTCAAAAATCGAAATCCTCTTTCCGTAGATTGCTGGTTTTTATAAGTTATCAGAATTTCACTAGCTTCTAATTTATTTTCCTCTACTAAGTTAGTTGCTAAAATAAATTTTCCTGCTTCTTTAGTCTTTCTACTTATCTCTTCATCTTTTTTGATGATCAGACTAATCATTTTATAAATCTTTTCCTTTTTTTTCGAGTAAGTTTCAATCCGTTCAACTTCTTTTATTTCCAACAATCTCAATTTTTTATTAATAGCTTTTAATTTATATCGAGCAGCTTGAGGATGTTCAAATTCTTCAGATTGTATTTCTTTAAGAAATTTTTGGGATTTCTTCTCTTCTTGGGAAAGTTGTTTTTCTAGTTTGTCCAAATCACTTTTCTGTCTTTTTTCACTCAAGACTATTAACCAAGTTTGCTTGATTCCACCATAAGTAACAATTTCTTCTTTCCAGGTATAACTTTCTAAATTTAGGTCACTTCTTTTTTCTTTATCTTCATCTTTTACTTCTTCCACCTCTATATTTTGCACTAATTCTTTTGCTTTTTTTATGGTCATTGGAACTCTCGTTATCCATTTTAAATGTTGGATTAGTTGGAGATTTTCTTGACCATATAAAGCACTATCACAAACCATGATACTATCAAACTTTATTTGCTTTTTGAATTCTACTAAAACTTTTCCAAATACAGCTTTATCAGATTCATTTCCATCTCCTACTCTCACAAATAATGGAATATCTCCATCTTGGCTTGTTATTAAATCCAAGACACATTGTTTTAAGTCTGGTCTATGATCCCGAGAATATCCTTCCTTAATAAAAATTGGTCTTTCTTTAATAATTTTTTCTTCTTCCTGTTTCTCTTTATCTTCTTCCCTTTTATATTCTCCATCTAAATGAAATGATGTGGAATCTAAATGGGAGTATTTAAGGTCTATTTTAAATTTTTTAATTACTTCTAAAACTACTTCAATAAAAATATCATTTAGTCCATATTTATATAATTCATCCATTACTCTCCCAATTTTATCATCATTAAGGTAATCAGGTTTAATTCTTTCTCCTAACAATTTCTCAATGGCTTTATCTTGAAAAAACTGACTGAATAAATATAGAGGTCTTGAAACAAATCCTAGTCCATTGATTAAAATAGACTTAACTACTGTACCTGCTGAGATTTTTTCTCTAACATCTATTCCTAATTTATTATTAATTATTTTGACTATTCCTATTTCATCAATTAAACCAGCTACTATCCCTAAATGGTCTAAATTTTTAACTTGTATTTCTTCTAAATAAGACATTTTTCGCTCTTTTTTTACAGAGGAAACAACTTAAGCAATTATCCCACTTTTTTGTCTTCAAGAGCTTAAGCAATTATACTTAATTATTAACCCCAGGCTTGTAGTATTTAATGCTACTTTTTGAAGTGCGGAATCTGGGATCTAGCTATCTTTAGGTTTAACTTGTGTCTATTATTAGAGCCTTTTTTCTTATTCCTTAATCTACGTTGCAGCAACTTCCGCTTGCGTTGTAGTCGGTTTAAGAAGCGAGGTCTATCAACAAGTTCTCCATCTGAAGTAACTAAGAATTTATCTAAACCTAAGTCAATACCTAATGGGTGTCCAATCCCCCCTTTCATTCCCCCCTTCATAAGGGGGGTTACCCGAATTTCTCACAAAATCTGCGATCGCCAAACACAGAAGCCTTACAGGAAGTGGGTTTGAACAGAGCGATCGCAGATTTCCCCAACCAACAGTCTGTTGTCAGATTTTAAGTTAAAATCAACCCGAATTAGACAAAGATGAAAAGATAAATCAATCACTCATTTTTCCAAAAAAATTATTAATCAAATCTCTAATAGTACTAGATTGTTAGAATAAAATATGCTATAATTTAATTATTAAAGCAATTTACCTTAAACTGATTTAATGAGTCCCAGTCATCCCCGAACCCCTAGTCAAGTAATCAACTTTAGTAAACAGAAAGGAAAAGAAATAATCGCTAATTTTGATGGGGGACTAATCACTTCAGATGCGGGGATTGTCTGGATAGCTGAGTTGGATAAAAAACTGGGAATTACGGAGAAGTTTGGTAACTGTTTTCAAGATCATCGTCATCAATCTTATGTAGATCATTCCGTTCATGAGTTATTAGCACAAAGGCTTTATGGAATTATTTTAGGCTATGAAGATGTCAATGACCATGATAAATTACGTCACGATCCTGCCCTTAAGATCGCTTTAGAAAAGCTTAATGAACTTGAAGATAAAAAGGGATGGTTAGCTGGAAAAAGTAGAATTAATAGATTGGAATATTGTCCTGAGACTATTCTCGACCAAAAAAACGAGTCGTTATCATAAAATAGAACCCAACTTTGAAGCCATTGAAAAATCTTTTGTCGAATTTTTTTTAGAGTCTTATAAAAAACCTCCCTTAAGTATTATATTAGATATGGATGTCACGGATGACCAAGTACATGGTAATCAAGAAGGGGCATTTTTTAATAGTTATTATCACGGAGTATGTTATGCTCCTTTATATATTTTCTGTGGGCATCATTTATTAGTTGCTAAACTTCGTTCATCTAATGTAGATCCAGCCGATGGAGCCTTAGACGAATTACAAAGAATTATCGGACTAATTAGAGAAAAATGGTCAGAGACTCATATCCTAGTTAGGGGTGATAGTGCCTATGCCCGTGAAGAAATCTTCTATTTTTGTGAAAATCAGCCTTTAGTTGATTATGTTATAGCTATGGGAACAAATGGCGTTCTTAAGTTACGAGCGGATGATGTAATTGAAAAAGCCAAACATGAATATGAAAAAAAACTAGCTCCAATAACTGAATTAATGGATAGTTTATTTCAGAAAAAAGAAGATTTAGAAGAAGTTAAAAAATTAGTACCAATTTCTACTTGGTATCGCTCTATTCGTTATAAAACAGAAAAGTCATGGAGTTGTCAAAGAAGAGTAGTGACAAAAGTTTGTTATGGAAGTGATGGCTTAAAAATGCGCCATGTGGTGACATCTTTGCCCGCTTCAAAAATTCCACCCTCAAAACTTTATACAAAAAAATACTGTCCGAGAGGCGAGATGGAAAATCGGATTAAAGAACAACAATTAGACTTGTTAGCTGATAGAACTTCAACTCAAACATTTCAAAGTAATTAACTAAGATTATGGATACATTCCTGGGCTTATGTTCTCATAAATGCTTTTCGTCAACACTGTTTAAAAAAAACTTTATTGGCTAAAGCAACTGTGGGAAGAATACGTCTAAATCTTCTTAAGTTGGGAGCCAGAATAAAGATTAGTTGTAGAAGAATTATTATCGCTATAGCTAGTGCTTGTCCTTATCAAGATATTTTATCTATTGCTAACAAAAGAATTAAAACTATTCCTAATACTGGATAAGTAGAATAAGTTGTTTTTAAAAAAGATATCTATCATAAGTTGTTGACTGACTGATACTTTCATTTAGTCTTATTTATCGTGGAGGAAATCAAAAGTTAATATAATTATTCCCTCTTAAACTCAATTTTTGGATAATCAAAGTCAATTTTTTTATTCATCTATATTCAAAATTTCTATTAGTCCTAAAAATTATCATTTTTAATCTCTGGATTGGGCTTTCAAATTAATTTGTGAGAAATCCGGGGTTAGGGGGGATGGAATATTGACATCTAATTGCATGGAGAGCATCACAAAGTAGCCCGATGCCTTCCTAACAATACGAGCTTGTTTTATCTCAAAACCATCAGGTATCTTTCTAGATTTTCGAAACTTTATCCACCCTATCTGCGGTAACTTAATCTGATTACCCTTGAGACAATCTTTTAGCATCTGAGGGTAAACAAAAGACCGCATTCTATACCTATTCTTAAAACGAGGAAAGCCAAAGTTTTTCGACTTCATATCATCAAAAGCCCTGTCTAAAGCTCTAAGAACTTGCTGTAGAACTTGGGCGTTAACTGACTTAAGAAGCTCGTTATTTTTCTTAGCTTTTGTTAGGGCTAAGGCTTGATTGTGGTAGCTAGGATAAGGAGTATCTGGAGGTATAATATACTCTTGCTAAGAAGAGCATTGCTGTACAGGAGATTTTCTAGAGTTTAACCAATCCTTACGCTCACGCAAAGCATGATTCCAGACGAAACGGCAAACGTTTAAGGTGTGTTCTATGACCTCAATTTGCTGCCTGTCTGGAATGAGCTTGTACTCGTAAGTTAAGGTTAGCAATTTTTCGACCCCGTAATCATGCTTTTATTAGCTTATCATAATCTACACGATATTTAAAACCGTGTAAATCGTCTCCCGTTGGTTGGTTTATTTATTGGTTGCTATTCATGAGGGGCTGTGGGCGGAAGTGGTTCCGCCCACAGCCCCGTCTCGCCGTTAAGCTACGCGCTCAACGGGAGTCCAAGGCGCAACAATTAAGATAGAATTAGAAAAGAGTTGGCGCGAGAGTTGCGCATGGGTCATTTTAACCCATTCGAGGAAAGTCCGGACTCCCGAAAGATCAGACTTGCTGGATAATTCCCAGTGCGCGTGAGCGTGAGGATAGTGCCACAGAAAAATACCGCCTATGGCAACGTAGGTAAGGGTGCAAAGGTGTCGGTAAGAGCGCACCAGCAGTATCGTGAGGTACTGGCTCGGTAAACCCCGGTTGGGAGCAAGGTCGGAGGGGCAAAAGGTTGGTCTTTTTCCTGTCCCGTTTTAGGTGTACCGCATGAGGCGTTTGGTAACATACGTCCCAGATAGATAACTCTCCATTGAACAGAATCCGGCTTATGTCCAACTCTTTTCTTTTAATCATTCTATCAAATTTTTAATTGTCATTCCGAAGAACGAGGAATCTCTTTAACAATTAACAATGAATAATTGTCATTCCGAGGAACGAGGAATCTCAGTAACTTCCTAAGCATAATAGATAATATAATAACAAATCATAAGTTATTAATCAATGCTTGTTTAAAAGTTTCTGCCTCTTTAAAATGTAATTCAGGATTATCCTGTAAAGCAAGATCAATAATATTAGCTAAACCATCAGGAATATTAACATTTCTTTGACGAATAGACACCGGAGAATCTTGTAAAATAGCTAGAAAAGGATCTTTATTATTTAAGTCACGGGGAAAGTATCCTGTTAACATATAATACAGAGTTGCTGCCGTCGCCCAAATATCCACTTCTGGTTGTACATATTTGAAGTTTAACACCTGTTGACGACACATAAATAGGGGAGTCCCTGCTTTATTTCCCGTCATTGTTTGTCCGCTTAAACCAGCTAAATCAAAGGCTTTTGATAATCCATAATCTGCTAATTTTACTATATTTTTGCCTTGACTTTTCACTAAAAATATGTTAGCAGGTTTAATATCTCGATGAACTAAACCTTGACCTTGTTTGATGCTTCCATCAGCTTGTTTTATGTTAGGAATATCTACATGATGAGCATAAATTAAAGCATCCAAAACCTGATAAATAATGTTGAATGCTTCCTCAATATTTAGTTTACCACCTCGTTGCTGCATTAAGTCTTCTACTGTTCCCCCATTGCAATATTCTAGGGTAAAGAAAAAGGTTCCTTGATCATATCCTGTATCTCGTAATTGTACAATATTGGGATGGTTTAAAGCTTTAGTATTTTCTGCTTCTCTTAGGAATGATTGTACAGCATAATCATTAGCAGCAACTTGAGGTAAGAGCATTTTTAAAGCAACCTTTTCTCCCGTCTGTTTATTCCTAGCTAAAAATACTTCACTAAAACCCCCTTCTCCTATTTTTTCGATAATTTAATATTCTTTTAAATTGCTTAAATTTTCTTCTGTTTGCGCACGTTTTAAGAGATTTTGTAAGAAGTTGAAAAAGTTAAATTTATTTGAGTTTTCTATGGGATCAGGTTTCCAAGTTGTAGCGATTTTCTTTTCTATTTCTATAGAGACTTGAAAAATAGTTTTACTTAGTTTTAACTCATCTCCTCTTTTTAAATCATATTCAGGAAATTTTATTTTTGCTGCTTCTTCTGGGGTTTGGTTTGCTTCTCGTTGTCCTATTTTTTTATTGTTAACATAAGTCCCATTTTTACTCCCAAAGTCTCGTACTCGAATATCGGGGGGATTAATATCTAATAAACAATGATAACGAGAAATTATGTTATGATCTGCATCATCAGGAAGTTTGGGATAACAGTCAAGATGTCGACCTATAATACAAGTTGTTCGATCTGTAAATTCAAAGGTTTTTCCTTTTAACTTTCCTTCAATTATTGTTAATTTTACTTTATTCATTGTTCTTTTTTAATCATCAGGTAAGGTTAAAATTTCATCTCCAATTAAATCAGGTAGATTTTCGGTATGTACGTTTAGATGAGTGATTGCACCAGTTAATTCTGCTAAGATATCACCTTTTTGATCATCGGTAAGATTGGACAGTCTTAGTTGACTGAGTAAAAATAAAACTGTTTCACATTCTTCTCCTAATTCTAATAATAAAGTTGCTAGTTTTGAATTTACTTTTAAGGGTTTTCCATCAATATTAGATAGCATTATTTACCTCTTTTTAATCTTTTTTCTGCTTGTGCGATACTTTTTTATAATCCCATAATTTCTTTTCTACAATAATTAATTAAGTTGTGATAAGGAGACTCTTCCTTTTCTTCATCAGCAATTTTTTGATGATGTCTGAGAATTTGATAACGAATACTTTCAACAGATAAACTAGACTCCGGTAATGCTTCGATTTCTACTATGATTTTTTCTTTAGTATTCATCGTTAATTTTTATTTTGGCTGCTTTTAAGTTTAATTATACAATATATTTTTTTAGGAAAGTTGACTTAATAACGTTTGAGTCGTCCAAGTTGGACATCCACACCCGAAAAAATCATAATCCTGTGTCCAAATGGATGCTGGTAACGCTAAAGATAAAGCAACTGTTTCCCAGTCATTAGGATCTCTGGGAATGCGTTTTCTAGCTTCTTCTTCAAAAGATTGATAATAAGATAAGGGAATAGTCGTTATTTTCTGATCAATTAAAGTTAAAGATGTTTCTAACTGTAATTAACCTAAATATTCCGTTAAATCTGTTTTATTAACTATAATTTTTATCCGCTTTTTTAGCGCATATTCAACTTCATTTCTCATCTTTTCAGCTAAAAATAAGTCTAGCAAATCTGAACTAATCAAGTCTCTTCCTCGCTTTCTCAGAAGTTCAGATATTAAGATATTTGTATCAACAACTAAAGGTATGAGTTTTCTTGTACATTCATCAACATTGAAAGATATTCATCTTCAGTTAAACCTGTCTCAGCTAATACTTTTTCCATAATAGTATCTAATTTTTCTTTAGCTACTTTAGGGTTTGCTGAAAAAGTTTCTCCAAAATTTATGCCACTTTTGACCAAGAATTTTCTAACAAATCAATAAGTTTTAGTACATAAAAATTGTTTAAAGTATAATCAAAATTAATGAAAGGCGGTTTGATGAGTTCCCCTGTTCTATTATTAGTAAATAAGGACAAAAAAAGCGACAAAAACTGCCTCAGAAGTTTAGAAAGATTGACAACTAAAAATGTAATAGCAATAGATGTAATGGAGGTTTCAGGGAGTTTTGTCATCACGAGATTTAGGCTAAATCTTCGTTTAGCTTGTCCAAACTTTCCCTCAATAGCATTACGGAAGCATTCATCGGAGTGGGCTTGTTCTTTTCTTCTTCACTGACATTTTTCGGAGGTCTTCCTAACTTCGGACCACTGATTCTTATCCCTCTTTCCTTACACCAATTTCTGTTTTCCCTAGTTCTATAAATTTTATCTACATGGACGGATTCGGGATAATAGCCAAACGTTTCTTTATACTTTTCTACTTGTTCTTTTAAATGACAAGATTCATTGAAGTTTTCCAAACTTATTTTGTATAGAAACACATAGTTATCTACACAGCTTACTGAGAGTTTAGCTCCAAACTCTATTGGTTTTCCTGCTTTTCCCCTCACTATTGGACGAATATGCGGTTGAGTTAAACTTACAATTCTTTGAGGAACACTCTGGGTCTTATTCTCCCACATTGACTGTTGTTGTTCATAAAATTTTTTGATAGTCTCTAGACAATTTTTCTGTCTTTTAATCAGATTTTCCAGGGAAGCCCCAGCTTGAATTAAGTCTTCTATATTTCCTAAATTTTTCTTAAGGTATTTTAACTGTTTCCCGATAGCTTTTCTTCTTTCTTGATAAGATACTTTTCGTTTTTTAGCTACTTTTAAGTATTCCTTTCTAGCAATTTTTCTAGAAGTTCTCGGCTTTTTTCTCAATTTTACTCTTAATGGTTTATAAAGATTATCTATTATTCTTTCTGTCTCAATTCTGGCTTGATTTAATATGCCTAAATCCGTTGGGTATTTGATGTCTGCTGGCGCACAAGTCTCATCTAAAATTAGTTTACCTTTATTTTTTATTTTTTCTCCTTTTTCTTGGAGACAATCCTTTTTTTTTACTTCTTTATCACTATTGTCTATTTCTCTTTTTACTATTTTTTATTGATTTTGTTTATCAATTCTCCATCAATTCTTTTCCTAAAATGAACTAGCATTGAAGATTCCAGTGGTGGCTCTTGTTGATAACAATTTAAACCTATAAAGTATTGTAGATAGGGATTTTCTCTAATCTGTTCTATAGTTTCTCTATCACTTGTTCCTAATTTTTCCTTAATAATTAATGTCCCTAATGCCATTCTAAATAGTTTGGCTGGCGCACCTTTTTCTGCTGAAAAAAGTTTAGCATATTCTTCCTCAAAATCATCCCAAGGTATCAACTCTGCCATGATTACCCAACGATTATTGGGGGACAATTTGCCCTCGAAAGGTAATTCAAATTTTTCTGGGGGCGGTAAAGGTTGCTCCTCTTTTCGATACATTTGTTCTTGACCAACAACTGGGAGGTGTTTCTACCAATTATAGCGGTTTGTAGCCGATAAAGCTGATCTTTTTTGCGATCGCGAATATGGGTGTAACCTTTTAAAGAATAGGGTTTTGCTTTTATTCAGCAAACCCTACTTTAACTTTATCATGATCAATAGCAGGATAATAATAGCCTACAAATTTTCCGTTATGCTCGATAGAGATAGGTTCTTTTTGTGTTAATAAAGCTTCTTTTGTTAACTCATCCAATTTAATGTTTTTCATTATAATTAATAAAATTATATAAACAAATGATTCTAAATACTATTATTATACAACACGATCAAATATTAATCAGAATTAACCCCTGATAGACAACACATAAAATGATGGGCTTAACGAAGTCAGAAGTCAGAAGTCAGAAGTCAGAAGTTGTTTTTGAAACAGAGATTTATGCTCCGCTTCAAAAACTATGCGCCTTAAAAGGCGGGGTTTTAGACCCAACTATTTTCGATAATAATATTATGCCCCTACAAACATATATTCTTAAAATTCATCTACAAGCCTTATATGCTAAACTTTACAAGTCTTCACGCGAGAGAAGAGATGTGATAAAACCTCCATCACCACCTACTTCGACTATAAAATAGAAAAAAAATCTAAAACTCGGAAGGTGTCCCACTGGTGCTGATGTATTATATGTAATATGATCGTGCCACAACCAACTTCCTCCTTTACACCATCCTACCGCATCACCGAAGGCTATCCATATTTCCTCGTTATAGTGTCTTGTGCCTCCTAAACGGTGGTAAATTTTCTTTTGGACAGAAAAGCCAAACTTACCCCCACTATAGTCTAACCAAAGCTGATTGATGGTGCGTAAATCAGTACAGGGCAGGTTATCTATATCCTTATGCCATCTAGCGTTCACACCTTTGCGATTTGTTGCTTTATAGATCACTCCCACCGTACATATATCTGCTTCTTCCCATTTTCCTGCTTTTAATAAGTCTCTTAACTTACTATAATCTACACCCCTATCTGATGATAAATCATCCTTTTTGGGTTGAGGTATTTGTACAGGTTTAGGTAATAATAAATATAAAAATTCTTGAATGGTTTACGGACGACTTTCGGGTTTTAATTCCATCCCTTTAAGAATAGCATTATTAACGCGATCGCTTATTTTATTATTAAACTGTTGGGGAGGAGGTAAAGTAGCATAACTACGAAACTGTGCAGGAATAGGAACCTCATCAGTTAATAAGTTATATAAGGTTGCTGCTAAAGCATAAACATCTGTATAAATGCCTCTTTTTGCTCGTTCTTCGTATTGCTCAGGAGGCGAATAACCCTCCTTTCTATAATTAGTATGGGTTCTGGTTTCTCCTGCGGTAAACTCCCTCGCTATACCAAAATCAATTAATTTAACAGTATTTATAGACAATAAAATATTATTGGGTTTCACATCTCGATGCAAAAAACCTTGAGAATTAATATAACTTAATGCTTCTCCTATTTGTTGAATAATTGGTAAAGAATTCGCTTCATTAAACACACCGTTTTTTTGTAAGTAAACCGCTAAATCATCCCCTTTGATATATTCCATGACCATATACCAAAATCCATCCTTCTCAAATACATTATGAACGGTAACAATATGAGGGTGACTACATTTTGCTAATAAAAAAGCTTCTTTAATAAACTTATTTTGTAAATCGAGAAAGTTGTCTTTTCCTTGTACTGTTGCATTTAATGTTTTAATAGCTATTTGCTCATTTGATGGGTTTTCTGTTGCTAGATAAGTAATCCCAAAACCACCAGCACCTAAAATAGAATTAATTGTATAAAGTCCATTTTGGAGATTTTCTCCAGTATTTAGATGTCTCATAGAAAATAAAAATTAGTAAATTATTCAATAAATACAGTAAATTTTAAGATAATTGTAGGGTGTATTAGCTTAGGATAATACACCAACATTAATCATCTATTATGAAATAGTATAAATAAAATTTTTGAAAATATGAGTCTTATTTATACTATTTACTTTGTTTTAGATAGTTAGAAAATTCAGATATTTTTTATCCATTAAAACTCATCGTTTCCTCCTGAATAACCACTGACTAAACCAGGATCATTATCTCTTTTAGAACCCAATAAATCTAAACGAGAAACATTAATAACAGGTTTAGATCGTTCAGCATTTGTGTTTCTATCTGTCCATTTTTCGATTTTTAAGGAACCTTGAACAGCAATTAAACGACCTTTCTTGACATAATTAGCTGCTACTTCTGCTGTTTTATCCCACATCTCTAAATTAAACCAGTCCGGCTCATCACTATTACGAGAACGACGATTAACTGCTAAGGTAAAAGTACATTTTACTTTTCCTGATTCAAAATATCTGACTTCGGGATCAAAGCCGACACGTCCCACTAAATTAACAACATTTAAGCTCATAAATCTTTGCTCAACTTTATTGGTTACCAGTATCTCTATTATATCATTAACAAAGGTTGAGTAACACAGGGAATATCGGGATATTATTATGGAAAAGATGATATTCTAATTAATAACGTATCTTTAACCTTTCACCCTCAAAAGACTATGGAAACAGTTGTTGAACTACGAGCCGCTAAAATACCTTTTATTGGTTTTATTGCCGTTCATTACTGGTATGTTATTATCAGAGGAAAGCAAAAAGATCGATGGGAAGTTTGGCAAACTCAGTCTCTTTCTCAAGATAGTTGGGGTCACTTACATAAAAATTTAATGCCCTCTGAAAATGGGGTTGGTAATGGGGCAAGTTGGTGCGAAACTATCTGGACAGATACTTTAGGGAATAAACTAGCTGAAACTATTGAAAATAGTCCGATTATTTATCCTTATAATTACTCTTATCGATACTTTCCCGGCCCTAATAGTAATACCTATGTTAAGTGGATTTTAAAACAAGCAAACTGTGATTATCGACTAAGAATTAAAGGTATTGGTCAACACTATTAATTTTGTAATTCATGCCAGGAACAAAAATAAGTTTATCTTAGTCTATCATGAAGTTGTTGATTATTTATCCCTGTTCATTAATTAATTAATTTGGAACATTGTGAAAATTTTAGATGTCATAGAAACTGTACTATTTGAACAAATTAGTAGACTTAACCTTGTCATTTACTATTATTTCTTCAACCCCCGGTCTCACAACAAAAGAGAGAGTTATGAACTTAGTCTCAACCCATCCTGAAGGGATAACTGCAAAAATATTGAGCGCTCGCTTAAATCGTCCTATTTCTATGATAAACTACTGTTTAAAAGACTTAAAAGGAGCAAAGTTTATACAAGGAAAATTAAACAAGGAAAATCAACAATGGATTTATTATCCTGTTAGTTTTATTAATTAATTTATCAATAAAATTGGAATTAAAGTATTATATATTATTATTTTATCATGGACTAGATAAACACAAATTAACCTATGTCTGTAGTAAGTCCTTTAGGACAGAAAAAGCTTGTAGTGAAGGCTTAAGCCTTCACTACAAGCTTTTTTATTTTTAATACTTATTGCCTCATTTTCTCTTCTTCTTCTTTTTTCGTGGTGGGGTTTGATGAGAGCCAAAATACTTTTCACTCCGATAACGCAGCCAAACTCTCAACACTTGGGGTATTTTTTCTTTTTCTTGTTTACTTAAACGATTATATAATAGTAATGCCTTTTCTCTTTCTCGTCGACAAGCTCTATTATTATGAGCATCCCAGTAGCTTCTGGCAACTCGAATACGACGACAAACTTCTTTAATCAAAGCTTCTCCTTTTAAGGGGTTTTCTTCTTTAAACATAGACATTTTTAGATAATATTTTTACTTCAATAATGACAAAAATTATAACTCAAGGAGAAACCATCGCAGCGATCGCCACGGCCATTGTCCCTCAACAGGGAAGCATTGGTATCATTCGTTTATCGGGAAATAAAGCTCTGAGTATCGCTAAAACCCTATTTATCGCCCCAGGAAACCCAAAATGGCAGTCTCATTCCATCCTTTACGGTTATATTCGTCATCCCCAAAGCCAACAGGTGATCGATGAAGCCTTACTATTAATCATGTTAGCTCCTCGTTCCTACACCCGTGAAGATGTGATAGAGTTTCACTGTCATGGGGGGTATTATGCCCGTGCAACAGGTGTTACAGTTATGTATTGAACAAGGTGCTACCTTAGCCCAACCCGGAGAATTTACCTTGCGTGCTTTCCTAAATGGTAGAATCGATCTCACCCAGGCTGAAAGCATCAGCGAATTAGTCGGCGCGCGATCACAACAAGCATCCCAAATGGCACTGGCCGGGTTACAGGGAAAACTCGCTCAACCCCTGCAAAAATTACGCCATCATTGCCTAGATATTCTCGCCGAAATTGAGGCCAGGATCGACTTTGAAGAAGATTTACCACCTTTAGATAAAAAAGCCATCTCTCAGGGCTTAGAGACGATTTTAGAGCAGGTACAGACCATTTTAAACACCGCAGAGCGAGGGGAACTATTGCGCAATGGTTTAAAAGTAGCTATAGTTGGTCGTCCCAATGTGGGAAAATCAAGCTTATTAAACGCTTGGAGTCGTAGCGATCGCGCCATTGTCACCGACTTACCAGGCACAACCAGGGATGTTATCGAGTCCCAGTTAGTGGTAGGGGGTATCCCCATCCAAGTCTTAGACACAGCAGGTATCCGTCAAACAACGGATCAAGTAGAAAAAATAGGGGTTGAGCGATCGCAGTTAGCGGCCAGTCAAGCGGATCTCGTTTTACTCACCGTTGATGCTACTGTGGTATGGAGTAATCAAGACAATGAAATTTATCAGGCAATAGAGCATCGTCCCGTTATTTTAGTAATTAACAAAATTGATTTAGCCACCCCAGATTTAGCTCAATTTCCAACACAAATTAGCGAAATTGTCAAGACTTCTGCTGCCAATAATCAAGGAATCGAAGCCTTAGAAACAGCTATTTTAAAAGCCATACATCAGGATAAATTAACAGCTAGTAACCTAGACTTTGCCATTAACCAAAGACAATCGGCAGCCCTAACCCGTGCCAAAATTTCCCTAGAACAAGTACAAACCACTATCAAGGAAGAATTACCCTTAGATTTCTGGACTATTGACTTACGCTCCGCTATTCAAGCATTAGGAGAAATTACAGGAGAAGAGATCACAGAATCTGTTTTAGACAGGATTTTTAGTCGTTTTTGTATTGGTAAATAGTTGATTAATAAAAAATTAACATAATAACTTATTTCTTAACCTAAAAAGCCCTTCGATATGACTGAATGTTAAAGAAATCTGGAAAAATCATTAATGACCTTGCATTTAAGGAAAATTACTGATAACTTGTAGTCAATTTCAACGAAAATTCATAGAAAATTGAATCATGAACAAAAAATATGTAGCTGAATTTTTTGGTACATTCTGGCTAGTGTTAGGAGGTTGCGGGAGTGCGGTTCTCGCTGCTAACTTTGGAGGAGACGGAAACCCTTTAGGATTAGGGTTTTTAGGCGTTTCCCTTGCCTTCGGACTAACGGTTGTAACCATGGCCTATGCAGTAGGTCATATTTCTGGGGATCATTTTAACCCGGCAGTTTCCTTCGGTTTATTAGCAGGAAAACGCTTTAATGGCTCTGATTTATTGCCTTATATCGTAGCGCAAGTATTAGGAGCGATCGCCGCAGGAGGCGTATTATTGATCATAGCCAGTGGTAATGCAGACTTTAGTTTAAGTGGTGCGAACCCCTTAGCTACTAATGGTTACGGAACCCACTCTCCGGGGGGTTATACCCGGATTTCTCACAAATTAATTTGAAAGCCCAATCCAGAGATGAAAAATGATAATTTTTAGGACTAATAGAAATTTTGAATATAGATGAATAAAAAAATTGACTTTGATTATCCAAAAATTGAGTTTAAGAGGGAATAATTATATTAACTTTTGATTTTCTCCACGATAAATAAGACTAAATGAAAGTATCAGTCAGTCAACAACTTATGATAGATATCTTTTTTAGAAAACAACTTATTCTACTTATCCAGTATTAGGAATAGTTTTAATTCTTTTGTTAGCAATAGACAAAATATCTTGATAAGGACAAGCACTAGCTATAGCGATAATAATTCTTCTACAACTAATCTTTATTCTGGCTCCCAACTTAAGAAGATTTAGACGTATTCTTCCCACAGTTGCTTTAGCCAATGAAGTTTTTTTTAAACAGTGTTGACGAAAAGCATTTATGAGAACATAAGCCCAGGAATGTATCCATAATCTTAGTTGATTACTTTGAAATGTTTGAGTTGAAGTTCTATCAGCTAACAAGTCTAATTGTTGTTCTTTAATCCGATTTTCCATCTCGCCTCTCGGACAGTATTTTTTTGTATAAAGTTTTGAGGGTGGAATTTTTGAAGCGGGCAAAGATGTCACCACATGGCGCATTTTTAAGCCATCACTTCCATAACAAACTTTTGTCACTACTCTTCTTTGACAACTCCATGACTTTTCTGTTTTATAACGAATAGAGCGATACCAAGTAGAAATTGGTACTAATTTTTTAACTTCTTCTAAATCTTCTTTTTTCTGAAATAAACTATCCATTAATTCAGTTATTGGAGCTAGTTTTTTTTCATATTCATGTTTGGCTTTTTCAATTACATCATCCGCTCGTAACTTAAGAACGCCATTTGTTCCCATAGCTATAACATAATCAACTAAAGGCTGATTTTCACAAAAATAGAAGATTTCTTCACGGGCATAGGCACTATCA
>Ga0064014_10043_pt1 | contig 65566 bp, 57 predicted proteins | sample CrowatWCoCulture_2_FD_61584 | JGI IMG/M metagenome (GOLD analysis project Ga0064014, IMG submission 61584) | Marine cyanobacteria communities from the University of California, Santa Cruz, USA, analyzing cyanobacterial DNA methylation -... | ecosystem: Host-associated > Microbial > Bacteria >...
GGCTAAATCATTGCCCAAAAAACCCCCTAAACCAAAGCCAATAGCACTAGTAGAATTAAGTCGAACATAATAATTTTTCTACAATATTAAAGTAACTAACTAACAAAAATAAATTCACCAAACCAATAATCTTGAAACCGTTTAAAATTTCTGATCTCAATTCCACCCAAGGGGTTTCCTATAGTCACTTCTTTTTCTGTTATTTGCGGATGTTTTCCACTTATTCTTGCCAAAGTAGCAACACTCCCTCCTGATAATTCTAGAAATAATAGAAATCCTAAAGTAAAAAACCCAAACAATAACAATAACTCATCACAAAAAGCTTGCGAATAAAGAGAAATAAAACCCAGATTCCGCACTTCAAAATGTAGTATAAAAAAAATACATAGTTTTAAAAAGTCCGAAAATCATACCTGGGCAAGAATATTTCTCTTTTCATTAAATTTTTAGGAAAAATAATCAAATTAAGAAGATTTATACTCATTGAAAACTTAGCAAGACTCAGCACAAACGAAGGAGAGTTTCCTCTTCTCATTTGATATCATTAGACTCTTATTCTTTTATTATTTTTGCTTTATCCAATTCAATTTATAGATAATATCTTTGACAAGATGCAGGTAATAAACTCAATATAAAACGCCTTTCTTCTGTTAAATTGACAATTTGTTTAACTCCGTTTAAAATCACATAATGAATACCTTGAAAACATTGAAATATCCACCTCAAAGTCGGACGCAATGTTACTTTCCCTACTTGATTATTTATTCCTTTTTTGACTCTTTTTAAACAATTTCTTAATTCTCTTTGCCCCAAGTTATAAATCAACAAACACAAAGACATTAAAAATAACATTGTTTCTATTCTTTCTGGTTTTTCAACGAAGAAACTATCAGTAAAAAATAAGGGATCTTTCAAAAATCGAAATCCTCTTTCCGTAGATTGCTGGTTTTTATAAGTTATCAGAATTTCACTAGCTTCTAATTTATTTTCCTCTACTAAGTTAGTTGCTAAAATAAATTTTCCTGCTTCTTTAGTCTTTCTACTTATCTCTTCATCTTTTTTGATGATCAGACTAATCATTTTATAAATCTTTTCCTTTTTTTTCGAGTAAGTTTCAATCAGTTCAACTTCTTTTATTTCCAACAATCTCAATTTTTTATTAATAGCTTTTAATTTATATCGAGCAGCTTGAGGATGTTCAAATTCTTCAGATTGTATTTCTTTAAGAAATTTTTGGGATTTCTTCTCTTCTTGGGAAAGTTGTTTTTCTAGTTTTTCCAAATCACTTTTCTGTCTTTTTTCACTCAAGACTATTAACCAAGTTTGCTTGATTCCACCATAAGTAACAATTTCTTCTTTCCAGGTATAACTTTCTAAATTTAGGTCACTTCTTTTTTCTTTATCTTCATCTTTTACTTCTTCCACCTCTATATTTTGCACTAATTCTTTTGCTTTTTTTATGGTCATTGGAACTCTCGTTATCCATTTTAAATGTTGGATTATTTGGAGATTTTCTTGACCATATAAAGCACTATCACAAACCATGATACTATCAAACTTTATTTGCTTTTTGAATTCTACTAAAACTTTTCCAAATACAGCTTTATCAGATTCATTTCCATCTCCTACTCTCACAAATAATGGAATATCTCCATCTTGGCTTGTTATTAAATCCAAGACACATTGTTTTAAGTCTGGTCTATGATCCCGAGAATATCCTTTCTTAATAAAAATCGGTCTTTCTTTAATAATTTTTTCTTCTTCCTGTTTCTCTTTATCTTCTTCCCTTTTATATTCTCCATCTAAATGAAATGATGTGGAATCTAAATGGGAGTATTTAAGGTCTATTTTAAATTTTTTAATTACTTCTAAAACTACTTCAATAAAAATATTATTTAGTCCATATTTATATAATTCATCCATTACTCTCCCAATTTTATCATCATTAAGGTAATCAGGTTTAATTCTTTCTCCTAACAATTTCTCAATGGCTTTATCTTGAAAAAACTGACTGAATAAATATAGAGGTCTTGAAACAAATCCTAGTCCATTGATTAAAATAGACTTAACTACTGTACCTGCTGAGATTTTTTCTCTAACATCTATTCCTAATTTATTGTTAATTATTTTGACTATTCCTATTTCATCAATTAAACCAGCTACTATCCCTAAATGGTCTAAATTTTTAACTTGTATTTCTTCTAAATAAGACATTTTTCGCTCTTTTTTTACAGAGGAAACAACTTAAGCAATTATACTTAATTATTAACCCCAGGCTTGTAGTATTTTATGCTACTTTTTGAAGTGCGGAATCTGGGATAAAAATGATCTGAGGAAATACTCTAGGAAGATGATAACCTAAGTTATAATGTTCTATTATTATAAATGGGGTTATAATTGCTACGATAACAGCAAAAATAACTCTAGCTGTGGTTTGATGTTTATCCAGTGCATTTTCTGCAGTAATTCCTTGTTGTGAAAGATGTTTACCTAAAAAACTACCCAATCCCAAACCAATGGTACTAGGTACTATTAAATGAATCATGTACTTATTCTGCTTATTTATCTCCAAAATAACGGAGTTTAAGAGAATCTGTCAGGAGTAAAATTACGGAAAATTGTGAACTCAATTTTTTGCTTAATTATTTATTGATAATGACGATGGTTAAAATTGACTTTTATTTTGAGAATAAACTATGAGTAACTTATTGGAAATTGGAGAAAGTGCGCCTACTTTCACCCTTAGTAATCATAAGGGTGAAACTATTAATTTAAAAGATAACTTGGGACAGTGGTTAATCTTATATTTTTACCCAAAGGATAATACCCCAGGTTGCACGACAGAAGCACAAGACTTTACGAGACTAACCCCAGAATTTGCGAAATTATCCGCAAAAATTATTGGCATAAGTCCCGATTCAGAAAAGTCCCATTGTAAGTTTATTGACAAGTATGATTTATCCATAGAATTACTTTGTGATCCAGATCATACAGTAGCTAAAGCTTATGATGTCTGGAATTTAAAGAAATTTATGGGAAAAGAATATATGGGCATTATTCGTTCCACTTTTATTATTAACCCAGAGGGAAACATTGCCTATATTTGGTCAAAAGTTAGGGTCAAAAATCATGGAGAAAAAGTCTTAAATCAATTACAAGAATTACAATCATAATTATTATTGTTCATTAACTCCCAGGTTAGATAATAAAAATTCAGCAATTCTTTCAGAAGCTCCAGGGGGTCCAAAACGTGCTTTTCCGTTCGTTTCACATTCCTCTAAATAAGGGTGATCTACTATAGTTTTAGCAACACATTGTGCTGCTTCTTTGAGGGTGTTGGCAGTAGCAGGTCCTGTGCCAATGGTTTGAGCGCAACTACCGATCAAACGGGTTTGTGCTTCAGCAAACTCGTAAGTAAACTGGGGGCCTTCTCCTGGTACTTGAATCACTGGTTTCCCCAAAGCAATACCTTGATCCACTGCTAATCCTGCCATTCCTAACATCAAGGTACAGTTGTGTAAAATGTCATTAAAGGCATCAGAATAACAGATAACTTCTATAGTTCCTTGTTCAGTGTGATAACTTAGTTTATTATCTTCATACTGCCAATCTTCACTATCAGCAATTGATGTCAACTCTTTCATTAACTTTGGCACCAAAGCCGCCCGAAATTGTATTTTTTCAGGAGGAATGACTTTAAGAATTTCTAGAATAAGATTAAGTTGTAATTTAAAATTACGTACTGCTTCAGGGAGTCTTGAGCCTGGCAATAAAGCCACCATAGGAGTATCAGCTTTCAGTTGTAAATCTTTGCCAGTCGGTTGTAATTTATCTAGAGAGGGAATACCTCCAAACAGGGCTTTTCCGATGCCTTGTTTTTTTAAGTCTTTGGCCGTGTAAGGATCTCTGGTAAACACCCCTAAACATCGAGGCGATCGCAAAAAAGTACCGATAAAAGGTCCAACTTTTAACGTTCCTTCGTATAATGCCGATAAACAAGAAATAAAGGAAACATAAGGATAACCCGTGGAATAGGCAAAGCCTTGGGATACAGTGTCACCAGTAGCCATAATTAAATCGCAACTAGGGGCGTATTGCCAAACTGCTCGTAACTGTTGCCAGGTTAAACCCACTAACCCCGCTTTTAAGTCAGTTAACAAACGCAAACGATTAATATAAGAAAATCCTCCAGAGGGCATATTTTGAGTGGGACCGATGATGGGGATATTTAAGCGACGATAGGCGTTCCCTTCTCCAACAATGGGCATGGCGGCCAACTCTAGATTAGGATAGAGTTGTAATAGGGTTTCAATGACGTAGGATGAGTGGTTATCTTCTCCATGGCCGTTGCTGATAAATAATATTCGCTTAGACGGTAAAGGCATAAATTTTCCTTAGATTTTTTCCATAGTTTATATTTAGTATAGGATTTTTCTTTTTGACGACAAAAACAGTAAGGATCAACCATAGTTGATCCCTACTGTTAATCATATCTTTACTGGTTAACTCGGTTCAAGAATAATAGATAGCTGACTACCGTTATAGTTGCTACTACCATCTTGACTAGCAACATCAGATAACCTCTCTACAATGTTGTCTAATTTCTCACGGCCTAGCCTCATAAATGCTCTCTCTCGGCCTCTAAATCTAATGGAAAATTTAACCTTTGAACCGTTTTCCAGAAACTTTCTCGCTTGTCGGAGCTTAGTATTTAAGTCCCCTGTATCCGTACAATATCTCAGTTTTACTTCTTTAAGAGTGGTTTCAGTACGGTTTTTCTTAGCTGAGGATTCTTTCTTCTGTAACTCGTACTTAAACTTACCGTAATCAATGATTTTGCACACTGGGGGTGAAGCGTTAGGAGCGACTTCTACTAAATCTAATCCAGCTTCTCTAGCTAAATTCGTGGCTTCAGATAGGGGTTGAATTCCAAGTTGTTCCCCTTCCTCGTTAATAACTCTAACTTCTTCGGCTCGAATTCGATTATTAACTCGATACTTATCGCTTTGTTTGAAAGGTGTAACGGGCTTATTTCTTCTTCTGGGTCTTCCCAAACTACTTGTTTCCTCCTGCTTAACAACATTTTTCAGTTTTATCCAAGCCGATTGTATCATGTATTTTGATTGGTCGCAAGTTTTCAATGTTTACCTGAGTTGGACATACATAGCACTTCTCATATTTGTGAGGTACAGAGTTTTCTAGTTTTAGGAGTTCGGAGTTCGGAGGCTCGATATTAGGTGTACATATTGAGTCCGAGAAACTCTATAGATTACTTTTTTGCTTGAATTACTTGTAAACTACCCCCTGCATATAATTTTTGTTGACATTCATTAAAACCCAAATTTTTTAACTCATCAATTACATCTGTTTCTAATAGTTCCCAAGCGGTTTCTGTTTCAAATAACCACATAAATGTTGCTAAGGACGGCCATAATAAAAAATTAGTGGGTTTATGTAGATCAATAAAGGCAAAAAGACCACCTGGTTTGAGAATTCGATAAACTTCTTTAATAATTTCTCTTAATTGTTCTGTTTCCATTTCATGTAGAGCAACACTACTATGAACTAAGTCAAATTCTTGCTCAGGAAAAGGTGTTTTTTCGGCTAAGGCGTTGACATAATTGGCTTGAGGTACCCCTATTTTAGCTCGTTCAATTGCTTTAGGGGAAGCATCAAGTCCGGTTACTTGTGAAGATTTTTGGACTAAAAATTGAGTGGTTTGACCACTGCCACAACAAAGGTCTAAAATCTTACTATCTGAATTAATCTTAATTCCTTCAAGGCATAAACTACGAAATCGCTTTTCTCCACCAACTGCTAAGGCACTTACACGAGAAATAGTATTATATAACCAGGGATATTGATAACTTAAAGGTCTTAAAAAGGTTGCCATTTTTAAAATAGTTAATGTTTTTATATATGAACATAATAACATAAGTACACAGTAAATTACCAAATCCTCAAGTTATGTGATTGTTATTAATTCTCGATTCTAAATTTTTCTTTGTTTCTCTAGCTAATGCTAAGAGTAACCTTTGTTCTGTTCTGGCGATCGCTTGATAAGTTTTCTCTATTGCTTCCGGTTCTACGGAAATAGTTGTAATACCCCAATTAACTAATTTTTCGATAATTGGCGAATAATTAACAATAACTTGACCGCAAACTGAACTAGGAATCCCTAACTTATATGCTTCTTCAATTAACTGTTTTAAAGCACCATAAATAGAAGATTCATAAACGGCAGGAATATTATTCCAGGATAGATTATTCCGTTCTATACCTAATAATAAAGGAATCAAATCATTAGTACCAATAGCAATCCCTTGTACACCAGCTTTAACGTAATCCGCTAGTTGAAAAATAATGGAAGGTACTTCTGCCATGATCCAAACTTGAAACGAACTTGAAGAGGATAATTTAAACTCATCTATCAAATCAAGACAAAAGCGGAATTCATTAACCGTTCTCACAAAAGGTAAAATTACATTGATATTCTCATATCCTTGCTTTTGAACGGCAGATAAAGCCTGTAATTCTAACCTAAATAAACTTGAATCAAGACAATAACCAGCAGTTCCCCTACGGTTTTGCTCAGCAGAAAATTTATCATCAAAGGTTCTGTAAAAAATTGGTTGGGGATTAAAAAATTGAGCAAACTCAATAATTCTTTGCTTGATTTTTTCAACAATCTCATCCCTTTGAAAATTTCCTAACCATTCTTTTAAAGAATGAGGCGTACATAAGTCTAACAACATCAATTCTGAACGAATTAACCCTAACCCATCATAAGGTAAACCTTTGATTTTGCCTAAAGAACTGGGTTGAGTTAAATTAACCATTAATTGAGTACCTATGGGGTAATCTAAAGAAGGTGTTTTTTCTAGAGAAACTGGGGATGGTTGGAGCGTAATTTCTTTGTGATTTGATGTGTTCAAAATAATGGTTCCGTGATCTCCATCGATAAGGATAGAATCTCCTGCTTGTACCCAAGTTGTTACCCCAGGAACACCCACAACCGCAGGAATTCCTAATTCCCTAGCTAATATGGCTGCATGACTTGTTATTCCTCCTTCTTCAGTGACAACTCCTGACGCTTGTTTAATGGAAGATAGTTGAAAAGGATGGATTTTTTGAGTCACAATAATAGGATGTTTTGAGCTAACTAGATGAGATGAATTATCTTCATTTAGTAAATAAACAGTCCCTTGGGTTTTTCCTGGTGCTGCCCCAATACCCATTAGTTGGGGTTGAGATGGTTCGGTTATTATTTCTGATTTGGTGTTTTTAATGAATTGATTATATGGCAATGGAATTAGTTGAGCGATGACCAATTCCAAGGATGAATTATCGGCAGAATTGCACAATATCCATTCCAGACAATGCCAGGAGATTGCGTAGTCATGCAAATCTTTAAAGAGTTGAAATGTTTTAGTAATATCTTCAGAATTTAGACAATATTTTGACTGTTGCTGCTCACTTAGACAATAAACCTCTAAGCATTCTTCACTGTTCAATTGAGTCAATTCTGGCTTATCTCTTAAACTATAAGCACGAGACTTATTCCCTAATCTTTGTGCTAAAACTTGTCCAGATTCTCCCTCAATTTTCCAGTAGTCTGGTAAAATATCTCCTTGCAGTAAACTATTACCCAAGCCCCAATTTCCCTCAATCTCATAGTTTTTGGACTGATTTATTATCCTCCCAGATGCAACAGAATTTACCATTGGTTGGATCAAAATACCTAAATTTAATTGCTCTATTCTAATCCCTAAACGTTGCCAATAAAATAAACTCTTCGCATTCAATAGCTGCGCCCACATTTCCTTAATTGCTGTTTCCAAATTGTCAGCAACATTCCAACAAACTTTACCAGGAGTTAAACCAGAAATATCTTGATTTAGAGGAAAAGTACCCCCTAAAGAAGTACGTAAAATTAACGCCTCGCTGTCTAATTTTCTCGCCGCTTCGGTTAATATATCTCGCCATTGAGCGGGGAAAGATACACTTAAAATAGATTGGCGGCTTTGTTGGGCAACTAATTGTAATGTTCGAGGATTATCTACATCCAAATGAAGGGATGATCCAGGAAAATCTGCTAACAATGAATTCACATCATTCAAGTTATCTAGAAAGTCCCGAAAAACACTGGCACTAATCACAAACCCAGGAAAAACATTGTAGCCACTTTGTTTAAGTTGACTCAAAATCCATGCTTTTTCCCCAACAACGGGACGGTCCCGTAAATCAATTTCCGAAAGCCAATAAAGCTCAATCACGGCAGTCACAAGAATCGAGTTAACAACTAGAATTAAACCCGTTTAAAAGACTTATAACACTTCTCATACTTGTGAGGTACAGTAGTTTTTAGTATCAGGGAACAGGCAACAGGGAACAAAAAATAAAATTTAGGTGTACCTCATGAGTCCGAGAAACGCTGCATTATAACCCTCGAATAAAACAATTTTACTGTTTTTAATTCGTATTCGCTTAATTGTTATGGTATCATAACAATACCGCCAATCACAATGGGGTATGACCAGAAACTTCCTATTAATGGTTACACTAAACCTGAAAGTCTATCATCCAGTATGGCTTTTATTATTGAATTTTATCTATCAAGATTAAAGACTATTTTCTATGAAAAGAAAAGCTATTGCAGGTTTGTTGTCCATTTGGCGATTGATGGCAATGCCCATGGTCATGTTAGGGTTAACTACCTTTATTTTAACGCTTATCTGGAGTCCTGTAGCAGTGGGGCAGTTTCCTTTGACTGTGGCCTCAGCAAATACACCTATTGGATCAGAAACCCCTTGGTGGGACCCCAATAAAGCACAGCGTTGTGGGAGACTTTGGTGTAGCGAGGTTCATTTATTTGGTGGTTTAGATAAAGTATTTAAAGTTGCTGTTACCCCGGATGCTGTTGAGGATCCCAATGATGCGCCTTCTACTGTTGAAGAAAGGGCTAGGCAAGTTGAGAATATCTATAATTCTATTTATAATCGGGTTCGTCAGTCGGAATTGATGTTTCAGGAGAATGTTATCACATCTCCATTTGGGGCGATCTCTAATTGGCAAAATTTGTTCTTCAATCGAGACGAGCTAGGAATACATCCAGCAACACCTAAAATTGAAATTGGGATCAGAAATAATCAAACTGTAGTTTTTGTGCCACGACAACTTGAATTGGGGTTATCGGCGCAAACGATTGTAACAGTAAATAGAGCGGATAGTCTTCATCAAGGTAAATTAATTGAAGACATTGCTAAAGAGTGGCGATTACTGATTTTTGAAAGTATTAATGAGTCCCTTTGGGCTTATGAAATAGATTATTATTACCCTTTTGCTAGATTCGGAGTTGCTCTTGCTATTCTGCTTATTGTTGCTGTCCCTGTACTTATCTTAGCAGTTATTAGACACTTATTAAAAATTTGGAATCGTCATCTTCGTAGTCAATTACGAGTCTTACAAGAGTCTTTAACCGTTGATGCAGAAGCTTTATCTTCCTATGAAGTATCTTCTTCAGATGTGGCCGATAAAAGTACAGAAACACCTCAAGAAACTTCCCAAAGAATACAACTGAATAGGGCTTCTATCATAGCAACTGTTAAAAAGGTAATTGATCGCCCTGACAAAGCTCTAGCTAAAGCGAAAATAATCCTTGAACATACAGTACAAAGCATAAGTCAAAACCTCCCCGATTTATCATTAAAAAGACAGGGGACTATCAAACGACAGCAGAATATTATTCAATTATTTTTAGGGTTGTTTTTTTGGATGCAATTATTGTTAATTTTATTGGCCTTAACTTTAATTGTTTTAATCTTTCCCGAAACTCGTCGTTATACTTATTTCTTTTTGGGGCAGTCTATTATCATTCCCTTAATCTGGATGTCTGCTAGTATTGCCTATAAGTTTAGCAATCTATTGATTGATTTTTATCTCAATAGATGGGCTAAGAATGCACAGCTAATTAATCCTAATTCTAATCGTTATACTCTGCGAGTAAGTACCTATTCTAATGCCTTGAAGAGTGGCACAAGTTTTCTCTTTATCACCATCGCAACTGTGAGTACTGTAGCGTTTTTAGGGATTAATTTAACTGTTTTAGCAAGTGCCGGAGGTGTGGCTTTTGTTTTTGCATTTTTATCTCGTAACGTAGTAGAAGATATGTTAAATGGTATTTTGATTTTATGGACAGATCGTTATGCTATTGGGGATGTTATTCAGATAGGGAATATCAGCGGTTTTGTGGAGAATATGAATATTTATATTACACAGATTAGAGGGGGTGGGGGACGTTTAGTTACTATTCCTAACGGAAAAATTTCTATTGTTGAAAACTTAACTAAAGACTGGTCACGGTTTGAGTTTAAAATAGAAATTGCTTATGATGCTGATGTTAGAAAAGCCTTAAATATTATTAACCAGGTGAGCGAAGAAATCCAAAATGATCCAACTTGGAAAGATAAGATTATTGAACCAGCTTCTATTTTAGGAGTGGATAGTATTTCTCATCAAGGTATCTTAATTCAAGTGTGGATAAAAACCCAAGCTATGCAACAATGGGCTGTAGGAAGAGAATATAGACTAAGAGTAAAAGAAGCATTTGAAGCAGCAGGAATAGCACTGGGTGTTCCCCATCAAGAAGTTAGATATCAAGCTCATCAATCCATGCAATCCATGAATAACTAATCCTTGAAACCAACTATGATTTTTCACATTACTACTCCTGAAACTTGGGAAACTGCACAACTTATCAACAAATACGAATCCACTTCCCTAGAAAAAGAAGGATTTATTCATTGTTCAACCAAATCTCAAGTTATAAATATTGCTAATACATTTTATAGTGATTATGAGCAATTAATTGTTTTAGAAATTAATCCCGATAAATTATTAGCAGAAATAAAATGGGAATCCCCTGTACATCCTAACCCTGATCTTGAATACAATATTAATGATACTGAAAAATTACCTCACGTATACGGAGTTATTAACTTAGATGCTGTTGAAAAAATCATCTATCTATGTAAAGATAATCAGGGTCTATTTAAAACCTTTTAAAATTTGAGAAAAACATGGAACATTTGATATCTTTATTAGGTCTAGTTGTTTTTTTAGGATTTGCTTATTTAGTATCTTATGAGCGTTTATTAATTCCCTGGAAAACTGTTGCTTGGGGATTATGTTTACAGTTTATTTTAGCTATTTTTATTTTAAAAACTCCCTTTGGCTTAGCTATCTTTGAATGGTTAGGAAACACAGTTAAAACTTTTTTAGATTATTCTGATGTAGGAGCAAAATTTGTTTTTGGAGAGACATTCCAAGAGCATTTTATTGCTTTTAAAGTGTTGCCAACTATTATATTTTTTGCATCATTTATCGCTATTCTCTACCATTACGGAATTTTGCCCCGTGTTGTCGGTATGATTAGCTGGATAATGATGCGTACTATGAAAACATCGGGAGCAGAAACCTTAAGTTGTGCCTCCAACATTTTTGTTGGTTGTACTGAAGCTCCTTTAATGATTAAACCTTACATAAAATCCCTAACTTTATCAGAATTACACGCTATTATGACAGGAGGGTTTGCTACTATTGCTGGTGGTGTGATGGCTGCTTATATTGCTATGGGAATTTCTCCAACCCATTTAATTTCTGCCTCCGTAATGTCTGCACCTGCTGCCCTCGCTATCTCTAAAATTATGTACCCTGAAACCAATAAATCCGAAACTAAGGGGGAGGAGATTCTTGAAATAAAAAGTCCCTATACTAATGCAATCGATGCAGCTACTAATGGAGCATTAGAAGGGCTAAAATTATCTTTAAATGTGGGAGCTATGTTAATCGCTATTTTGGGATTAGTTGCCTTGATTAATGGTATTTTAGGAGCTATTGGTCAACCATTAGGATTGTCTAGTCTATCTTTAGAATTGATTTTTTCTTACTTACTCGCTCCCGTTGCTTGGTTGATGGGTGTTCCTTGGCAAGACTGCTTACAAGTGGGAATTTTGTTGGGCAAAAAAACCATTATAAACGAATTTATTGCTTATCTTGATCTGAAAAATTTGATGGCAGAAAATACTATTTCCCCACGCAGTCAAATAATCGCAACTTACGCCTTATGTGGGTTTTCTAACTTAGGAACTATCGGTATTCAAATAGGAGGAATAAGTGCGATCGCTCCCAACCGTCAACAAGATTTAGCAAAATTAGGTCTGAGAACCATGATAGCTGGTTCCCTGGCTTGTTTTCTGACTGCTTGTATTGCTGGCTTTTTGCTTTGACATTTGTGGCTATTTTAAGAGTTTGGGTAACAAAGTGTAATAGAAAAAACTCCGAACTCCGAACTCCGAACTCAGGTTGTAACATTTCTTTAAGACTTTAATACAATCTAAATTTTCTCAAGATCACAGTCATTTTTGATCATCTGTGTTATTCTATTTGTCAGTTGGTTTAAATTCTTAGATTTTAACTTTTGTATAGTCAAAGAGTATTATGGTTCAAACTAAAGAAAATAAGAAAAGTGAAGTGGCTGCTATTCCCTTCTCTGTGGCTCACACAGGAGTTGCAGCTACCGAAATGCGTCCCTGGGGTTCCTTTACTACCCTGGAAGAAGGCCCTGGTTATAAGATCAAACGTATTGAAGTAAACCCTGGTCATCGTCTCAGTTTACAAATGCACCACCACCGTAGTGAACACTGGATCGTTGTTTCTGGGACTGCTAAGGTGACTTGTGGGGATAAAGAAGAGATTTTAGCAGCTAATCAATCTACCTACGTTCCTCAGTGTACCTCCCATCGTCTGGAGAATCCAGGGGTAATTAGGCTGATCCTGATTGAAGTTCAAAACGGTGAATATTTAGGAGAAGACGACATTATTCGCTTCCAGGATGATTATTCCCGTCATAAGTAATTAACAATTAACTATTGAATATGTACCTCTAAGCCTAATTAGTTAGAACTAATTAGGTTTTTATTTATTGTTATGTCTGACCAGAAATCTTCAGTAAAACCAAAGCAGCAGTCAAGAAATATTCACCCTAACGTCTGGATATTGGGCTTAGTTAGTCTATTTACAGATTTTGGAACCAAAGCCATTCAGTCGGTTTTGCCCCTGTTTTTATTGTCTGTTTTAGGGGCTAATTTAACTACCATCGGATTGATTGAAGGGATCGCAGAATCAACCGCCTCTACTTTGAAACTGTTTTCAGGGGTATTAAGCGACTATTGGGGACGGCGCAAAGAACTAGCAATCCTGGGATACGGACTTTCAGCCGCAATTATTCCCGTATTTGCCTTAGCTAATAGCCCCTTTTGGATCTTAGTAGCACGATTTGGCGATCGCCTGGGAAAAGGCATCAGAGTGGCTCCTCGTAACGCTTTAGTGGCTGATGTTACTCCCACAGAGCAACGTGGTGCAGCCTACGGTTTACGTCAAACCCTGGACACCATCGGCGCATTTTCCGGACCATTGGCCGCTACTCTCATTTTATTAATCTCTGGGCAAAATTTTCGTCTGGTGTTTTGGGTTGCTCTGATCACAGGCATTATATCTGTTGCCCTACTGGTTAAAGGCATTCGAGAAACCCCCTCCTCCCAAGGAAAACGGGGTCAACTCATACAATGGAGCTTTTGTCAACAGTTGGGTCGAAATTACTGGGCATTGGTTGGGGTAGCTGCCCTATTTAATCTGGGTAACTTTAGTGATGCTTTTCTACTGCTAAAAGCCCAGGAAATAGGCATTGCGGCTGCTTGGATTCCTTTGTCCATGATCGTCATGAATTTTTCCTATATGTTGAGTGCCTATCCTTTGGGTTTATTATCGGATCGGATCGGTCGAAAACAGCTTTTAGTGGCAGGATTTTGGTTATTTGCCCTAGTTTATCTCGGTTTTGCCTGGGTTGAACAACCTTGGCAAATCTGGGGACTTTTTGCTTTTTATGGTGTGTATTTAGGCATGAGTCAAGGCATTTTATTGGCCTTGGTGGCGGATCTAACCCCTGGGGAGTTACGAGGAACAGGATTTGGCATTATTAATTTAGTAATAGGTATAATTTTATTGCCAGCTAGTTTATTAGCAGGGTTTTTGTGGCAAACAGTTAACCCTCAAGCCCCTTTTATATTGGGCAGTTTGTTGGCGATCGCCGCTAGTGTACTATTGTTGTTAGCGGTTCGTGATGAATGATTAATTAAATATGAAACAAGCTACTTTACCAGTTGTCAGATTTGAGATTTTTTATCATTTGAAGCGTCCGACTTTTTGGATCATTAGTCTATTATTTTTTGGCATTGCCTTAATGGACTCTGTGTCTAATGCGTCCCAAGGACAAGCTTTTTTTTATATTAATAGTCCCTCTCAAATCTTTCAAACAACCATTTGGTACACAATTTTTGGTATTGTAGCGGCGGCGGCGTTTGTAGCAGAAACCTTTGTTAGAGATACAAACTATGTCATGGAAGAGTTGATTTTTTCAACGCCGATCCGTAAATGGAATTATTTGGGACTCCGCTTTTTTGCAGCAGTAGGGATGACATTATTGGCCTTTTCGGGTTATTTACCAGGAACTATCATCGGAACCCTGATGCCAGGGCTTAACCCCTACGCTTTGGGTCCATTTCGTCCCGATGCCTATTTTTTTAGTTATTTTTTCTTTGTTATTCCTAATTTATTTATAGCCTCAGCACTCGCCTTTTTATTGGCATCCCGTACCCGTAACCTAGCCATCACTTATGCAGGAGCTATTGTTTTAGTGATGCTTTATCTAGCATCTTTGATGATGGTGGGTATGGAGGTTATTAACTTTAACCAGTACCGTTTCTGGGCAATGTTAGATCCCTTTGGCTTTCATGCTTTTGAGGAAACTCGTTTAGGTTGGACGGTTTATCAACATAATACCTTGATGCCTAACTTAACAGGTACTTTACTGTTAAACCGTTTTCTCTGGATCATAGTAGCATTTGTTGCTTGGGGGTTTAGTTATCAAACCTATTCCCTGAAAATGATCAAGCGATCGCCTAAGAGGGGGAGTGTGGGGAGACTGGGAGAGGGGGAGACTGGGAGAGGGGGAGACTGGGAGACTGGGAGAGGGGGAGACTGGGAGACTGGGAGACTGGGAGACTGGGAGAGGGGGAGAGGGGGAGATAGTTCTGGGTTTGGGACTATTTTTCGACAATGGTGCGATCGCAGTTTGTTCGAGATCCGATGGATCTTGCAGGGACGGGCCTTTTTGTTATTGACTGCCTTCGGTTTAATTACCTTGGTGATGACTGCTTTGGGAACTCGCTCTTTTAACTATTCCACCCCTAGCACGGATCTGTTGATCCATGCAGCTAATGTTTATTTTGAATATATTTTGTTTGCTATTATTGTCCTCTATGGGGCAGAGTTGATGTGGCGCGATCGCCAACTGCGCATACAAGATGTAATGGATGCAACACCTATTTCTAATGGGGTGTTATTATTCTCAAAACTGACTGCTCTATTTGTCATGATCAGCTTAAACTTATTGTTGGCTATGGCAGTGATGATCCCTTATCAAGCTCTCAATGGTTATTATGATTTTGAGATCCCTTTATATTTCCAGATGCTATTTGTTGAGCATGGCCCCTATTTTTATTTAATTGCTGTATTATCTCTATTTACCCAGGTAATAACCCGACATAAGTATGCAGGAATGGCTCTAGCTATTGCTATCGCCCTCTCAAAAATTCCTTTAGATGCTTTTGGCCTTTATCATAACCTCTATCGTTTCCCTTCTACTAACGACATTGAATACTCTTTGATGAATGGTTATGGTAACTTATTGACGGGACATCTTTGGTATACCCTTTATTGGGGGATCGTAGGGGCTATTTTAATGGCGATCGCTTATATTATTTGGCCTCGGGGAACAACTAATAAAAGTTGGGGTAAGGCATGGAAACAGGCAAACTCAGCCATTAAAGGCACGTTATTCGCTTTAATTGCCCTATTTGCCGGGGTAGGTAGTTGGATCGGTTACAATACTATGGTAGTTAACCCCTATCAACCCCCAGGTAAGGAAGAAACTGCGGCGGAAATAGAAAAGCAGTTTAACAAGTACGAAAACTTACCTATGCCGGTGGTGACTGATACAGATGTCAAGGTGGATCTTTTTCCAGAGCAGGGTTATTTTATTGCTAAGGGTGCCTATCGTTTAGAAAATAGGACTAAAACCCCTATTAAACAGATTCATTTACTCACTTTTATCAATTTAAACCTAGAAGAAGTCAATTATCCAGGGGCAAAATTAAAAGAGGCACATCCTGAATGGGGTTATTATATCTACAGTTTAGATCGCCCCCTCATGCCAGGAGAAAGCGAAACTTTAGAATTTACGACTAAAACAAAGCCAAGCAAAGGATTTCGTAATCAGGTGGATAGCGACGACGTTTATATGGTTTATCCTAACGATGTGGTCGGTAATGGCACAAATTTACATAGTCCTTTTATTTTACCTTTCATCGGTTACACGAAAATGGTAGAACACAAAAAGGCTTGGTTACGGGATAAACTGGAATTACCTCCCTTAGAAGAAAGAATGCGCTCTTTTGATGATCCCATGGGACTTTCTCAAGCGTTAACGGTGAGTCATTTGGGTTGGGGTGAAGTTGATATCACCGTTAGCACTTCCAGTGATCAACAAATAGTGACATCAGGAACTCTTCTTAAACAATGGCAAGAGGGCGATCGTAATTATTTTCAGTATAAACTCACAGCACCAGATCGCAGTAAGTTTACTCTTTTTTCCGGTCGTTATGGAGTTCATAAAAATAATGATTATCGGGTTCCCATCGAAATATATTATTATCCCCAACACGAAGAAAATGTGGAATTAATGGCCCAACAGGTCGGAAAAGCCCTAGAATTTTATGAAAAAACTTTTGGACCCTATCCTTTTGAAGAAGTTCGCGTAGTAGAATTTGTTTATTATGACGGTATGGTTTTTTCTGATAGGGGAACTATTGGTATTCCTGAAGTTTTGGTCTGGAAAAATGAAGCACAAGGACTAGGTGAAGAAAATATCATTGATTGGTTGACTTATTTGTTAGCTTATGCTTGGTGGGAAGATCAAATGATTATAGCGGATGTGTCTGGGAGTATGACTATTAGGGAGGCACTGAGTGCTTATGCTAGTTCCTTGTATCAACGTTCCCGTCGCACTCCAGAGATGCAAGAATTAGCCAAAAAACAGCAGATGCGTAACTTTTTCCGTCAGCTTGGTAAACTTGATTTCCAAGAACCTGCTTTAATTGAAGTGTATAACGAGTTAGCCATTGCCCGTTATAAAGGGGGAATGGTCCTGGAATTAATCGAGGATTTAATTGGTAAAGAAGCCTTATTGACTGCTATTAAGGAGTTTTTGGCAGCTTATCGTTATCAAAACCCACCTTATGCAACGGTTATGGACTTACAAGCAGCAATTATAAGTCAAAGTCCTCCAGAATATCGAGAAACTATCAAAGAATTATTTGCTGAGGTAATCACCTATCAAGTTGGGTTAACGGATGCTGCTTATGAATCATTACCCGATGGAAAATTTAAGATTACCCTTGAGATAGAAGCGCAAAAACGTTACACAAGGGAACTTGGAAGACAAGAAATCACTGAGTTAGACATTCCTTTGACTATTGCTCTTTCTGACGAAGCAGGAAACACTATCTATCGCAAAAAACATGATATTTCCCAACAAAAAGCGACCCTTGAGTTAATTGTTGACCAACTTCCTACCAATGCAACAGTTGATCCCGATTATGTTTTGCCCTCTGCTTTTGTACAAGATAATGTTAAACGTTTACAAGAAAAGAAACCAGAAAGTTAAATTAGGGCATATTTAGGGTTTGCTGAATAAAAGCAAAACCCTATTCTTTAAAAGGTTACACCCATATTCGCGATCGAAAAAAAGATCAGCTTTGTCGGCTACAAACCGCTATAATTGGTAGAAACACCTCCCAGTTGTTGGTCAAGAACAAATGTATCGAAAAGAGGAGCAACCTTTACCGCCCCCAGAAAAATTTGAATTACCTTTCGAGGGCAAATTGTCCCCCAATAATCGTTGGGTAATCATGGCAGAGTTGATACCTTGGGATGATTTTGAGGAAGAATATGCTAAACTTTTTTCAGCATAAAAAGGTGCGCCAGCCAAACTATTTAGAATGGCATTAGGGACATTAATTATTAAGGAAAAATTAGGAACAAGTGATAGAGAAACTATAGAACAGATTAGAGAAAATCCCTATCTACAATACTTTATAGGTTTAAATTGTTATCAACAAGAGCCACCACTGGAATCTTCAATGCTAGTTCATTTTAGGAAAAGAATTGATGGAGAATTGATAAACAAAATCAATAAAAAAATAGTAAAAAGAGAAATAGACAAGAGTGATAAAGAAGTAAAAAAAAAGGATTGTCTCCAAGAAAAAGGAGAAAAAATAAAAAATAAAGGTAAACTAATTTTAGATGCGACTTGTGCGCCAGCAGACATCAAATACCCAACGGATTTAGGCATATTAAATCAAGCCAGAATTGAGACAGAAAGAATAATAGATAATCTTTATAAACCATTAAGAGTAAAATTGAGAAAAAAGCCGAGAACTTCTAGAAAAATTGCTAGAAAGGAATACTTAAAAGTAGCTAAAAAACGAAAAGTATCTTATCAAGAAAGAAGAAAAGCTATCGGGAAACAGTTAAAATACCTTAAGAAAAATTTAGGAAATATAGAAGACTTAATTCAAGCTGGGGCTTCCCTGGAAAATCTGAGTAAAAGACAGAAAAATTGTCTAGAGACTATCAAAAAAGTTTATGAACAACAACAGTCAATGTGGGAGAATAAGACCCAGAGTGTTCCTCAAAGAATTGTAAGTTTAACTCAACCGCATATTCGTCCAATAGTGAGGGGAAAAGCAGGAAAACCAATAGAGTTTGGAGCTAAACTCTCAGTAAGCTGTGTAGATAACTATGTGTTTCTAGACAAAATAAGTTGGGAAAACTTCAATGAATCTTGTTATTTAAAAGAACAAGTAGAAAAGTATAAAGAAACGTTTGGCTATTATCCCGAATCCGTCCATGTAGATAAAATTTATCGAACTAGGGAAAAAAGAAATTGGTGTAAGGAAAGAGGGATAAGAATCAGTGGTCCGAAGTTAGGAAGACCTCCGAAAAATGTCAGTGAAGAAGAAAAGAAACAAGCCCACTCCGATGAATGCTTCCGTAATGCTATTGAGGGAAAGTTTGGACAAGCTAAACGAAGATTTAGCCTAAATCTCGTGATGACAAAACTCCCTGAAACCTCCATTACATCTATTGCTATTACATTTTTAGTTGTCAATCTTTCTAAACTTCTGAGGCAGTTTTTGTCGCTTTTTTTGTCCTTATTTACTAATAATAGAACAGGAGAACTCATCAAACCGCCTTTCATTAATTTTGATTATACTTTAAACAATTTTTATGTACTAAAACTTATTGATTTGTTAGAAAATTCTTGGTCAAAAGTGGCATAAATTTTGGAGAAACTTTTTCAGCAAACCCTAATTACATCAGCAGCTTTCATGATGATTCAAAGATAGGGAGCGTAGCGAGGAACTTCTGACTTCTGATACCAAATCCGCTTATTAAACCTATTCTATCTATTCTATCTAAACCTAGTAGAGACGTTGCATGCAACGCCTCTACAAAAGGGGATATTAACCTCGGATTTGGTATAACTTCGTTATTGATGATGGGTAATATTAATAAGAAACTAGACATTACCCACTCTATAACTACAGCTTTTCTACCTTTTAAGGTGATTTCTGATAAAGGAGATCCCTTACGATCCCCCCTAACCCCCCTTAAAAAGGGGGGAATAATTGGAAAAGCAGGTATATTCAAGTGTGGAAATCACCTAACCAAATTGTTTTTCAATCTCAATTTCAAGATCAAACAACATTTGTAGAGACTGTAAACATTTCTGCCTGGCTTCTATATCTTGTTGGGCCCGCAGTTGTACCATCGGTTCATGTAATATTTTATTAACAATACCTCTGGTTAAAGCTTCAATCACCTCTTGGTGTTTCTCCGCAAACTCCGTTCCTAAACGGGATAAGGCTTTTTCTAGTTCTTGTTCACGAATACCCTCTACTTTCGTTCTCAAACAGCTAATAGTAGGAACAGTCTCCAAGGAACGCCACCACAACTCAAAAGCTTCCACTTCCTCTTCTAATAACCCTTCTGCCTCTAAAGCCATTTGACGACGACTCGCTTGATTTTGCGCCACCACCGCCTTTAAATCATCTACATTATAAGCTTCCACCATTTCCATCTCTTGGACGTTGGTAGCCACATTTCGAGGCACAGAGATATCAAATAACATTAACCCTTGTTCAACGGATACCACTTCTTTGAGGTTATCTTGATGCAGGATAGGCTGGGTTGCTCCTGTGCTAGTAAACACCATATGAGAGTTACCCACAACCGTCATCATCTCATCCAAAGAAACCAGGGTTAACTCCGCTTGAGGGAATTTTTTGGCTAACTCCTCGGCACGACGCTGGGAACGGTTAACAATGGTGATAGAAGTCGCTCCTTTGGCCACAAGATGTTTAACCAGTAGACAAGCCATTTTGCCAGCACCGATGATACTTACCCGACGGGAAGCTAGATCATCAACTTTAGTTACAGCTAATTCTACCGCAGCCGAACTGATAGACACAGCACCAGTACCAATATTGGTTTCACTGCGAACCCTTTTTCCGGCTGTTATCGCTTGTTTAAAGAGGCGATCGAGTAATCTGCCAATACCTTTGTACTTTTGGGATAATTTATGGGTAGTTTTCACCTGGGCTAAAATTTGCCCTTCCCCTAAAACTAAACTTTCCAACCCGGCAGCCACTCTTAAGAGATGACGCACTGCGTCTTGATGAAGCAGGGTAAATAAATAGCGACGGAGATAGTTGAGGGGAATATGACCGGTTTCTGATAAAAATTGAGTAATTTCTACCACACCCTTTTCTGTGTCTGTCACCACCGCATAAATTTCTAAACGGTTACAGGTGCTAATGACAGCTACCTCCTCGATATGAGGATAACCCTTCAAATGGATTAAGGCTTCTTCGATTTTAGCCTCTTGAATACTTAATTTTTCTCGGACTTCAACTGGGGCAGTTTTGTGACTGAGGCCCACCACGGCAATGTTCATAGGTTCTCCTACAAGGGTGTCAGCTTAGGTTAATAGAAAATGAAATAAGTGCTACTGTTTCTAATCTTTGCAATTTAGATCCAAGTTGTCCCAATCACAAACACTTTGATAAAAATCTTTATAAAACTTTAAAAAAGTCAGTTAACTTTGAGGAAGTAACACTAGAGTATAGAGTTGTCTGTTGTTAATAATAGCAGTTATCAGTTACCGATTATCAGTTACCAGTTATCAGTTTTTTACTCTCCCCACACTCCCTATTTGGGTTAGTGAGCAGGATGCTCACACTCCCATCTCCCCCTGCTCCCCCTGCTCCCCCTGCTCCCCCTGCTCCCCAACCTCAACTATTAGCCAGTGCCTGACGGTTACGCCACCAAGCGAGTAGGGTACTAGCAATGAAAATACTGGAATAAGAACCTGCTATGAACCCTAAAATTAAGGCTAGGGAGAAATATTTTAGGGTTTCTCCACCGAATAGGAAAATACCAATCAGAGGTAATAAAGTGGTGACGGTGGTATTAATAGAACGAGTCAAACTTTGATTAACAGAATTTTCGACAATATCGTTAATGGATAGTTCTTCAATATATTTATCAGTGTTCTCTCGAATGCGATCGTAAATGACCACAGTATCGTTAACAGAAAAGCCAATGATGGTTAATAAAGCCACTAAAAACAAACTATCCACTTCCACTCCAGCAACTAATCCTAAAACAGCAAAAAATCCTGCTGTAATTAAAACATCATGGACTAAGGCCAGGATGGCAAATAAAGCATAATCGAACTTAAAGCGAACACTAAGATAAACAATAATGCCGAAAAAAGAAACCAATAAGGCTAAAATTCCTGACTCGAATAATTCTTTACCAATGGTTGGACCTACGGTATCAATTTGAGTTGTCTCGGGGTCAAAATCACCTATTTTTTCGTTCAATTCTTGTTGTAATTGGGTTCTTTCATCTACGTCTAAATTTTTAGTACGAATAGAAAGAATTGTTCCTTCTAAGACTTGAATGGAACTGTTTCCTAACTCTTTTTCTGTGAGAATATTTCGGACTTCTCCCACATCGATCGCCTGTTCACAAGTGTCTTCAACCCCACAAGCTAGTTGTAACTGTAAACGAGTTCCACCAATAAAGTCTAAACCAGGTCTTAATGGGGCTTTAAAGGTAGTATAAGAAATGATCATAGCTATGATTCCACCCAAAATAATTAAGGCAGAAATTGACCACCATAACCGTTCCAATTTAATTATCTGTAAGCGCATTTTTTCGGTTAAATAACATCAATAATTGAACAATAATAAGAAATAGTTTTGTGTCTAAGTATTACTAACTTTGGGTAAATCAGGACAGAATAGTTCTGGTTTTTTGCGAACCGTAGGCAGTCCTAACACCGTCGCTAATAAGAAAGTTCGAGTACAAGTTAAGGCCGTAAACATACTGACTAAAACCCCGATCGCTAAGGTTAAAGCAAACCCTTTAACCAACCCAGATCCTAGACCAAACAAAGCACCACAGGCGATCACAGTGGTGACATTACTATCTAAAATACTAGAAAATGCCCGAGAAAATCCCGATTCTACCCCACTGTATAAGGGTTTGCCACTGCGTAACTCTTCACGGGTGCGTTCAAAAATCAAGACATTGGCATCCACTGCCATACCAATACTGAGGATAAACCCGGCAATACCAGGAAGGGTTAAGGTAACACCAATCAAAGAATAACAAGCTAAGGTTAAGAGAGTATAGACACCTAGAGCTAAATCAGCGATTAACCCAGGCAGCCGATAATAAACCCCCATAAAGATTAAAACTAATGCTAAACCGGCCACCGCAGCATAGATACTGCGTTGGATACTATCCCGTCCCAAAGTTGCCCCAACAGTGCGATTTTCTACTACTTCCACAGGGAAAGGTAAGGAACCACCCCGTAACTGTACGGCCAATTCGTTGGCTTCGTCTACGGTAAAATTCCCTGTAATAACGGCACTCCCTCCTGTGATACCAGTAGCAGCAAATTGAACCCCCACAACAGGCGCACTAATCAAAACATCATCTAAGAAGATACCAATACTGCGACCTGTTCCAGCAATATTTTTGGTCAATTCAGCGAACTTGTTGCCCCCTTCGTTGTCAAAATCAATAATGACTTCCCATTGGTTTCCTTGGGTGGGGCCATAACGAGCATTGTCCAAATTTTTACCTGATAAGCCGACGGACTCAAATAACTCTAAAATTATTTGGTCAGATTCTTTGATAGATTGGGTTAACTCTGCAATACGTTCTTCTTCTTCAGGGGTAGGCTCTCCCAGTCTCAGGGCGTTTAATTCTCTTTCCTTTTCCCGTCTGAGTCCAAATTCAACAGGTAGTTGTCCTTCTGTCCCTTGGCGTTGTTGCCGAAACTCTAATTGTGCTGTTCCCCCCAATACCCGTTCTGCTTGTTCGGGATCGCTAACACCGGGCAACTGTACCACAATTTTATCTTGCCCCAAGGTTTGCACCACCGGTTCGGCAACTCCTAACCCATTAACCCTATTTTCCAGAACCGTTTTCGCTGCTTCTAAGTCCTCTTGAGAGATAGTTGTAACCTCTTCGGTGGGTTGCAGTTGAATGGTTAACTGGGCCCCACCCCTCAAGTCTAAACCGAGTTGTAAGGGAATAACATTGAGAAGGGCGATCGCACCGATGGCCAAGGCAATAATAAAAGTGATCAACAAACGTCGTTCTTTCATATTCTTCGTCTATGTAAGGGGTTGGGAGGGACGGGGGGACGGGGGACTGGGGGACGGGGGACTGGGGGACGGGGGGACTGGGGGACGGGGGACTGGGAGACTGGGAGACTGGGAGACTGGGAGACTGGGAGACTGGGAGACTGGGAGATGGGGAGCAAAATATTAATATTGTTTCTACACTTCCCACACTTCCCACACTTCCCACACTCCTCACACTCCTCACACTTCCGATCACTCCCCACACTCCTCACACTCCTCACACTCCTCACACTTCCGATCACTCCCCACACTCTAAATATGCAGTGTCATCAACTTATCCACTGCTTCAGCTATTTGGGGTGGCTGTACAATGGTTAATCTTTCTAACATTCCATTGTAAGGGGTGGGAATGTCTTGGGAGGATAAACGAATGACAGGAGCATCCAATTCATCGAAAAAGTTATCATTAATTAAAGCAATTAATTCGGCGGCAATACCCCCGGTTTTCATACATTCTTCAACAATGATCACTCGATGGGTTTTGCGAATAGATTCCCCAATGGTTTGTAAATCAAAGGGTTTTAGGGAAATTAAATCAATAATTTCGGGATCGTACCCTTGTGCTTCCATTTCTTTGAGGGCCTGTAAACAATGATGACGCATTCTTGAATAGGTGAGAATGGTTACATCTTTCCCTTTTCTGACTATTTCTGCCTTGTCTAAGGGGACAATATATTCGCCATCGGGAAGGTTTTCTTTGAGGTTATAGAGTAAAACGTGTTCAAAGAAAAGAACGGGGTTTTCATCACGAATGGCTGCTTTCAGTAGTCCTTTAGAATTATAGGGGGTGGAACAGGCTACAATTTTTAAGCCAGGAACCGCATGAAAATAAGCTTCTAAGCGTTGGGAATGTTCGGCCCCTAACTGTCTGCCTACTCCCCCTGGTCCACGGATCACCATGGGGATCTTAAAGTTTCCCCCAGAAGTATAGCGCAACATTCCGGCATTATTGGCGATTTGGTTAAATGCCAATAATAAAAAGCCCATATTCATCCCTTCAATGATCGGCCGTAACCCAGTCATTGCCGCACCAACTGCCATTCCCGTAAAGCTATTTTCTGCGATCGGGGTATCAAGAACTCGCAGATCTCCGTATTTTTTGGCAAGATCCTTGGTTACTTTATAGGAGCCGCCATAATGTCCTACATCTTCCCCTAAGACAAATACTGTTTCGTCTCGTCCCATCTCTTCATCAATGGCCTGACGTAGCGCATTAAATAATAAAGTTTCTGCCATATATTTATACTAATTCCTTGCCTTTGTTATCCTATCATTACCTTAAACCTCATGGATCAATCCAGAGGAATGTGAGCATCTTGCTCACTAATATCAATTTCCTAATTTCTGGCCACACACTTCCGTAGGGGTCAACGGCCGTTGACCCCTACAATATAAACATCCGTAGTCTAATACGACGGATTGTTATCTTCTTGTTATAACCTAAATTATCGCCGTCTAACCCACCCTACTTTAATGAACTATTTAAACGCTTAGAATATGAGAATAATGATAGGATTAGGATAATAATATTATGCCCCTACAGTCTATAAATTATCTAGAAATTCCTCAACTGTTACCCCTGCTTAGTTTAAAATATTTTTCAAGGTTCCCACTGCAAGCGTCTTTCTTTGCAGGGGAATAACACAACCGACTTCAATTATTTTTCCCTCTTCACTTTTTAGTTGTTTTTTCAGAATTAAATGACTCCCTTTTTGTCGTATTTGCACAAATCCTAATTTTTCTAATGTTTTGACGGTTTTTTGAGTACTAACTCTAGGTAGTTTAGGCACTTAATACCTCAAATGTTGTCAATAGACGAGGGGATGTTTTAGGTAAAGGAAATTCTTCTAAATATAGTTCTGTTGCTTCTTTAAGATTACCTAATGCTTCTTCTATAGTATCTCCTTGACTTGCTTTTCCCACCTCTGGACATTCAGCAACATAAACATCCTCTTCCCAATAGATAATAGCAGTAAATCTTTTACTCGTGTTTTACCATTTTGAGGGGCGATCGCTAGGTACCAGTAGTGCAAATCTGAGATACTGATGGCATGAGCCAATCAACAGAAACCTCTCCTAAACCGACAACGGAACCTCTCAAGCTGACAGCAGAGGCTGTCAATTATCTCATCAAGATACTACCAAAGGGAACCGCTTATTGTATCGGGATCGTTTTAGTAGTGATGATGAGTGGTCGCTTGGTACAATCGAAGGGGAGTCTAGCTAGGGCTGTGTTGCCTCTGGTCTTCCACATAAAATGGGGATGGCATCGGGTAGAGCGGGCAATGGAGCGGGGAAAAGTCCCTCTGGACTTGCTCTTTGATCGTGCCGTTAGTTGGTGTCTGAGCAATTTGCCAGTGGAACCAGTGGCGTTGGGGGAAAAACAGCGAGAAGTGCTAGCTATTGATAGTTCCACTATTGCTCGGTGGCGGGCTAGACCTGGAATGGATTTGTTAGGCAAAGGCTTCCACCATCGGGCAGGTAAAGCAATAAAAGCCAACATCATTGCAGCAGTTACAACTGTAGTCTTTATTTCTGGGGTGCGAGTGGGGCTAGTGAGTCGAGTAAGATTTGGAGACAGTTGTGAAGCCGCAGTAGCAGAACTATTCAAGGATTTACCTAAGTTTAAGAATCATCGTTTATTGGTAGTAGATGCGGGAATTGCCACCCGCCAACAGTTTGCTGCGGCCAGCGACAAAGATGCTTTGTTAGGACGCTTACGCATAAATAGTAAACTGCGCTGTGCTCCACCTCCACGTCCATCCCAACCAGGGCCAGGTCGCCCCAGAAAACATGGGGAGATTCTTCATCCAGGATGGGACAGTCCAGAAATCCCCCCAGATGAGGATATTACAGCCATGCACCTTAAAGGAGAACTCCGTTTGAGACGATGGCAACAGCTACACTTTGAGGATGTTGCTGATACAGTATTGGATGTAGTCAGAATTGATCATCCTGACTATGAAAAACCTTTGTTGTTGGCAACCATTGCCCGAGAGCTAACTACTGAACAGATTTGGTTGGGGTATAAGCATCGCTTCCCCGTGGAAACTAACTTCTATGTTGCCCAGGATAGTGCGGGGATGGAAATGCCCAGAGCCTGGACTGAGAATGCTATTAAGCGTCGTATCAGTTTAGCGATGCTAGCTGGGTTTGTACTCAAAGCGATCGCCGCCATGTCTGAACCTCTATCAATTGGACCCTGGGATCGAAGACCTCAACCCACGGCTGGTAGGTTAGCCAATTATCTTGATATTCATATCCATAATTTTCTGGCACTTGCTCTGAGCGGGGTCAAACCAAGAAACTACAAAAAAATTCCAACTCCTCAGAAGAGTAAGGGTTTGCCGTTGCCAGATACGGCTTAGATTGGTAAAACACGAGTTTTATTCATTATTTATTAATTCCCTTCAAAATGATGCCGAAATCTGATTGTATCAAAACAAGATATGACACCCATTAAAACAGAGGTTACAAGCGAGCACCTTTTCCATCATTCTTATAATACCATGTCAAGTCAAGAAAAGCAAGGGTTTAGAAAACATTTTTTGACAATTGTAGGGGTTTAATTAGAGTATAATTAAGGGGGTGTTTTTTTTGTATAATAACCAATTTCCATGAACGCTCATTATAACTACAAATATTAAATTAATGGTCATTAGTAAAAATATTAAGTCAATTTCTACCCTTGAAGAATTTTTAAAGCAACCAGAAATAAAGCCGGCCAAGGAGTATTTTGACGGAATTATTTATCAAAAACCTATGCCTCAAGGTGAACATAGTATCTTACAAATGCGTCTAGGCACAGCTATTAATAATATTAGTTTACCTAATAAATTAGCCTATCAAAAATTGTTCGATTGGCTAATTATTTAAGTAAACAATCTGCTCGTAACCAAAATTATAAATGACTCATAATCGAAATATTTTTTCTCTCTAAAACCTCTTGATAAAGCTTTTCCACCTGAGAAATATTACTTGTCAAAGAATATTTATCTAATACCCTTTGCCTGGCTTTTTGCCCTAATAATTGAGTAATTTCGTTATGAGCTCGAAACAAAGGTAAGAGGGTTTTTAACTGTGTGGTAACACCCTGAGTATCTAACACTACACCGGCGCCATCTTCTAATACTTCCCCATCTGCCCCTGCATCGGTGGCAATACAAGCGACACCACAGGCCATGGCCTCTAATAAAGATAAAGATAACCCTTCTACCAAAGAAGGTAAAATAAACACATCAGCAGCCCGTAAAATATCAATACGTTTTTGTTCATCGGCCACAAACCCCAGCCAATAGATATTATGTTCTCTACCATAAAAGTCTTCTAAGGAGGGTTTAAGGGGTCCATCCCCAACAATTAATAATTTACTTTGCTCCCCCATATCAAGCTGTTTCCAAGCCTTTAACAAGGCTTCTACATTCTTCTCTGTGGCAATACGTCCCACATAGACAAACAACCGTTTTGCTTTGATTTGAGACTTAAGATAGGAAACACCTGGGGAATATTTAACCGTATCAACACCGTTAGGAATAATCGCCAGTTTATCTTTATGAACCCCCAGTTTCATCAATAACTCCTGTTGCAGTCGGGAGAAAACAATAACTTTATCGTAGTGGGCTAAAAATGGCGCATAAAGCTGATAGGTTAAAAATTGGGTACTGGACTTGAAATTACGTAATTTGCTGTCAAAAGGGGGGTGAAACGTGGCTATGAGGGGTAAATTTAATGCTTGACAGATTTCCGGTAGTCGAAAGTCCAGAGTTGATAAAGTCAAGGAACCATGAACAACATGGGGCTTTAGTTTAGCCAAAGCGTTCATCAAAATTTTACTGGATTTTGGGGTAGGAATGGTATAAATTTGTGATTTATAGAGAAAGGGTAAGGTCACTTCCTTACAGTGTTGCCAATGATTCGAATCTGTCTCTTCTTGCGAAAAATGAAGAAAACTAACCTGATAACCTCGGTCGAGGAGAGAATTGGTAATTTCTCGACCGTATGTTACATTTCCACAGAAAGGGGATTTTTTCCCAAGCCAAGCGATGTGCATTCAGATATAAAGACAGATAGTTATCACGAACCAATAAATGATAATTCGTTGTAATCCTATGGATTATAACAAAACACGGGAATTTGAAAACTCCTGTTTAAAAAGAGCGTCAAAAGCAGAAGCTACCTATAACTACAAGGGGAAGGTTTGGGTAGCTTAGATAGTGTCGGAAGATAATTATCCGTTTTAGTGTATTTTGACTTTACAATCATTGGGTTGAGAATTTCCTAAATTATAAAGATGACCTTTTTCACCCCAGATGAGACATTAAATAGCCTTGGTAACGAAACATTAGCAGCAACATTGGCAGAATTTCCTGAATTAGCCCCAAATCAATGTGCTTTGACCTTATTGGTTTATGATACCCCTGTTGTGGTTGAAAAAGAAGTAATGACTTTTCCCTCGGAATTTTGGCAACACCCCATCAAAGGTTTTGCTTATCGAGGGGATGAGGTGATTTATCCTGCTAGTGTGGTGAAATTGTTTTATTTAGTAGCAGTATCTCAATGGTTGGAAACGGGCAAAATTAAGCCCTCAAGAGAACTCAATCGTGCCATTACTGATATGATAGTTGACTCCAGTAACGATGCAACCAGTCTGGTAATGGATATGTTAACAGATACCACCAGTGGACCAGAATTGAAACCTGAAACTCTCTTAACCTGGCAAGATAAACGTAATAGTATTAACCGCTATTTTCAAGGGTTTGGCTGGGAAGAATTTAACCAGATTAATGTTAATCAAAAAACTTGGTGTGATGGTTATTATGGCAGAGAAAAGCAATTTGTTGGGGAAAATTCCCAACATCGTAACCGTTTAACTACTAATGCTGTGGCTAGATTATTTCATACTATTGTGACAGAAAGGGTTGTCTCTGTAGAGCGATCGCAGCAAATGATGACTTTATTAAACAGAAACATTACCATGAATATTGAAGAAAGTCAAGAAGAAGAGCAAATTAGAGGATTTTTAGGGGAAAGTTTACCCAAAAACGCAAAATTATGGTCAAAAGCGGGTTGGACATCCCAAGTTCGTCATGATGCAGCTTATATTGAAAAGCCGAACCTACCGCCTTTTTTATTAGTTGTGTTTATAGAAGGTAGAAACAATAGTCAAAATAAAAAGATTTTACCCTTTATTTCGCAATTGGTTCTGAAATTTTTAGAATTACAATAATATAAAATATTAATCAATTAACTAAAAACTTTCCCATAAAAAAGGATAATTGTTGGGACAGGAGTGGGAGCATTCTGCTCCCTAGTGGGAAATGAAGTTAAGATAATTTTTAAAGCATTTGTTATTACTCTAAGCCAGACTTTCTTTAGCTTCTTTTGCTACTTGTTCCATAGAATCTTCTGCTAAGATTTTAAGGTTTTTTTGAGCTTCTTCTCCCCCTAATCTATTCAACGCTTGAACCAGTCGATAACGAACTTGCCAGTCTTCATCTTTGACCAATTTAACTAATAAAGGAATAGCCTCCTTACTACCTAATTCTCCTAAAGAACTCACCGCAGAGCCTCTCACCAACTCATTATCAGATTGTAGGGCAACTTCTAACAATTCAATGCCTTTGGGTTCTCCTAACTCTCCTAAAGTTGCAACAATACTTAACCGTAATAACCAATCAGAATTTTGATGATAAAGCTGTTGTAAATCATCATAAGCTTGGGTTAATTGTAGTCCACCAATGACATCAGCGGCCGCTGCTTTAACGTCTATTTCCGTGTCGTTTTGCATTCGATCGCGTAGTAAACTTAAGGCTTTTTCTGGATCTTGTCTCCCTAAAGGATCGAGTTGACTGACGGCCGCATAACGAACCCGTTCATTAGTATCTGTTACCAAGGGTTGAATGAGTTTAAAGGCGATGGCAGGATCGAGTTGACGTAAGAGGTTAACACCTTTGAGGCGATCGCCCAGGTTTTCGGAGGTTAAAAGGGGTTGTACATCAGCAGGGGTAATACTCATAACAATAATCTAAATAATGATGTTTATCAATTTTCTTCGGTTTGATTCTCCGAAGAGGTTAAACTTTGTTTGTCAGAAGGAGAAATGATCATAGCCATTCCTTTATCATAGTTAGAGGCGATAGCCAAAAAAGCCCTGCTAAAACGTAGATAGGTAAAGGCAAGATAAAGCCTTTTACCCATTGATAAAACTGCACTAAGGCAAATAAGACGAAAACCACACTAATCCATACTCGCACACCAATCACCTCTCACCTTGTTCAGCAATATTTCCCGACAATTATAGTTAATTCAAATAGAAATGAGACAAAACGAACCTACCGTATTCTTAGTATAGTGAGCAAGATGCTCACATTCCTCTGTCTCAAACTTATTTGAAACGACTATATCTTGCTTACTTCATATTAGCGCGAGTATCCTTAACAGCTACCACAAAGAATAGGACGGTTACAGGAATACTTAAGGCTAAAATAATACTGGTGTTTAAGTTTCCTAAGTCCGGTGTTCCTGATGATAGTTCAAACACAGAACCCACAGCAGCGACAGCGGCAATGCAAGATCCTAACAAAAATACACCACTTTTTGGGGTCACAATTTTTACTCCTAAGTTTTAACCAAAGATTAACAGATTTATTGATTAAGATTTTACAGGTTTCACGGCCCCTCTGGAAAATCCTTTTTTTTGTAATTGTTCTGTTAAAGCTAAGTCATTATCTACCCGATCTACAAACATCACCCCATTGAGGTGATCCATTTCGTGTTGAATGACTCTTGCTAATAACTCAGTGGCTTGAATTTTGCGAGGTTTGCCCTGTTCATCTTTAAAAGAGACTTCAATGGCTTTGGGCCTTGTTACGTCTAAGTAAACCCCAGGAATACTGAGACATCCTTCTTCTACCACACATAATTCCTTAGAAAAACCAGTTATTTTCGGATTGATTAAAATTAGGGGGGAATTGGCTGGATTATCCGGTTCACAGTCAACAACAATTAATTGCTTCTGAATGGCGACTTGTGGCGCAGCTAAACCAATACCCTGAGAACTATACATGGTTTGGAGCATTTCTTTAGCTAGTTTGCGAATGGAGTCATCCACTTTAGCAATACGCTTGGCAGGTTGACGGAGTGCGCGATCGCCCAGAAAATGAATATCTAAAGGGGGATTTTCTAATTTTTCTTTTTCAACGGTAATTAAACTCGTCATAACAACTTCAAGACGACAAATAACAATAATTCTACTGGTTAACTACATCTTAACAAAAATATCGCCATTGTTTTAAGCGTGAACAGTTATCAGTGAACAGTTAATCAGAGTCTTTCTTTTGATTCTAGATGCTGCTCAACTATACTGCGATCGCGCCAAATGGGGCGCATTTTCCCTTGTCCATACAAGGATAGTTGATCCCCTAGATGGGGTGAGTTAGGTTGAGTTGCGTTACCATAGACCATTAATCCTTGAGCTTGAATGGGGTCAGAAAATTCTACGGCCATCATAAAACTGTCCCCAGAAATTACTTGAAATTTTTTGTCTGGGGTCGCTTGTATCCCTAATACCTGAAAACTACCTAATTTTCCAGGTGCGCCCCTAGCAGGTACGTCTTGCTCCCCTACACGCATTCTTACCACCTCTCCCCAAGCAATATCCAAAGAACCATATAAGAGTTTAACTTGTGCTGCGATCCCTTCTAAGACAGCAACTGCGGTGTTAATATCGGCTAACCCTGTGGGGGTTTCTAAGGGGTTTTCAGGGTTCCAGGGTTTAGAAAACAGTTTTTTTGATTCTAGGGTTGTGGCCCATAACATGAATAACACGGCACCACGACTGTCGGGGTTAGCTTGACGATCCCATTTTTCTAGAACTTCTGCTGCTTCTATTCCGATGGGGTTGGCTAATGCTTTGCTGGTGGAAATAAGGATGTCTAAAATGCGATCTGTAATTAATAATTTAGATGATAATTTTTTGTTAATCACGTCTTCTAAACTAAGTTTATCTGCCTCGCTTAATAATTGAATGGAACGCTGCGATCGCAAAATATCTGTTACTTTCCCTAAGTCTTGGGGAGCAAAATAAGGGGGAAAGTCTTCTGGTTTTAATTGAGAAGGAATAGTGCTAGTCCAAGGGGGATCATTTGTATTTTGTAACCAACCTGTTTCAGGATTAATTATACGGGGTAATTCTTCGTATTTATGATAGTCTTTCCAGAGTATTTCTGAGCTATCTCCTGCTATAATACCTTGCCAATTTTGCCAATTTCCTTGTGAGCGAATAGGAATTAATCCGTTAAAAAGGTACATGATATTATCTTGTTTATCGGCGTAAATTATGTTAAATAAAGGCAGTTGTAATTGTTGTAAGCTTGTTTCAAATTCCTGCAAGTTTTGGGCTTGTCCCATCCGCCATAATTGTTCTAAACTTTGGGTATGCTCTAGCCCTGCTACTCTCAAAGCATAACCAATATCTTTTTGTTGTTCAATGATTATACCATGAATCGATTGTTTAACACCTATTTGTAATTCTGTAAAATTTCCATTAGACTGACGAACTTTTATTGTTTCTATTTCTTGTTGTAAAGGGTTTAATTCTCCATCAAATAGATAACTTTCTCCTTGTAATTTAAGTTGATAAATATCTGCTCCATCTAGAGGGTTAAGGGTTAAAGTCCACCCTAAATTATCATTAAATGCAATGGCTAAAACTGGCATACCTACTAGAGTTGCACCATATAAATTGATTCCAGGGGCGGTTAATTGTGCTTCGTACCAGAGATAAAAATCTGACCAGGGTAAATGGGGATTAGCCAATAAAATTGAATGATTATTTACTGTTTTCTGGGAGGCGATCGCCCAAGCATTTGATCCTGCTGTTGAGGGAAGATTTTGTAACGCTTTAATATTCCTGGGATTGGTTAAAAAATGGAAATAAATAACCCGTTGAAAATGGGCTAAAATATCTGTTCCTGTGATGGGTAAAACTATCTTTAATTCTTCTGCTATTTCATCGGGATGTTGTTGAACATAATCATTAATTCCCTGAGCAAAACTATCTAAATATTTCTGCATTTCTGGGGTTTGTTTTTCATACCATACTTTGGCTCTTTTGGGAATACCCATTGTTCTCACATATTGATCTGATTCTAAATAATTAATTCCCCAATATTCTGCTGCTTTTCCCCTTGCCTGTGCGTATAATTTTAATAGTAAGTTACCATGACATTTGGTTTGTGACCAACCAAATGCTTTAAATAAACTCGTATTATTTTCAGCATAAATATGAGGAACTCCCCAGGTATCCCAGAGAATTTCAGGAGAATTATTACTTAAACTAGGAACAGTAAATATTAATAATGTTCCTAAAATAGTTATCAAAAAAACAGCCATAAATTTTCTCATTTTCCCAGACTCCTTACTTAAGTTTAAAATATCTGACTTCATTCAAGCTCCCATTCCTGAATATTGTTTTAAACCTTTTCTCCATAACCAGCGATTGATTACAAAAAAGATAATAATCCAGGTCAACATAATGATAAAACTCAAAGTAATATTTACAGGACGATTAATAAATAAAGATGCAGGGAAATAGACAGTATAAGGAAAAGGAGTTAGTAAAACAATCTCTCTAATACTGGCAGGAAAAACATCTAAAGGAGCAGTTATTCCCGATAAAAATATATCAAATAGAAACCAAAATTGTTGAATAGAACTGGCTCTTTCTATCCAAAAACAAAACATAGCTAAAGTATATTGAATGATGAACCTTAATGTAAAAGCCAGAACAATGGCCATCAATCCTAAGATAAGATTTATTAACTTAGGCATAAAAACCGCTTCAGGATATAACCAAAAGAACAATAAAGTAATCAAAATAGCAATAGGAAAGCGAGTCATTTTTTCAGCAATATGTCTAGCCACATGATACCAAGCTGGATCAACAGGATATAATAATTTAAAAGATAATTGACCTTCAATAACTTCCTTTTCAAAATCCCAAATTACCCAAACATTAGTAAATTGACGAACTTGAAAAACACAGAAAAAGTAACGGGCAAATTCTACAGAATTTAAAGCAAAATCTCCTCCTTGAGAAGCTTGTATCCATACTCCCATTAAAATAATTGGCAGGGAACCAGACAACACCCAAAAAAAGATTTCTGCTCGATACTCTAACATATGAGCATAATACACCGAAAGAAAGGAGACAACTTTATTAATTAACCAACGCATCAGTACACAAAACCTAAAATATCCTTATTTAATTTAGCAGTGGGAAGCCCCAAAAATCTATCTAAAATAATAGGGTAGGATGTTCTATTTAGATTACGATTATTTTAGAATCTCCACAATACATTCAATAAAGTTAAAGTCTTAAGAATTTATGCTAATTTGCTGCTAAGAGATTATTTTACTAATTCCCTTGAATTAGAGGTACAAATCAGATAGAATAATGGCAGGTAAAAAGAAGAATGAATTAGTCAGATATACGTTTGGCTCTTGCTAATCACCTTTGTACTGTACCAGAATAGCAAATTTCTAAGAATAATCAAAAAAGTAGTAAACCTAACCCTTTAGTTATCTTTATGAATCCTTTGAGATTATACCTTAAACCCACCTTAACAGATGAAATCTTACTTACTTCCCCCTACCAATAATCATAATGGACAAAATTGCTTACCATCGACTTTGAGCCAAATAGACGGTAACATAGGGGCAGATACGGCATTAGAAAGAGAAACAGGGAGTCAATATCTGTCCACAGGAAAGTTAGCGCAGAAACTAGAGCAAACCCTAGAAAATCATCGTGGTGAGCGTCATATTGTTGTCATTCAAGATTTTCCTGATCCTGATGCTCTTTCTAGTGCTTGGGCTTATCAATTAATTGCTCAACCCTACGAGATAGAATGTGATATTGTCTATGCAGGGACTCTATCCCATCAGGAAAACATTGCCCTGGTTAAACTGACTGGTTTACCAGCAACGAAGTGGAGTAGCAACACCCTCAAAGATCGGGATCTCTCCATTTATCAAGGGTGTGTGTTAGTGGATTCTCAGGGTAACACCAGTCAACTGATGCCCTATGTTAAGCAGTCCAGAATACCTGTTTTGATTGTAGTTGATCATCATACTGAACAGGGGGGTATCCAGGCAGAATTTGTCGATCTCAGACCGAAAATTCGGGCAACAGCGACTATTCTGACTCAGTATATACAAGCAGGTTTACTGGATTTTAACAGCAGTAATGTTACTCATGTAAAATGTGCCACGGCCTTGATGCACGGCCTTCGTTCCGATACCAATGGGTTACGACAGGCCCAGGAACAAGATTTGCTGGCCGCGGCTTATTTATCCCGTATTTACGATCCCCAGTTACTCAACGCTGTTTTACAGTCGGCGAGATCCCGTCATGTCATGGATGTTATCGAGCGATCGCTGAAAAATCGCCTGATTAAAAATAGTTTTTCCATTGCTGGTGTGGGTTATTTACGTTACGAAGATCGGGATGCTATTCCCCAAGCAGCAGACTTTTTGGTAACAGAAGACAATATACACACGGCGGTTGTTTATGGCATTATTCATGATGAAACTCACGAACTTGAGGTGGTGATAGGTTCTTTACGCACCAATAAATTAACCCTTGATCCCGATGAATTTATTAAAGAAGCATTAGGAAAAAATCCGCAAGGCCGTTACTATGGAGGGGGCCGAGAAATGGCCGGTGGTTTTGAGATTCCCATGGGATTTTTTGGTGGTGGGAACGATGACAGCAACTACACTAAATTGAAATGGGAATTAGTAGATAAACAAATCAAGCACAAACTTTTAAAGTTAGTTAATCCTAAAAATAAAGTGGTTCATGCTTAAGTTTTTGCTGGTTAAACTATAAAACATAAATGGCCTCATCTTCTACTGACTTAAAGAGTTGAGGTTTTAACATTTTTAGATTTACTAAATCAACAGATAATCCTAAGCTATCTTCTAAAAAGAACTTTAAATCCATATATTTATCAAAGGTAACTACTCCCTCAAACTCTACCAATAAATCAACATCACTACTACTTTTTGCTTCATCTCTCGCAAAAGATCCAAATAAAGCTAATGACGTTACGCCATAACTTTTAATGACAGTTAAGTTTTGCTTTAAAAACTTAATTAAATCCTCTTTATTCATCTTTTTGGCTACTACTTTAAAATCTTAACAAGAAATTGAACAATTACTAACTTTAATCTTCAACATCTTGTGACTGTGATATTAAAGCGGAAATAATTCTTACTGTTTTTTGTTTTATTAGGATAACCTTGAGAAGTTAATAAAGAAACGTTTTCATCAGAATCAACAATTTCTAAATCTTCTACCTATTTCTTTTTAAAGCAATTGATAATTGTCTAAGTCTTTCACTGACTTCTAAATTAAATTCTTGTGATTTCAAATCACTTGGTAACTGTGCTAAAAGTTGAGGGTTTTCTTGTAGCCATTCGTTCATAGCAATACCTGTCCATGTTCCTTTTTTCTCTCGAAAAAGATCCACTAAACCCCTTAATTCTTGAATACAGTATGCTTCAAAACCTGCTGCTTCAAAAATTCCATTGCGTAAATATTCTTCAAAAGCATTAATATCGTTGGTAACTTCAAACGTAACAACTTCTCTAGGAGGTCTTAATGGATCGGCTAAATTAATAACATTATCCGTTGTCATTCCCATAACATCTTTGCCAGTTTCTGTTACTCCTAAAACTTGTTGGCGAGTGTCAGGGTTAAACAGTAAATCAGACCCATATTTAACATATTTTTTCAATACTCTAAAAGCAGGTTCATCTCCTTGATAATAATTATCAATTAATTCCGCATCAGGCCCTAATGATTTAACGATTTGAGTCCGGGTATCACTATTAACTGGACCACGAATCAATGCTTCAGCTACTGGTCGAGCAAATCTTAAAAATAAAACACTTAAACTATTCTCTAAACGGGCTAAAATTCATCTTCTGAACGTCCAATTAGTTTCTCTTTCACCTGAGAACTTCCCCATAATAAAGTTGTCATATAATCAACTAAAGTTAAAGCTTCATCTTTCAATTCAGCAGCGATTTCATGTGCTAGAGAATTTAATAATTGACGAATATCTGCATACAAATCATCTCGCCAAGCATAATTAGCTTTTGCTCTATCAAAGTCTGGAAAAGAATTAGCTGCAAAAATGGTTTCTTTTTTCACTAAGGTTTTTTGTCTTAGTTTTTCCATCTCACTTTCTACTAATTGTAGATAGCGTTTTCTAAATTTTCCGATACTACTAGAAGAATTATTATTGAGTATTTATAAGGGCTTATTAATTACAGAAGTATCATAAAAGTTTTGTAAATCAGCTTTAATATATTCCCATTGTTTCTCCCACCATTCTGTAAAAGATATACGTCTTCTTTCTTCTTCAAATTTTTGGGCTTCTTCAGGATTTACCGGAAATTTTTTATTAACAAAATGATAAATTTCTTCTGAGGTATCAAGAATTTTATCAATAGAGACTTCACAACGTTTCTTTAAGATATCGACACGCTCAGTATTAATATAATCAAATATTTTTTGTTTAATTTCTGGTATTCCTGTTGCTTGAGTTCTTAAATTTTCATCGTCTGTAATCTCTGTTAAATTGCTTAACTTATCTCGAATATTACTAGGCTGACCAATTTCTAACTGGGTATGTTTTTCTGCAAAATTATTGAGAATTAAATAAGCTCCAGCCGAGCCTAAAACAATGCGATTAATAGGTAAATTAGCCCGTTTTAACCAATCTTGAGATGCTTCCTCAACATGATTTTTAAGAGCTTCTGCACTCCCCAAGGAATCAATATGACTTAAAAATACAAAAAGTTTGTCAGCAATGGTAATATTTTTATCTCCTTGTTCTGTAAATTTAATAATATTTAATTCTGCTTCTCTAATACTACGAAAACGCTGAATAACTATCACAGCATCACAGTCTGATAGCATTTCTTTTGCTTCGTCAACGTGCTTAGTTAAACCAGAATCTGAACCAGGAACGTCATAAAAAACGATTCCTTCTGCTTGAGCGAGTTTATTAGTATAAAGTCGCGCTTCTAAGACTGCATGAGCGTATTTTTCATCAGCAACGTATTTTTTAAATTGTTCTCTAATGTCTTCTAATCTGGTAAAAGGAATAACTAAATTACCTTCTCTCCTTACTTTTTGTAAGGTTGTTTCGTATTCTCTAATAGTTTTTAAGTCCTCTTTTGCTCCAACTATTTCTAATTCTTTGAGAAGATTAATAAATTGTTCTTCGCTGCGTGTTTGGACTTCTAATCTTTGTTCAGATTCACTTTTTACAGAATAAATTTGAGTGGTTGTAAAAGTACATCTTCCTCCCTTGGCCGGAAGTAAATCACATTCTAACCAAGCATTAATAAAGGTACTTTTTCCTGCTTTTTCTAAACCTACTACAGCAATGCGAAATTCTCGTTTCTTTAGTCTTTCCAGTTGACGGTTAGCAGGTATGCCTTCTTGAATCAGAATTTCTGTTAATTTGGAGGGAACTTCAGCTTGAGGTAGTTTAGCTAAGTCAATGGCAAAGTGTTGGATGTTCAAAACATCACTAAGACGGGTTTCATAGTAAGATGAGGCTGATTTCCAATCCATTAAATTAACTCCTTAAATTCGGTTAAATGAGCTTATACTAGAGATATTAGTAAGACGACCTAATTCTTTTATTTTTCCTTGTGTATTGGGTGGTAAATCCCGTTTAATTACATATTTGGTTTTCTCATTAATAATAGCCTTTCCATCAGGAATATCAATTCTGAGATAAAATTTAAGCTTACTATCCGGTGAGGGAGTCTGATCTGGATCAATTTCTACAGATAGTTGTGATGCTTCAGTTTGTTGGATACATAAAAAGTCCGATGCTGCAGCAATTAATTCTATAATTTCATCTCTATAAATTGATTTTTCCAAACTCAATTTATAAGCTTCTGATGCAGGAACAACTAAACATATTGCTGTAGGAATAGATTGATCGATAACAGGGGTTCTTCTTCTGTTTAAGGGCTGTTTCCGGGAGCTTTTTGGGGACTGATTTGGAGTAGATGATTTCCATTTCACAAAGGCTACTCCTGCAATTAATACAAAAGCGGTAAAGACAAGAATTCTCATTTTTTGTTTATCCTCTAACATTGAACAGAATTTGATAAAAGCTGGCATTTCTAGTTGTTTTAGAATTCCAAATATATCTATTTTATCTATCCATAAAAATTTCCTAATTATATCTAAATAAGGTTTAGGAATATTATTATAAGCAATTCCAAAATCATCTTGTATCTCAGAATAATTTTTTATTCCAAAATGCTTACAAACATCTTCTACTATTTGCTTTTTTTGTGATCGATAATCATTTGATGAGTCGATTATCAACTCTATGATCTTGTGTAATACTCCTCTTCTTTGATTTCTAATCTGATCGTATATCTCATTGAAATTAACAGATTCATCGATTAGGTTTTCTAAGGATTCATTAATCACTTAAGTTTTCCTCCTCCAGAAAAGGACTGATTTGAGAAAAATGTGTTGCTAAAGTATGTGCTTTATCCTGCATTGGTTCCCAGATATTTTTTTGCTTTTCATAATCAATGGTAATTTCTTGCCTCGCTTTTTCTAGTCTGTCTTGATAAAGATCAAGAATTTCACCTTGAGTCTTATTTACTTTCTTTTTTAGATCATTAATTTGTTCTAATAACCATTCCATTACCCGTTTTAACATCTCAGGTTCACTTTTTTTAAGTTGTTTTTGCCAGTCTTCGAGCATCTCACCAGTGCTAGGAATTGTTGCATTATCACTGTAATGAGTTTCTTTTTTGCGAACAATACCTAACCAATGTCTCCAAGTTCTATACTTAACAGTATATTCTTCAGCCGTAATATCAAATCCAGATTCAAATTGAGGATTAAATCTTAATTCTTTAGTAACTTGATTAAGCTTTGAACGTAACTGCTCACCGCAACAAAAAAGTCTTATTGAAAAGCACTACAAACAACATCAGTTGAGTCAACAAAAATATAAGCCCTGTGATTTAGCGTAAAATTTAAGCTAATTTATTACGGCTATTTTAATGACTAACATTCCCAGAATCAAGTCTTTTAAAAACCTCAAATAAAAACAACAATATGAGAAAAAAAATAGTAAGATAGTTTTTTGTTAGCGGAGATTATCCGCTAACCCTGTGTATTTTTGTGCAGAGAGATAGGGCGATCAAGAAAAATCTATCCCCCATCGGCTCCGGAGCCTTTTACATCTCTAATCCTGGGGGACTCCGACCAGCTAATGACAATAATTTGCATAATTGGACAATGGCATTTTGCCCCTGTAATCTCATGGTCTCTAAAAAACTGAACATTTGGGTGACTAACTCTGCACCCCAGTCGCTTCTTGCTCCCCCACTTACTTTGCGGTGAATGACAACGGGACGTAAAGCTCTCTCAGCATCATTATTATCTGGTTTGACTTCAGGATAAGTTAGAAAGGTGAACCACTCTTCCCAATGACGTTTGAGACGGTTAATCAATCTTTGTGCATCATAAGGCCATCCTTTTTTGGGAGTTGCTTTAAAAATCTTTTGCAGTGAGTTCTCGACTTCTGTTCTTTTGGAGCCTAAGTCTTCAAGGGTTAAATTTCGACCATGATAATGACGATAATGGATACGGGCGGTTGCTAAAACTTGCTGTACATCGGCAGCAAGTTCTCGATTCGCTTGAAAACGACTGGTTTTAAGGGACTCTAACTCTCGTTCTAAATGTGCCAGACATTTCTGTTTGGCCATCGCACTTTGTCTAAAGTAGGCACTATAGCAGTCACTGGTGAGGATGCCCTTAAAATCTGCTCCTAACAATTTCTCGACTTCTGCGGAGCTTCTAGTGGGAGCCAACATCAACACACAGACCTCATTTGATGTGGCTACCCAAACCCAATACTTGATGCCATCGATGCAATAACTGGTTTCGTCAACACATCGGATTCCTGGCTGCTGGATGTACTTTAACCACTGTTGGGTCAAGGGTTCTAAACTTTCTTGAAACCATTTGTGCATTTTGGCAAGGCTCCCTTGAGAAATGGGAATGCCAAAGACATACTCTATAAAATGTTCCTGTTTACGCCATGTAAGATTACCCCCATAGCCAAGCCAGCCCACGATGCTACTTAATCGCGCCCCATAACTGAATCCTTCTTTAACTCCCAATGGAACAGGACTGTAATCTGACCATCCACAACTAGGACATTTATAGAATCCGCGACGATATTCCCTGATTTCTATGGGTTGGTCTACTACTTCAGCCACTTGCTGGACTTTTTCGGGAACTACTTCATCTCGTTCCACTGAACCCCCACAAACAGGACAGTTTTCTAGTTCTAAAGGGACTATCTTATCGGGCTGACCAAAACCATTACGGGTCTTCCCTGGGTGGTCATATTTTGGTCCGCGTTTAAATCCTTTTTTGCGTTTCTTTTTGTCAGAAGGCTTTTTTAGTTGGTCTGATGATGGGGGGACTGAACTGTTTTTTGAGTTACGGTTTTTTAGCTTATCTCTCTCTTCTTTCAATTTTTCAATTTCTTGCTGTTGTGTAGAGATTTGTTGTTGTTGCTGGTCAATCAGTCTTTGTTGAAGAGATAACTGTTGTTGTGCCTTGACTAGCCACTCAATCATGAAGACATTGTTCGCCAACTGTTCATCGGCGATAGCTCTAACTAGCTTTGAATCAATGGTAGCATTTGTGGTCATAACCCCCACTATACATAAAAATCCCCGATTTTACCTTTATGTTGTCAAGACAGATTCTTTATTGCGGTGAGCAATTACCTTTGAACTAGGGAATTTAATAGCAATATCTGGGGCAATTCGATTAGCTTCTTCCTCTAGATAACTCAGATGACATTGGAATAATTCAAACACAGCATTGTACATTCTATTGATTTCTTGTTGAGATATGTTTTCTAATACTTGTGCTATGTTTTTACTCAAATTTAAAGATAACTCTTCTAAAGCTAGATTCATATAGTTCAAGTTATCTTTTTCTTCTTGTGTTTTTGCCTCTATTATTTGTCCATTTTTAGCTCTATATCCTAATGATATTAGTCTCATTAAGTTTTTCTCTAACAAATTAACATCAATAGTATCAACTTTTTTAAAGTTAGGATGATCTAAATTAACAATTCTATTATCTAAAGATTCTGCTACTGCTTCTAAAATTTGATCAACGCCTCTTCCTAAAGCTTCTCGCCAATCATAAAGAGGAATTAATTTTTCTTCAATTTCGTTATATGGCGGAGTATTCTGGAGTTCTTCAACTGCCCCTTCCAAAATACGCACTAAATCTTCTGAAAAGGGCTTGTTAAAATAGTCTTCACACTTTTGATTCATCTCTTCAAAAGGCTTTCGTAAATTAGCATCACTTACTTCAAGAAACTGCTCTAACGAAGTCTTAATCCAGGATATTTTCTCAGATTCTTGCTGATAATTTTCTTCTGAACTATTTAAAATAGCTGTTGTTGTTTGCACAGCCCGTTGTTGTTTGCACAGCCCATTGTTCAATACTATTTCCTGCTGCAACTTTAAATCTTTCAATGGCTTGGGGAATAACTAATTTAGGAAAATGTTGGCTAATATGCTGGTTTAAATATTGTTGAAATTCCTCAGCATAGGATTTTTGCCATAAATCTTCTGCTACTCGAATTCGATCTTGACTAGACCAATTTTCTGCTTTTCTAGGTAAATCTTCTAAGATATTTTCCTCAATTAATTGACCACATTTTAGATCAGCATCTCGACAGGCTATGTTACTATCATTCCGATTGCTGCTTTGTATTTGTAAGGCTAATAAAGCAGGTAATGTACTTAATTTTACAATTTTTAATTCTTCAATATCTTTTTTATATTCTCCTAATTGTTCAGTTAATTCATTCTTAATACTGTTAGTGGTTTTTTCTACAAAACGTTTCTCACTTTCTGTCCAATTTCTATCATTCCTAAAAACATCAATTTTGTTGAGAATAAAGAGCATTCTTTTGGGGGAACCTCCTAATCCTTTGACTTCTTCTACTACTTGTAATAAAAGACTTTTAATTTTCTGGGGATCAGTTTCTTGACTGTTATAAGTAACCAGACACAAAGCTTCACGACACTGCTTAATCACTTCCATATTACTTTCATCACCCACATAAGATAATCCAGGTAAATCTAACATTTTTACCCTGACACCTCTAGGCAAATTCCTCTCATATTCTTTCAATAATCTGAAGGGATAATAAATAAGAAACTTGGGATAAGCTAAAGAGGGATTATCTTTTTTATTATCAATATAAGCAAGCATTACTTGTTCTAAAAGCCGATAAATTTCGCTTTCAGGAATGCTTGGCCATTTACCACATTCCCATAATGCTCCTGGGGTTTCTTCGATAATTAAAGTCTTTTCCTGGCTATATTCAATAGTAACTGCCCCGGCGCTCATTTCGCTGACTGCTGTTGGTACAATATCAGCACCACAAAGAAAATTGACTAAGGTACTTTTTCCACTACTTGTCGTCCCAGTTGTGGCTAAAATCAGAGTTGGATGGCGCAATTCTTCGATTAATATTTCTAAAGCTGTATCTAAATTAGTAGATAATGCGTCAATTTCAGCGTAGTAAGACCTCGGTAAATGGCGAATAATTTCGTCCTTGAAGTTATCCCAATAACTTTGTAAGAGGGTTGCTTTATTTTCTACCTTTTGAAATACTTCATAAGATTTTTGACTCATAAGCTTAAGATTACTAAGTAATAATCAAAACATAATATAGCACTTCTTATACTTGTGAGGTACAGAGTTTTCTATTGTTCGGAGTTTGGAGTTCGGAGTTCGGAGTTCAGAGTTCGGAGTTTGGAGGCTCGATATTAGGTGTACCTCATGAGTCCGAGAAACGCTATAGTATTGAGAAGCCGCTTTTAACAACACTTTACCATGTATTAAGTAGATGGGCAAAAATAAACGTAAGCTTGTAGTAAGTCCTTAAGGACTACGGAGCTAGTTATAATAAAGGCTAAAGCCTTAACTACAGACTTTTCTATTTGATTATGGCAGTTTACCCCTAGGAAAATATAAAAAGAAAAAATCCTGCTTATGCAGGAGTTTTATCATGTTACCGAAAATTTTGGTTTAAAGCCCCGTCCTTTTAGGACGGCTTTTATAGGGTTTTCATATAATCTCTAAATATGTCTATAATTAGACTATAGCGGATAGGGTAAGCAACCGCTTTAAAAACCCAGTCGCTAACATGGCAACGCACCTTGAAAACTCATGCTGTGGGGTTCTGTACAGAAAAGCTTGTACGGGTAAAAGCCTGAAGCATCAAGTACCAGACAAACCAGTTTTTCGATTTTGAACTGTATCGTAGGGCATACGAGAACAGACCTCTGAAATGGGGTGAACATCTGAGGAGAGACTCGCCTCTGGGTTAAAGACTGAGAAGACTTTAATGTAAGCGAACTCGTTGAGCCAGAAATCTAAAGCAGTGATGCTTAGAGAATCCACGCACTTGTAGGGCGTGGAGTATGTCAATTCATAACACCTTTAACCTAATGTCGGGCAGAATTCCCTTATCCACGCTTAGGTTAGGGATGAATGCCCGACCAGTAAACAAACTGCGAAGCATCCATATTCCAGAATCTTGTGTTACAATTACTTGTGGTTGCGACCCACCCGAACGTTGGAATTACAGACAGCCTAACATCAAAGCAAAGTAGTAATACTTTCGGCGCAGAAACACTGTCAGATCGGGGAAAGAAATAACTGAAGAATAAAAAAGTAGGCAGCAAGAGCGTAAGACCAAACAGTGATTTGTCGAACAAGAAATAACTCTTGCGGAAGGCGAGAGTCTGCCTGTGGAGGCTGTGTTAGACCAAAATAAGACTTGTCTTATTGAGGCAACGGCCAATGAGACGGGAAACCTCGAAGACGAATAAAACCGTCCTTGAGTGAAGTTGTCGTTGGGAAGCCCCAACTTCAGCGAAGCAAGTTGGGGTACTTCACCAACCGAAGAAAAAATTAGGGCTTAGTATTGATGGTTTTGATGGGCTTAATAATATTAAGCCCCTACAGGGTATTAACCACCAGCAACGGCAGGAACAATACTGACTTCATCGCCATCTTTCAATTCAGTTTCGGTATTCTCCAAAAAGCGAATATCTTCGCTATTCACATAGAAATTCAGGAAGCGACGGGGTGTTCCACTATCATCGCATAAACGATCTTTAATACCAGGAAAATTACTTTCCAAAGTCTCAATTAACCCAGCGACATTCTCCGCGCTACATTCTAACGTAGCTTGGTTTTGGGTATGCTTTTGCAGAGGAGTGGGAATTAATACTTTAACAGTCATAGTTATCCAAAAATGAACCAATTATCAACAATGATGGCGAAAAATTACCAAAAAAACAGCCGCCAAGGATACAAGAAGGGAAAACTTGACGGCTTATAAAGGGAACTAAACGAGAACTTGTTGCCAGTCTAGACGCTCTAAGGTGCGAGAACGTTCCAATGCACGCTCAAAACTGTCTAATTTTGGCTCAATGGTTAAAGGTTGACCAACATACTCTTGTACCGCTTCTTGGGTTTTCAGTCCGTTACCAGTGATGTAAATGACCGTGGTTTCTTCAGGATCAATTTTTCCTGCTTCTACCAACTTCTTGAGGACTGCAACTGTCGTTCCTCCAGCGGTTTCGGTGAAGATGCCTTCGGTTTCGGCTAATAATTTAATACCTTCGATAATCTCAGGATCGGTGACACTCTCAATATTACCGTTGGTTTTACGGGCAATATCTAAGGCGTAGTAACCATCTGCTGGGTTGCCGATCGCAATAGACTTGGCGATGGTATTGGGTTTAACGGGGGTAACAAAGTCCCGTCCTTCCTTAAATGCAGTGGCGATGGGGGAACATCCTTCCGCTTGTGCGCCACTGAAACGGACGGCTTTATCTTCCACTAAGCCGGTTTTGATGAACTCTTGGAACCCTTTGTAAATCTTGGTATAAAGGGAACCAGAGGCTAAGGGTGCAACCACATGATCCGGTAGTTTCCAGCCCAACTGTTCGGCTACTTCAAACCCTAATGTTTTGGAACCTTCAGAATAGTAAGGACGTAAATTAATATTGACAAAGCCCCAACCGTAGGTGTTACCCACTTCGCAACAGAGACGGTTTACTTGGTCGTAGTTTCCCTTAACTGCCATTAGGGTAGGGTTGTAAACCAAGGTTCCTAACACTTTCCCTGCTTCTAAGTCCGAGGGAATGAACACACAACAATCTAATCCTGCATGGGCGGCGATCGCTGCTGTAGAATTGGCTAGATTTCCGGTACTAGCACAAGAAACGGTGGTAAACCCTAATTCTTTGGCACGGGTTAAAGCCACGGAAACCACCCGATCTTTGAAGCTCAAGGTGGGCATATTCACCGCATCGTTTTTAATGTAAAGATTTTTTAGACCCAGGCGACGGGCGAGACGGTGAGATTTAACAAGAGGAGTCATTCCTGTGCCAACATCGATGGGATTTTGGCTTTCTACGGGCAAAAATGCTTTATAACGCCAGATAGAATTGGGTCCAGCTTCGATGGTTGCACGACTAACTTGATTACGAATCGCCTCATAATCGTAGGCGACTTCCAACGGAGAAAAGGTTTCTTCACAAACATGAAGGGCTTTCAGAGGATATTTAACTCCACCTTCTTTAGAAACGAGGTGGGTGAAAGTAGGCGCAAAGCCGGGTGCTGTTTGGGTTTGGGTTGCCTGGGTCATAGTTGGGTACTAAGTAACACTTTGTCAATCTTTTTGGATACTAACACGGGTAAAAATCACCGTCAAACATACCCGACTATTTTAGTCGGGATTAAATTTTTCAGGGTTTCTACGGGGAGATGGGGAGATGGGGGAGTGTGGGAAAACATTAACCTATCAGCCTCGAGAAATACCCGATTGAGGGACTAAATGTTATCAAAATCTATACAAAACTATGATCAAGGGTCAATATGGCGCAAACCCAAATCTAAACAAGAAAAAAAGCCCTTAAGAGTCTGGCCATGTTTCGACCTCAAAGGCTTTTGTCTTTCGTTCTTACTCCTCACACACACACTAATTTTGACGCAGGACTGAGAAAATAAGTTTCTTGATCGTGACGCTTTTTCAACTGTCATCACAAAAAAGGGGGTCATGGTGGTGTAATCTAGGAACGGGAAAAATATATAAATTCGGTCAATCAGTTAACCAGATCATGATCATTTCTATCACTGCTCTAAAAGGGGGTGTGGGCAAAACTACCACTTCGATCCATCTTGCTGCCTATTTACAAGAAAAAGCCCCTACCTTGCTTATTGATGCCGATCTCAACCGTTCTGCGTTAATTTGGTCTAGGGAGGATAAACTACCTTTTCATGTGGCATCCCAAGCAGGATCAACCAGTATTATTCGTAAGTATCCCCATATTATCGTTGATACCAGGGCGAGACCAGAACCAGAAGAGTTTAAGGATCTTGCTGATGGGAGTGACTTATTAATTATTCCCACAACCCCCAATCATTTAGACCTAGACGCAACCTTCAAGGCGGTAGAACAATTACAGGCTCTCAATGCTAATTTTAGAGTATTGTTGACCAAAGTTGATGCCCGTACCAAAAGCGGACAAGAAGCTAAAAAAAGATTAAGAGAAGCGGACTTACCTCGCTTTAAAACATCTATTCCTCTCTTGGTTGTCTTTGAAAAGGCTTCCCAAAGGGGTGTTATTACCAGAGATTATTCCAGTCCTACTTCCAAAACTGCTTGGTCTGCTTATGAAGCAGTTGGTAGAGAAATTCTACCCTAAATTGTCAAAAAGTTCTGCATGATTAATAGTTAAAAATTGGGTGGTTTCTTCAACAGAAAGGGGTTTACTAAAATAATAACCTTGCATAGTTTGACATTGTAAATCACCTAAAGTATTTAGTTGTTGCCGAGTTTCTACTCCTTCAGCAACTACTCTCATATCAAAACTTTCTCCCAAGGAAATCAGAGCAGAAACTAGGGTTGTATTTTCAGGTTTATCATCCATCTCTTTGATTAAAGAAACATCTATTTTAATGGTATCAAAGGGTAGTCGATGCAGATGACTAACCGCAGCATAACCAATACCAAAATCATCCAGGCAAACCCTAACATCTAAGCTTTTTAGTTCTCTTAAAACTTGATAGGTTAGTTTAATATCTTTTAGGATAACTGCTTCGGTAATTTCTAATTCTAACCATTGAGGTTCTAAACCTGTAGTCCCTAATATTTCATCAATAATATCCACTAATTGGGGATGGTAGAATTGAGCCATAGACAAATTAACAGAGACTAAAATAGGTTGTAAGTGATTAGTTTGCCATGCTTTATTTTGCGTACAGGCCCGTTCTAAAATCCAGCGACTTAAAGGTACAATTAATTCTGTTTTATCCACCCAAGGTAGAAATTGTTTAGGGGGAACTAAACCATATTTTGGGTGTTGCCAACGAATAAAAGCTTCCATTGCTTCTGTGGTTTTCGTATAGGCATTCAATTGAGGTTGATAATATAAACATAATTCTTCTTTACGCAAAGCTTCATAAAGTCGCTTTTCAATCTATGATAATGAGGCATTCACTTTGCTTAAATTCTCTTTTATAAAATTAAAATTACCTGTTTTTTTATGGTAACTTAGTTGAGTTTCTGCATAGTTTAAAAGGTCCTGGGGGACTTGTCCATTTTGGGGATAAATAGCCATTCCTAAATGACTGACTAAAGATTGAGTATTATTTTCAACAGTGAAAGGATATTTTAGTTCTTTAATAATCCGTTGAGTAATTTTATATAAATTATCTGCTTTCTTAATATGAGGTAATAAAATAGCAAATTCATCCCCTCCCCAACGAGAGATAATATCCCCAGTTCTCACACAGTTTTTTAACCGTTGGGCGATCGCTTGCAAGAAATAATCTCCAATAGTATAACCAAAAGCATCATTAATTTTCTTAAAATCTTTAATATCTATCAAAAAAACTGCTAAACAATTTTTATGCCGCTTGCCGTTAGTAACTGCTATGGAAACATATTCATTAAAGAGAATACGGTTAGGTAATTCTGTAACTGGATCAAGATAAGATTCCTCTTGAAAAGTATCATCATTTCCTAGCTCTTTGGGGGAAGAATTGGAATCTGCTAAGATGAAGGTAGATTGTTCAGCAGAACCCCCTAAATTTAGTTTTTGTGACTCCTCAATGGATCGCAGTATAGATTTATCTGACTGCTTGGGTGTGTCTTTGTCAACAATATCAGATGACACTTTAGAAGGAGAAACGGTGTGATAACTAGCATTCACTTCACAACCAAAATTGATTAAATCCCCATCTTTTAGTTCATGAAATGTACATTTTTCTCCGTTAACAAAAATGCCATTGCGACTTTGAATTCCCTCTAAATCTCCATCCAGTATCCAAAAAGAATCTTGATTTATTTTGCGATTAAACTTCTTAATTAAAGTAGCGTGCCTTCGAGAAACTTGTTTAGAATAAATAATAATAGAATTACTAGTGCAGCTTAGCAAAAATAATCCACCAGTCACTTATGATCTTTAAAGCACTTAAATTTCCAAACGAACGGCTTAGCAAAATGTTGATTAAAGTAATCAATAAAATTGAGAATTTTTTGGGATAGTTCTTCAGTTGAACGGACAGTAATTCTTTTGAGTAAACGCCTGACTAAGATCGAAAACCAACACTCAATTTGATTAAGCCACGATGTATGTTTGGGAATATAAACAAAGCGAATTCGATGAGATTCATCTGATAAAAAATCTGCTCTGCTGTCCATAGATTGCAAAATCCCCTCCTTTCCTTTTCTCCCCAAATCAATAGTAATTCCACAGCTTTCTGCTACTAATTTGACTAAGCTTTCCGATTTATGAGTGTTGAGTTTATCTACAATAAAAATCCATTCTGCTTTTTCATCAATCTTAATCGTTCTCTGGATATGTTCAGAAAAATCTTGTTCTGTTCTTGTCGGTCCAATGGAGGGACTAACAACTTTTCCTCTTGCCACATCCCAGTTCGCAATCAAGCTTAAAGTTCCGTCTCTTTCATATTCAAATTCGATTTTTTCTACTTGTTTAGGCTTGATTCTTTTGTTCGGAAATAATCTCTCAAGAGCTTGAATCCCTGTCATTTCATCTGTACTAATTAAATGAATTCCTTGTTCTAACAAAGTTTTAGCTTCTTGATGAAGTTCACAGATATATTTGACTTGCTTTTTAAATTTTAAGGGATCATCAATTTTGGCATTTAACCAGTAACGAACGAGATGTGGTTGTAATGTCGCTTCTTTTTAAAAAACGCCCACACTACGGGGGGAAATCTTTTCGACAATTCCTCTTTTTATGGCTTCATCCGCCAACTCTGAAGGTGTCCAATGGCTCACTGGTCTGTCTGATTTTTCACATTCTTCACAAGCGATCGCTACAATCTGGACTACTTGTTCGACCGTAAAGGATTTTGTTGTTCCAGGTCTTGGGCGATCGCTTAAAATTCCTTTGATCAAGACCATTAATGCTTTCTCCGTTACCTGTTGTTCTTCGGCGGCACTCAGTTTTTCTCTCTCCTCAAACCATCGCGATCGCCACTGACGCACTTGTACTCGGTCTAATTCTAATCTTCGACTAATCGAACTATTGCTCTCTCCTGATGCTGCGGCTAAGATTAGCTTGGCTCGTCTAACAAGGCGATAGGGGTTTGTTGTCCCTCTCACTATTTGTTGGAGTACTGTTTTCTGTAGGTTGGAGAGGTTAATTGGCAATGCTTTTATCATGGACATCAACTTCGAGATTCTTCCGTTAGTTTCATTGAAACACATTGTCGTGGCTAGTCACGAAAGTTTCTGTAAAAATCTGGTGGATTACTTTCGCCAAGCTGCACTAGAGTGTCGCCCTAGAGAATATTCCGACTCTTCCAAGGAAATAGTTCTACGGCAGTTATTATCCTCAAGAACTAAGACATAACGATTCTTAGTATTTTTTCTGTTTTGATTCATTGTGATTTTCACACCTGACTTAAAAGTGTAGTCGCATCGGTAGGTTTGAGAGGACGACTAAACCAAAATCCTTGAATCTCTCTGCAGTTGAGTCCTTGTAAAAGTTCTAACTGTTGTAAAGTTTCTACCCCTTCAGCGATGACCCGAAGATCGAAGCTTTGTCCTAAAGCAATTATAGCAGAAATTATCGCAGTATTTCCAGAATTAGCTTGTAAAGTTTGGATAAAAGATTGATCAATTTTCAGAGTGGTAACAGGAAACTTTTGTAAATATCCTAAAGAAGAGTAGCCCGTGCCAAAATCATCTAAAGAAACTTGCACTCCCAATTCCCGTAAATTCTGTAAAGTTTCTCGAGAAGAATCTATATTTTGCATCATTGCTGTTTCCGTAATTTCTAAGTCTAAAAGATGGGGTTCTAAAGCAGTATCTTCTAAAACTTGAGCGACAATATCAACCAAATTCGGCTGTTGAAATTGTTTGGGAGATAAATTAACAGCGATGAGAATAGGAGAAAAACCACGTTTTTGCCAAGCTTTATTTTGTAGGCAAGCAGTTTTGAGAACCCAAAGACTAATAGGAATTATAAGATCAGTTTTTTCTGCCAAAGGAATTAGTTTAAGGGGAGAAACATTCCCGAATTCGGGGTGATACCACCGTAAAAGTGCCTCCATGCCACTAACCTTGTTATTAGTCAAATTTAATTGAGGTTGATAATGTAGAGATAAACTTTATTCTTCTAAAGCTTGATATAAAAGATTTTCTAATTTTAATAATAAAGAGGCTTTAGAAGTCATGGTGGAACTATAAAAACGATAATGATTTCTTCCTCGTTCTTTGGCACGATATAGGGCAGCATCTGCATTTTTTAATAGGGTTTCTCCATCCTCACCATCTTGAGGATAGATAGCAATACCAATACTGGTTTTAACGTATAGTTGATGCCCCGCAACTTCAAAAGGCTGCTTGAGATCCTCTAGGATACGCTGTGCTAAGTTAATGGTATCTTCTGGACTATTAATTTGAGGTAATAATAAAGTAAATTCATCCCCTCCCCAACGGGAAATAATATCGTTATTACGGACACAAGAACTTAAACGCTGAGCAAAGCTTTTCAATAATTGATCTCCAACCTTATGACCTAAACTGTCATTAATATTTTTAAAACAATCTAAGTCAAGAAAAACCACAGCCATTAAATTATTATTATTCTTGGCTTTAACCAAAGCTATTTCCAAGTTTTCATCAAAATAGTTACGATTAGGTAAATCGGTTAACGTATCATAAAAAGCTCGATATTCTAATTTTTTCTCAGCTTGTTTCCTAGCAGTAATATCGAACCAATAACTCCTAATTAGTTGATGTTCTGATAAATAATGAACATACTGTTCAAAAATCTCTGATCCAATCACCACCTCTCTCAGTAATAAATTACCTTGTATATTGTGAAGCTCAGAAAGTAAACCTGCTAAAATAGGATGTTTTAACTTTTCTTGTTCAATACTTTGAAACTTAATCCTAGCTGCTGGATTGAGATAGGTTAAATTTCCTGTAAAATCAATTTCAATAATAGGATTAGGGCTTAATTCAGGAAAAGAAGCGAGGCGAATCAAATCATTGCGATCTCGTGCCTGTAAACTCTCCTCATTAATTAAAGTTGAATTATTATTATCATCAGCAATCATGGTTTCTATGACTGTTTCTTCCCCTAATTCAAATTGTTCGGGATCAAGAGGATTAAATAAATCAATATCTAAAGCAGTAGAAATAATATAATAACTGACCTTAGCTTTTGGACCAAAAATAACCACATCACCATGTTTTAAATTATGAGATTGTTGTAACTTCCCATTAATTAATAAACCATTGGTACTACGATTACCTTCTAAATCTCCATCAATAATACGATAGGAATAAGTATCCAATCGGGGACTGAGTCTAACTCGTACAATGGTGGCATGGCGACGGGAAACAACTTGTTCATAAATAACAATATCATTGGTCGATTCTCGGCCAACGCTATAGCTGGCTTCCTCTAAGGCAACGATACGTCGGGCTTTTTGATCCTCAATAACAAGAATATGACGAAAGGATGATAGATTGTCCATCATAGATACGCAAACAAGGGTTATTACTATAATTCCCAGAAGTGCCTAAAAACTAACTATCTATCATCGGTAAAGACATAAAATTTGCAGAATCTATATGTAACTGCTCACCGCAACAAAAAAGTCTTATTGAAAAGCACTACAAACAACATCAGTTGAGTCAACAAAAATATAAGCCCTGTGATTTAACGTAAAAATTAAGCTAATTTATTACGGCTATTTTAATGACTAACATTCCCAGAATCAAGTCTTTTAAAAACCTCAAATAAAAACAACAATATGAGAAAAAAAAGAATAGTAAGATAGTTTTTTGTTAGCGGAGATTATCCGCTAACCCTGTGTATTTTTGTGCAGAGAGATAGGGCGATCAAGAAAAATCTATCCCCCATCGGCTCCGGAGCCTTTTACATCTCTAATCCTGGGGGACTCCGACCAGCTAATGACAATAATTCGCATAATTGGACAATGGCATTTTGCCCCTGTAATCTCATGGTCTCTAAAAAACTGAACATTTGGGTGACTAACTCTGCACCCCAGTCGCTTCTTGCTCCCCCACTTACTTTGCGGTGAATGACAATGGGACGTAAAGCTCTCTCAGCATCATTATTATCTGGTTTGACTTCAGGATAAGTTAGAAAGGTGAACCACTCTTCCCAATGACGTTTGAGACGGTTAATCAATCTTTGTGCATCATAAGGCCATCCTTTTTTGGGAGTTGCTTTAAAAATCTTTTGCAGTGAGTTCTCGACTTCTGTTCTTTTGGAGCCTAAGTCTTCAAGGGTTAAATTTCGACCATGATAATGACGATAATGGATACGGGCGGTTGCTAAAACTTGCTGTACATCGGCAGCAAATTCTCGATTCGCTTGAAAACGACTGGTTTTAAGGGACTCTAACTCTCGTTCTAAATGTGCCAGACATTTCTGTTTGTCCATCGCACTTTGTCTAAAGTAGGCACTATAGCAGTCACTGGTGAGGATGCCCTTAAAATCTGCTCCTAACAATTTCTCGACTTCTGCGGAGCTTCTAGTGGGAGCCAACATCAACACACAGACCTCATTTGATGTGGCTACCCAAACCCAATACTTGATGCCATCGATGCAATAACTGGTTTCGTCAACACATCGGATTCCTGGCTGCTGGATGTACTTTAACCACTGTTGGGTCAAGGGTTCTAAACTTTCTTGAAACCATTTGTGCATTTTGGCAAGGCTCCCTTGAGAAATGGGAATGCCAAAGACATACTCTATAAAATGTTCCTGTTTACGCCATGTAAGATTACCCCCATAGCCAAGCCAGCCCACGATGCTACTTAATCGCGCCCCATAACTGAATCCTTCTTTAACTCCCAATGGAACAGGACTGTAATCTGACCATCCACAACTAGGACATTTATAGAATCCGCGACGATATTCCCTGATTTCTATGGGTTGGTCTACTACTTCAGCCACTTGCTGGACTTTTTCGGGAACTACTTCATCTCGTTCCACTGAACCCCCACAAACAGGACAGTTTTCTAGTTCTAAAGGGACTATCTTATCGGGCTGACCAAAACCATTACGGGTCTTCCCTGGGTGGTCATATTTTGGTCCGCGTTTAAATCCTTTTTTGCGTTTCTTTTTGTCAGAAGGCTTTTTTAGTTGGTCTGATGATGGGGGGACTGAACTGTTTTTTGAGTTACGGTTTTTTAGCTTAGGTGATTTCCAAGAAAAAGTTTCCCACCCATTCTCAGAATCTGTTTGTAGAACATCTCAAATAAGCGAAAAGGGAAAAATAAAAAGTTGTTCGCGGATACTTTCCGCGAACAAAAACCTCCCTATCTAAAAGAAAGAAATACGCTAACTTTTAAATTAGCTTTGACTATTTTTAAAAAGGAAATTCACTTAATTTTACACTCTTATTAACTTTTTAGACTAACTGGGTCTAATCAAAATATCCCATTTAGGTAAGTGAGGATTACGTTCTAAACGTTTCTCAATTTCCTTCATCTCTTTTTTCGTTAAAGAAATGCCTTTTTGATAAACTTTTTTACTTAACTTAACTATCGGATTTAAGCCTTTCCATGTCATAGTTTTTACCCAAGCTAACATCGTTTGAGCATTTCTCAGAAGTGTTCCGTTCCAATGCCTCTCTAAAATTCCCCAACATCTTTCTATGGGATTATATTTACTGTGATAAGGAGGAAAATATAGTAATTGAATAGATTTCTTAGTTTGGTCGGCAAACTCTACCATTCTCTTCAAAAATTGCCTTCTTATTCCACTATTTTCTGGTCCATTATCAACTTTAATTTGGATGTTCTCTAGTTGCTGCTTTTCAGTTATACTCAGACTTGTCCACCATTGCTCCAAGTTATCTACCATGAAATCACTCGTTTTATAAGCACTTCCAAAAGTTACATAAAGTTGCCCTGTATCTTCATCTACAATCCCACAAGGAACGTATTTTTCTTTAGTTCTCATATCATGATCTTGAGCTTGATTATAACCTCTGGTTTGTCCGCCACGTGAATATTCTCCTATTTCCACAGTTGCTTTACAATCCATACTTAAACGTTTCACAGAAGGGTCTTTTTTTCTATCTTTTTTCTCTATATTCTCGAAGATAGCGTCCGTCTCCGAGATTTTTTTTTAGGTTTAGCTTTTACCACTTTTCTTAATCGATAGCCCAAACGATTTAAAATATCTGCCATTGTCGAAGCAGCAGGAACCTCCTCTCCATTATATCCTAGATTTCTTAATTGTTTAATGGCTTCAGCCGCCGTTAATCTTGTATAGGCAATGGGGTTATTAAATGTGGGGTTTTGTTGTGCGTGAGCTTCGGCTATTTCTTTCAATGATTGGGCAACTATTGGGTATCTTTCCTCCCATTTTTTACATCCACTATTGACTGATTGTAATCCTAAACACACTATCCCAGTTCGTTTTTCATGTAACCCAGACTCCGCACTTCAAAATGTAGTATAAAAAAATACATAGTTTTAAAAAGTCCGAAAATCATACCTGGGCAAGAATATTTCTCTTTTCATTAAATTTTTAGGAAAAATAATCAAATTAAGAAGATTTATACTCATTGAAAACTTAGCAAGACTCAGCACAAACAAAGGAGAGTTTCCTCTTCTCATTTGATATCATTAGACTCTTATTCTTTTATTATTTTTGCTTTATCCAATTCAATTTATAGATAATATCTTTGACAAGATGCAGGTAATAAACTCAATATAAAACGCCTTTCTTCTGTTAAATTGACAATTTGTTTAACTCCGTTTAAAATCACATAATGAATACCTTGAAAACATTGAAATATCCACCTCAAAGTCGGACGCAATGTTACTTTCCCTACTTGATTATTTATTCCTTTTTTGACTCTTTTTAAACAATTTCTTAATTCTCTTTGCCCCAAGTTATAAATCAACAAACACAAAGACATTAAAAATAACATTGTTTCTATTCTTTCTGGTTTTTCAACGAAGAAACTATCAGTAAAAAATAAGGGATCTTTCAAAAATCGAAATCCTCTTTCCGTAGATTGCTGGTTTTTATAAGTTATCAGAATTTCACTAGCTTCTAATTTATTTTCCTCTACTAAGTTAGTTGCTAAAATAAATTTTCCTGCTTCTTTAGTCTTTCTACTTATCTCTTCATCTTTTTTGATGATCAGACTAATCATTTTATAAATCTTTTCCTTTTTTTTCGAGTAAGTTTCAATCAGTTCAACTTCTTTTATTTCCAACAATCTCAATTTTTTATTAATAGCTTTTAATTTATATCGAGCAGCTTGAGGATGTTCAAATTCTTCAGATTGTATTTCTTTAAGAAATTTTTGGGATTTCTTCTCTTCTTGGGAAAGTTGTTTTTCTAGTTTTTCCAAATCACTTTTCTGTCTTTTTTCACTCAAGACTATTAACCAAGTTTGCTTGATTCCACCATAAGTAACAATTTCTTCTTTCCAGGTATAACTTTCTAAATTTAGGTCACTTCTTTTTTCTTTATCTTCATCTTTTACTTCTTCCACCTCTATATTTGCACTAATTCTTTTGCTTTTTTTATGGTCATTGGAACTCTCGTTATCCATTTTAAATGTTGGATTAGTTGGAGATTTTCTTGACCATATAAAGCACTATCACAAACCATGATACTATCAAACTTTATTTGCTTTTTGAATTCTACTAAAACTTTTCCAAATACAGCTTTATCAGATTCATTTCCATCTCCTACTCTCACAAATAATGGAATATCTCCATCTTGGCTTGTTATTAAATCCAAGACACATTGTTTTAAGTCTGGTCTATGATCCCGAGAATATCCTTTCTTAATAAAAATTGGTCTTTCTTTAATAATTTTTTCTTCTTCCTGTTTCTCTTTATCTTCTTCCCTTTTATATTCTCCATCTAAATGAAATGATGTGGAATCTAAATGGGAGTATTTAAGGTCTATTTTAAATTTTTTAATTACTTCTAAAACTACTTCAATAAAAATATCATTTAGTCCATATTTATATAATTCATCCATTACTCTCCCAATTTTATCATCATTAAGGTAATCAGGTTTAATTCTTTCTCCTAACAATTTCTCAATGGCTTTATCTTGAAAAAACTGACTGAATAAATATAGAGGTCTTGAAACAAATCCTAGTCCATTGATTAAAATAGACTTAACTACTGTACCTGCTGAGATTTTTTCTCTAACATCTATTCCTAATTTATTATTAATTATTTTGACTATTCCTATTTCATCAATTAAACCAGCTACTATCCCTAAATGGTCTAAATTTTTAACTTGTATTTCTTCTAAATAAGACATTTTTCGCTCTTTTTTGTCTTCAAGAGCTTAAGCAATTATACTTAATTATTAACCCCAGGCTTGTAGTATTTAATGCTACTTTTTGAAGTGCGGAATCTGGGATGTAATCCAAGTTGAACATTTTTTCTCCCCCAACCAAACACGATTTCGGTTTGTCTGGCACTTCCTCCACAATACTTGAGACACATTTCAGCTTGAAATGAACGACGCTCTGCTCCCGTCATTTTTGAGGCTGCTAAACGTAAATCATCGACCATCGACGGGGTTAAGGGATTATTTGTCTGTTTTAGCTTCAATTTACTCTCTCTAATCTTTTTACCTCTTCATTTTAATCTATTTCTTCTGTTTTTTCAGACAAGCCAATTATGAAATTTTAAAGTTGTGTACCAAGATCCGCTAACTCTCTGTTCCTTTTATTTCTTGAAAGCCTTTAGTCCAAGCGATTACCCCCTATGGGAAAAGCTTTCTCGGAAATCACCTTATCTCTCTCTTCTTTCAATTTTTCAATTTCTTGCTGTTGTGTAGAGATTTGTTGTTGTTGCTGGTCAATCAGTCTTTGTTGAAGAGATAACTGTTGTTGTGCCTTGACTAGCCACTCAATCATGAAGACATTGTTCGCCAACTGTTCATCGGCGATAGCTCTAACTAGCTTTGAATCAATGGTAGCATTTGTGGTCATAACCCCCACTATACATAAAAATCCCCGATTTTACCTTTATGTTGTCAAGACAGATTCTTTATTGCGGTGAGCAATTACATCTATATAATTGTTCCTGGCAATTTTACTTAGTAGTTCCGTGGCTTCTTTGGTGGGTAAAGGATGACTAAAACAATAGCCTTGAATCTCCCTACAATCGAGATCCTCTAATATTTTTAGTTGCTCAGAGGTTTCTACCCCTTCGGCAACAACACGCATATTAAAACCTTTCCCAATGGCTAAAATAGCGGAAATTAACCCCAATTCTTCGGAGGTTCCTCGTAAGTCTCGGACGAAGTCTTGATGAAGTTTTAATGTACGGAATGAAAATTGTTTGAGGTATCCTAAGGAAGAAAAACCGCAGCCAAAATCATCTAAAGCAATACGAACCCCTAAATTTTGTAGATCCTGTAAAGTTTTACGGGCTAAATTCAAGTTTTGTCGTAGGGTTAACTCGGTAATTTCTAATTCCAACCATTGAGGATCTAGGCCAGTTTCGTCCAGAATACTAGCTACCACTGTGGCTAAATGGGGTTGCTGAAATTCCTTTGCAGATAAGTTGACTGTCACAGGAATGGGGGGTAAATTATCTTTTTGCCAAGACAAATTTTGTTCACAAGCGGTTTTTAATACCCATTTACTCAAATGTAAAATTAGGTTAGTTTTGGCGGCTAAGGGCAAAAACTTCTGGGGCATAATGACACCAAAAGCTGGGTTTTCCCACCGTAATAATGCCTCCATCCCCACAATTTTACCCGTTTTATATTCTAGTTGTGGTTGATACTCAAGGAAAAATTGTTTCTTCTCTAAAGCTTGATGTAGGAGGCTTTCTAAACGCATTAATATTTCCGCTTCTGCTGTGAGATGGGGACTATAAAATTGATAGTGATTTTTTCCTTGTTCTTTAGTCCGATATAAAGCCGTGTCTGCATTTTTTAATAACCCCTCTGCATTGTCTCCATCTTGAGGATAAATAGCAATGCCAATACTACATTTAATTTGCAAACGATGTTTACCTAAAATCAAAGGACGTTGTAGAATTTCAAAAATACGTTGGGCTAATTTAACCGTGTCTTCTGTGTTTTTAATTTGAGGTAACAACACAACAAATTCATCACTTCCCCAACGGTTCACCATATCCCCTGCACGAATACAAGAACTTAATCTTTTGGCAAAACTTTGTAATACTTTATCTCCCAAAGAATGACCTAAGGTATTATTAATATGAGTAAAGGAGTCAATATCAATAAATATAACTGCCATTAAATGTTCGTGGCGTTTGGCATGGGCTAAAGCAGTTGCTAATTGTTGCTTAAATAGTTGCCGATTGGGTAAATTGGTTAGGGGATCATGCAGAAGTTGATATTGTAGTTCTTCTTCTGCTTGTTTTCGGTCACGAATATCTCTCACAACTAAACATAAAACCTCTTGTCTTTGATAGTTTGTGAGATTTATTTTACCAGCAACGGCTAATAATGAACCATTTTGATGACGATGAAAAGACTCCCTAATTATATAAGGATTGTCTGGAGTGATTTGCTCTAATATTTGATTAAAGCTTTCTCTTTCTATCTCTAATAATTGATAAAGATTACAACCAATAATTTTAGCACTACTATAGCCTAATAGTTTACAATAAGCTTGATTTGCTTCAACGATATGCTTAGTATCGGGATTGATAACTAAAATACCTTCTGTACTTTGCTCAAAAAAGAAACGATAACGGTCTTTTCCAGTGGTTAACTTGATTTCCCTTTTACGATACTTGGTAATTTCAAATAAATAACTTCTTAAACATTCGCTCTCTTTTAAATAATGAATATGCTGCTCAAAAAAACTATTTTCAATTTGTATTTCTCTCACAAAAGAAGTTCCTTCTTTGGGAGTTCTCTCACCAACAAGATTTTGGAGAATAGGATGTAATGCTTGTAATTTATTTAAGTCAGGAAACTTTATTTTTGCCGCAGCATTGAGATAGACAATCTGTCCTTGAAAATCAACTTCTATAATGGGATTTGGATTAGCATCAGCCAAAGATACTTGATTTTTTAAGGATTCTGACTCTGTTTTTTCTCCCGCTTCTTAAAGGACATTGTTTGAACTTGCTCTGCGTCTTCTTCCTCATCTTCTAAGAAAATTTCATCCAGAGAAGCAATTTTATTTTCAGACAGCAACTCTTCTAAGGGGAGAGAAGTATTAATTTCTTTATTACTATCCCCTGAACCTTCTAATAAAGCCAGTTCAGAAGAATCAGCAATCATATGATAGTTGGCTTGACATTGATTGCCAAAACGGATTAAATCTCCTGGGGCTAAATCATGGGACAGGGACTGTTTTCCATTGACAGCAATGCCATTTGTACTTTTTTTTCCCTGTAAATTACCGTCAATAATGCGATAACAGGGTTGATCATTATTGCCAGTATTATCATCAATCTTTAATATAGTCGCATGATGACGGGATACTTGGCGATCGTATAACAAAATATTACTATTGGGATCGCGACCAATGGAATAAGTATTATCGGTTAAAGGGACAATACGTCTAGATTTTTGATCGGCGATTACTAACAAATGTCGGACTTCTGAAAGATTATTCATCACAGTTTATCGAAAAATTGGATTTGAAGGATACAGGTGCTAAACAGAAAAGTAACCGATAAGCATTGGTGAATGAAAAAAAATAAAAGTTTTTGTGGTAAGACAGATAGGGGCGTGCAGTCCCTAATCTTGGCGGAAATGCCAAAACCCTCCAAGAGCTATACTGATAACATTCCCGAAAACCTGGGTGAAACTAACATAATTCCTCAGTGTCTTTTTCCGAGTTTGCTAAACCTTAAGGCTGCTAAGGTTAAGATGATAATGAAAATTAATCTACTAGGTGGGGAGGAAATCCTGTGCATCCAAGTCAAAGCGATCGCCAAATGCCCAAACATCTTGATAAAGTCCTTTTTGGGGCTGCCGGTGTCTATTTTTTATTAGCATTAATGTGGGCATTCCATTATTTATCTGAGCAAAAACAACCGAAAACAGAAAAATACAGCCCTAATCCTGCTGATACTGAGTTCATCGCTTATTTACAACAGTCTTTTAATGTTATCAACCAACCCTCAAGAGAAAAAACTTTAGTCAACCCTCAAGAGAAAAAACCCTCTACCCTAGTGCAGCTTGGCGAAAGTAATCCACCAGATTTTTACAGAAACTTTCGTGACTAGCCACGACAATGTGTTTCAATGAAACTAACGGAAGAATCTCGAAGTTGATGTCCATGATAAAAGCATTGCCAATTAACCTCTCCAACCTACAGAAAACAGTACTCCAACAAATAGTGAGAGGGACAACAAACCCCTATCGCCTTGTTAGACGAGCCAAGCTAATCTTAGCCGCAGCATCAGGAGAGAGCAATAGTTCGATTAGTCGAAGATTAGAATTAGACCGAGTACAAGTGCGTCAGTGGCGATCGCGATGGTTTGAGGAGAGAGAAAAACTGAGTGCCGCCGAAGAACAACAGGTAACGGAGAAAGCATTAATGGTCTTGATCAAAGGAATTTTAAGCGATCGCCCAAGACCTGGAACAACAAAATCCTTTACGGTCGAACAAGTAGTCCAGATTGTAGCGATCGCTTGTGAAGAATGTGAAAAATCAGACAGACCAGTGAGCCATTGGACACCTTCAGAGTTGGCGGACGAAGCCATAAAAAGAGGAATTGTCGAAAAGATTTCCCCCCGTAGTGTGGGGCGTTTTTTAAAAAGAAGCGACATTACAACCACATCTCGCTCGTTACTGGTTAAATGCCAAAATTGATGATCCCTTAAAATTTAAAAAGCAAGTCAAATATATCTGTGAACTTCATCAAGAAGCTAAAACTTTGTTAGAACAAGGAATTCATTTAATTAGTACAGATGAAATGACAGGGATTCAAGCTCTTGAGAGATTATTTCCGAACAAAAGAATCAAGCCTAAACAAGTAGAAAAAATCGAATTTGAATATGAAAGACACGGAACTTTAAGCTTGATTGCGAACTGGGATGTGGCAAGAGGAAAAGTTGTTAGTCCCTCTATTGGACCGACAAGAACAGAACAAGATTTTTCTGAACATATCCAGAGAACGATTAAGATTGATGAAAAAGCAGAATGGATTTTTATTGTAGATCAACTCAACACTCATAAATCGGAAAGCTTAGTCAAATGAGTAGCAGAAAGCTGTGGAATTACTATTGATTTGGGGAGAAAAGGAAAGGAGGGGATTTTGCAATCTATGGACAGCAGAGCAGATTTTTTATCAGATGAATCTCATCGAATTCGCTTTGTTTATATTCCCAAACATACATCGTGGCTTAATCAAATTGAGTGTTGGTTTTCGATCTTAGTCCGGCGTTTACTCAAAAGAATTACTGTCCGTTCAACTGAAGAACTATCCCAAAAAATTCTCAATTGTATTGATTACTTTAATCAACATTTTGCTAAGCCGTTCGTTTGAAAATTTAAGGGCTTTAAAGATCATAAGTGACTGGTGGATTATTTTTGCTAAGCTGCACTAGCCATCCAACCCCCTTCACCCCCCACCCCGGAAAAGGTGATAGAACGGATTTATGTGCCAATGTATCCTCCCAATCAGTCAAAAACTGCTCCTCCTTCTCTACAACCCCCCTCTACCCCTAGCAACAATCTTCCCCCTGCACCTCCCTTGCCTCCCCCTACTGCTGTCTCAACTCCTCAGCAAAATACCGTTTCTGTTCCCCCAGAAATCGCTGCTAATCCCCAACTACCTAGAAATACTGGTCATCAGTTGGTAGGGGTTTTGGAGTCGGGAGAACGATCAACTGCTATCTTTACCTTTAATGGTATGAGTCGACGCTTTGAAATTGGGGAAGCAGTGGGTAGTAGTGGTGGTATTCTTATGGGAGTGCAAAACCAACAAGCCGTTATCTATCATAATGGTCAGACTAAATATGTGGACGTTGGACAAGGTTTTTAATTGAAAATCTAGAATTTATTATTTGCTTTATGAGTATTTTTGATGATTTCAGTCGCTTTTTAGAAACACGCTTAGAGGAATTTCTCAAAAACAATCCCCATTTGGAATTACAAGCTCTTTTGGAACAATTAAGAGAACAGGAAGAAGAAGCCTTAAAATTGATTGTCGAAAAGGAAGGTCAAAAAAAACATCTAGAAGCTGAGATTTTATCTTTAGCTGAAGATATTCAAGCTTGGCATAAACGAGTAGCTAAAGCTAAAAGTGCCGGACGTTTAGATTTAGCTCAAAGGGCCCAAGAACGAGAAGCAACTCTATTACGTCAAGGTAATCAATTATGGGGTCAAATGGAAGCAGCTAAACAACAACTTGCCAATGGAAAAACCCTATTAACTCAAATTAGAAAGAGAAAGGAAGAATTACAAGCTAAGGCAAGACAAGCTCAAGCTACTCAAGCTAAAACTAATGATGATACAAAGGGATGGAATGAGACAATTAATTACAACACCTATAATAAGGCTACTGACCCCTAGAAGCAGAGTTTAAAAAGTGGGAATTGGATGATGAGTTAGATCAATTAAAACGAAATATGTAATTCTCTGTAGTATGTTATGGTATAATGTAGTATAGAAACGATAATATTCTAATTTATCCATTTTTGAGTATCCTAAACAAATCACTCAGTTAAACCATGTTTCAAAGCAAAACGAACTAACTCGGTACGACTATTTGTCCCCGTTTTACTAAACAAACGACTAACGTATTTTTCTACATTTCTCACACTTGTTTCTAAACGTGCCGCAATTTCTTTATTCATTAATCCCTCTGCAACTAAGTCTAAAACACTTTGTTCTCTAGGGGTTAAATCAATTTTTATTGGGGGTGGTGTCGTAGTTAAGTTGTTCTGTTGTTGTCCCA
>Ga0064014_10044_pt1 | contig 65418 bp, 61 predicted proteins | sample CrowatWCoCulture_2_FD_61584 | JGI IMG/M metagenome (GOLD analysis project Ga0064014, IMG submission 61584) | Marine cyanobacteria communities from the University of California, Santa Cruz, USA, analyzing cyanobacterial DNA methylation -... | ecosystem: Host-associated > Microbial > Bacteria >...
CATAAAAATCAATAAAGATATTTTAGATACAGCATTAAGAGAGTTAAGAAATGATATGGCCAGACCTTTATCTAATAATGAGTATAAGCTTTTAACAACAATTTATCATAAATTTAATCCCGATGATGAAAGTGATCAAGATCAGTTTTTAGACTTATTACATAACGTTTATATTTTAGAATATATTAATGATAATTATGGTACTATCTTCATCCTATTGTTATTGATTTATTGAATCGTAAAGGTTACTTATTAGAATCATAAAGGTTAATAAATTATGCCGTTAGAAACTACTTTAAAACTAAGCAAAGAAAATAATCTTAATTACCAAGGGTTATTAAGTCTTGTTGAAGCAAGCGAAAACACTTTAAGTATATTAATTGCTGTTTGTGATGATAGAAATTTACGAGATAAAATTATAGAAGATTGCGAAAAAGAATTATTACCTAATATTGCCAGTTATCATGCTCGTCTTGACCAAAATGAACCCAGTTTAAGAGCAGCTATTTATAAAATTGTTCCATCAGAAGAATTCAAAAAAAATGAAAAATATACTCTTTTAAATATCACAGGTGCAGAAGATTTATTCTTTATTCGTAATAATGGGGAAAAATCACAACAAGAGAAATTTTTTGGTTATTTACAATGGACAAGGGAAGGGTTAAGAGAATTTCCTTATCCCATTGTTTTATGGGTGACAAATCAAATTTTAGTTAATTTAAGTAGAAAAGCACCTGATTTTTGGAGTTGGAGAAAAGGGGTATTTCATTTTATTCCTGAAGCTTCTTTAACTCCTGTTTTACCACCAGATAATAGAATTATTTCTGATGATTATTTGAAAGAAGATGATTCACATTCTTTATCTTTGGAAGATTTAGAAGAACTTATCAGCAATACTGAAAACAAAAGAGGCAAAAATGATCCTAATTTAGTTACCCTTTATAATCGTTTAGGGGATGTTTATTTTAATCGCATCAAAAGTGGTGTAGCAGTTAGTTTTCCTGATGAAAAAGAAAATGCTTTACATTGTTATTATCAAGCATTAGATATTTCCAGAGAAGTTGTGGATAGATATGGAGAAGGGAATTCTTTACAAAATCTAGGTATTATTTATAACTATTTAGCTAAATATCAAGAAGCGATCAAATACAATCAACAGTCTTTAGCTATCTTTAAAGAAATAGGAGATGGACACGGTGAAGCTTGTTCCTATAAGAATTTGGGGAATGCTTACTATTTTCTGGGACAATATGAACAAGCAAGAGAATACTATCAACAGTCCTTAGCTATCACTAGAGAAATCGGCGATCGCAAAGTTGAAGCAACTTCTTATAATAATTTGGGTATCGTTTATTCTTCTCTGGGACAATATGAACAAGCAAGAGAATACCATCAACAGTCTTTAGCTATCTCTAGAGAAATCAGCGATCGCAAAGGTGAAGCTTATTCCTATAATAATTTGGGGAATGCTTACTATTTTCTGGGACAATATGAACAAGCAAGAGAATACTATCAACAGTCCTTAGCTATTACTAGAGAAATCGGCGATCGCAACGGTGAAGCTTCTTCCTATAATAATTTGGGGAGTGTTTACAATTCCCTGGGACAATATGAACAAGCAAGAGAATACTATCAACAGTCTTTAGCTATCACTAGAGAAATAGGCGATCGTAACGGTGAAGCTAATTCCTATATTGGTTTGGGGAATGCTTACTATTTTCTGGGACAATATGAACAAGCAAGAGAATACTATCAACAGTCCTTAGCTATTTTTAAAGAAATCGGCGATAAACCAGGTGAAGCGAAGGCTTTGTTTAATGTAGATTTATGCTTTAAAAAGGTTCAATGAAAAGATGAGGCAAAAGAATCCTTTCATAACGCCCGTTAATTGTATCAAGATATGAGACTCAATCCGATTGTAGAACGTTGCGATAATCAAATTAATGCTTTAGTTTCTAGGGGTTAATGATCAAACTCGGTTGACGGATAACGTTACACGTCAAAATTATCATTATAAAATCATAACTCCGAACTCCTAACTCCTAACTCACCTTGACGGATAACGTTACACGTCAAAGTGAGAATTCTAATATTGCACTCTGAGACAACAATCTTTGCTTAACTTGACAGTACCAACTCCCAAGCTAAGATTAAAGTAGTCAAATCAATAATTCTCCTATATATGTATGACGGTAACTACCTATAAATGGACAATTGAGAAATGGCACGAACTGGTTAACTCTGGGGTGCTAGACGGACAAAAAGTAGAATTATTAGAGCATAATATCGTTAATATGAGTCCAGAAGGGATTGAACATAGTTATACTACCGAAAATGTAGTTATTTACCTGAGAAATTTACTGTCAAATTTAGCTCACGTCAAAGAATCCCATCCTATAACCCTAGATAACTCCGAACCGGAACCAGATATAGCTATAGTAAGACTCCCAGAAACTATTTATCGTAATCATCATCCCTACGCTGAAGATATTTATTGGTTAATCGAAATATCCCAAAGAACTCTCAAGAAAGATTTAGAACAAAAAAGCTTTACCTATGCGCGTAATAGTATCCCCGAATATTGGGTAATTGACTTACAAAATAAACAAGTCATCGTTCATACCCAACCCCAGGATAATAAATACTTACAACTGGTTACATATCAATCTGGGATTATTTTACCTTTAGCTTTTCCTGAGATCGAAATTACTTTGCAAAAATTATTACTGTTTTAAACAAAATAAGGTGGACAATGTCCACCCTACTGTTAGAAATTATTAATTACTCAACCGGAGTTCGATATAAGCAAGAAAACTGAATCAAATCAGAAGTATCAAACCTTCATTCTCTCCTTAAAAAAGACCGAACTCCGAACTCCGAACTCCGAACTCACCTCCTCACTATTTCGTCAAACGAGTTAATACTTGATTAGATCGTTCAACAAAAGACTTCATACCCTCACCATCGAGTCCTTTTTGAGCAATTAAAGCTAAATCATAGATATGTTGACACAACATTTTAGCCATTTCTGCCGAAGGTGAATCACCCCCTGCTTGGATAATACTTCCCTGACTCAACTGATAGATATTCTCGATCAATGGATGGGTAGTATTAATCACAAAAACGTGTTCATCTGGGAAGTCCATAACCTGTTGTTGAGAGACGGCCATCATCTCACGTAAACGTCTCATTGCTTCTGGTAATAATACCATCGCAGGGGGTGTACTGTCGGGAGTATCTGACTTTAATGCTTGGGTTTTGATGTTGACTTTAGAATTATTTAAAGCCTTCTCAAAAATTTCCTTAATTTGATCGCTACGGGTTTTATTCGTATTCGGATCAACAATTTCATCCGCTTTATCTTGTTGAACTAAGGTATCATCTAACTCCGCATCTACACGGGAAAATTTAACCTCAGAATACTCTTTTTCCAGGAAAGGAATAAAGTAATTAGTATCGATGAAAGAGTCCATAAATAGGATCTCTAAACCCTGATTTTTGTAGAGTTCTACATAAGTCGCTTGGGTATCGGTATCCGTACAATAAAAGACCCGATTTTCATGACGTTCCTTGTTACGTTCTAGGTAAGCAGGTAAGGTAGTATAACCTTCGCTTTCGTAACTAAATTTCTCCTCACTTTCTCCTTTAGTTTTAACATTTTCCCAGAGATCCCCTTCACCTTCTACTTGAACTTGTGGGGTTTCAGGGTCAGATTTTGCCTCAACTTTATCCGCTTTATAAGTGGTTTTGTAGATGAGAATATCCTCAACTTGTTTCTTGAACTTCTCATCTTTCAAAGAACCATATTTAATAAAAGTTCCCACATCTTTCCAACACTTAACATATTCTTCGGGGGTGTCCTCATAGATAGATTTGAGCCGTGTAGCTATCTTTTTGGCGATATGGTTAGCAATACTGCGAACCGTCCGATGATTAGTTAAAGCACTTCGAGAAACATTTAAGGGAATATCAGGACTGTCAATAACACCCCGTAAAGGCATCAAGAAGTCTGGGATAATTTCTTCACAGTGATCATTAACAAAAACCTGATTACAGAACAGTTTAATATGTCCTTGTGACACATCAACATCGGGTCTCAATTTAGGAAAGTATAAAATCCCGTTTAAAAGATAGGGATAATCCGTGTTTAAATGTACCCATAATAAGGGATCTTCTTGGAAAGGATAAAGATAACGATAAAACTCTAAATAGTCCTCATCCGTTAAATTTTGTGCCGAATCTTTCCAAAGAGCTTTTTGTTTGTTAATAGATTCGTTTTCAAACTTAATCGGAACGGGAACAAAATCAGAATAAGTTTTAACCAATTGACGAATTCTTTGGGGTTCTATATATTCCTGTTCATCGTCCATTAAAGTTAAAGTAACTGTTGTTCCGATTTGAGTTCTCGAAGATTCAGTTAACTCAAACTCAGGGGAACCGTCACAAGACCAATGAATAGCTTCTGAGCCTTCTTTATAGGATAAAGTATCAATTTCTACCTGTTTGGCTACCATAAAAGCAGAATAGAAACCTAAACCAAAATGTCCGATTAAATCATTGGCGGTTTTTTGGTATTTTTTAACAAATTCTTCCGCACTAGAAAAAGCCACTTGGTTGATGTATTTTTTGATTTCATCAACAGTCATCCCAATACCATTATCATAGATACAAAGAGTTTTGTTAGTTGTATCTACCGTAATGGTAATTTCTGGTTCAGGAACATCCCCAGATAGTTCCCCTGCTAAAGAGGCCATTTTTAGCTTAGAAATAGCATCCACTGCATTAGAAATTAATTCCCGTAAGAAGATTTCGTGATCGGTGTAGAGAGACTTCTTAATGATGGGAAAAATATTCTCAGTATGAATGGTAATATTACCTTTTTCCAGTACCGTCATAGCTTTTCCTTGTTGTGAATATTGTAATTGAATTTGTTACCCATAGTTTTCACTATGCTATGAGTTAACACTAACTATTATCATAATTGATCTGATGTGTCACCATCAAGTTTGAGCTAATATTAAATCCGATTTTCAAACCCATCTTATCTTTTAGAAGGGGTAGAAAAATCTCCCAGTCACCCAGTCACCCAGTATCCCCGTCACCCCCTCTCCGGTGTCAATCAGAATTTAGAATTACAGCTTATCTCTTCCATCTGATGGCTTTCATTGTACTTTCCAGTTGTTCAATCAAACCATCTAAACTCATATTCTCCTCATCAAAAAAAACAGAAGGAGACTGTTCACACTGATAATAAATCAATTTAATTTGACCTTCATTAATGGCAATCATCGCTACTTCTTCGTTATAGTTATAATTGTCAACAATACCTAAAACTTCTTGTATTTTTCCTTCAACATTACGATTTAATTCGTCAAGAGATTGACGAGAACAACGGATGAAATGGGGTTCCGGTTCTAAATCAATCCCTAACACATCCTGGTCATTTTCCCATTCATTTTTTAAACCCCAAGCTAAGGCAGCGAGAGCCTGTTTATTTTCTGTTACAAAACGGTCTAATTGATATCGCCATTGATTTTCTGAATTATCTGGTACAGACTCACCAAATTGCATCATTTTTTTACACCTAAATTGTTCTCAAATAAGCCATAGCAGGGGTTTAATGATATTAAACCCTCTACTTAATAACTAACGTCCACGAATGGTATATTTCCAGTCATCTAGCCCTGTATAACCAGACTCTTGAGCTAAAGTTTCAGGCTCTTGCGCCCCTGATAATTGTTTACCATTAATTTCCCAACTAGGATAGGATCTAATCCCAGCAGCTTGACAAGCTTCTGGTTGCGGATTTTTTCCCCTGGGATCACACTCAATATAGGTAATTTCCTTAACCGCTTCTTTCCCTAAAACTTGTTTTTGCTCGAAACAATGGGGACACCAAAAAGCCCCGTACATTTTTGCCTCTACGGAGGTTAAATGTTTAGCTAATTCAATTTCAGAGGCTCCCGACTCTGTATTTACTTCCCACCCATAGGGTGCTTCTGGTTGTGTGTCAGGTGATGGGATGACAATACGGCCATCGGCAGTGGTAGCTGGGGGGGGTTGGTTAAGATGGGCATAAGCTCCCAAAGTTCCTACCAAAGTAATCATAGCCACCACAATAGGTATAAAGAAAAGTTGACCTATTTCGTCCCATTCGCGGCCAAAAATACTTAACCCCATTAAACTCAGGGAAAAAGCCGCCGAACCGATACAATAGTAACAAACCGATTGTAATTCCGTGGCTAGAATATACATCAGATAACCACTAAACACGGCCATCGAAGTACCCCCGGCTAAGAGGAACAACCATGTCCATTCATCAAGTTGTTTTCTAAAGCTTTTTTTCCCTTCTGGTTGAATTAAGAAAGGTCCCAAAGAAGCAGCGGACATACTGCTATAGGCCAAAAAACCAAACAAACTTAAGGGTAAACCGAAAACAGTGGCATAGGGACTATTGAGGACACTTTTACAGCCACTGGCCACAGCCTCTGCATCCCCAGCACCACAAGCCACTTCTCCCCCAGTTAGTTTAGTGATGGTAAGATAGGCGGTTAGAACAGCCCCTGCAATGGCGATCGCCCCAATCATAGGACGGGACCAACGATGGAGCCAAGGAACGGAACGTCTACTAATACGACTCATAATCCTTTTTCTCTTTAAATAATCAATTATTCCTGATTCTAACAAGGGGTTATGATCTCAATCTTAACGGTTGCTGAGATTTCGTTTTTTCTTTAGATATGGTGGTTTCTTTGGCTGCTTCGACAAACTGAGCAACTCGAATGGGGTCAACGGTTTCGGTAATTTTTCCTTGACGTTTGAGGGAACTGGCTACAATCACACCATCCGCTGCCGTCATCAATTTTCCGATATTATCCCAATCAGCCCCACTTCCGATAAACACAGGAGTTTCCTGGGCTGCGGCCTTAGCCAGTTCCAAATCTTCGAGACTGGGAGGACTACCAGTGGCCCAACCTGAGAGAATCACCCCATCGGCCAATCCTCGTTCAATGGTATCTTGTACGGCAGTAGTTAAATTAGGGGTTCCCAGAGGACGGGCGTGTTTAACTAACACATCAGCTAAAATAGCCACTTCCGCATCTAATTGACGACGATAACGCAGGAGTTCGTAGGCGTTGCCTTCAATTAACCCCTGATCCGTGGCCATAATACCCGTTAAAACGTTTACACGGATAAATTGGGCATTAATGGTCGAAGCGATGGCCATTGCCCCTACAGAGTCATTCCGGAGGAGATTGATCCCAACTGGAACCACCACTAAGTTTTTGATGCGATCGACAATCAAAGTCATAGCACTGATTACCACTGGATCGACCTTTTCTTTAGTAAAGGGGGCATCAAAAAAATTTTCGACAATAATGCCATCAACTCCCCCTGCGGCCAGGGCGGTGGCTTCTTGTTCAGCCCTCTCAATCACTGCGTTTAAACTCCCTCCCCAACGAGGAGACGTGGGAAGGGGTAAGAGATGAACAACTCCAATAACTGGGTTGGTCGTGTTGAATATTTGAGTCAAGTCCACGCTTATCTACCTAACGGTCGACTACGGTTGATACCGTCTGAAATTTAGCTCTAGTTAGTCATTGTACCTTATTAGGTGAACTGGGGTGAAACTTTTGGGGAGACTGGGGGATGGGGAGACATCGGAGACTGGGGGACACCGGGGACTGGGGGACACCGGAGACTGGGGGGAGTGTGGGGAGTGTGGGGAGTGTGGGGAGATGGGGGAGTGTGGAGAGCAAAATATCAATTAATTATTAATTACTCAACTACCCTCACCATCTGCTTCAAACGTTAGAATAAACACTATTGCGTAGGATAGTGTAGCCTTTGATCAATTCCCGAATTCCTCGACCTAATGGCCATTCTGGCTCAAATCCTGTTTTGAGGATACGGGCATTAGAAACAATATAATCCCGTTTATCGGGATCTTCGCCAATGGGAGCTTCTAAATAGGTGAATTTGGGTAAATATTTTTTGATCTCAGCACACAATTCCAACTTAGATAAATTGGCATCTTCTAAACCCACATTGTAGGGTTTGCCTTTCATGGTTTCAAAATTTTCAATTCCATGAACAAACACCTTAGCTACATCACGAATATGAATATAATTCCGTTTAAAGTGTCCTTCAAAAATGACCACAGCCCGATCATAAAAGGCACGATAAACAAAATCATTAACCAAGAGATCAACCCGCATTCTCGGGGACATTCCGAACACGGTAGCTAGTCGAAAAGTAATGCTATTTTCCCTTTCTAAAACCGCTTTTTCTGCGTCAACTTTAGTGGTTCCATAGAGGGAAATGGGACGTAAGGGGGATTCTTCTGTACAGAATTTTCCTGATTCTCCAATGCCATAACCACTATTAGTTACAGGCATTAAAATCCGTTGTTGAGGACTAGCTAAATCACAAATCAATTTCACCGCTTCGTAGTTAATTGTACGGGTTCCCACTTCATCCCGACTACATAAGGGCGCACCCACTAAAGCAGCTAAGGGGATAATTACATCAGCATCTTGTAGTAATTCTTTGATTAAAGATTCGTTACGACAGTCCCCACGCACCACGTCAAAAGTATCGTACTGACAGCAATCAGCCAAACTATTCTGACCAAACATAAAACTGTCTAATACAGTGACTTCATAGCCTTTTGCCAATAAAGTTGGGGTTAAAATTGAGCCGATATAGCCGGCTCCCCCTGTAATTAAAATTTTCATAGATGGTTTTGTAATTCTAGTGTTGAATGTTCTTGAACAGAGAGAAGATAACGATTAATCCCTTCATCGGTATCACCAATAAAGCGAATTTTACCCCGATCTAGCCAAATAACGCGATCGCAAGCTTGTTGAATAAAATCTAATCCGTGAGACACCACTAAAATAGTCGTATTATGTCCCCAGAGTCTATCCATTCGTTTCTTACATTTGTGTTTAAAGCTTTCATCTCCCACCGATAAGACTTCATCCAAGATTAAAATATCTGGCTCAACATCGGTGGCGATGGAAAACCCTAAACGGGCAGTCATCCCTGATGAAAGGGCTTTTACGGGGGCTAAGGAGTAATCTGTTAAATCGGCAAACTCTAAGATCGAAGTAACGCGAGCTTCCATCTCTTGACGAGGGAACCCTAACATTACCCCGTAAAGGATTATGTTATCAGTTACGGACAATTCAGCGTCAAATCCAGCACCTAATTCAATCAAAGGGGCAATGTCTCCCCTAACACGAATCTGGCCAGATGTAGGTTGTAAAATTCCTGTTATCACTTTGAGTAGGGTGGATTTTCCCGACCCATTGGAGCCAATGATACCGATTTTCTCCCCAGCATGAACCGTCAAATCAATGCGATCAAGAATCAGTTTTCTTGAGGGTTGACGGTATTTCCCTTCTAAAATAGATAGGATAGTTTTCTTTAAGTCATAAGAAAACTCCTCTTGGGTTCTACGCCAGAGGGAAACGTGATCGAGTCTAATTGCTTCTACCATTTAACCTTTAAAGCAAATCCATAAAGTTTTTTTGCCAGGAGCGGAAACAGATCCAGCCTAACACTAAAAGTATGAAACCATTAAAAAATGAATGTAAAATTAAGGTTACATCGGGTAAAGCCGCAGATAATGATATCTGGCGAATACTTTCAATAATAGGGATTAAAGGGTTGAGGAGTAAGAAAGATTTGACCGAAGCAGGAACAATTTCCGCCGGATAAAAGACAGGGGAGCTAATCCAAAGAACAAAGCAAACTAGCTCATAAAAATAGGGTAAATCTCTGAAAAATACATACAAAGCACTAACGAAAAAACCGACCCCTGTACAGACAAAACTGAGGGCGATCAAAGGGAATATTAGAGCAATAACATTGAGAGGATTTTTAGAAACAATTAAGGTAACAATGGCCAATAAGGGCAGTGGACCCATAACAAATTGAAAAATATTGGCCACAATCATCGACACTGGAAAAATAGTTATGGGTAAACGAACTTTATTTAACAAAGCTCCGTTACCTACTACACTCCCTAGAGCTTGATTGGTGGAAGATGAGAAAAAATTGATCACTATCAAGCCTGTAAAGGCGGCTAAAATATAGTTAAAGGTTGAATTATCATAATACTGTGCAAATGCTGTACCAAAAATCGCAGCGTACAACCCCGTCATAATCAGGGGATTTAGCAGCGACCAATACACCCCTAAAAATGAGCCTCGGTACCGTCCTTTTAAGTTTCTTTCTACTAACATTCGCAGCAACTCTAGGTATCGTCTGAGTGACGCTCCCTGAAGGCTCGCTTTTAGGCTAATGGTCATAATGGATTATCAATACCAATAAATTACGAATTTTTAGGGGTATTGTATTAAATGTCAGATAGTTTTGTCGAGTTGTTCCCGTTGAATTAAGAAAATTTTAATCATTAACCTTGGCCCGAATTCCGCTAAACTAAGGAATGGTTAACTAATATAATAATAAATTTGGGTATGGAAATCGGGCAGAAAGTAAAGGTGATCCGTCTTCGCGATCGCGTCTCTGGACAGGTTGTGGATAAACTTGGAAAGGAAGGCACTATCAAGGAATTCAAAATGACTGATGGTAGTGGAGTCGGAGCAATAGTCGAGTTTTCTGATAAATCAGAAACTTGGTTTTTTGATGATGAACTCAAAGCGATCGATTAACGAAGTCGCACTCGTCACTTCATTCGGGGCTTAATATTATTAAGCCCCTACGAGGTTATGCTAATTACTAAAGACAATATTTTTGATAACTCATGGCTTTGATTTTAACCTTTTTGGGCAAAGGCGGTAGTGGTTGTTCTACAGTAGCGATCGCTACAGCTAAAAAACTAGCAACCACGGGATCTCGTGTCTTATTCTTGTCTCAAGATTCTAGCCCAGTATTGAATCATTTATGGGGAACTACCCTAGAAGCAGTTCCCACAGAAATTGAGCCTAACTTAAAGGGGATGGCTTTAAAATCAGCACAACTAATATCACAAAGATGGGAAGATGTCAAGGAATTAGAGGCGAAATATTTGCGATCGCCTACCATAAAAAATGTTTATGGACAGGAATTAGGGATATTACCTGGAATGGATGGGGCCTTAGCTCTGGATACTTTACGGGAATACGAACAAAGTAAGGATTACGATGTCATTGTTTATGACGGGGATAGTGCTTTAAATACCCTGAGAATGTTTAGCATTCCAGAAATGATGAGTTGGTATGTACGACGGTTTCAGAAGGTATTGACGGAGTCAGATGTGGGTAAAACTTTGGCTCCCTTTGTGCAACCCATTACCAGTGCTATTTTAAATGTTTCTTGGAGTGCGGATGATCTCAATGATACTCCTGCTAATGATATTTTACAGTCTGGTAAGGCTGCTTTAGCCGATGGTAACAGAGTAGCTGCTTATTTGGTGACAACGGAAGACGAAACTGCGATCGCCGCAGCTAAATATTATTGGGGTGGGGCGCAACAAGTGGGTTTATCAGTTCGGGGTATCATTGTCAACCAAGGTCAAACAACCGCTTTAGCCAACGAATTTGAACCCTTAAACCTATCTTCTCTACCTAAAATGGGTGGGCATGACTGGCAACCATTAATGGACGCTTTACCACAATTTTTAGGGGACTCTCAAGCTCCTAAACCTGTCACCATTGATGTTGCAAATCGTCAAGTTAAGGTGTTTTTACCTGGGTTTGAGAAAAAACAGGTTAAACTAACTCAATATGGACCAGAATTAACCATTGAAGCAGGGGATCAAAGACGTAATATTGAATTACCTTCACCTTTAGCGGGACAATCAGTTAAAGGGGCAAAGTTTCAGAATAATTATTTGATTGTTTCCTTGTAGTCTAATTATATCATCGCGATAACTGTAGGGTGGGCAATACTATAGCAATTCTTATACTTGTGAGGTACACAGTTTTCTATTTTTAGGAGTTCGGAGTTCGGAGTTCGGAGTTCGGAGTTAGATGTACCTCATGAGTCCGAGAAAACCTATAGCTAAAATGATTGTTAGTTAATATCATTGTTAGAATTGCCCACCATAACTTATGTTATTTGGACTGAATTTAGTGTAATTAATTGTTGTAAGAATTTGTTTCCTGAGACTTCTATATCTTTATCTAGGGAAAAGTTTAAACTACGAATAGACATATTATTTATTTTAGCATTAATGGGCTTATTATTCGTGGGTTCTATAATAATAGCATGATTACAATTTTGTTGAAAAGTATAGGCAATGATTTGCTCAATATCAGATGTTTTGATTTTTGTTTTATATTTCGTATCCAGTACATATAAATTTTCCTGTGTCTCTTTATTGTAGATAATTAAATCAATTTTGAAACTAAAACTATCGTATTCTACACGATGCTGTGTTTTAATTCCTAAGTGTGGGGGAAGATGTTGTATTAACCATGCTGCGACAAATTTTTCATATAATTGATTCATATCAACTAAAAAAGGTAAGCTGTTGTAGTTTCCTTTGTCATGACTGGGTATTGTATTTTCTAAGAAGAAGCGACACAGGGAATGTAAGCCGTGATAATCTTCATTGAGACGGTTACATTTTCGGTTAATACAATCATTTGCTGTAAAGGGTGATAGGGTTACATAACCTTGTAATGCGTGATAAACTTTTCTAATTAATATACGAGTATTTGCTTGACAGATTTGTTGACGACTGATGATATATATTGTCCATAGTAAAATCTGATTATCTTCTATGTCTTGGGTAAAGTTATCATACTGACAAGTTAGTGTCGGTTTCCAGGGATGTTTAATCATAGTTTTGATATCTATTTTACCCTTGACATAATTTAACTCTTGTGATTGTTTTATATAGGTTGAATAGAGTCCTTTTTGAATACGGTTTAAGATACGATGAGCAAAAATAGTTGCTAAACGGTTATAAAAGTCGGGTAAACTTTCACAAGTCATTAAACCATCTAAAAATTGAAAACTTTTGATGTTATAAGCATACTCTAACATTTTAAAAATATTCCTAATAGGAACTTTCGGGTTAATCTGAAAATTCCAGTCATTATTAATAGGGATATAACCTACCCATCCTTGAGAAATAATTAGCCACTGATCCCCTTGTTTTGTATATTTTAGATTGATTTGTAATTTACTTTTATATTTTTCTTTTAACTCATCAATAATCTCTTGTGGAATTTGATCACGGGGAATATTACAAGGTTTATATTCAGTTAATTCTATCGTATTAGTACACATATCATATATTTTTCCAACGAAATTGCTCAATCTTATCGGTTTCGTCAAAAAAGTATTCTTCTAAATAGGGTTCTATTTCCATTGTCCAAATATCCTCGAGATCATCTAGTAAGCTTTCAGTTAAGAAGAAAGAAACACCAATTTCATAATGAGGATCATTAATAGTTTTATTGAGTTCAATTAAAATGTTGATTAAGGATTCAATATCATAGTTTGGGCTATTTTTTTGATGGTATTTTCTGAGGATGTCATAGTTAGGTTTGATGGGAATAAATGCAAAGCGACGACGCAAAGCATGATCTACTAAAGCAATTGAGCGATCGGCAGTATTCATAGTTCCAATTATATAAACATTTTCGGGTATTTTGAAAGTTTGATCGCTTCCTGCAAGTTGTATTTCTTCTTCTCTATATTCTAGTAAATACATCAATTCTCCGAACACTTGAGAGAGGTTAGCACGGTTAATTTCATCAATGATTAAAATACACATCCCTTCACAGTCTTTTGCTTTTTCACAGAAGTTTAAAAAACGTCCAGGTATCATGGAATATTCTAGGTTTCCATCGGTTGAAGTTTGGGGACGAATACCTTGTATAAAGTCTTCATAACTATAACTAGGATGAAATTGTATCAGTTCATAAAATCCATTGTTTTCACTACTGGTTAAATGATTAGCAATATGTTTCGCTAAGTAGGTTTTTCCTGTTCCTGGTGAACCTTGAAAGATAATATGTTTTTTACGTTTTAGAGTTTTGATGTATTGGTTTAATTCATTTTCTTCTAAGTTAGTATCTTCAATAAGCTGCATCATTGTGTATTGTTTTGTCGGGTTTTTATCCAATAGTAGTGAAGTCTTATCAATTTTTTTAATTCTATATAACCAATCACAAAAGTAGTAAAAAATTTCACTGTCAGATAGAAATGGAATACTAGACAAATTTTTAGAGTATTTCAGAATTGTAATTATTTTTTGACTTAAAAAATTAATAGATGGATAATCCCTAAGAGATAGATTATAGTAACTTTCTGATAAATAATTAATTAATTTTAGAGAAGTTGGAATAACCATAAAAAATTTTTGACGATTTAAAGCATTTAAGATTCGAGTAATTAAACAGAGAGGAATACTTTTAAATAAATCGTAGCTTAGATATTTATTACAAATAATCTGCAAATTTTCAGGGTATATTAACAAATCATAAATAAAATTATATACTTTTTCCGCTAATATATTCCATTGTTCCCTGTCATTAGTAAAAGTTTGATCTATCTTATAAGTTTTACATAATTTTATCCAAGTTTCCTGATCACTTAAACAAAGTAAATCTTTCAAGACTCCATTAATAAAATCTTCTTCGTTTATTAATTCTAATTTTGTTTCAATATTTTGAAAACTATTATGTATTGTTTTATGATTATGATCATAAATATTCTGAGTTTCTAGGAATTCAGGACTATAAAAATAAGAATCAATAAACTCCTCAAATAAATTTTTAATTATATGTTCTTTTTCTTGTTTTATTTTATCTTTTCCTTATTATGTGACTAAAATTTTTTCTTTAACTATAGATTCTAAAATTTCAATCTCTTTGGGTTTTAAGTATCTATAACTTTGGGGAGGAGTAAAATTTTTAATCTTCTGTTTAAGTTTAATAAGTTTAGCAGTATTATCAAACTTATGTACTTTTGTTATAAAAATGGCTACTCCTATAGATGCCCTTTTGTAATAATCATTAAAATCCTTTTCTTTGATATGAGCTTTATTTTAAATTTTATCCCAAAAATTATTTTTTTGTTTAGGAAGATTTTCAAATATTTCAATATTTTCCACTTCAAAAAAACCGGCTATTACTTGTTGAGGTGAAGACACATAAACTAAAACTATGTCCCCAGGTTTTAATCGAGTCCTAGTTTTTCGTAATTCGACTGTTTTTTCACCGTCCAGAATTTTCTGTGCATATTCTGGCTTAATAGAAATAAGAAGGAAATTTTTACACATAATGTTTGAATTATTGACCTTTCATTCCCTGCTTATAAATTATAGCAAACTTTTCATTATTAATATAGGTAGGAGATATAAAAGTTGTTTTATTTTTAAGTATTTCTTGAGCTTCTTTTAAACTAACAGGGTATTCAAATAATTCAGTATCACTAAACTTAATTGCCATGATTTCTGTCTGCTCATCATTCTTAGCAACTTCAAGAATATTAGACAATTCATAAATACCCAAATGATGATATTTACGATGTAGTTCTTTTGGAGTATCAATAATAACTTCATCTAGTCTAGAACAAGCTCTAATGCGACCAACATGACAAAATTTTTTTCTATTACTACCACTACTGACATACCATAAAATTCGACCACTTATACCTAGAGCTAATTGTTTAGGGGATCTTTTAGACTTATAATACACTGCCTCTCGGTTAAGAGCTAGTTTTATTTGACTAAAACCAAATAAAGTTTGTTCAGCTAATTTTTGATCAAACAAATCAGCTGCCCATTTAGGTTCAATTGGTATGATAAAATTCTTAATATCATGATCAATAATTTTTAGAGGAAACAAGTAACGTTCAATCAGTAAAATATTTTCTGCATTTAAGTTATTTTTTCTAAGATTTTCAGAGAACCTTTGAAAAAAGAAAGTCAATTCTGGTATTTTTTTCCAACTTATTCAATTTGTCTGCAATATTTTTCTTTGTATCAATTAAAGATAAATTTAATTTTGATAATTCATTGTTTGTTTCTATAAAATAGTCTTCTTGAATTATATTAATGATTTCATATTGAAGGTATTTATCGGTAATTTTAGTTAATTGTCGTCCCTCTTGTGCTGATAGAGAAATACTTGTAAATAACAAATGTCTTGCTACTGTTTCAGCAAGATAATGTTCACTTATTCTAATCATAGTAATTTCTAGCTGATCTTTTTTACTTCTATTATAGACAATTAAAGCTATTGCTTCGTTATCTTCATCTTTAATTATTAAGCACTCATGAGTATCTTTCTTAAAAATAAAATTTCTAAGATTTTCTAAAAAATATTGCTGTTCTTCTTCTGAGCAACTATTAACTAAATCATGTCTCAGTTTGTTTACTTCTTCTAGATTAATAGGAAGTTGTTTTAATGAGTGAATTCCTGCAAAAAATCTGGAGTGATAATTTTTTTGTTATTCAATATCATCAAAACGTTTTATAAAGTCATTAGGACTTATGAGAATAACTTTAAATTCTTCATAGAATTGGTCAGATAATTTCAAAATATCTACATTGTTAGTCAAAATTATATTAATCCCTGAAGCAAGAGATTGTACGATATGACGAAGATAAGATTCATCTATTAGTAAGTTATTTTCCTGAATAAGTGATTTTATTGATATTAAGAACCTTTGATATTGCTGATCTGTATAATTAATACAACTCAATTGAGAAAAAATATTTCGGATAGATTGTCTTTTTTGATAATCATTTATTTGGTTAATTTTATTTAAAATTTCCTTACTAACCCACATCTCTATGTTAGGCTCAAGCCAATCAGCTAATAAAACTTTAGAATCCTTACTTTTTTCTTCTTGAGGTTTAGATGAATGATTATATAAATAAATTTCTTGAAATATAGAGTAATCTATAATAATAGATAACTTTGATTCAGATTTTTGATCATTTATCAGTGACAATAAATTAGGATAGCCGTAGTCTAACCACCGATATGTAAGGAGTTTTCCTTTTGTTTTTGCTTTTTTATCATAGACAGCACAAAACCTAGTTTGAGCCACATATTATCGATACCATAATCACGACGACATCGCAATTCTATCCCCCTATATTGAGATGTTATACTTTTTAAATAATTTAAGAGTTGTTTCGCGATTCCTTGTCCTCTATAATTATTTTTAATACATAGATGTATAATACTAATTCGATTATGACTCTTAACATTTCTGTACATTAAATAACCCATAAACTCGCCACTATCAGAAAGAGCAACTAAAATCTGTTTATTTCTTGCTTTTTCCTCAAAAGCCCCCTTATAAAAGAAGCCTAAAGTAGCTTTGTTTGCATCACCAAGCTTATTTACTTCAGGTAAATATGGAGAGGTTTCGTTGATAGCTTTAATTCGTACCATAAGTTAAATATTATTGATATAATGAACAAAAAAAATGAGTTTCATTTCAATAAAGCAAGACGAGTTACAATTGAAGAAAATAAGAAATTTAGACAAGCTATTTATGAACAGTTTGGTATAAAGTTTAGAGAACGAAAAAGAATCAAACAATATGAAGATGATCAGAAATAAGGAAAACGCTGACCATTAGTCATGTATCTTCATCCTCTACAGTTTTTAATAATTCTGATAAGGCTTCAATTGATTTTCTATCAGTTTGAGGTGACCAAACCACTGCTGATGTAGAGGCTAACTGCTGTAAAAGTTTCTCGCTTTCTTCAACCCGAATAAAGCCTTCTTCTTTAGCTTTTATAGCTAATAATTTATCTTCTAATTCTGTTAACCTTTCAAATTCTTCAGTAGAAAGAACAACAGCAACATTACGTCCTTTTTTGGTGATGTGTACTGGTTCTCTTCTGGCTAAATCTAACATTTCACCAAAACGGTTTTTTGCGTCAGATGCTGCTAACTTTTTCATCAATTTTTTAATTTAGTTACTATCATTAAGTCTAGAATAGCTATTTTAGCTAAAATAGTCAATTAACAATTCAATCTATCTCTGATTTTACCCTCAAGCCCATTCCTGTAGGGGTGAACGGCCGTTCACCCCTACCCGTAGGTAATCAAAGGTAACAGATATGCAAAAAAACATAATAAAAATGCAAAAAACGAATGTAATTTAACATTTTGTTACATTAGCTACATAAATTCTCCTATTGTGAAGTTTAAATTAAATACAACTCAAGCAAGAGGAGGGTTTTAATAGTGGTGCAGAGTACCCAACCTAAAAAGAAAGTAAAATTAAATAAATTTGAAAAACTAAAAGCCGAAAAAGATGGACTAGATATCAAAGATCAGTTAGAACATTTTGCCGAGATCGGTTGGCAGGCCATGGACAAAAGCGATCTCGAACTTCGCCTTAAATGGGTGGGCATTTTTTACCGTCCCCTCACCCCTGGTAAGTTCATGTTACGTCTGCGGATGCCTAATGGTATCCTCACCAGCGAACAAATGCGGGTTCTTGGTCATATCGTACAACGCTATGGGGAAGATGGAAACGCTGATATTACCACCAGACAAAACCTACAACTAAGGGGTATTCGTCTCGAAGATATTCCCGACATCTTTAACCGTCTCCAAGAGGTTAACCTAACCTCTATGCAGTCGGGAATGGATAACGTCCGTAATATTACGGGTTCACCCATGGCCGGGTTAGATGCGGATGAACTGATCGACACCCGTGAGTTAGTCCAGAAAGTACAGGACATGATTACTAATCACGGTGCAGGTAATTATGACTTTACTAACCTACCCCGAAAGTTCAATATTGCGCTCGAAGGGGGACGAGATAACTCGGTTCACGCTGAAATTAACGATATTGCCTTTGTTCCTGCTTACAAGAACGGTGAATTAGGGTTTAATGTCGTGGTTGGTGGCTTTTTCTCCGCCAGTCGTTGTGATGCTGCCATTCCCCTTAATGCGTGGGTTCCCCCAACAGAAGCAGCAGTTATCGACCTATGCCGTGCCATTTTAACAATATTTCGGGACAATGGCTTAAGAGGCAACCGTCAAAAAGCCCGTCTTATGTGGTTGATTGATGAATGGGGCTTAAATAAGTTCCGTGCCGAGGTGGAACAAGAATTAGGCTATCAACTGGAGACAGAAGCAGAAAAAGACGTTATTGACTGGGAAAAACGGGATCATCTCGGTGTCTTCCCCCAAAAACAAGCAGGTTTAAACTATGTGGGGATGCACGTCCCTGTGGGTCGTTTGTATGCTGAGGATATGTTAGACTTTGCTAGACTGGCAGAAGTCTATGGAAATGGTGAACTTCGCCTCACTGTTGAGCAAAATGTCCTTATTTCTCATATTCCCCAGGAAAACCTAGAGACATTTTTAGAGGAACCCATCCTCGAAAAATTCAGTATTAGCCCAAAAACCTTACAAAGAGCCTTAGTTTCTTGCACTGGAGCGCAATTTTGTAGCTTTGCTTTAGTTGAAACCAAAAATCGTGCCGTTGCTTTGGCTAAGGAACTAGATGAAGCCTTAGAAATTCCCAAAACCGTTCGTATTCATTGGACAGGGTGTCCCAACTCCTGCGGCCAACCCCAAGTTGCAGACATTGGTTTAATGGGGACGAAAGTTCGCAAAGACGGCCAAACTGTCGAAGGGCTTAACTTGTATATGGGGGGAAAAGTCGGAAAAGATGCTCATTTAGGCACTTGTATGCAAAAAGGGATCGCTTGCGACGATTTAATCCCTGTTTTGACCGATATCTTAATCGAAAATTTCGGGGCAAAACGAAAACTCCCGTAGGGGCTAACGGCCGTTAGCCCCTACAGAAACCAACTGTTCCCTGTTCAGAAGTTCCCTATTCCCTAACACTTGACTTGAAATCTTATCTAACCTTAATAGAGAGGAAAAATTAAAAATGCTCGGAGAAATGTGGTCACTGCGTGGGCGATATAAGATCCTCCACATGACATGGTTTGCCTTCTTTTTATCCTTTGTGGTCTGGTTTAACCTAGCACCCTTAGCAACTCAAGTAAAAGCTGATTTTGGACTAGAAGTCAGTCAAATCAGAACTTTAGCTATCTGTAACGTCGCTTTAACGGTTCCTGCGCGCATTATCATCGGAATGTTATTGGATCGCTACGGACCGAGAATCACCTATACATTATTGTTGATGTATGCCGCTATTCCCTGTTTAATCTTTGCCACGGCACAAAGTTTCACCCAGTTAGTGATCGGAAGATTAATGTTGGGTATCGTTGGTGCAGGGTTTGTTATTGGTATCCGCATGGTTGCAGAATGGTTCCCCCCCAAAGAAATAGGACTAGCTGAAGGTATTTATGGCGGTTGGGGTAACTTTGGATCTGCTGCTGCTGCCTTTACCCTGCCCACCATCGGCGGTTGGTTCGCCTTTGGCGCACTTTCCCCCGCAGGTGATCCCCTACTCAACTGGAGGCTTTGCATCGCTGGAACGGGCATTATCGCAGCGCTGTATGGGATTTTATACTACAATAACGTCCAAGATTATCCCCCTGGAAAAACCTACCGTAAACCCAAAAGTGCTAGAGGGATCGAAGTTACGACAAAGCGTGATTTTTGGTTCTTAATGGTGATGAATGCGCCTTTATCCGGTATTCTCATGGTGTTAGCTTGGCGGTTGACAAAAGTGGGTTTCTATGGTGTCAATACCATGTACATTGTTTGGGCTTGTTTAATAGGTTTATATCTGTTCCAAGCTTATAACTGTTGGGTGGTAAATAAAGATTTAATGACCGGTAAGAAACAATATCCAGCTAAAGATCGTTATCGTTTCTCTCAGGTAGCTATTCTGGAATTAACCTATATTGTTAACTTTGGGTCAGAGTTAGCAGTGGTTTCTATGCTACCGACGTTTTTTGAAGGGACGTTTACCTTAACCCCGGCACAAGCAGGGATGATCGCTTCTAGTTATGCCTTTATGAACTTGATGTCTCGTCCGGGTGGTGGTTTGATCTCCGATAAGTTGGGCAGTCGTAAGAATACTATGGCTGTGTTAACTCTCTGTATGGGTATTGGTTATCTGATGATGGGGACTGTTAGTAGTAGTTGGTGGCTACCCGGTGCCATTATTTTAACTATGGCTTGTTCATTTTTTGTGCAAGCTGGAGAAGGGTCAACTTTTGCTATTGTACCCCTGGTAAAACGTCGTATTACTGGTCAAGTTGCTGGTAATGTGGGGGCTTACGGAAATGTGGGTACAGTGGCTTATTTAACCATTTTTAGTTTGTTACCGGAATGGTTGGGAGGAGGCAAAGATCCTAGTGCGGCTATTATTGCTCAAGCGAATACTGCATTTTTCCAGATAATGGGTATTATGGCGGTTATTGTTGCTTTCTTATGTTGGTTTATTCTCAAAGAACCGGAAGGATCTTTTGCTGAACACCATGAAGGGGAAGAGGAAGATCTTGGTTTATCTCCTGTTGCTGTGATGGAAAGTAATACTTCTCTTGATTCTGTTTCTAGGGGGTGAACATATTTGTAGGGTGCGCTAAGCGCGAACTATTGTTTATTGGGATAAGCCACAATTTAGTTTATGCCGTAACGCACCGAACAACTAAACTCTGGTGTATTACGCTACGCTAATACACCCTACAATCTACAATACTGTAGGGGTCAACGGCCGTTGACCCCTAGTAATTTATTTAAACCCCGTCGTTAACGGCGAGGTCTGATTGACATAACCACATTTGAGCGGTTCTCGGGTTAATAGATAGAGTAAACCAATCCCCACTAATTGTCATTTCGTTATTATTAATTAAATCCTTATAGACACTGGATTTTTTTAAGCAATGAGTGCTAAATTCAACGGAAGTATGCTCACCCCCTTTATTAATGGCAACAAGACCACAATCTCCCCTTCCAAACACTAACACTAAGTCACTTTCATATAACATAGTCATCTCTTTTCCCTGAACCTCATTATGAAAGCGAATCATGCGTTTAATATCCTCTCGTTTAAAGGCATCATACCAGCGATCGTGATCTTGATGATACCTATGAACCGACTCGTTATGGTCTGAGTAAATTAAAGGCAGTCCGCCATCTTTCCCTAAAATATAGGCATAAGCTAAATGTTCATCCCTTGGATCGAGCAGAAACTCACGAAAATCGTCGTTATGGGGGAGATCATGATTAACCACAAAGGTTACAGCCCGATCCCAAGGTAAACCATTATTCTCATTTTCAGGACGGGCCAGTTTTCTCAGGGAACCCCCCATCTCGAATGCTTTTCGGATAGTTTGAAATAAACGGAAATCATAGGCAGATATCCAAGTTTCCTGAAGAAAGGGGTCTAAAAAGATCCGTTCTTCTTCATCATTAGTAGTCAAAACTTCCCCAAACAAATAGCTTCCTGCTAAAGCTTCACTATCAGCAAAATTATCAATCATTCTCGTCGTAATATGCTTAATGGCATCAATACGGAAGCCATCAAAACCCATGTCAACTAAAGCTGCTAACATAGTTCTTTGCTGTAATAAAACCCAAGGAGAGTCCATTAAATCTGGTAGATCGCTTAAATCTCCATAAATAACTCGTTCTCGATCCCACCATTCATGTTCTTGAATATTTCCTGTACGATTAAAATCAAAACCAGAAAATAAGCCCTCATTTAAGTCCCCATATAACTTATTGGCTTCAAATAAATCTCGATTATGGCGATAGTTTGCTAGTTCAGCTTCTCCTGGAAAATCTAATCGATCGCCTCGATCTTCATTAGCCATGTGGTTAATAACAATATCTGCATAAAGCTTTATTTGAGGCTCACTGCTATGACATTGTTTAATCAATTCTTCTAACTCTTTTTTTCCCCCTAAATGGGAGAGAAGCACTCGATAATCTTTGGGTTGATAACATTGCCACCAATGGTCACTGTGGACATCTGAATAAAGGGGTGGAGGAATTAAAATGGCACCGTAACCTGCCTCTTTTATTTCTCCCAATCGATCGATAATCTCTTGATACTTCCAATTAAAAGCATGAAGCACAACATCAGGTCTGACCATTGGTTTGTTCCCCTGAATACTAAATTTTAACATTATCTTAAGGTTATCATTAAGAGGGTACTTACCCTGTTCTCTCCCTTAACAAAACTTCACTATTTACTCATAATTAAACAGCGATAGGAAGCTAACTTAAAGAACGAATGGCCTCTAATAACCCCCTGGCCTTATTTATGGTTTCCTCATATTCTTTTTCGGGATCAGAATCAGCTACTAAACCTGCTCCTGCTTGAACACAGACCAAATGTTGACCGTTTTCGAGGGGACGCACCACCATTGTCCGAATGGCGATCGCAGTGTTTAACTGTCCTTCAAAATCATAGTAACCGTAAACCCCAGAATAGGGGCCTCGGCGTTCGGGTTCCAACTCATTGATAATTTCCATGGCCCGAATTTTAGGCGCACCGCTAACGGTTCCGGCAGGAAAACAAGCTTTAAATAAATCCCACGGGGTTTTATTGGGGGCTAATTTTCCGATCACATTACTGACAATGTGCATCACATGGGAATAGCGTTCAATGACCATTAACTCATTAACTGTCACACTCCCTTGACAACAGGCACGGCCCAGATCGTTGCGGCCTAAGTCCACTAACATAACGTGTTCAGCTATTTCCTTGGGATCTTGTAATAAGTCTTCTGCTAAAGCCTGATCTTCCCTAGCAGTTTTGCCCCTTTTTCTTGTTCCTGCGATGGGTCGTAAAATGGCGGTTAAAGAATCGTCTTCGGTTTGCTCTGCTTTAACCATTACCTCGGGGCTGGAGCCAATAATCTGCCAATCTCCAAAGTTATAATAAGCCATGTAAGGGGAAGGATTGATCAACCGTAGGGAACGATAAAGATTAAAAGGATCATCGTCATAATGAGCTTGTAGCCGTTGAGATAGCACTACTTGAAATATATCCCCTGCACGGATATATTCTTTGGCCTGACCCACGTTTTTGTGAAACTGAGAGGGTTCTGTGTTGCTGGTGTAGCTTAAGGGTTGTGTCTCTTCTGAATTAAGATTTAGTTCTAGAGTTTTGCCTTGAATTGGTAAGGGCAGTTGTAGCTTTAAGACTAACTTGGTGATGCGATCGCAAGCTTTTTGATAAGCTTCTTCCAAAGAGATCGTCTCATCTCGTAGATCAGCATAGGCGATGGCCCAAATTTTTCGTTTAATCTGATCAAAAATAAGCAGATGATCTACTTGCATCCAGATCCCGTCTGGAAGATCATCGTCAGTAATAGGATAAATAGGAACTCTTGGCTCGATCCAATTAATCAACTCATAGCCCCAAAACCCGAATAAACCGCCAATACCAGAGGGTAGTTCCGGTAGAGTAACTGGTTTAATGGATGCTAAACATTCCATCAAAATATCAAAGGGGTTTCCTGTAAAAGTTTTGACCTCACCCTCTCGATAGGTTTGGGTGGTGATATTTCCTCGAGTAGATAACACCCACATGGGATCGCAACCCAAGAAACTGTAACGGCCTAAGTTTTCTCCTCCTTCTACCGATTCTAAGAGGAAACTGTAGGGGCGATCGCCACAAACTTTGTACCAAGAGGAAACTGGGGTTTCTAGGTCCGCCACCCATTCTTGATAAACTGGAACAAAATTACCCTGTTGTGCTAATACGGAAAACTGCTCAAAGTCAGGAAAAATCATAAGTCTAGCTAAAAATGAGCGGTGGCCAGTAACCAGTTATCTGGTTGTTAATGACTACTTCATTAATTTTACCGATAACTCTATTATATTTTAACTTACTTTTTTTTCAATAATTGGGGCATCGAACCCAAATTATTGACCCGCCTTTCATCCCGACACTGACCTACGGTACAGTGCGGGGCTACGGGCGCGGTTAGCTAATTTATCGACAATTAAACATCGTAAGGAGCGTTACCAGAGAATTTAAGGGTAACAGGTTCAGGGTTATCCCCAATTTTTCTGTCGATTTTACCGTTGTATTCACGGCCTTCGTTAACTTTTTCGGGGAAGACACCATCAGCGGGGTGAAGGTATTGAATTTCACCACTGGGATAAACGCGATAGATTTTATAATCTTGAATTCTGGGTTTGAACTTTGTCCGTAACTGGGTTCCCAAAGCCAAACATTGTTCTTTTCGAGCCAAATAGAGGAGATTTTCTCCTTCATTCATGATAGCCGCACCACCTGTAGGCATTTCAAAGACTTGCTCTTTTTTGCTAGTCCAGGTGATGGCATATTTTTCTTCTCGTTCAGCTTTCGAGAGTAAACCGCCGGTGCTACCACCGAATTTAGGAAGGCTTCCTTTAAGTTCTTCTGCCATGATATTTTTATGTCCCTCAGAAAAAAGGTATTTTAGGAAATAGTATCATTTCGTCATACTCTGTTACCTACACTAGTAAAGAACTGTAACAATTTGAATAACAACTACTACTGTTTCAAAATTCTCAGAAACTCTAAAGGCAAACCATCGCAATCAGCAATAAAAGCCACTTCATAGACGGTGTGGCCGATCATTTGTTGTTGGGGTTCTAGTAAAATCGTCAGGGGGGAGAATTGGCTCGGATCTTTTTGAGAGAGTTCACTTAACTTAGTTTTTAAAGCAGTCAACCAAAGGGCAAGATCCGAGATGCGATCGCTTAAATCAAAGGATAAGTGATAATAGCCTACGTAATGCTCGTCCCCAAAAGCATCGGGTGCTGGTTTGGGTTCAGGAATTTGGATCAACTCGATTCTGCCCCCTAAACCTTCCATCCAACAAGCCAGGGTGTAACCCGTAGTAAACCGTTCTTTAACTGTAAAATCTAACAGTTCATAAAAAGCGATGGCTTGATGAATATTAGCCGTGCGAATGGAAGCGTGGTGCATGATTATTCAAACAGTCGAAAATAAGGATAACGTTTAGGAACCCCAGGCTCTTTTTCTAGATCGAAGTTAATAACGTCCCATTGGGGTTCTCTGGGAATATCGGGGCTAAATTCTACCGGTAAACCATACAACCGAGGCACCGATTGAGAGCTTCCTCGCCAGGAGGTGTTACGCTCCAAGTAGGTACTAACTAACTCTTTATAGCGATTGGCAATAATCACTTTAGTAGCCCGATACCCTTGGGTGTAAAGTCGATCTAGGGCTTCGTGAATCTCAAAGCGAATACCGTCGGGATGGGTGTGTTGTCGATACCATTCCCCTTCCCACCGTCGCCAATGCCTACCTGACTGTAAATGAACTAGCTCATTATTTTTCGGGTTAGCTTCAAAGGCACCATGACGAGGACATAAGTAAGTATCTGTCAAGGTCAAAGCAGGAATAACTTGACGACAATGGGGACATTGGATTTCTGGCCCATAAATGGGGTATTGTAAACTTAGAGTCATCTGTTTTTAGTTGTTTATAACTGCACTGGATGGTCTGAATAGATGTGCTGAATAGGTTGTGTGTGTTTCAAGCAGCAGGACAGACCGGAGTTTTTACTTAGCAAGAAAAGAAAAGAAATTCTTAACTTCTGCTGGTGATCTCCTAATAACCGTTGCTAGTAGCTATTATATCGACTAATTCCAAGTCGCCTCGATCCTACCGCGAGATTTTAGATTTAGCTTAGATTTATGCCAGACTCCTTATGTTCATTTCCGTCTTATTGGCCACCGCCGGATCTCTCGCAAGCTGCTTTTGTTGCCCCGAATGCGGTGGTTGTGGGGGATGTAGAAATTGCTGAAGGGGTTAGTATTTGGTATTCTGCTGTGGTGCGCGCTGATGTGGAAAAAATTAAGATTGGAGCCTACAGCAACATTCAAGACGGAGCCATTCTCCACGGTGATCCCGGGGAAGTAACTTGTTTAGAAGAATACGTCACCATTGGACACAGAGCAGTAATTCATGGGGCCCATATCGAAAGAGCCTGTTTAATCGGTATTGGGGCGGTTATTTTGAACGGTATTAGGGTGGGAACGGGCAGCCTGATCGGTGCCGGTGCTGTGGTCAATAAAGATGTACCACCGAGATCCCTGGTGGTAGGGGTTCCAGCGAGACGGGCCCGGGATTTATCCGAGACTGAAGCAGACAAAATGATCGAACACGCTAAGCGTTATCAACAACTTGCTTTAGTCCATGCCAACAAAGGAAATAATTTGGGATTCACAAATGAATCGTGATAAGTTATAAATAAAGAGATAATTTTTTCATTAAATTACCATAAAAAGTAACAGAGGAAACAAAAAATGGATTGGCGTATTTTAGTCGTAGTAGGACCTATTCTCATCGCGGCCGGTTGGGCCGGTTTTAATATCGCAGCAGCCGCTATTGGACAAATTCAAGGATTCTTTAACAAAGAAGCTTAAATTTTCATGTTTATTGGAGAGAGGGTCAATACTTTTAGTCTTTGTTAGACTTACAATTGATTACCTCTCTTTTTTTAATGATTTATGTCTGTTGCTGATCAGATCATTGTTCCTTTAGATGTTCCTACAGAAGAAGCAGCGATCGCCTTATTGGATCGTTTACCTCAAGTTAGCTTTTGGAAAGTGGGGTTAGAATTATTCGTGGCCACGGGGCCGACTATTCTTAAACACCTCAAAGAGCGGAAAAAAAAGATTTTTCTTGACTTGAAATTTCATGATATTCCTAACACGGTAATGGGAGCTTGCCGTAGTGCCTCTAGATACGAGGTAGACTTCTTAACCCTTCATGCTACTGCTGGCAAAAATGCCCTCAAAGCAGCGAGAGAAGCTATTGCCCACAGTGCCTCACCCCCTCAATTATTAGCCATAACCTTGCTCACTAGCCTCAATGCACGGGACCTGGCCTTTGATCTGAAAATTCCTTTAGAACTGCCAGAATACGCCCTACAGATGGCTTTATTAGCCAAAGATTGCGGCATAAATGGGGCTGTGTGTTCTCCTCAAGAAGTAGCTCAACTGAGAGCAGTTTGTGGGAAAGATTTTGTCTTAGTTTGTCCTGGGGTTCGTCCTAGTTGGGGACAAACAGGGGATCAGCAAAGGGTAATGACACCTAAACAGGCCCTGGATGCAGGGGCAAATTATTTAGTCATTGGTAGACCTATTACAATGTCAGATGATCCTGTTATGGCTTGGAACCGTATTGTTGATGAAGTTAGTAGCTAAAAATCAAATACCCACAGAGAGAAGAACAAGATTATCTAATAGTTTGTGGCTCTTAGTTCTCAGACTCCTCACTATGGCCTGTTTTCTATGGCCTGCTATGGCTCAAAGCCAAACTATACCGAAAAGTGACACTGCTTGTTCTTTGGATATAGAAACTTTGATGACTCGGATGTTAAAAGATTTACCCAGTTACGGCAACCGAGTGACACAACGGGCGAGAAGAGGCGATCGCAGTGTTGAAGTTTATAACTATATCTTGGTAGCAGGAAACCCTGACTTTGAGCCTTTGCCTCTGAGTAATTTACAATATGAACCTCAATTACCCGATGAAACCAAACAGGTATTTTTTACTACCTTAGAACGACAATACACCGAAACAGAAGCGATTTTATTGCAAAATTATTATTGGTTATTTTTAACCCCCAGTTCCGACGGTTGGCGAGTTGTTTTATTGTTTTCTCAATTGGCGGATTTAGAACAAGCTGATCTACCTTTACCCCCTCAAGATGCCATCAATGGTGCGATCGGTCAAGGGATTAAACTGTGGTTAAAAGATTGTCGGGCAGGGGTTTTAAGAAGAGAATGAATAGGTGAACTACCCCAACTAAGCTACCCTATAGTTGGGGCTTCCAAGCCGAAACCGAGAAGTCCAACTACAGCACTCAGGGCGGTCTTATTCGCCATGCGAGGCCCCACTTCACAGGGATGCGCTTTCTATTGCGAACAATAGCGAGTCTTACCTTCCCTCCATAGGCTGCAGTCCTAGTGCAGCTTAGCAAAAATAATCCACCAGTCACTTATGATCTTTAAAGCCCTTAAATTTCCAAACGAACGGCTTAGCAAAATGTTGATTAAAGTAATCAATAAAATTGAGAATTTTTTGGGATAGTTCTTCAGTTGAACGGACAGTAATTCTTTTGAGTAAACGCCGGACTAAGATCGAAAACCAACACTCAATTTGATTAAGCCACGATGTATGTTTGGGAATATAAACAAAGCGAATTCGATGAGATTCATCTGATAAAAAATCTGCTCTGCTGTCCATAGATTGCAAAATCCCCTCCTTTCCTTTTCTCCCCAAATCAATAGTAATTTCACAGCTTTCTGCTACTAATTTGACTAAGCTTTCCGATTTATGAGTGTTGAGTTTATCTACAATAAAAATCCATTCTGCTTTTTCATCAATCTTAATCGTTCTCTGGATATGTTCAGAAAAATCTTGTTCTGTTCTTGTCGGTCCAATAGAGGGACTAACAACTTTTCCTCTTGCCACATCCCAGTTCGCAATCAAGCTTAAAGTTCCGTGTCTTTCATATTCAAATTCGATTTTTTCTACTTGTTTAGGCTTGATTCTTTTGTTCGGAAATAATCTCTCAAGAGCTTGAATCCCTGTCATTTCATCTGTACTAATTAAATGAATTCCTTGTTCTAACAAAGTTTTAGCTTCTTGATGAAGTTCACAGATATATTTGACTTGCTTTTTAAATTTTAAGGGATCATCAATTTTGGCATTTAACCAGTAACGAACGAGATGTGGTTGTAATGTCGCTTCTTTTTAAAAAACGCCCCACACTACGGGGGGAAATCTTTTCGACAATTCCTCTTTTTATGGCTTCATCCGCCAACTCTGAAGGTGTCCAATGGCTCACTGGTCTGTCTGATTTTTCACATTCTTCACAAGCGATCGCTACAATCTGGACTACTTGTTCGACCGTAAAGGATTTTGTTGTTCCAGGTCTTGGGCGATCGCTTAAAATTCCTTTGATCAAGACCATTAATGCTTTCTCCGTTACCTGTTGTTCTTCGGCGGCACTCAGTTTTTCTCTCTCCTCAAACCATCGCGATCGCCACTGACGCACTTGTACTCGGTCTAATTCTAATCTTCGACTAATCGAACTATTGCTCTCTCCTGATGCTGCGGCTAAGATTAGCTTGGCTCGTCTAACAAGGCGATAGGGGTTTGTTGTCCCTCTCACTATTTGTTGGAGTACTGTTTTCTGTAGGTTGGAGAGGTTAATTGGCAATGCTTTTATCATGGACATCAACTTCGAGATTCTTCCGTTAGTTTCATTGAAACACATTGTCGTGGCTAGTCACGAAAGTTTCTGTAAAAATCTGGTGGATTACTTTCGCCAAGCTGCACTAGTCTTTAATGAAGATGGCAGTGGTTTTGCGGTAACAGTAACCGAACCAACAGCAACCATTAGTATTCCTGTTCTCAACGATGGTGTACCAGAAGGGTTAGAGACTGTCCGTTTTACCTTAGAATCGGGAGAAGACTATACCCCCGATCCTAACGCTGACGAAGCTACTTTTTCCCTGGTCGACTCCTCAATATTACCCCTAGACTTTAATACACAAGCTAATACTGTGCAGTTTGTTGGCTCTCCCCTACAAACCATCAACGCTAAATTTAGTCTTATAGGAGGAGATTTAAACAGGGCGATCGAAGTGGGGATATTTGATGTTGACGACGACACAGGAGGGATTGATTATAGATGGGGATGGGATTATTGATGTTAAACCAGAGGACGCAGATTATCAAAGTACCGCTCTCAGCCGAGCTAGGCCGCTTTTTGCTCAGTTACCCGGCAATGTTTTTCCCAACCCCAGTTAAACTTTATCCGGGTTCTCAGGCAATCAGAGAATTGGTTTTTACGCAGTTTTGAACAACAGCACAGAAGGGATACTTAGTAGGATCACCCTCGATAGTCAAAATGCGCCAAAAAGTGAAGTTGTCTTTGCCACACCATCGGCAAATAATGGACTTAATCCCGTGGGAAACGTATCGGGGAACGGTTCTAGTCAATTAGGATTAAGTTTCGATCTTTCTGATGAAAATGGGGAAAATTTCAACGATCTTGGTTTGGCCATTGAAGTCACAGAAGAGGAATCTGCCTTAAACCCTTCCTTGGATGATGGTGAGTTAGGGGAGACATTAGACTTACGAAATATCGATGTTAATGGAGATGATATAGTCGATGACAATATTGTGGTGCAATTTACGGTTAACGCCGATGGTGTCTATGATAACTTTGTGGGCCTTTATGAAGCAGACGATGAAAGAGGTGCAGTTGCTGGGATAGCCCCCGGAGCCGATGGTTATGCAGCAGAGGCTATTAGACGGAGAGTTATTGGTTTTCAGGGGAGCGGGAGTGGTAGTGTCACCTTATCCGGTAATGACCGAAAAATATTAGTTCCCTTTATGATTGCCGATGGAACCCCTGAGAGTTTTTTGGCTGATAATGTTAACAATGATCCCACTTTAGGTCCCATCGCTTATTTCGAGGATCGATTTGCCAACCCAGATGGGGTGGATCATATTATTGGGATCGATAGTAATACTCTGGGCTTTGAAGAGTTCTATAATGGGGGGGATCACGATTTCAATGATGCGGTTGCAATGATCAACTATTTGACATGAATCTCTTAGAAACCTTAAACATGGCAGTAGCAACTTTGCTGCTCAATAAACAACGAAGCGCACTAACTATGTTGGGCATTATTATCGGCAGTGCCTCAGTTATTTCTATTGTTGGAGTTGGGCAAGCTGGCCAAAAATTAGCCCTAGAACAGTTAAACTCTTTGGGGCCAAACGTGCTATTTATTAATCCTGGTTCCAAAGATACTCGCAACATGAGTATAGAACCCCCCAAAACCCTAGTTTTAGAAGATGCAGAAGCGATCGCCTCTCAAGTACCTGCTGTGGCTAAAGTTGCCCCTCAGCTTAATTTACGGGATATTATGAGCTATCGAGGTCGTAATGCCATTGAATTAGTGTTTGGTGTCACCCCTGATTTTTTGCAGGTGAGAAACTACGAAATAGCTCAGGGAAGGTTTCTTTCAGCCTCCGATATCAAACGGAATAGTCGTGTGGTTGTTTTGGGACCTGATTTAAAAGAACGACTGTTTGAGGACGAAAATGCTCTGGGAAAACAAATTCGGATCAAACAAGAAATTTTTGATGTCATTGGTGTTATGGAGGCAAAAGGGTCTTTTCTGAATACTAATCAGGATCTCGTGGCTTATGTTCCTATTACCACTATGGCCAATCAACTGGTGGGTAGAACCTCTCCTTATGGAACCCAAGTAACTTTTATTGCTGTATCCGCTAGAGATCCTAATAGTATCAAAGCAGCTAAGTTTCAGATCGAAAATTTACTGCGACTACGCCATAAAATTACAGGAGAAGACGATTTTAATGTGGAAACGCAAAAAGATATTTTACAAATTGTCGACCAAATTACCACAGCACTGATTTTAATGCTATCTGTAATCGCAGGAATTTCTCTATTAGTGGGAGGGATCGGCATTATGAATATTATGTTAGTCTCGATTACAGAACGTACCCAAGAAATCGGACTTCGTAAAGCGATCGGAGCTAGTGAACGAGATATCTTACAGCAATTTCTAGTTGAAGCTTTAATCCTCTCTATTGTAGGGGGACTTTTCGGAATTATTCTCGGTGGGGGTTTAATTACCGTCATCGGCATCGTCTCCCCTCTATCCCCCTATTTATCACCTCTAGCGGTTATAGTAGCTGTAGGGACCTCCAGTGGTATCGGCCTATTTTTTTGGGTGTTTCCGGCAAAACAAGCGGCAGCTTTAGAACCTATAGTTGCTTTAAAGAGAAATTGATATCTCTTCTGAATTTACCCAGTTATGTTAAACATTCAAGAATTAAACAAAACCTATAGTAATGGCATAAAAGCCCTACAAAATATCTCTTTAACCATTAAGTCTGGCATTTTTGGACTATTAGGTCCCAATGGTGCTGGAAAATCTACCTTAATGCGTACTCTAGCTACCTTACAAGATCCAGACTCAGGGTTGGTAACATTAGACGGGATAGATATTTTCCAAGATCCCCAAAAAGCACGGGGTTGGTTAGGCTATTTACCCCAAGACTTCGGGGTTTATCCCAATGTTTCGGCTGAGGAGTTATTAGACTTATTAGCGGTATTTAAAGGGTTTGTTAAACCCCGTCAACGTCGAGAAATGGTCGCCCATCAGTTACAACTGGTTAACCTTTATGAAAAGCGAAAACAGAAGTTAGGGACGTTTTCTGGGGGAATGCGTCAACGCTTTGGTATTGCTCAAGCGTTGTTAGGGGAGCCAAAATTAGTTATTGTGGATGAACCAATGGCTGGCCTTGATCCTAGCGAGAGAATTCGTTTTCAAAATTTATTAGCAGAAATTAGTGAAGATCGGGTGTTAATTTTATCTACCCATATTGTGGAGGATGTTGCCAGTCTTTGTCCACAAATGGCAATACTTAATCAGGGAAAAATTGTTACCCAGGGTTGTCCTTTGCAGTTAATGGAGCAACTTCACGGTAAAGTTTGGATGAAGGTTATGAGTCCCACAGAAGCAGGGACTATAAACGAAGAATGGACTATTATTACTGCTCGAATGTTACAGGGAAAACGATATGTTCGTATCCTCAGTGATGCTGCCCCTGATGAGGGTTTTCAATGGGTTGAACCAGAATTAAACGACGTTTATTTTTCAGCCTTATCAGGGAAACAAAATACTTTAGAAGCAGTTGAGATTTAAGTTAGCACCTCATTTTAATTAAACAACTATGGAAACAATTTCTGATATTTACGAACTTTCTCCTATGCAGCAGGGGATGTTATTTCATTCATTATATAATTCTACTTCTGGGATGTATTGTGAACAAAGGAGTTGTTTACTGAAAGGAGAACTTTCTGTATCTGCGTTTAAACAAGCTTGGCAAGCAGTTATTGATCGTCATACTATTCTCAGAACAGCATTTTATTGGGAAGAGGTAGAAAACCCCTTACAAGTGGTTTATCAAAGGGTAGAATTACCTTGGATAGAGTATGATTGGCGTGGCTTAACTAAGACAGAACAAGAAGAAAAATTAACTGCTTTTTTAGTAAATGAACAAGAAAAAGGTTTTACCCTTGACCATGCACCTTTGATGAGTTGTGGTTTAATGCAGGTGGAAGAAAATGCCTACTATTTTGTTTGGAACTATCATCATTTATTGTTAGATGGTTGGTGTAATGGCATTTTATTAAAAGAAGTTTTTGCATTTTATGAAGCTTTTAGACAAGAAAGAAATTTATTTTTAACCCCTTCTCGTCCCTATGGAGATTATATTGCTTGGTTACAAGAACAAGATAAAGAACAAGCAGAAACATTTTGGAAAAATACCCTCAACGGTTTAAATTCACCCACACTTTTAACTATTGGAAATAATGTTTCTTCTGATGAAAGGGATGAACAACATTATCAACTATCAGAGTCTTTAACTACATCTCTACAAACAATTATTCAAAAACATCGTTTAACTTTGAATACTTTGTTTCAAGGAGCTTGGGCTTTATTATTGAGTCATTATAGTGGAGAGTCTGATATTATTTTTGGGCAACGGTTTCTGGTCGTCCCCCCTTCTTTAACCGATGTTGAATCAATAGTAGGGTTATTTATTAATACGGTTCCTGTTAGAATTAAAGTTAAACCTGATGCTTATTTATTACCTTGGTTACAAAGTTTACAAACACAACAAATTGAAAAAGAACAGTATAGTTATAGTTCCTTAATTGATATTCAGGGATGCAGTAATATTCCTAGAGGAACACCTTTATTTGAAAGTTTAGTTATATTTGAAAATCATCCTATTTCTCTCGATAAAGCTTTAGAAGGATGGAGTAAAAATCTAACTATTAGTGATGGTCGTGGGGTAGAAAAAACCAATTATCCTCTCACTCTTTCTGTACTTCCAGGTTCTACTCTTGGTTTCCGTATTAGTTATGATAAACCTCGTTTTTCTTATAGTGATATTCAGGGTTTAATTGAATATTTTACAACTTTATTAACCAGTATTTCTCAAACTCCTGAGCAACAGTTATGGAAGGTTTCTCTAGATGTGGTAACAACTCTCTTGAGAAGGCAAAAGGTAAATAATAACATTCCGAACTCCCTCATAGTAAATCAGGAAATTATTACTGATACAAAGAAAATAGAAAAAGTTAGAAGTAGAGAAAGTTTTATACATCAATTATTTGAAGCACAAGTTGAGCAAACACCTGATAATATTGCTGTAACTTTTGAAAATGAATCTTTAACCTATCAAGAACTTAATGAAAAGGCTAACCAACTAGCTCATTATTTACAAAGTATAGGGGTTAAACCTGAAACTTTAGTGGGTATTTGTTTAGAACCATCTTTGCAAATGCTAATTAGTTTGTTAGCTATTCTTAAAGTAGGAGGAGCCTATTTACCATTAGATCCTAATTATCCTGAAAAACGTCTTGATTTTATGGTTGACGATTCAGGAATTGATTATTTAATTGGGAGTTCGGAGTTAGGAGTTCGGAGTTCGGAGAGTATAGAATTTTTTGTTGATATTGAGGAACTTAAAGGGGAAATAAGTCAACAAATAGATACAAATATTGATATAAAAATAAACTCGGAAAATTTAGCTTATGTTATTTATACTTCGGGTTCTACGGGGGTTCCTAAAGGTGTACAAATTCCTCATCGTGCTTTAAGTAACTTCTTACTTTCCATGAGTAAAAAACCAGGTTTAACAGCTAATGATACTTTATTATCTGTTACTACTCTTTCCTTTGATATTGCTGCATTAGAACTATATTTACCTTTAATAGTTGGGGCTAAATTAGTTTTAGTTTCTCGAAATGTTGCTATGGAAGGTGTTACTCTTGCGCAACAGTTAGCAACTCATCAAGTGACAGTAATGCAAGGAACTCCTGCAACCTGGAAACTATTGCTTGCTTCGGGATGGGAAGGAAAAAATGATTTAACTATTTTCTGCGGTGGGGAAGCATTAGATTCAGGTTTAGCACAAAATCTACAACAAAAATCTAAAGCAGTTTGGAACTTATATGGACCAACAGAAACCACTATTTGGTCATCTATTTATGAAGTAAACTCAGATAAAATTAGACTAGGAAAACCTATTGATAATACACAACTTTTTATTTTAGATAAAAACTATAATCCTGTTATTACAGGAGTTCCAGGAGAATTATATATAGGAGGAATGGGAGTTGCTAGAGGATATTTAAACAGGCCAGAGTTGACAGCAGAAAGGTTTATTGCGATCCCCCCAACCCCCCTTACTAAGGGGAGCAAAGGGGGGATCGAAGGAAGTCGTTTATATAAAACAGGGGACTTAGTAAAGTATGGAGAAGATGGAGAGATCGAATATTTAGGAAGAATAGACTATCAAGTAAAATTAAGAGGTTTTCGTTTAGAATTAGGGGAAATAGAAACAGTATTATTAACCCATCCCCAAGTAAAAGAAGCTGTTGTTATTGTCAAAGAAGAAAGTTTAATTGCTTATATAGTAACTAAAGGGAACAGGGAACAGGGAACAGGGAACAGAATGGGTGAAATAAAATTATATGGGGACTTACAAGGGTTTTTAGCGGAAAAATTACCTAATTATATGATTCCATCTAGGTTGATAGAATTAGATAGTTTACCGTTAACTCCTAATGGAAAAATTGATCGTAATGCTTTACCAGAAATTCAATTAAATAGCGAAGATTATACTACACCAAAAACAGCAATAGAGGAAATATTAGCAGGTATTTGGGCAAACATTTTAAATGTTAATAAAGTTGGCTTAGAAGATAACTTTTTTGAGCTAGGAGGACATTCTCTTTTAGCAACACGGTTAGTATCAGAAGTCAGACAAGTTTTTGAGGTAGAATTATCGTTACGAGTCTTGTTTGAAAAACCAACTATTAAAAGTTTATCCATAGCTATTGATGGAGAAGCTAAACAAGAAATTTTACCCTTAGAAAAAATAGATCGTAGTGGAGAGTTACCCTTATCCTTTGCTCAACAAAGACAATGGTTATTATCACAACTAGAACCGGATAATCCTTTCTATAATATTGCCATCGCCCTTCGTTTAAAAGGTACTTTAAATATTGGTGCTTTAACCCATAGTTTCCAAACACTTATTCAACGTCATGAAGTATTACAAACCCGTTTTATAAACCAAGATGGAAAACCTTATCTAACTATTGCAGAAACAACTGACATAGATATTCCTGTTATTGATTTAAGTTTAATCCCTGTTGCCAAACAAAACAAAATTATCACACAATTAAGTGAAGAAGAAGCACAACAACCCTTTACATTAGAAAGTTGTCCTTTATTGAGAGTAAAATTATTACGTTTAGCAGAAGAAGAACATATTTTATTGCTAACAATGCACCATATTATCTCAGATGGTTGGTCAATGGGTATATTGGTGCAGGAAGTTGCCACAATATATCAAGCTTTTTGTGCAGAAAAACCATCCACACTCGAAACATTACCCTTTCAATATGTAGATTTTTCAGCATGGCAAAGAAAATGGTTACAAGGTGACAACCTAGATACACAACTAAGCTACTGGAAAACACAATTAAAAGATACATCAACATTATTAGAATTGCCAAGCGATCGCCCTCGTCCGGTTGTGCAAAATTTTCACGGTTCAACTTATTTTTTTACCCTATCTCAACCTTTAACCACACAGTTACAAAGTCTTTGTCATCAAGCAGGAACAACTTTATTTATGCTACTATTGGGCGCATTTTCTGTGTTACTACATCGCTATAGTAGCAACGAAGATATTGTCATCGGTTCCCCTATTGCTAACCGAAATTATGCTCAAATTGAAGGGTTAATTGGCTTTTTTGTCAATACTTTAGCATTAAGAATCAATTTATCCCATAACCCTACATTTTTTGACCTATTAAAACAGGTGCGACAGGTTGCTTTAGGTGCTTACAGTCATCAGGATCTACCCTTTGAAAAACTATTAGAAGCGTTAGAAGTTCCTCGTTCCTTAAGTCATACACCCCTGTTTCAAGTGATGTTTGTCTTACAAAATACACCTTTAGATCCCATTCAACTACCAGACTTACAATGGGAACCTTTGGAAATGAATAATAATACGGCAAAGTTTGATCTGACTCTGATGATGAGAGAGACGGAAAATGGTTTATTAGCTAGTTGGGAATATAATACTGACTTATTTGAACAAGATACTATCATTCGCTTAGGAACCTGCTTTGAGACTCTATTAAATGCTATTGTTACAGATGCAGAACGTCCTATTTCAGAGTTATCTTTGCTCAATGAAGAAGAAAAGCAACTTTCTCTGGAAAATGGGAGACTGGGAGAGGGGGAGACTGGGAGAGGGGGAGACTGGGAGAGGGGGAGACTGGGAGAGTGTTGTATTCATCAACTATTTGAAGAACAAACTAACAAGACTCCTGATGCGATCGCAGTTATTTGTGGAGAGCAACAACTAACTTATCAAGAACTCGATCGCAAAACAAACCAACTGGCCAGATATTTACAACAGTTTGGGGTGAAACCTGACACATTGATCGGTCTTTGTGTCAAGCGTTCTTTATCCATGATTATTGGTATTTTAGCTATTCTCAAAGCAGGAGGTGCTTATGTTCCTCTTGACCCCAATATACCCCCAGAACGCCTTACCATTCTCCTAGAAGATACTCAAATCAATCTTTTACTAACTCAGAATGATATTAATCTTCCATGGCCCAACACTTTAACAGTCATTGATCTCCAGCAACAGGAAATCTACCAAGAAAGTCAAAATACTCTGCCAACAGATACCACGGCTGAACATCTTGCCTACGTCATGTATACATCAGGTTCAACGGGTATTCCCAAGGGTGTATGTATCCCTCATCGTGGGGTAATTCGTTTGGTTAAAAACAGTAATTATGTTGCTCTGGGAGAAGATGATATTTTCTTACAAGCGGCACCGTATACCTTCGATGCTTCAACTTTTGAGATATGGGGTGCATTACTAAATGGGGGACGCTTAGTCATTTTACCCAGTCAAACCCCTTCTTTAGAAGAAATAGGGGAAACTCTGGAAAATTATGGGGTGACAACTCTCTGGTTAACAGCAGGCTTATTTCAGGTTATGGTAGAGGAAAAACTAGAATCGTTCAAAAATGTGCGTTATTTATTGGCAGGTGGTGACGTACTCTCTCCCACTCACGTTAAAACGGTTTTACAAACCTACCCCCATTGTTCTGTTATTAATGGTTATGGTCCAACTGAAAATACTACTTTCACCTGTTGCTCTGTTTTAACAGATGTTGAGCAAATTGGTTATTCTGTACCCATTGGTCAGCCAATTTCTCAGACCCAAGTTTATATTTTAGACAATTATTTACAACCTGTCCCCTTTGGTGTCCCTGGAGAGTTATATATCGGAGGTGACGGGTTAGCTAGAGGTTATCTCAACCGTCCCCAGTTAACCGCAGAAAGGTTTATTGCGAGTCCCTTTGCAACGGGAGAAAGATTGTATAAAACGGGGGACTTAGTTAGGTATGATAGACAGAGAAATATAGAATTTTTGGGCAGAAAAGATAATCAAGTTAAGATTAGGGGTTTTAGGGTTGAATTAGGCGAAATTGAAACAATTTTACAACAATATCCCAAAGTCCAAACAGCGATCGTTCTGGTTAAAGAAAGCAGTCAAGGGAATAAACAGTTAATTGCTTATGTAGTGCCAAAAACAGAGGAAACTCTTGAAATAGAAGAGTTACAGACATTTTTAACGCAAAAATTACCCGATTATCTCCATCCTCATCATTACATGATTTTAGAGGAGTTTCCACTGACTCCTAACGGAAAAATAGATCGGCGATCGCTTCCTCAACCCATCCTCTCAACATCGAAAAATGAAGCACCCCGTAACCTCATCGAAACCAAGTTAGTGAACATCTGGCAAGATGTGCTAAATCTGGAAAAAGTTGGTATTGAGGATAATTTCTTTGAATTGGGTGGTGATTCTATCTTAGCTATGCAAATTGTTAGTCGTGCTAATGGTATCGGGCTAAAATTATCCCCTAAGCAGTTATTTCAACATCAAACTATTGCTCAGTTAGCAGCGATCGCCACTTCCATAGACTCCCCCCAAGGGGAACAAGGTTTAGTCACTGGGAAAGTTCCTTTAACTCCGATTCAACACTGGTTTTTTGAGCAAAATTTAGCTAAAATGGCTCATTTTAATCAGTCTGCCTTCCTAGAAGTTCCTCAAACCCTCGATTTTGTGCAACTAGAAACGGTATTGCGCCATATTATTGAACATCATGACGCTTTAAGGTTGCGCTTTAACCTCTTAGAAACGGGGTGGGAAGGGAATATAAGCGATCCCGATGAGCAAGTACCTTTGACTTATGTGGATCTTTCTGGTTTATCAGATCAGACACAAGAAAAGGCGATCGCTGTAACAGCAACAGAGTTACAGTCGAGTCTTGATCTATCATCTGGGCCATTATTAAGAATAGCTATCTTTGACTTAGGAAAATTGCGATCGCAACAACTCCTGATTATTATTCATCACTTGGTGGTTGATGGAGTTTCCTGGCGCATTTTATTAGAAGATATCCAAACCGCTTATCAACAATTAACAGAAAATCAACCTATTGAACTACCCCTAAAAAGCACTTCTATCAAAACTTGGTCAGAACAACTTCAGAATTATTCTATAGAAGAAGAGAAAGAATATTGGCAAGAAATAGCCTCAAAAACTTGTGTTTCTTTGCCTAGAGATTATCCAGAAGGTGAAAATACTATTGCAGTAACTAAACAAGTTATTGTTACGTTGGGTACAGAAGAAACCGAAACCCTATTAAAAACATTCCCTAAAACTTCTAATACTCAAATTAACGACATTTTACTCACTGCCTTAGTAGAAGCTGTTAGTCAGTGGACGGAACAACGTTCTTTATTAATTAACTTAGAAAGTCATGGAAGGGAAGATATTAATGATAGGATAAATATTACTCGTACTGTTGGTTGGTTTACAAGTCTTTTTCCTGTTTTTCTAAATATAGAAAACTCTAACACTCTTGTAGATTCTCTAAAAGCTGTTAAAGAGCAATTAAGTTCTATTCCCCATCAAGGTATAGGTTACGGAGTGATGCGTTATTTTTATGAGCATTCAGAAATTGAGAGTTTAGCTGAAATTAGTTTCAATTATTTTGGTCAATTTGATGCTTTATTGTCAGATAATTCAGAGTTTTCTTTATCTCCTTATGATGCTGGATTAAACCAAGATATTAAGCAAACTAAACCCCATTCTTTAGAGATTAATAGTTTAGTAATAGGGGAACAATTGCAGTTTGCCTGGAATTATAGTTGTGAATTGTATGAATCATCAACCATTGAAGCGATCACCAAAAAATTTCTTGATATCTTACAACAACTAATTAATAACGGTGAATCTGATCATGAAACCATATCTGATTTGTCCTTAGTTGACTTAGATGAAGAGACTTTCAAGCAAGTATTAGGAATGGTTGATTTTGGGTAGTTATAATGAGTATTTTTATGCAACAATATGTCAATGTTTTTACGGTTCTATTAATATTGATTCTAATAAACACAATAAAAATTTTCATCTAATATTTGTCCTTTTTCTCAAGAACAAATATTAGGATAAGTAGGGTTTGCTGAATAAAAGCAAAACCCTATTCTTTAAAAGGTTACACCCATATTCGCGATCGCAAAAAAGATCAGCTTTGTCGGCTACAAACCGCTATAATTGGTAGAAACACCTCCCAGTTGTTGGTCAAGAACAAATGTATCGAAAAGAGGAGCAACCTTTACCGCCCCCAGAAAAATTTGAATTACCTTTCGAGGGCAAATTGTCCCCCAATAATCGTTGGGTAATCATGGCAGAGTTGATACCTTGGGATGATTTTGAGGAAGAATATGCTAAACTTTTTTCAGCAGAAAAAGGTGCGCCAGCCAAACTATTTAGAATGGCATTAGGGACATTAATTATTAAGGAAAAATTAGGAACAAGTGATAGAGAAACTATAGAACAGATTAGAGAAAATCCCTATCTACAATACTTTATAGGTTTAAATTGTTATCAACAAGAGCCACCACTGGAATCTTCAATGCTAGTTCATTTTAGGAAAAGAATTGATGGAGAATTGATAAACAAAATCAATAAAAAATAGTAAAAAGAGAAATAGACAAGAGTGATAAAGAAGTAAAAAAAAAGGATTGTCTCCAAGAAAAAGGAGAAAAAATAAAAAATAAAGGTAAACTAATTTTAGATGCGACTTGTGCGCCAGCAGACATCAAATACCCAACGGATTTAGGCATATTAAATCAAGCCAGAATTGAGACAGAAAGAATAATAGATAATCTTTATAAACCATTAAGAGTAAAATTGAGAAAAAAGCCGAGAACTTCTAGAAAAATTGCTAGAAAGGAATACTTAAAAGTAGCTAAAAAACGAAAAGTATCTTATCAAGAAAGAAGAAAAGCTATCGGGAAACAGTTAAAATACCTTAAGAAAAATTTAGGAAATATAGAAGACTTAATTCAAGCTGGGGCTTCCCTGGAAAATCTGAGTAAAAGACAGAAAAATTGTCTAGAGACTATCAAAAAAGTTTATGAACAACAACAGTCAATGTGGGAGAATAAGACCCAGAGTGTTCCTCAAAGAATTGTAAGTTTAACTCAACCGCATATTCGTCCAATAGTGAGGGGAAAAGCAGGAAAACCAATAGAGTTTGGAGCTAAACTCTCAGTAAGCTGTGTAGATAACTATGTGTTTCTAGACAAAATAAGTTGGGAAAACTTCAATGAATCTTGTCATTTAAAAGAACAAGTAGAAAAGTATAAAGAAACGTTTGGCTATTATCCCGAATCCGTCCATGTAGATAAAATTTATCGAACTAGGGAAAACAGAAATTGGTGTAAGGAAAGAGGGATAAGAATCAGTGGTCCGAAGTTAGGAAGACCTCCGAAAAATGTCAGTGAAGAAGAAAAGAAACAAGCCCACTCCGATGAATGCTTCCGTAATGCTATTGAGGGAAAGTTTGGACAAGCTAAACGAAGATTTAGCCTAAATCTCGTGATGACAAAACTCCCTGAAACCTCCATTACATCTATTGCTATTACATTTTTAGTTGTCAATCTTTCTAAACTTCTGAGGCAGTTTTTGTCGCTTTTTTTGTCCTTATTTACTAATAATAGAACAGGGGAACTCATCAAACCGCCTTTCATTAATTTTGATTATACTTTAAACAATTTTTATGTACTAAAACTTATTGATTTGTCAGAAAATTCTTGGTCAAAAGTGGCATAAATTTTGGAGAAACTTTTTCAGCAAACCCTAAGTAGTCGGACATAAATAAACCGCACTATATTAACTTATATTAACAAGACTAGAACCCTTACCTGTTGCCTGTTCCCCGTTCCCTGTTCCCTTTCTTCTCAAATAACTTTAAATTTGTCCAACCACTTACTCATTAACTAATTAATGACTGTGAATCTGATGATCAATTTGCAGTATAATTGTCCTACTCTTTTTTAAAGATATTAATTTTGGCTAGTGATTGGGTTATTAAAAAGAGAAAAGTCGGGTTGTAGCATTAGTCAAAGTTACCTATATTTTGATGATTATTACAAAAGATTACATTCAATTCTATGACGATAGCCTTGATCCCCGATGATTTGGTCGGGAGCAAACTTATTTGCAACATTTTGCAATCTTGAATCCAGACAGTAACCTTGTAATGTAAACTTTTTTGTCAAAAAGCGCATTTTTCCTGTGAAATTATTTATACTAATTGAGACAGCGTTATCGAACAAAGTAGATAAAATTACTGGTTTGCTCTGGAGGAAAATTATGGAATTTGCGCAAAAGACTAGATTGGAAAGACTCGAATCTCTAACATTAGTTAAGAGCTTTTTGGTGTGGAGTTTTACTTTAATCGTTTGTTTATTAGTAGTTGGGTTTCCCCTGGTTGTCTTGATGGCGACTTTTGGGGCCTTAGCATCAATTGTTTTACAATCAGTTTTACCAGTAAGTGCTGTTTTATTGGTGGTTGGTTCTTTGATTGGTGTTAATTTATTAACGGTATTCTTGGGAGCAGCATTATTGACAATTAAAGGAATTCATCCCCAAGATGTTCATTGGTTGAGATGGCTGCACGGCGAAGCAACTCCTTCTCACACTTCTGTTTATGCTGCTTGTCCTTTGACTTGTAATTTGGCCCAATAGGCATCAAGTAGCCATATCTGTTAGATAGTGATTTTTTATTTTATCGACAAGCTAGTGCAGCCCGGTTATGGACCGGGTTTTTTCATGGAACAGAAAATAATTCAGCCCAGTCTAACAAACTGGACTTAAGTAACAGAAGTAATCAAAAGCTAAAAGTATTAATAATGATTATTGTTGCTCAAATAACTTAAAAATGGTTTTTAAAATTTAATTTTGTTAGAATACAGCTATTATAACCCAAAACAAACCAACTATTATGCTTCAATTCCCTAATGACAATAACACAGTCACGGTCACGCTCAGGAGGTTTAACAGCCCTTCGGGCTCGGAGAAAGGCAGGGGGCAGGAGGCAGGAGGGAAGATTTTTAGTTAAAGTAAAGCCTTTGTGCCTCGCCCAATCGGGTCCCGCGTCCCCCACCAAAATCTTCGATTTGGTGGTCTCCGGTTAGATGTGGGTTAAAATCCCCATCTATACCGGCCTCCTGCTGAGTGCCTTTCAACTCCTGGCTCCTTTTAATAAATAATTAATAGAAATCTCATGGATAAACAAGAGACAATTGAGCAAGGCAGTAAGCTGTTAAGCAGATAAATCGCTGATTGTAACTAACTTCGGGGAGGGAGAATTTTACGGTTTATTTCTTAGTTTGTCAATGGGTTATTGAAATGCCTATTAGCTTTAAAATTATTGAGTAACTATTATAGCACTGTGAAAACTTTTTTCTTATTAGCATCCTTATCAATAACTCAGGTATTAGGGGATATTCTTCTAAGTCGAGGAATGAAGGATTTTGTCGGCTTTGATTTTTCTAGTCCTACTATTATTTTCTACCTCATTACTTATATTTTAACAAATTATTGGATTTTAATGGCATTAGCAATACTGGTAGTTTCTCTAAGTCTCTATCTAACTGCTATCTCTAAATTAGACCTTAGCTATGTCTTACCCATTCACGCCTCTAGCTATGTTTTAAATGGATTATTTGCCTGGGTAATTTTAGGAGAGCAAATCGTCGGAATGCGCTGGTTGAGTACCTTGATTATCTCTTGTGGTGTCTTATTTGTGGGCTTAAGTGACAGTCAAACATCGCAATTTTCTGAAGATTACCCCCGCAGTATTAAGTCTCGTAACTTGCCCCTATTTTTTCTCCCTTTTAGTATAGCAATTTCCAAAACTTGGTTAGCCATTATAATTAGTTCTCTCTGTGATGGAAGTGGAGACTTACTGTTAGCACTGGGGATGAAAAAAATAGGCGAACCGAAAGAAATAACCTTCTCAGAAATCACCAAAACAGTGATAAAAGTAATTACTAATCCGATTATCATCAGTGGTATTACTTGCCAAGGAATTGCCTTTTTTAGTTTTATATCTGTCTTAAGTTGGGCTGATATTAGCTTTGTTCGTCCAGCTACAGCCTTAACCTATATTATCAGTATGTTAGGGGCAAAACTTATCTTAAAAGAAGATATTAGAGAACAAAAACTATGGGGTATTATTCTAATCGGGCTTGGGGTATTTATACATCGTTAGGCTATATTCGATTTTCTGATCTAGAACCGAGGTATACTAAGTATTTATGCTTGTTCGCTATCTTTTAGGAATCTTTATATAAGTTATATTAGCAGTAATAATTATAGATAATATTCCACAACCAAAAAATAAGCTTAATGTGTTAGGAACTAGAAATAGGTGGGGGGTCAAGAGATAGGACTCGTGAAACAAACACTAACTTTTGTCTCTTTTCTAGTGACTTAATGGCTAATCTTCCGCTATAATCATGCTCAGTCAGAATTGTCTATCAAGTAACAATGAATAAAGAAGACCTCGTCAACATGATTGCGGCTAAGACTCGTCTTACCAAAAAAGAAACGATTCACATCCTTGATTCACTCACAGAGACCATTATGGAAACAGTTGCCTCTGGAGATAAAGTGGTTTTAGTTGGTTTTGGAACTTTCGGTGCGATTTGTTGATGTAGAAAGTGACCTGAAATCCCATAAACAAGAGGATTTGAGGGAAGCGTGTACATCGTTAGGGAATGAGTGAACAACTTAGAACCTAATAACTGTTGTTTAGTCCACTATCAGGTTGTGGCACTCGGAATCAAGGGAAGTAAAATAACTGACCTAAGAGTGAAGACATCACCCCCAGTTTATGAATTAGTAACTCATGGATTGAAGCGGGGAGAAACGGGGATAATTTTTGAACCAAACAAAGAGACACCTCTAGTCAACTGGTTATGGTTAGCGAACAGCGAACCGTCTTAACCTTCGTCACCAAATAGTAGCAAACGTTGGTTGATATGCTGCGTTCAAAATGAACATAACGAAAGATAGGAGTATCGAAAGGCTACCTATAGAGATTCCCGAAAGTAGTTCGGAGGATAGACAGGGTAAGAGGAATCAAGCCCTTAATGAACCTAACACCAGATCACCCTAAACAACGGAACAAATTAACCCCATGATTTCTCTCACCCATTGGTCGAAACGGTGAGCAGCAACAAACTTAAGCCCATGAATCATGGCGGTGGGAATCGGTAAGAAGCAAAGGCTCAACTGTAATGGTTGTAGATAAGCTGACATACCAGATGGTCAATCAGAAGAAATGGTCTTTAGTCGTAATGAACACAGCCAACGCTAGTTTAAACACTCAGAAGGCATGGAATACTATCAACTGGGCAAAAGTCCAGAGGAAAGTGTTTAAGTTACAAACAAGAATATTTCGAGCAGTCCAATCTGGACAAAAGGCAAAAGCACGAAAACTGCAACAACTACTCTTAAAGTCCCACTCGGCAAAGCTCTTAGCTCTACGCCAAACTCTCCAAGATGGTCAAACCAATAACAGTTCGGTGCATGACAAAAAAGTTATTTTTAATGACCAACTCATGGCACTGGTTAACTCTCTGACTCTCAAAAGAGACAAAACTAAGTCACATCACAGCCTAAGCACGGTTAAATCACCAAGGGATCAGAAATTCTTTCTCAGAATCAAAATTCTGAGAGATAAAGCTATGCAAACCTTGCTTAAATTAGCCCTAGAACCCTATTGGGAAGGTCGGTTTAGAGGAGAATTCTCTGGTTTTAGTCTCCGTCAATCGAGCCATGATGCTATTGAAAAGGTGTTTCAAGGGGTCGCACCCGGTCCCAAATACGTCTTCAAAGGCAAAATTGTGAACTGTTTTGACCAGATTAACCAGGGTTACCTAGTATCTCAACTAGATTGTCCCAAAACCATTAAACTATGGTTAAAAGCAGGAATTATTGACGATGGTTTATCCCCTTTCTTGGTTAATATTGCCTTAGAGAGAATGAGCAAAGAGGCGATCTCTTCTGGTTATGATTATCTTACTTTTGGGGGAAGCAAACAAGAAAGTGAGCCACCTATTCTGATCAGATATATGGATAATTTCGTTATCTTGCATCAGAAAAAAGAAGTCATTGTCAAGTGTCAAACATTGATTCGCCAATGGCTTAAAAAGAAAGGGTTTCGACTGTCATCAGAGACCACCAGAATCTCTAATACTCTGTATGATCTTGAAATTGATGGCAAGCAAGAAAAAGCAGGATTTGACTTTATCGGGTTTAACATCAGACAGTATCCGAGAGGAAAACACCACAGCCCCAAAAATGGCTTGGGAGAATGTTTACCGTATCAAACCCTGATTAAACCCAGTCAGAAATCAATTCAAGCTCACTATCAAGAGATAGTTAAAGTAGTTAATAACTACAAACACGCTCCCCAAAGGGAATTGATACGGCAATTAAACCCAATTATTCAACAATGGAGCGATTACTATAGCAGAGTGTCTAGTTATGGGGTTTTCTCCAAACTAGATCAGATGATAGCAAGCAAACTCAGAGCATGGATAAAAACTAGAACTGGAGGCACCGGAAAGACAGAAATGTCACTTTATTTCCGAGACGGTGTTAATGCTTCGAAGACTTTCCAAACAAAAGAGGGATATTACTTAGTTACTCATCGTCAAGTGGGACGAAAAAAATATGTTGATCTTGCCTAAGTTTAGGAGATTGTACCCATGACAAGGGACTGGTTACCGAGAGCCGTGTGCAATGAAAATTGCACGCACGGTTCGGAAAGGGAGGGGTGATAGGTGACTATCATTTCGACCCAAACAACCCAGAGACAGAAAGGAACGCAAAGGGATGAATCCTCAAACAGGAGTCCCCATGACTATTCCTGCAACCACTGTTCCCGCATTCTCGGCCGGAAAACTCTTTAAAGAAAAGGTTGCTGAGTCCTTATAGCCCAACTTTAACTTTCAAATTCCCCAATTTAACAAGATTGGGGAATTCTTTTTGAGATCCTCACCCACTCTGAAAGGCGGATGAGGATCTCAAAATATTTGAGTTTTTTTACCTATACTTGGATTTTCCTATCTTTACTTCATTATTCTGTTGAATATAAGTCAGTGGCGATAATAACGTCATTTTAGGTGCAGGGGCGCAATTAATTCTGGCCAACAGTAACGCTTCTATTAGTAGTGATGTCTCCGTGACAGGAGACGGCAACCTGATCAACCAGGGAACAATAATTGCCGATGGTAGTAATGGTGATCCCCAACGCACCATAGACGTTGACATATTCGACAACGAAGGAATTATTCAAATTGCCAACGGTGCCATTCTCAATTTACTAGTGCAGCTTGGCGAAAGTAATCCACCAGATTTTTACAGAAACTTTCGTGACTAGCCACGACAATGTGTTTCAATGAAACTAACGGAAGAATCTCGAAGTTGATGTCCATGATAAAAGCATTGCCAATTAACCTCTCCAACCTACAGAAAACAGTACTCCAACAAATAGTGAGAGGGACAACAAACCCCTATCGCCTTGTTAGACGAGCCAAGCTAATCTTAGCCGCAGCATCAGGAGAGAGCAATAGTTCGATTAGTCGAAGATTAGAATTAGACCGAGTACAAGTGCGTCAGTGGCGATCGCGATGGTTTGAGGAGAGAGAAAAACTGAGTGCAGCCGAAGAACAACAGGTAACGGAGAAAGCATTAATGGTCTTGATCAAAGGAATTTTAAGCGATCGCCCAAGACCTGGAACAACAAAATCCTTTACGGTCGAACAAGTAGTCCAGATTGTAGCGATCGCTTGTGAAGAATGTGAAAAATCAGACAGACCAGTGAGCCATTGGACACCTTCAGAGTTGGCGGATGAAGCCATAAAAAGAGGAATTATCGAAAAGATTTCCCCCCGTAGTGTGGGGCGTTTTTTAAAAAGAAGCGACATTACAACCACATCTCGTTCGTTACTGGTTAAATGCCAAAATTGATGATCCCTTAAAATTTAAAAAGCAAGTCAAATATATCTGTGAACTTCATCAAGAAGCTAAAACTTTGTTAGAACAAGGAATTCATTTAATTAGTACAGATGAAATGACAGGGATTCAAGCTCTTGAGAGATTATTTCCGAACAAAAGAATCAAGCCTAAACAAGTAGAAAAAATCGAATTTGAATATGAAAGAAACGGAACTTTAAGCTTGATTGCGAACTGGGATGTGGCAAGAGGAAAAGTTGTTAGTCCCTCTATTGGACCGACAAGAACAGAACAAGATTTTTCTGAACATATCCAGAGAATGATTAAGATTGATGAAAAAGCAGAATGGATTTTTATTGTAGATCAACTCAACACTCATAAATCGGAAAGCTTAGTCAAATTAGTAGCAGAAAGCTGTGGGATTACTATTGATTTGGGGAGAAAAGGAAAGGAGGGGATTTTGCAATCTATGGACAGCAGAGCAGATTTTTTATCAGATGAATCTCATCGAATTCGCTTTGTTTATATTCCCAAACATACATCGTGGCTTAATCAAATTGAGTGTTGGTTTTCGATCTTAGTCAGGCGTTTACTCAAAAGAATTACTGTCCGTTCAACTGAAGAACTATCCCAAAAAATTCTCAATTTTATTGATTACTTTAATCAACATTTTGCTAAGCCGTTCGTTTGGAAATTTAAGGGCTTTAAAGATCATAAGTGACTGGTGGATTATTTTTACTGAGCTGCACTAGGTAATTGGAGTAATGAAGAAGGAGACATTACCATTGACTCAAACTCTAGCCTAGTTATCAGTGATAGCTTTAATACTCTCAGACTAGGAAACATTGATAATAGTCGAGGGGGTAACGTTTCCATTCAAAACTATAGCTGGGATAACAGTAATAGTAGTTATACCTTTAACAACAGTACCGGCCCCTGGACTTTCAACGGAGGGACAATTACAGGGGGTACTTTAATTGCAGAAGAAGGTAACTTTATTGTTGGCACTGGCAATAATGTCTTAGATGGAGTAAGCGTTGACGGAAACCTCAATCTTAATACCCTTGATAACGCCAGACTTACCCTAACCAACGGTTCAACCTTCATTGGTAACGCCAATTTGGGTGACGGTGCAATTCTCAACATTGCCACCAATCAAACCATTAATAACTCTGTAATTGACTTAGGAGGTCCAGGGGCAAGATTTGAAGTTAGTGGTGACAACAATGTTATTCTCGGTGCCGGTTCTCAACTTATCCTTGGTAACTCCGACACCAGCATTAGTAGTGATGTTACAGTCAACGGTAACGATAACTTCATTAACCAAGGTACAATTATCGCCGATGGTAGTAACGGTAATCCTAATCGTTCCATTGATGTAGCCGTTTTCGATAACCAAGGAATTATTCAAGTTGCCAATGGTTCAATCCTCAATATACTAGTGCAGCTTAGCAAAAATAATCCACCAGTCACTTATGATCTTTAAAGCCCTTAAATTTCCAAACGAACGGCTTAGCAAAATGTTGATTAAAGTAATCAATAAAATTGAGAATTTTTTGGGATAGTTCTTCAGTTGAACGGATAGTAATTCTTTTGAGTAAACGCCGGACTAAGATCGAAAACCAACACTCAATTTGATTAAGCCACGATGTATGTTTGGGAATATAAACAAAGCGAATTCGATGAGATTCATCTGATAAAAAATCTGCTCTGCTGTCCATAGATTGCAAAATCCCCTCCTTTCCTTTTCTCCCCAAATCAATAGTAATTTCACAGCTTTCTGCTACTAATTTGACTAAGCTTTCCGATTTATGAGTGTTGAGTTGATCTACAATAAAAATCCATTCTGCTTTTTCATCAATCTTAATCGTTCTCTGGATATGTTCAGAAAAATCTTGTTCTGTTCTTGTCGGTCCAATAGAGGGACTAACAACTTTTCCTCTTGCCACATCCCAGTTCGCAATCAAGCTTAAAGTTCCGTTTCTTTCATATTCAAATTCGATTTTTTCTACTTGTTTAGGCTTGATTCTTTTGTTCGGAAATAATCTCTCAAGAGCTTGAATCCCTGTCATTTCATCTGTACTAATTAAATGAATTCCTTGTTCTAACAAAGTTTTAGCTTCTTGATGAAGTTCACAGATATATTTGACTTGCTTTTTAAATTTTAAGGGATCATCAATTTTGGCATTTAACCAGTAACGAACGAGATGTGGTTGTAATGTCGCTTCTTTTTAAAAAACGCCCCACACTACGGGGGGAAATCTTTTCGACAATTCCTCTTTTTATGGCTTCATCCGCCAACTCTGAAGGTGTCCAATGGCTCACTGGTCTGTCTGATTTTTCACATTCTTCACAAGCGATCGCTACAATCTGGACTACTTGTTCGACCGTAAAGGATTTTGTTGTTCCAGGTCTTGGGCGATCGCTTAAAATTCCTTTGATCAAGACCATTAATGCTTTCTCCGTTACCTGTTGTTCTTCGGCGGCACTCAGTTTTTCTCTCTCCTCAAACCATCGCGATCGCCACTGACGCACTTGTACTCGGTCTAATTCTAATCTTATTCTAATCTTCGACTAATCGAACTATTGCTCTCTCCTGATGCTGCGGCTAAGATTAGCTTGGCTCGTCTAACAAGGCGATAGGGGTTTGTTGTCCCTCTCACTATTTGTTGGAGTACTGTTTTCTGTAGGTTGGAGAGGTTAATTGGCAATGCTTTTATCATGGACATCAACTTCGAGATTCTTCCGTTAGTTTCATTGAAACACATTGTCGTGGCTAGTCACGAAAGTTTCTGTAAAAATCTGGTGGATTACTTTCGCCAAGCTGCACTAGGTAACTGGAGCAATACAGAGGGAAGTATCGACATAGATAAAGACTCCACCCTAATTGTTAGTAATAGCTTCAATACCATTGACTTAGGAGACATAGATAATAGTGCCGGAGGAAGATTCAGCCTAGAAAACTTTAACTGGGATAACAGTAATAGTAGTTATACCTGGAATAACAGCACAGGAGATTGGGAATTCAACGGAGGGACGATTACAGGAGGAAACCTGATCTTTAGCGAAGGTAGCGGTTTAGTCTTTGGTAATGGCAATAATGTTCTTGATGATGTGGATGTTGATGGTAATCTCAATCTTAATAGTCTCAATGGGGCAAGACTGAGACTTACCAATGGTTCTAGCTTTACCGGCAACGCCAATTTAGGGGACAATGCAATTCTCAGTATCGAAAGTGATCAAACCCTCAACGATTCTGAAATTAACCTTTCAGGAAGTGGTGCAACCTTCGGGGTGAGTGGTGATGCTAACCTTATTTTAGGGAGCAATTCCCGTTTAGTCTTAGGAGAAGCTAATACATCTATTAGCAGTGATGTAGAAGTGGATGGGGATGGTAATGTCATTAACCAAGGAACAATCGTTGCCGATGGACCAGGCGATCGCACTATTGATGTGGATGTATTCAATAACGAAGGGGTGATTCAAGTTGCTAATGGTTCAATTGTCAATGTTCTCGGAAATTGGAGCAATACAGGTGGCACTATTGATATTGATGCTACTTCAACCCTGCAACTCAATAATAGTTTCAATACCGATGATTTAGGGGATATAGATAATAGTGTCGGTGGTAAAGTTTCCCTACGAAATTACAATTGGGATAATAGCAATAGCAACTATACTTTCAATAACAATACAGGTAGCTGGGAGTTCAACGGGGGAACGGTTACAGGAGGTTCCCTTACCTTTGAGGATGACACTCAATTAGTGATCGGTAGTGGTAATAATGTTTTAGACGATGTGGATGTTGATGGTAATCTCAATCTTAACAGTGTCAACGGAGCAAGACTTAGCCTAACCAACGGTTCTACCTTTACCGGAAATGCCAATCTAGGGGAAAATGCCATTCTGAGCATCGACAGCGACCAAACCATCGATAATACAATCATTAGGTTAGAACAACCCGGGGCTAAGTTTGGTGTTAGTGGGGATGGCAATGTCATCATTGGAGCCAATTCCAGAGTAAGTTTGCTAAATGTAAATACCTCTATTAGCAGTGACATTGATGTGGATGGAGACAGCAATATCGTTAACCAGGGCTTAATTGTTGCCGATGGACCAGGCGATCGCAGCATTGATGTGGATGTCTTTAATAACGAAGGGGTGATTCAAGTTGCCAATGGTTCTATCCTCAATGTTCTCGGAGATTGGAGTAATACAGGAGGCACTATTGATATTGATGCTAATTCAACCGTGCAACTCAATAATAGTTTTAATACCGATGATTTAGGGGATATAGATAATAGTGTCGGTGGTAAAGTTTCCCTAAGAAATTACAATTGGGATAATAGCGATCGCAACTACACTTTCAATAACAATACAGGTAGCTGGGAGTTCAACGGGGGAACGGTTACAGGAGGTTCCCTTACCTTTGAGGATGACACTCAATTAGTGATCGGCAGTGGTAATAATGTTTTAGACGACGTAGATGTTGATGGGAATCTCAATCTCAACAGTGCCAACGGAGCAAGACTTAGCCTAACCAACGGTTCTACCTTTACCAGAAATGCCAATCTAGGGGAAAATGCCATTCTGAGCATCGACAGCGACCAAACCATCGATAATACAATCATTGATTTAGACGGACCAGGGGCTAAGTTTGGTGTTAGTGGGGATGGCAATGTCATCATTGGAGCCAATTCCAGAGTAAGTTAGCTAAATGTCAATACCTCTATTAGCAGTGACATTGATGTAGATGGAGACGGCAATATCGTTAACTAGGGCTTAATTGTTGCCGATGGACCAGGCGATCGCAGCATTGATGTGGATGTCTTTAACAGCGAAGGAGTTATTCAGGTTGCCAACGGTTCTATCCTCAATGTTCTCGGAGATTGGAGTAATACAGGTGGCACTATTGATATTGATGTTAATTCTACTGTCGTACTTCAGGGTAGTTTCAATACTGTTGACCTTGGCACCATCGATAATAGTGAGGGAGGACAACTAATATTGCAAGACTATGACTGGGACAATAGTAATAGCAGCTACACATTTAATAACAACACGGGTTCTCCAACCTTCAATGGTGGCACCATAACCGGGGGAACTATTACCTTTGGTGATGACACCCAGTTAGTTGTTGGTAATGGTAATAATGTCTTAGATGATGTAGATGTTCAAGGCAATCTCAATCTTAACAGTGTCAACGGAGCAAGACTTAGCCTAACCAACGGTTCCACCTTCACAGGTAACGCGAATCTGGGTGAAAATGCGATCTTGAGCATCGACAGCGATCAGACTATAAATAACAACATCATCCGCTTAGATGGAGCAGATGCAGTGTTTGGGGTAAGTGGCGACAGCAATGTTATCCTTGGACCCAATACCGAAGTCTTCCTCAGCAATTCCAATACATCTATTAGCAGTGACATTGATGTAGATGGAGACGGTAATATAATCAATCAGGGTTTGATTGTCGCAGACGGCACTGTGGGAACCCCTAACCGCAGCATTTGCCTGGATCAATTCACCAATTCTGGCAACCTACAAGCTATAAATGGGGCTGAACTCCACATTTGCGGTAGTTGGTTCAATGATGATGGCACCGTTACCGTTGATGGTACATCGGCGATCGCAACGGATGGGACTTACACCCAACTTAGGGGAACCACTGCTCTGTCAGGGGGAACGTTTAGCGCGGCTGATCTTGTCTTTGAGGGTGGTACTCTAACAGGTTTTGGCACCATCAGTGGGGATCTCAATTTCAATGCCGAAATTGCGGCAGATTTGAATACAGGTACCTTGGCGATCGCAGGGAACTACACCTCACGGGGTGACAAGCCCGTTAAAACCCTGATTGAAAGAGGGTTTCAGCCGTGGCGATCGCTCTATAAATTGTCAAAAACTAGAGGGCTTATTGAGAATAAACAATAATGATAATCATTCTTGCCGTGTGTGTGGGGGGGAGGAGGGTTACACCGTCCTCCCCCCCACAGGGTTGATGCTCAAAATCAACCCCTTGGGCAATATTAGTTTTTATTAAATAATAAAAATTGGTTTATTTTGGATAGTTACATCTAAAACAAATCATCTTCCACTGGTTATTTTATGTTAAGATAAAATAGGGGAATTAAGCCGTCTTATCTATTATGGACATGGCTTGTAACCCTTTTTTATAATTGTTGAGTTTCTGGGAATTATTGCTCATCATAATTGAAATAAAATCAGAGCAAAATTCCCAAGCGTGAATCCAAAGAGAGCCATAAAGTCCTATCCAAAAATTACTATGTCTTCGGTCACGTCTTGATTTTGCAGTTAGACGAGCAATATATTTTCCTTGATTGGTTTGTCGAAATGTTTTGCCTTTTAAAGAAGTAGCAGTGTAAGCGATCGCTATTAATAAAATCAAGGAATTTAGTCGTTTATTATTGGCTTTACTTCCCTCCAAATTATAACCCCCTGTCTTACTATCCTTGAACATAGCTTCAATACCTGCCCTGGCTCGATAGACTTTCAAGACCTCTGATAAACTCTCTAAGTTGGTAAGAATAAACCAAGGCTCTTTTTCCTGTTTACACTTGTATTTTCTTTTCCAATATGCTCCCACATTAAAGTTTCCAAACCCTTTATTTTTAGTGACTGAAACCCCAGTTAAAAACATCTTCATCCCAGGTTTCATTCCTAACTGCGAAAAAGTTTGATAATCTTCATCATCTTTTTTCTGGTTTGTACCTTGTTTCTGACGAAAAGCGAAGAATAACTTTTGTTTTTTACTTTTTTGTTTCAACCAATAAGCTAATTTAACACTGTGGAATTCTCGGTCTCCAAGAATGACTAACTCATAGTTTTTTAGAAGACAAAGAACAGGTTGAATTAATGCCTGTTGTTCAGATAATCTGCTGGCTCCTCTTTTCCCTAAAAGTGTCCAATAGATGGGTAAAGCCAGCTTTTTCCAGATAACAGCAACCATGAAAACATTTTTATCTTTCCATTGGGTTCGGTCAATTGTTATAATCAGACGAGAGCCAGTCTTAAATTCTTTACAAATAATAGCTTTAATCACAGGAAACCAGAATCTGGGAATGGCTAAAGCTGACAAAACTAGGAATCTCTGGATATGTTTACGACGACTTTGATAAAGGATTGGTAAAGGAAAACAAGCTGCTAGACTTTCTATTCTAACCTGTTTATGTACTGTCAGCAACCACAGTAAAATTCTAAAAGCCTCGAACTGTGTTTGTGTTAAATGTTTGGTAAAATGAGATTCATAAACTGCTAAAAAGCTCATGATTTAAGTTATAAAACGATTAAGGACAATCTGATTATTATTAGCATAAAATCGGATTGTTTTCTCTCTTTTAGGAGTTGACGCTCGCGCATCAAAACAGTTTGGGGGGGCAGGGCAATCGCATTTAATTTTTGAAAAGCTGACTGCATAAGAGGTTTCGCGATCGCCGTTCTTTTGTACTGAAACTCTAAAATCTTTACTGGATCACGCATCTCAGATTTTAATGCGATTGCCCTGTTTGGGGGGGGAAGACGTGGCAAATGCCACGTCTTCCCCCCCCATTTGCAAATGATTATCATTATCGTTCATTCTCAATAAGCTCTCTGGTTGCCGACAATTGTTTAGGGTCGGGTAACAGAGAAAAACCGCTCTGGACTTACTTTTCAACCTACTTGTCACCCCGTGAGGAACTACACCCAAACAGATGACAGTATCCTCAACATCGAACTGGGCAGTACAACCGCTTTTGACCAACTGGCCATCACTGGTGCCGCAGTCTTTGACGGAACCTTACAGGTGTCATTCTTAAATGGTTTCAGCGCCCAACTAGGGGATGTATTTGAGATTGCCACAGCTAGTAGTATCAGCAACAGCTTGGACTTTACAAATATTGATCTGGGTAATGGCTTAGAACTAACATTAGTAGCTGATGGTGATAGTTTATCTCTAGTCACTCAGGAAAAACCGAGTGAGCAACCCACAGAAATTTTAGGAACTCCTAATCCTGACATCCTAGTGGGAACCAATAATAATGATGTGATTATTGGAAAAGGTGGAGGTGATATTCTCACTGGTAATGGTGGTGACGACATCTTCAAATATGAAACTTTTGGCGATGCTGGCGACATTATTACAGACTTTGATAATGGAGACAAAATTGACCTAAGCGACATTATGACGGCGTTAGGGCAAGGCGGTAGCGATGGTTTAGCCACTGGAGTTGTCGGGGTTCAACCCTTGTCAACGGGAAGCAGCGTAACCATTTTTGGCATCCCATTTATTATTCTCCAAAATACATCCGTTGCAGAAGTGAATGATTCAGCCAATTTCATTTTCTAGATAACTTAATTGCTCTTGAACACAAGAGCATTATCCTTTATACTGTTCGCTCATAAAACTTTACTATTTAATTACATTATGAAAACTCTTGGTTCTTACCTCACACCAGTTATCACAATCACTACCCTTAGCGGAGTTATTGCATTCACAGAAGTAGCAGAAGCTGCTGGGATAGCAACTCGATGGAACTTTAATTTCACAGGAGACATCACTGGTGGTGGTTTCATCGAAATTGAGGGAGATCAACAAACAGAAACCTATGAAGTCATTAATATTCAATTTACCTTAGATTTTGGTACAGGTTTAGTCCCTCAAAATGTGACTTTAGATAACTTTGGACTAATACCAACACCTTTACAATTTTCTCCCCATGATACCTCTAATGAATTATCGCACACTAACCCTTTTGCCCAATTATTTCCTAATTCCGGGTTGTCTGCGATCAACCCTGGATGGAACCAAGGAATGAGTGAAGGAGGAAACTTTACTATGAGTGGTAGTGGTGATGGGGTGAATACCCCTAATGATCCTTCGGGAGTTGGTGGGATTATTCTTTTTAGTACCTCTTCTGAAACACTCACTGGAACCTGGACTGCACAAGCTATTCCTGAACCTCTAACTATCTTAGCTTCTCTAACAGCTTTAGGTTTTGGAACCTTGTTTAAACGCTCCTTAAAAGGGAAAAAATAACGCTTGATTCTTCTGATCTGAGTTCGATATAAGGAAATTTATAGACAACTGGTCTTTCATCAAGAGTCTTAAACCCTGATTATCTCATGGACAAAACTCCAACTCCGAACTCCGAACTCCTAACACCGAACTCAGGTTACTGGGTAATTTTCCATTGTCCATTGTCCATTGTAAATTGCTGCCATACAATAAAAAAGATGTGTCAAAACAGTTCAATATGAGTCAATCAACCACAATTTATCCAGGGGAAGTTTTTGCCGATACTCAAGTATTTGATATCGGTATTCGTCAATTACTGCCCTATTATGATCTCATGCTTGATACCTTGGTTGCTTGTGTTCCCTCAAACTCTAGTCGTATCCTTGAACTTGGCTGTGGTACAGGAGAACTTAGTTTAAAATTACTTAAACACTGTCCCAATGCTCAGATAGTAGCTGTTGATTATTCTCCCAGAATGATAGAGATGTCCAAATATAAACTAGGAAAAACTGAATTTTTGGAGCGTATAACCTTCATTCAAGGAGATTTTGGAGCATGGGCAAATGGGGAACTAAAAGAGGAAATAGGGACTAATTTTGATGCTTGTGTTTCGTCTTTAGCCATTCATCATCTCATTGATGAAATGAAACATAAATTATTAACTTATATCGGTAAAAATTTAGTAGATGGGGGCAGTTTTTGGAATGCTGATCCTATTTTACAAGAATCCCCACAACTACAAGAAATTTACTTAAAAATAAGAGAACAATGGACAATTAATCAAGGCACAACTATAGAGAATGTTCGCTCAAAAATTGGTAATAGTCAACCCCAAGGTTATTCAGGGCAAGATCGTCTAGCGACATTAGAAACTCATTTAAAGATGCTATCTTCAGCAGGGTTTAAAACCGTTGCCAACCCTTGGCGATTGTTCGGATTAGCTATTTTTGGAGGTTGGGTTTAGCAATTAACAATTATCCGGTCAGGACATAATAATCTTAAATTTAAGATAAAATCAATAAGAGAATAATCAATCAACAATATTTTTTTGAATGCTTTTAATTCTTTCTTCAGCTAAAACCTTAGTATTTGAGGATGCTTTTACTGTTCCTGAAACCACACAACCTATTTACCAAGAAGATGCTAATATTTTAGTTAACTCACTTAAAACATTTTCTTCTGAACAATTAGAAAAATTATTAAAGGTTAGTGAATCATTAGCAAACTTGAATTATCAACGATTCCAATCATTTTCCAACTCTCAAAAACGAGCTTCTATTTTAGCTTACCGTGGGGATGTTTTTAAACAAATAGAATTAGAAAACTTTAAGGATAATGATTATTTATTTGCTCAAGGACATCTAAGAATCATGTCAGGATTATACGGAATTTTAAGACCCCTTGATGAAATTAGTCCTTATAGACTAGAAATGAATACTCGTCTGAAAACGGAAAAATATAATAATATTTATCAGTTTTGGGCAGAAAAAGCAACTCAGCAGTTAAATAAAGAATTAGAAAAACATGACAATAAACTATTACTTAATTTAGCTTCTGATGAATATTCTCGGATAATTAAAAGCGAACAGTTTAATTATCCTATCTTAAAAGTATCCTTTAAAGAAATGAGAGATGGTAAACTAAAAACCATTGGAATAATGGCCAAGAAAAGTAGAGGATTAATGACCAATTGGATTATTAAGAATCAAATTGATGAACCATTAAAACTTAAAGATTACTCAGGTTTAGGGTATCATTATGACCAAAATTTATCCAATGAACAAGAAATAGTTTTTGTCAAATAAATCTAATATTACGCATTTTTTACTACTATAAGAAATAGAAATGTTATAACAACACACGGGATGTTCAAAACGCCTGTTTTTAAACAGGTGATGTAGAACCACTCGGCATCGCAGCGCATTCCCTTGCGCCCTAAGACGGCGCGGGGTCGCTGCTCATTTTTAAATGCCGTGAATATGGTCAAATAAAGTCAGTCAGTACAAGACTTAAAAACCTACCGGGGGACTCTCGGAAAGTACACGCCCAACACCTGAATTGGCAGGGTTCAAGGAAATATCACTACGCCCTTTGAGGCAAACGTGGTGAGCCTGGGAACTTGTGAAAACAAGATAATAACCATCCCGACAGGGATTCGTTATGAATCTCCTGCGCTTCAGCCAGGAGAGCGTCAAGTTCCGAATCTAGCCCCTCCTGGGAGGGGTTAGGGGTGGGGATGTCAATTAACCCAATGCCTTGTCAATAGCAGCTTCAAGTTGAGCATCATCAGGAGCGGTAGCTGGTTCAAAACGTGCTACCACTTCACCATCACGACCTACCAAAAACTTGCCAAAGTTCCAGGCAATATCTTCACCATCCTTGACTAGAAACTGATAAAGGGGACTACGATTACTCCCATTTACATCTTGCTTTTCCAGTAAGGTGAATTCAACATCATACTTGGTACTGGTAAACTCTTTAATCTCAGCAGGAGTTCCTGGTTCTTGTTCGCCGAACTGATTGCAAGGAACAGCAACCACCTTAAATCCACGTTCACCATATTTTTTGTCCAGTTGGACTAAACCGGAATATTGAGGGGTTAAACCGCATTTACTGGCAACATTGACAAAAAGAATCACTTTATTCTCTAATTCGCTGAGAGGGAGTGCTGTTCCCTCAAGTGTAACGAGACTGGTTGGTAAGGGCATAGTCGTTGATCGGTAGAAAAGAAAACATCGTTCTTTATTATCCTTCTTTGGGGACGCTTAAACAATGATTATCTTTTGAACCGGCCTTGGCCTTCATCCCTAGATTTTCCTTCCTCAATGGGATATTTCTCGCCGCCAAGTGGGATCAGTAATTTTTATTTTTCTGGGAACATCTGGGAGGAGAGTAACGACTAGATGAGAAAGCTGTAAAAACTCCGAATAAGAAAGGTTAACTTTTTCATAAAGTAACTCCTTAATCTTATCATCAAGACCGAGAAAAAACAGCAAATTAATGGGATATATTGTTGCCAGAATCCTATGAGAATAGGAAGCTAAAAAAGCTATCTATCACCAGACCTAAACCGCCTTTTCTTAATAACGCTTTGTAAATTCAGTGAGATGTCAAGATGATTTTAGATAAACTAAAACGCTGGGCCATTACCGAACCAGTAGAAGATGATTCTGAATACGATGATCCCAATTATGTCGAAATAGATGGTAACTCAGACTTTGATGTTGAAGAGCCAGAAAACACCTCTATGCCCCAAGAGACTGAACCCCGTCCCTGGGCCACACCAATGGCATCCAATCTGAATGCAGAATTAAACATGAGAAACAATAAAGGTAATGTCGTCGCTATGCCTGGAATTAACAACATTGCTGAAGTGGTAGTCGTCGAACCCCATTCCTTTGATGAAATGCCCCAAGTTATCCAAACCCTTCGTGAACGCAAATCTGTGGTTCTTAATCTTAATGTAATGGAACCGGAAGAAGCACAAAGAGCAGTTGATTTTGTTGCGGGTGGAACCTACGCTATTGATGGTCATCAAGAACGAATTGGGGAAAGCATCTTCCTTTTTACGCCTAACTGTGTCAAAGTTAGTAACCTCTCTGGTACAGTTCATGATGTCCCTGATATTCCTGTTAACCCTTCTCGTACCCCCTCTCCTGTTGCTAACTGGGGAGAAAGACTAACGGTTTAGTTCGGTAGTTATCAATTAATAATTAATAATTAATAATTCATACAAAGCCAAAGTTTAGTCTTTATTTTTTTAGTTAATTTTACCATTGAAAACTTGTGTCTATCAGACTAGGTATCATTGGAGGCGGGGTGATGGCAGAAGCGATACTTACCCGTCTTTTAGAATCCCAACTTTATCAGGCCAACACTTTATTGGTTAGTGAACCCCAAACTTCAAGAAGGGAGTTTCTGGCGCAAACCTATGGGGTTAACGTAACAGATAGCAACCAAGAGACTTTACAAGCTACTGAAGCCCTTTTGTTGGCTATCAAGCCCCAAATATTAGATAAGGTTATTTCTCAGTTAACCTTGGATGGAGTGGAAAATTACCCTTTAGTTTTGTCAATTTTGGCAGGAACTCCTTTAAGCCGTCTAGAAACCGCATTTGAGAACTTTCCTGTTATTCGGGTGATGCCCAACACTCCTGCTACGGTGGGGGTAGGAATGACAGCGATCGCAGCCGGAACTCGGGTTAAACCTTCTCATCTAACCCTAGCTACCTCTCTGTTTGAAGCTGTGGGGGAAGTGGTAGAAGTACCAGAATCATTAATGGACGGGGTTACAGGTTTATCTGGTTCGGGCCCTGCGTTTGTGGCCTTGATGATCGAAGCTTTGTCCGATGGGGGAGTGGCTTCTGGTTTACCCAGAGCGATCGCCAATAAACTCGCCATACAAACGGTGTTAGGAACTGCCACCTTAGTCAAAGATACCGGGTTACATCCTGGCCAGTTAAAGGATCAGGTTACCAGTCCCGGAGGAACCACCATCGCAGGAGTGGCTAAGTTGGAAGAGAAGGGCTTTCGTTCTGCTGTTATCGAAGCTGTTAAGGCAGCTTATAGGCGATCGCAAGACTTAGGAAAATAACTAATAACTAACGATGGATACTGATTTTATTTACACCTATCCTGCTCTCATTCCTGGCATTCTTAAGAAACGCTATAAACGTTTTTTAGCGGATATTGAATTAGAATCGGGGGAAACAATCACAGCCCATTGTGCCAACACAGGTCCCATGATCGGGGTGTGTGATGTTGATAGTCGGGTTTATCTTTCTAAAAGTAATAATCCCAAACGAAAGCTGGCTTATAGTTGGGAATTGATTGAGGTAGACAATACATGGGTGGGGATTAATACAGCTTTACCTAATCGGGTTATTAAACAAGTTTTAGAACAGGAAAAATTTCCTCCCCTACAAGGAAAATACAATCAAGTTCGTCCAGAAGTTCCCTACGGAAAAAACAAGAAAAGTCGCATTGATTTTCTCTTAAGCAACGAATCTGAGAAAAACCCTATTTATGTGGAAGTAAAAAATACTACCTTAGCCACAGAAAAGATGGCATTATTTCCCGATACAGTTACCACTCGGGGACAAAAGCACTTACAGGAGTTAATGGATTTATTGCCAGACGCTCAACCGATTATGTTATATTTTATTAATCGGGGAGACTGCAATCGCTTTTCCCCTGGGGACAATTATGATCCAGAGTATGGCAAATTGTTTCGGGAAGCCGTTGAAAAAGGGGTAAAAATTCTACCCTGTCGCTTTAATATTACACCCCAAGGAATTCGTTATTTAGGACTCGCAGAATTAGTTTTATAAACAAGTCAAAATTAAATCAATGACTGGAACCATTGAGATAATAATCCCTAGTTCCTTTGGCATCTAATGCGTCCCCTAAACGGTTTAAGGCATGAATATAAGCTGCTGTTCTCATAGAAACCCCATTTTTGTTGTGCGATAGAATTAGGGGTCGAAAAGGTAATCACTTACCTCTCCTCCCAGTCCGAACCGTACGTGAGACTTTCACCTCATACGGCTCTCGGCAATTAGTCCCTTGTCATGGGTACTGTTAATACGTCGTCTTTCCATTCATAGCCATTATCTAGCCAATCATAGAGATAATCATTTTTGCTTTTGACATCAATGACAGTGACGATGTAGAGCTTGTAGATTGTTGAACTCATCCTTTCCACCTTTCGATTTAGGCCCAGATTCCGCACTTCAAAAAGTAGCATTAAATACTACAAGCCTGGGTTAATAATTAAGTATAATTGCTTAAGCTCTTGAAGACAAAAAAGTGGGATAATTGCTTAAGTTGTTTCCTCTGTAAAAAAAGAGCGAAAAATGTCTTATTTAGAAGAAATACAAGTTAAAATTTAGACCCATTTTAGGGATAGTAGCTGGTTTAATTGATGAAATAGGAATAGTCAAAATAATTAATAATAAATTAGGAATAGATGTTAGAGAAAAAATCTCAGCAGGTACAGTAGTTAAGTCTATTTTAATCAATGGACTAGGATTTGTTTCAAGACCTCTATATTTATTATTCAGTCAGTTTTTTCAAGATAAAGCCATTGAGAAATTGTTAGGAGAAAGAATTAAACCTGATTACCTTAATGATGATAAAATTGGGAGAGTAATGGATGAATTATATAAATATGGACTAAATGATATTTTTATTGAAGTAGTTTTAGAAGTAATTAAAAAATTTAAAATAGACCTTAAATACTCCCATTTAGATTCCACATCATTTCATTTAGATGGAGAATATAAAAGGGAAGAAGATAAGAGAAACAGGAAGAAGAAAAATTATTAAAGAAAGACCAATTTTTATTAAGAAAGGATATTCTCGGGATCATAGACCAGACTTAAAACAATGTGTCTTGGATTTAATAACAAGCCAAGATGGAGATATTCCATTATTTGTGAGAGTAGGAGATGGAAATGAATCTGATAAAGCTGTATTTGGAAAAGTTTTAGTAGAATTCAAAAAGCAAATAAAGTTTGATAGTATCATGGTTTGTGATAGTGCTTTATATGGTCAAGAAAATCTCCAACTAATCCAACATTTAAAATGATAACGAGAGTTCCAATGACCATAAAAAAAGCAAAAGAATTAGTGCAAAATATAGAGGTGGAAGAAGTAAAAGATGAAGATAAAGAAAAAGAAGTGACCTAAATTTAGAAAGTTATACCTGGAAAGAAGAAATTGTTACTTATGGTGGAATCAAGCAAACTTGGTTAATACCCAGATTCCGCACTTCAAAATGTAGTATAAAAAAATACATAGTTTAAAAAGTCCGAAAATCATACCTGGGCAAGAATATTTCTCTTTTCATTAAATTTTTAGGAAAAATAATCAAATTAAGAAGATTTATACTCATTGAAAACTTAGCAAGACTCAGCACAAACGAAGGAGAGTTTCCTCTTCTCATTTGATATCATTAGACTCTTATTCTTTTATTATTTTGCTTTATCCAATTCAATT
>Ga0064014_10045_pt1 | contig 64441 bp, 65 predicted proteins | sample CrowatWCoCulture_2_FD_61584 | JGI IMG/M metagenome (GOLD analysis project Ga0064014, IMG submission 61584) | Marine cyanobacteria communities from the University of California, Santa Cruz, USA, analyzing cyanobacterial DNA methylation -... | ecosystem: Host-associated > Microbial > Bacteria >...
ACACCGGTATATTCGTCATTACCGACCGTGAGGCGCACCTGTGCCGGGTATTGGGCGCCCGACATGCTGTCCTGGCAGAGCTGCCGGGCCACGGTGAGCGCGATGGGCACATCGTCCAGGGTCGCCACGAATTCCCGACCGTGCCGATTGGCCGTCTTCAGTTCAACCGGAACACGGCGTGTTCCCTGTTCTTCGAACGGACGCGTGAGCAACAATTCGTCCTGCTCAAGCGTCGCGTGCCAGAAAGGCTCATTGCCCCGTGCCTCAAAAGGCATTTCCAGATCACCGGGCTGCAAACATTCCGGATACGTTTGCCCCCGTATCGTCAGGGTCGCTTTTTCACCCTTGCTCCAGAAACGGGTCTGGTCATCGCCCGGGGCAACATACAGGGCTCCCGAGGCGCTTTCTTCCGGTTTGAGCAGAACCCGCCGGTCCAGATAATCGACACTGATCAGATCGCTGTCCTCACTGCCGGATACGGCTATATCAAGTTGCCCGCAGGCATAGCTGCCGGAAACCGGCTGACGGGTATCGGGCAGAGAGGAGCAGGCGGAGACAGCAAGGCCCGCCGCCGCGACGACGGACAGCATCAAAACTCGTCGTGAGTGCATGGTCAGTTCCCTTGTAGGCATGTTTTCGACCTACATTTTAGAAGCCAACGATGGAGGAGGCCACCATGAGTGTTCGACGAGACTTCTTATACCGCCTCACCGGCAGTATGCTAGAACGCTGAACCGAGGAGACGACCCCCATGGCGCTGAAACTTCACCAATTTGCCATTTCCCACTACTGCGAAAAAGTCCGATGGGCCCTGGATTACAAGGGGCTCAACTACGAAACGGTCAATCTGCTGCCCGGGCAGCATGTAAAAACCATCCGGAAACTGACTGGCCAGGCCTCTTCAGTACCGGTACTTGAACATGATGGTCAGGTGGTTCAGGGCTCAGCGGCCATCCTGGATTACCTGGATCAGACCTTCCCGGAGCACTCCCTGACTCCGAACGATCCGGAATTGCGCGAGCAGGCGCTGGCGTGGGAACGCCGGCTGGACGAGGAAGCCGGCCCCGCCATACGCTGTTACTCCTACCACCACTTCCTGCAGCGCCCCAAAATCGTGGTGCCCATGCTGGCTGCCGGTACGCCATTCTATAACCGGATTATCCTCAGCCTGGCGTTCAGTCGGGTTGATGAAGTCATGCGCCAGTGGATGAAGATCAACGAGAAAACCTCTGAAAAATCCCGGCAGGTGATGGAAGATCTTCTTACCGAACTGGCAGACATCTATAGCAAGCGCCCTTTTTTGGTTGGCGACCAGTTCACCCGTGCCGACCTGACGGCCGCGGCCCTGTTTGCGCCCATGTTCCAGCCAGCGCAATACCCGGTACCCTGGCCAAAAACTGCCCGGATTCCCAAGGACATCAAGACCTGGCTGGACCAGTGGCAACAGCAGATCCGTCCCCTGGAGAAAATCTACAGTGAAAATCGCCAGCCCAACTGAGTCCGCCGGTGTCGGAATTCGTCAGCCAATCTGGCGTGAACCGACATTCCACTGCCCGGGTTACATGCCAGAATAAGCCTGTAAGAACTGGAACCCGGCAGGAACTCTATGGCTTTGACCGACATGATGCTGGCCGTACTGGAAGACAGCGGTCTGCTTGCCCTGTGGAAGGTGGCATCGCCCTGGCTGGCGCTGGATGAACGGCAACTGATTTTTGTGGTTGCCACCCCCGTGTTCGTGGCCGTTACGCTTTGGGAATACCTGACATTGCTGGGTCTCAATCCTGTCTGGATTGGCGTGGCTTACGCACTGTCACTGGTGTACCAGTTCTTTATTCACACCACACTGATTGGAAAGCTGCCCGGCTGGATTGAACTTGTGTTCAACACCCCGAGCCATCACCGGGTTCATCATGGCCGCAATCCCGGTTACATCGACCGTAATTACGGCGGCACATTGATAGTATGGGATCGTCTGTTCGGCACGTTTGTCGACGAAAATGCCCAGGATCCACCCGAGTTCGGAATCACCCGGCCCATCCGCTCCAACAACCTGATTGTGCTATGGACCCACGAATACGTGGACCTGTTCCGCGACATGGCGCAGCCAGGCGGATTATTGTCTCGCCTTACCCACCTATGGAAACCGCCGGAGTGGCAACGCCCGGCCACAGTGAAAAACAACAAGGAAACGGGCCGTGACACTGAACGAACATCCCCTGACGCTGAACGCTGGTGATGGCCACACGATAACCGGGACGTTCTTCACCCCGGCGGCACCGGCCGCCATTCTCATTGTCAGCCATGGCATGGCCGAACACGGCGACCGTTACACACCACTGGCGCGCTGGCTCGGGGAAAACGGCATAGCCGTTATCACCTACCATCACCGGGGCCATGGCCCGAGCTGCCCTTCCGGGGACCTGGGTCACTATGCCGACCAGCATGGCTGGACCCGTGTGGTTGAGGATCTGCATCAGGTGGTTCAACACACCCGTGTCCGATTTCCCGGGCTGCCCGTCAACCTGCTGGGCCACAGCATGGGTTCCTTTATTGCCCAGGCCTACGCCCAGAGCCACGGCGACATGCTGGACGCCCTGATCCTCAGCGCCACCAACCGCATTGACCGAGGCCAGCTCATGGCATCCCGGACCCTGATCGGTCTGATCCGACTGGTTCGCGGCAAGCGGCACCGCAGCCGCCTGGTGACCCGAATGACCTTTGAGCAGTTCAATCGCAAGTTCCGCCCGAACCGAACCAATGCCGATTGGCTCAGCCGGGATCCGGACCAGGTGGATCGCTATATTGCCGACCCGCTGTGTGGTTTCGATTGCACGGTTGGCCTGTGGTGGGATTTCACTGGTGGTATGCTGCGCCTTTCGCCGGCTGCCTGGCGCAAAGATCTGCCAGTGCATCTGTTTTCAGGCACTGCAGATGCCGTCGGGGAAATGGGGCGTGGCGTCCGAAGGCACTTCCAGACCATTCGTGAGGCGGGTGTTGAAAACGTCACCCTGAGATTGTTCGAAGGCGGCCGCCATGAGATGCTCAACGAGACCAACCGGGACGACGTCCGGGATTACCTCCGGTCTTTGTGCCTGACCTCAGATTCACCGTCATCGGTCGCGCATCCGGAAATGTCACCACAAACTCAAGCCATCATTGATTGACTCTGTAAGGACGTTGCATGGGTTATCCTCGAGGCCTCAGGCTGTTCCGTACCCTGGGACTGGCTCTGTGCCTGTCTGGCTTCACCATCACCGGGGCTGTTGCTGGCGAGGTCAGTCTCGGGGCCGCCGCCAACTTTACCGACACCGCCCGGGAACTGGCGCAGCATTTTGAAGCCGTAACCGGGCACACCGTGTCCGCAAGCTTCGGATCCACGGGTAAACTCTACGCGCAGATCAGAAATGGCGCGCCCTTCGACGTATTCATGGCCGCCGACGTGCGACGGCCAGCGCTGATCGAGCAGGAGCAGGCTGGCATTTCCGGCACCCGGTTCACCTACGCCCGGGGCAAGCTGGCGCTCTGGAGTCCTGCCGCCGGAGCTTTTGAAGATGCCCATAGCTATCTGGCCAGCCAGCCTTTCGCGAGGCTGGCCATCGCCAACCCGAAGACGGCCCCGTACGGCCTGGCCGCGCAGCAGGTTCTGGAGCATATGGGCCAATGGGATGCCCTGCAGCCGAAACTGGTTCGGGGGGACTCCATTGCCCAGACGTTCCAGTTCGTTGTCAGCCGCAATGCCCAGGCCGGCTTCGTGGCTCTGTCCCAGGTACGATCCTGGGAAGATGATAAAGGCACTTTCTGGGAAGTTCCCCAGAGTTACTACCACCCCATTGATCAGCAGGTTATCCTGCTGAATCGCGGAGCCGGCAACGAGGCCGCCCTGGCCTGGATGGATTTTCTGAAATCAGACGCCGCCATTGCTATTATCCGGAGCTATGGATACGACACCGGAAATGACACGACCAACTGATGTTTGAAACCTACTGGGATCCGGTCTGGCTGACATTGAAGCTGGCCACGACGACCACTGTACTGCTGCTGTTGATCGGCACCCCTATCGCCTGGTGGCTGGCCCGGACCCGACACTGGCTTCGGCAACCGATAGCGGCCGTGGTTGCGCTGCCTCTGGTTCTGCCGCCTACCGTGCTGGGTTTCTATCTTCTGCTGGTCATGGGGCCGGAAGGCTGGGTGGGCCAGATGACCCAGTCCCTGGGTATCGGGCTGCTGCCATTTACCTTCGAAGGCCTGGTGGTGGCGTCGGTCATCTATTCCCTGCCCTTTACCGTTCAACCTCTACAGAACGCCTTCGAAGCAGTGGGTGAAGGCTTCATGGAAGTCGCGTCCACGCTCCGGGCAGCGCCCTGGGACCGGTTTCTGTTCGTTGCAGTGCCTCTGGCCCGGAACGGCTTCCTGACAGCCGCCGTACTGACCTTTGCCCATACCATTGGCGAGTTCGGCGTGATCCTGATGATCGGCGGCAACATCCCGGGTGAAACCAAGGTGCTTTCTGTCGCCATCTACGACCATGTGGAATCGCTGGAATACACCGAGGCCCACTGGCTGTCCGCCGGCATGGTGGTATTCTCCTTCGTGGTGCTGGTGACTCTTTACGCGCTTAACGGCAAAGCCCGCTCCGGAGCGATCAGATGACCGGCTCCAACACCATCCGTGCCCGCTTCCAGTGTACCTTCCCCGGCTTCGGCCTCGACGTAGACCTGACTTTGCCAGGCACCGGCATCACAGGCCTGTTCGGGCATTCGGGGTGTGGCAAAACCACCCTGTTAAGGTGCATGGCCGGCCTGCAAAGCGCCCCCGGAACCCTGACCGTCCTTGGCGAACCCTGGCAGACCGAGACGTTCATACGTCCAGTCCACAAGCGGCCTCTGGCCTATGTGTTCCAGGAAACCCACCTGTTCCCTCACCTGAACGTGCGCAAGAACCTGGAATTCGGGTACCGGCGCATTCCGGCCGGCGACCGACAAATCGGATTCGACGATGCCGTGCGTTGGCTTGGCCTGGAATCACACCTGGACCGCATGCCTGTCGGCCTCTCGGGTGGTGAGCGTCAGCGGGTAGCAATTGCGCGGGCCCTGCTGACCAGTCCGCGGCTGTTACTGATGGATGAGCCGTTGTCCGCCCTGGACCTCAACAGCAAGCAGGAAATCCTTCCCTATCTCGAACGGCTGCACGATACGCTGGCCATTCCGATTATCTACGTTTCCCATTCAACCGAAGAAGTCGCCCGGTTGGCGGATCACATTGTGATGCTGGAGGAAGGCCGTGTGGTCGCACAGGGGCCACTGCGGGAAACCCTGGCCGGCATCGATAATCCGTTCCGCGTCCAGGACGACGCCGGTGCCTTGCTGGAAGGCCAGATTATCGATCTGGACGACCACTGGCACCTGGCACTGTTCCGGTTCGATGGCGGCCAGCTCTGGCTGCGATGTGACCACCGGGTAAAAACGGGAGACCAGGTTCGGGTAAGGGTACTGGCCCGGGATGTCAGCCTGGCCCTGACCGAGCATTCCGACCAGAGTATCCAGAACCTGGTGCCTGCGGTCATCGACCAGATTGATCCCGATGTGGCGCCCGGCATCAGCCTGGTTCGGCTTCTGGCCGGTCCTACCCCACTCCTGTCGAGACTGACCTCCCGAGCCGTCGCCCAGCTCGGTCTTGCGCCGGGCATGCACGTCTGGATGCAGATCCGATCCGTTGCCCTGATAGCTTAGCTCCCTGGGCACCGCGACCGGCTACGCTGGCTGAGTAACGAAAAAGGCCGCTGTTGAAAGCGGCCTTCTGGAAAACAGGGTGATCGGTAAGACTCAGCGGGTACCGTAAACCACCATGGTCTTGCCCTTGACCCTGACCAGCCCCTGATCCTCCAGAGTTTTCAGTACCCGTCCGACCATCTCCCGGGAGCAGCCAACAATACGGCCGATTTCCTGCCGGGTGATCTTGATCTGCATGCCATCCGGGTGAGTCATGGCATCCGGTTCCTTGCACAGGTCCAGGAGGGTACGGGCAACACGCCCGGTGACATCCAGGAACGCCAGGTCACCGACCTTGCGGGTGGTCTGGCGCAGGCGGGAGGCCATCTGCTCGCCGATGAAGTAGAGAACCCTCGGGTCCTGTTGGGCAATTTCCCGGAACTTGGTGTAGCTGATTTCCGCCACTTCGCATTCGGTCTTGGCCTTCACCCAGGCGCTGCGGGAATCCATGTTGTCGAACAGCCCCATCTCACCGAAGAAGTCGCCGGCGTTCAGGTAGGCCATGATCATCTCACGGCCGTCGTCGTCTTCGATGATAACGGTTACCGACCCCTTGACGATGTAGAACAGGGAATCGCTCTTGTCACCGGCATAGATAATTGTGCTCTTGGCTGGGTAACGGCGGCGATGGCACTGCGAAAGGAAATAGTCGAGATGCTTGGTTTTCTGCTCAACCGGCTTGACGATAGTGGCCATAATGCGAGTCGTGCCTCCTCAGATACTGGCGGGTCCCAATGTTTGTTATGCACCCGGCTTTCCATGCGGGTTCGTTCTTTTTTCTTGCAAAACTCCGCAACTTATAACAAGAAGGTCTGTTGCGGGCAACCGGAAAGAGTATACAACATGTATCCGTGATCGGCCTGCCTGGCGAGGCCGGTTGTGCTAGCATCCGGCCACAGGTCATCTTTGCCGGGGCTTTGACGTAAGTTGGTCCCGCACAATCACAATGGAGAAGCATCCCATGAAAGCAACTGTAGACTGGACCGGCAATGCCAGTTTCAAAGCCACCAGCGGCAGCGGCCACAGCGTCCAGCTTGATGGCCCGCCGGACCACGGGGGCGAAAATCTCGGCCCCCGTCCGATGGAAATGCTTCTGATGGGGCTGGGAGGCTGCTCCGCATTTGATGTCCTGAGCATCCTGAAGAAAAGCCGGCAGGATGTAACCGCTTGCCACGCCGAGCTTGAAGCCGAGCGGGCCGATGCGGTACCGGCGGTGTTTACCCGGATTCACCTGCATTTTGTGGTAACCGGAAACGGCCTCAAGGAAAACCTGGTGAAGCGGGCCGTGAGCCTGTCGGCAGAAAAGTATTGTTCAGCATCCATCATGCTGGAACAGGCTGGCGTTGAGATCAGTCACACCTACGAGGTTCACGAGGCCGATTAGCAGACCGGATAAACCGCTTCGGCGCCTGGCATGCGCCGAATCCCCGGGGTCGGATGCAGCGGAAATCACGGATGCTAAAATGTCATTGCAAATACTATTCAACATCACTTGCGGTGTGCATAATACGCACCCTCTCCGCCGGTCTGCGCAAAAGGTGAACAACCCGGTCAGTAGTCGGTGGCGGCCTCGGCAGAGCGCAGCAATGCAGCTCTGCAGTCATTCATCTCCACGATCCGGAGGGGCTGAGCATGGAATCAAAACTCCAGCTGCATGGTTTCAACAACCTGACCAAATCCCTGAGCTTTAACATCTACGACATCTGTTATGCGCAGACCGAAGAACAACGCACGGCCTACATCGACTACATTGACGAGATGTACAACGCCGAGCGTCTGACCCAGATTCTGACCGACGTCGTCAAGATTATCGGCGCCAACGTCCTGAACATCGCGCGCCAGGATTATGAGCCACACGGTGCCTCGGTCACCATGCTGATCGCCGAGCACGAGCTCACCAACGGCGAAGAGCCTGATAACGAGGAATCTCCGGGCCCGCTGCCGGATACCATTGTGGCGCACCTGGACAAGAGTCACGTCACCGTACATACCTATCCGGAAAGCCATCCCCACGACGGCGTGAGCACCTTTCGGGCAGACATCGACGTATCCACCTGTGGCCTGATTTCACCCCTGAAAGTGCTGAACTATCTGATCCACAGCTTTGATTCCGATGTGGTCACCGTGGATTACCGGGTTCGCGGTTTCACCCGTGATGTGGACGGCACCAAGCACTACATTGATCACGACATCAACTCGATCCAGAACTATCTGACCGAGGATACCCAGAACGCGTATCAGATGATCGATGTGAACGTGTACCAGGAAAACCTGTTCCACACCAAGATGATGCTGAAGAACTTCGACCTCGATAACTATGTATTCGGGGTGAACGCCGGTGATCTTGATCCCGCAGAAGCCCAGTCCATTGAGGACCGTCTGCGTCGGGAAATGCTGGAAATCTTCTATTCCCGCAACGTGGAATAACGACCCGCGGTGGCGCTCTGAGCCGGGCGCCACCGGTCCTTCAGTTTTTTTGATGTCACCCCCCAGATTTCTGCGTTTTCTTCTCTCCTCCCATCCCGTTTAAATAGAGCCAACAGCTAACGAGAGGAGGACACCATGACCCTGCGCTCCCTGAAACAGATTATTCCAGCCCTGGAAACTTCCGACGGCGCCGGCGTGCGCATCAAGCGTTCCATTGGTCAGCAACAGAACATACGCCTGGACCCGTTCCTGATGCTCGACGAGTTTGGTTCCGCCGAGGCCGCCGACTATATCGCCGGTTTTCCATCGCACCCCCACCGGGGGTTCGAAACCGTGACCTATATGATCGAGGGGCACATGCTGCACGAGGACCATCTCGGGAACCGGGGCGATCTGCGCAACGGTGGTGTGCAGTGGATGACCGCCGGCCGCGGCATCATTCACTCGGAAATGCCCCAGCAGGAACAAGGCGTGATGCGTGGTTTCCAGCTCTGGCTGAACCTGCCGGCGGCAGAAAAAATGACCGAAGCCGGCTATCGGGACATCCAGCCCGAAGACATTCCCGAGATCACCTTCGAGGGTGGCAAGGTGAAGCTCATCGCCGGCTCACTGGAGATCTCCGGGCAGCCTCACGAAGGCGCGATGCCGGGCCGAAGCACCCAGCCGATCTATGCTGATATCCACCTGGCATCGGGGGCAAGCGTTACCCTGCCGGTTCCGGAAGGTCACAACGCCATGCTGTACCTGTACGAGGGCACGGCCAGCCTGGGTGAAAGCTCACTGCAGCTCAGCGCCGCCAACATTCTGGCTGACAACGGCGACCAGATCGTGCTCGATGCCGGGGAAGCCGGGGCGCGCCTGCTGCTGATTGCCGGCAAGCCCATTGGTGAACCGGTAGTCCAGTACGGCCCATTCGTGATGAACACCCGGGAGGAGATCGAGCAGACCCTCCGGGATTACCGGGACGGCCGCCTGACCGCCTGACCGGTCAGGCGAACGGCTTCCTTGCCATCAGCCGCTGCACCATGGGCCTGACAATCAGGTCCATGGCCAGCGGCATTTTTGTGCCCGGAATAACCAGGGTATCGTGCCGTGACAGACTGCTACCGGCAATCACCTGCAGCAGATAGGGAAAGTCCACTTCCGATTGGTCCCGGAACCGGATCACCAGCATGCTCTCGTCCTCGGTGGGCACATCCCGGACGACAAAGGGGTTGGAAGTGTCCACCAGGGGAATGCGCTGGAAATTGATGTGGGTATGGGAAAACTGCGGCACGATATCGTGAACATAGTCGTCCATGCGGTTAATGATGGTTTCCACCACCGCTTCCTGACTGTATCCCCGCTTGTGGGTGTCCCGATGGATTTTCTGGATCCATTCGAGGTTCACGATCGGCACCACACCGATCAGCAGGTCCACGTACTGGGCAATGTTGCAGGTTTCGCTGACCACGCCGCCGTGCAACCCCTCGTAGAAAAGCAGATCGGTATCGGCAGGTAAGGGGCCCCAGGGCGTAAAGGTTCCTGGCTTGTGTCCGGCTTCAACCAGCCTGCGATCCTCATCGTGGACGTATTGCCGGTAACGGCCGTTCCCGGTGTGGCCGTAATCGTAGAAAAGCGCTTCCAGCTTGTCGATGTGGTTGGCAGCCAGGGCAAAGTGGTTGCGTTCACCGAACTGGCCTTTGGCCGCCAGCCTCGCCATCTGTTCCCGGTTGTAACGGTGAAAGCTGTCACCGCTGACCATGGCCGCATTCAGCCCCTCACTGGCAAACATCCGGCTGAAGATCTGGCCGGTGGTGGTGGTTCCTGCGCCGGATGAACCGGTAACCGCGATGATCGGATGGCGTTTTGACATAGAGGCAGACTGCCGGAATCAGGTGAGACTGTCGAGCAAACGGGGCTTTTCGATCACGAATCCCTGGGCGTAATCCACCCCCAACTGCCGGAGCATATCCAGAACGTCCCGGGACTCAACCTGGGAAGCAATCACTTCCCGATGCATGTAGTGAGCCATATCCACCATGGAGCGAACCATCGCCCGGTCGGTTTCGCTGGTGGACAGCTGGCCGGTAAAGGCACTGTCGATCTTGATCAGATCCACCGGCAACGAGCGCATGAATTCGAATGAACTGGGACCACTGCCGAAGTTGCCCAGACAGAACCGGCAGCCGAGCTCTTTCATCTCGACAATGAAATCCGCCACCGACTGAACGTCGTTGATCGCGGAGGCTTCAGTGAGCTCGAACCAAAGCCGCTCAATGGGCGCATCCTTCTCACTCAGCTTCTCGTAAATGAACTCCAGCAGCGACTGATCATTCATGGAGTAGCCAGACAGGTTGATGCAGACACCGCCAAAGTGCCTCGGGTCCGGAGCCTGCTCCCTGAGCCAGTCCAGCATGTGGCCGACCACCCAGCGATCCACCGCCTGCATACGGTCATAGCGCTCGGCCATGCGAACGAAGTCCCGGCCAGTGATCAGGGTGCCCTCATCATCGTACATGCTGATCAGCACCTCATACTGGGCCGCCATGGAGGCCTTGGCGTGCAGAGGTATGATTTTCTGGCAGCGCAGCAGCATACGCTCTTCATTGAGGCCACTGAGGCTGGCAACCTTGGCGGCAATCTGCTCCTGGCGGGCCTGATCCTCGGCACCCAGGCTGTACTCCGAAACCTTGCCGTGGCCCTGATGTCGGGACGTCGCCAGCGCCTGCTCAGACGCCCGCAACCAGCGTTCGGCGCTCACCAGTGCCGGCAATGTGGGAACCACACCCGCGCTGGCCGAAAGCCGGTAATCCCGGCCGCCAAAACTGAACTCGGCGGCCTCCACTGCCCTGATCAGATCCCTCGCCGCATCGCCGGCACTCTCGGAGGGCACCAGCATGGCAAACTCATTGCCCGCCAGCCTGGCCACGGGCATACCATCCCCAACGTGGCTGCGCAGAATATCCGCTACCCGCTTGAGGGTCTCATCGCCGGCCTGGTAGCCGGCGGTATCGTTCAGCAGGCGGAAGCGGCGAAGATCCAGACGCACCAGGGAACGTTCGTCCTCACGGCGGGCCAGCTGCTGATCCAGCATTCGCTCGAATTCCCGTCGTCCCAGAAGGCCGGTCAGTTCATCGTGGGTGGAGGCCCAGGACAGCTGGTCGTAGACCTTGCGAACCATCCGGTCGATACTTTCATCAACCAGGGGCCGCTCATACTGGCTGTCGGGAACGATAATCCCCTTGCGCATGTGCCGGGCCAGAGCCTCAAGCTCCAGCTCCACCACCCGCATGCCCTGATGATTCACAAACACGAAACGGCTGAACCCACGGGCAATCCAGACCAGGCGGATGTACTGGGGTTCGTTCGGGTTTTCCTGGTCCCGGAGCCAGTCACCGGTACGCAGTTGCTGGGCCCGGTTTATCCAGCGCTGAAGGCTGCGCTGTTCCCGATCGGACAGTTTCTTCGTGTCCGCTTGCTCCGGCTTGGCCGGCGGCACCTCAACCAGCTCGGGACTTTTTTCCGGGCTGCGTACCAGGAACTGCTTGAGCTCGTCCCGGATCTGCGAAGACGGCATATGGTTGCTGGAAATGGAAGCCAGGCCATCCTGAATGACCCGCAACAACTCCGGCAGGTTGATGGAACTGTCGGGATCGTCTGCGAAGGACAGCAGGGAATCAATCACTGCCAGGTAATCCTGCCAGAGCTGACTGTCCGGCCCCTGCCGGATCCAGGTCAGCGAGAGCAGATCCCGCCAGCCGCCATCCAGAAGGCTGAGCACGGCCTTGGGTACCTTGCGCCCGCCCAGTTTCTCATCCAGAACCCCGGCCACGGCCTTTTTCGATTCGGCCACCTTCTGGGCGCCTTCCGCAGCGGCTGTCACCCGCTCGACGTTCCTGCGATACACGAGATTCTGGCGATCGATCAGGGTATCCAGCTCCTGGACTGTGCTCTCGAATACCCCGGTGTCCTGCTCGAAGTCGGTGGTGATACGCTGGATGAGTTCATCAACGCGACGCTGGACCACCGGGTTGATCCGGCCACCCTTGAGACCCAATTGCGCCAGACGGTTCATCACTCCCCGAACCGGGCTGTCCTGATCATCAAAGAACGCGGGTCCCTCATGACAACTTTCAGAACAGGCACTTCCAGCTGCCGCATGCGCTGCTGGGCATACTCACTGAGCTTCGGGCTTTCCACCACCGACTTGAAAAACCGGTCGACCACATCAACCGTTTCCTGCTGCTCCTCATCCAGCCGGTTATCGCCGCTTGCCTTTACTCTCTCCACCACCCTGTCCTTCAGCGGGGCCAGTTCCTCGCCCGCCTCAACCGGCTGGGACTGCAATTGCTGGAGCTCGCGCTGGAATTCGCCCGACGATAACGGCCTGGCATTGGGCTGAAACGGCATGGGTTCCGGATCGCCCCGGGCGACCCGGCTGGCGCTGAGAGTGTTGAGCAGATTGCGTACGGTTGCGAATGCTGTCTGGGCGGCCTGGGCATAACCGCGGAATTCGCCACCCAGCATTCCGGGTTTCCGGCGTGGCTGGGCTGACCGGGCGCGCTCCTGTTCCGCTTTTGGCGTGGGCTCCGCGGCGGCAGTCTCCTCGGCAACCGGCTCTGGCTGAGCCGGCTCCGTCTTCTCCTCCGGCTTCGCTCTGGCCTGCTCGCTCAGGTACTTGCTGAGATCCAGGTCGGGCAGAACGCCATGGCGAATCAAAATATCGTTCAGTTCTTTGTAAAGGGGCCCCAGCTGCTGCAACACCGTCTGTTCAAACACCCGCAGGCAGACCTTCTCCACCTCGCGGGACGCCTTGAGCTGGTTAAGGCCATGGTGGAACGCTTCGCAGACCAGGGATGGCCCGAGGGGGTTGTGGTGCCCGGTGGCGTTGGCGATTCCGAGTTTGTCCAACCGAAGCTTGAGCTGCAGCAGATCACCCCGATACTGGGTATCTGCCTTGGTCACCATCACCCGGATGGTCAGCCAGTCCTCGAACTCGCCCTTGTCAACCACCGAGAGTTCAGAGCCTGGGAACCCCTTGGGGGCGGGTTTCAACGGCGATTCCAGGCTTCGCGCCATCTGGTGCCACATGACCCGCTGCCGGGCCTGGATCTGGCCCGAGGCATCCATGTATTCGTTGGCCTGCTGGTCATTGGTGGCTTTCTGGGCTGCCTGCTTGAGGCCCTCCACCATCTGTACGAAACAGGCATCCATCAACGGCTCGATGAACTGGATCACCGCCTTGGCGGACTGGTGCAGAACAAACTGTACCCGGTCGCTGGGGGCATGGAGAGAAGAGCGATCCTGTCGGCGGGAGCCACCGCACTGTTGCAGCATGGCATCAACCGCCTCCGGGTTCGGACGGCTGAAATTGACCCCCATGGCGCCATCAATGCGGCGAACAATACTGACATGAAGTTCATGACGTCGGGCGCCGTCCAGGCCACGGAAACGCACAATCAGTTCCGGCGGTGTGCCGGAAGCAAAGGCGCGGTCCAGCTTCTTGGAGGTTTCGCTCGAATAACGGACGAAAAGCCCCTCCGCGCAGAAATCCGCGATCTGGCACGGCCAGGCTTCACCGGTTCCCAGATCAATCTGGGCGGCAAGCTTGATGGGTTGGCGGGGGCTGCTACGACGTTCTCTCGGATCCATGAACTACCTGATATCTCGCTAAGCCGGACCAGTCACCGGACACAATGCCCGGTACCGACTCACGTCCCTGAAACGATGGCGGATGCCACCGGCTGCTACTATAGAGACCATGATTGTACTATAGCGGCCTGGCCCCCACAGGCAAACCAATCCACTATAACATCCTGACCCATGAAACAGCTTAGTCAGATCTATCCACTTTTGCTACTGGTAACAATGCTTAACGGCTGTTCGACCATTGGCTACTATTCGCAGGCTGTCAGTGGGCATATGTCCCTGATGATGTCGGGGGAACCGGTGGAGAAGGTCTTCTCAGACGATACAACGCCGGTGGAGCTGCGGGAAAAACTCGCCTTGGCTCAACAGGCCCGGGAATTCGCCGCTCAACGACTGGCCCTGCCGGTGGGAGACGCCTTCAGCGACTACGTGCCGCTTGAAAGACCCTGGGTGGTGGTAAACCTGGTGGCCGTACCAGAGTTCTCGCTGGAGCCACATCGCTGGTGTTACCCGGTTCTCGGCTGCCAGGCCTACCGGGGCTACTTCAGCCTGGACGATGCGCGCGCCGAGCAGGCGCAATTCCGCGACAACGGCTTCGACACCTTCATTGGCGGCGTGACCGCCTATTCCACCCTCGGCTGGTTTGATGACCCGCTGCACACTGGTTTTACCCGCCTGGCGGAGGACCGCATGGTCGCCCTGATGTTCCATGAATTGGCCCACAGGGTTGTCTACATTGCCGATGACACCGCATTTAACGAAAGCTTCGCCACTGCCGTGGAGCTGGAGGGGCTCAGACTCTGGTTATCGCACCAGGGCAAACCCGGCCAGTTCCGGGAGGCGCTGGGTCGTCTGGCTCGCCGCAACCGGACCCTTGCCCTGGTGGAGGACTTCAGCGCCCGACTGGACGCCCTGTACGCACAAGCGGACAGTTTGCCAGACCAACATCTGCGAAATCGCAAGGCCGCCATCCTCCAAGACCTGGCTCTCGCCTATCAGGAGCTTTCCGCGGACTGGCCCGAACCGGGACCGTTCGGGCCGGCGCCGGTCAGCCTGAACAATGCCAATCTGGCGCTGTTTCGCCAGTATAACCAGCATGTGCCGGGGTTCCGGCAGATGCTCCGGAACGCAGACTACGATTTCCCGGCTTTTTACCAGGCTGTGGAGGCGCTCTCCGAAAAGCCCGAACCCCGGAGGTCCGAGTACCTGGCTGCCCTGTCACAGCGGTTTGAAGAACACCTTTGAGTTCCGCTGGGTGTTATAGGAGGCCAGCTTGGGTCCCGGCAGGGCCTGCACGGTGGAAGGCAGGAAGCCCCGCTCCCGAAACCAGTGCTCGGTCTGGGTGGTCAGCACAAACAGCTTCTGGATGCCCTGCCCCCTGGCCAGCTTCTCGACCATCGCCAGAATCTCGTCACCCCGCCCGGCCCGGCGATAGTTCGGATCCACGGCAAAACAGGACAGCTCGCCGGCACCCTCCTCGGGGTAACTGTAGAGAGCGGCACAACCCACGATGGTGCCGTCGCGCTCGGCCACGACAAACCGTTCAATCTCGGTTTCCAGCATCTCCCGGGAACGACGAACCAGAATGCCCTGCTCCTCCAGCGGCTGGATCAGCTCAAGGATCCCGCCAATGTCCTCCACCCGGGCCTGACGAAACTGCTCGTAGTGATCGCCACTGACCAGTGTGCCGGCGCCATCCCGCGTGAATAGCTCCTTCAGCAGGGCGCCGTCATCCACATAGCTGATGATGTGGGCGCGACGTACACCCTTCACACAGGCATCACAGGCAGCTCGCAGCAAGTCGGCATCGTGACCGGTCACCGCACCGGCCGCCAGACGCTCGGACGCCTGACGCGCCGACAGCTCCCGGATCAAGGCGCCGTCCTCTTCCTGTAACCCGGGATCATCAATAAAGACCATCAGCTTCTCGGCCTGAAGAGCCGCTGCTACCTGGCTGCCGACATCCTCGTAGGAGAGGTTAAAGGCGTCTCCCGTCGGCGAATAACCCATAGGCGGCAACAGGACAATGTGACCGAGCTCCAGCAGCTTCTCGATACCGGCCACATCCACCCGGCGCACTTTTCCGGTGTGGCCAAAATCAACGCCGTCCAGCACGCCAACGGGCTTGGCGGCCACATAATTGCCGCCACTCACCCGGATACGGGCATTGTGCATCGGCGAATTCACCAAACCCATGGACAGGTGGCTCTCCAGGTAGGCACGCAGGCCACCTACGGCCTCCATCACCATGCTGAGGTGCTCTTGCGGTGTAATCCGAAGACCTTTCGAAAACGACGATTCGATTCCGGCAGCATCCAGCCGCGTCTGGATTTGCGGGCGGGCACCAAAGGCAACGACCAGCCGCACACCAAGACTGCTCAGCAGCGCGATGTCATGGATGATGTTGATGAAGTTCCCGTGCTCAATGGCATCCCCCGGAATGGTCAGCACCACCGTACGCCCGCGGTGGGCGTTGATGTAGGGGGATGAATGGCGGAATCCATGCAGCCAGTCGTTTGATTTCAAACCTTTCTCCTGGTCTCTCGTTATCTTCTAAAGGCAGGTAGTTTATCTTGAGGAGTTTGCCGAGTCCTGTCGAGGAGGGTGTGCCAAAACACGCCCGTAAATACGTCCCTGTAGGGCTCGGTCGCGCCATCCCTGGCGCTCCACGGTTTTGGCACACCCTCCCCGCCAGGACTCTCCGCAGGCGTCGGAAGTGCCTGCACCCCACTCAGAGACAGAACTGTCGGATGAGCCCCCTCAGTACTTTAACGGTTGGCTCCAGTTGAGACAGCTCGATAAATTCATCCGGTTGGTGCGCCTGATCGATTGAGCCGGGCCCCATGACCAGGGTTTCCAGGCCGAGCTTCTGGAGCCAGGGCGCTTCCGTGGCGAAAGCAACGGCGTGGGCGGTATGGCCAGTCAGTTTCTCACAGGCTTTGACCAGCGCCGCATCGGCCGGGGTTTCGAACGGTGGCACGCCGTCAAAGAGGGGCTCGAATTCCAGGGAAAGTTCCCGGCGGTCCGCGATCGGCTGGACCTTGCTCAGGATGGTCTGGCGCAGGCTTTCCATGTTCATGCCCGGCAACGGGCGCAAGTCAAAGTGCAATTCGCACTGGGCGCAGATGCGGTTGGGATTGTCACCGCCGTGGATGCAGCCAAGGTTCAGGGTTGGGAACTGCACTTCAAAGTTCGGGTTCCGGTACTTTTCCTGCCAGCCTGAACGAAGCGCCAGCAATTCGGTGAGCGCTTCGTGCATCCCTTCCATGGCATTGCGGCCGAGGGCCGGGTTGGAAGAATGACCGGACTGGCCCTCGAACTTCAGCCGTTCCATCATGATGCCCTTGTGCATGCGCACCGGCTTCAGGCTGGTGGGCTCGCCGATGACCGCATAGCGGGCCTTGGGCTTGCCGGCTTCGGCCAGGGCCCGGGCGCCATCCATGGAACTCTCTTCGTCGGCCGTGGCCAGTATGATCAGGGGCTGCTTGAGGTCTTCATCCACAAAGGCCCTGGCCGCTTCGATGGCCAGCGGGAAAAAGCCTTTCATGTCGCAGGTGCCCAGCCCGTACCAGCGATTGTCCCGCTCGGTCAGGGTAAAGGGGTCGCTCTGCCAGCGTTTGTCATCAAAGGGCACCGTGTCGGTGTGGCCGGACAGCACCAGACCGCCCGGGCCGCTGCCCAGGGTTCCGATCAGGTTGAACTTTCCGGGCATACCGGGTACTTCCAGGATTTCCACGGTAAACCCGAGGGCTTCCAGCCACTCCGCCAAGGTTCGCACCACCGGTTCGTTGCTGTGATCCCACTTCGCCGACGCGCTGCTGATGGAAGGCAGCGATATCAGGCGGGCAAGCATGTCACGAATGCCCGGCACCGCTGCGGATTTGCTATCGGACTGCGACATAGTTTCCTCTCAGATTCCCATTGGAATCATTGTGCACGGCCACGACGCCAGACTTCAAAGTTGACGATGGCCCGGATCAACATCGGATAGGCGACTTCACCACCGGCAACCACGCGGGCCACTTCCAGCTCCCGTTCGCTGACGCTCACCAGGCGGCCCTCCACGACATTGTCGTTGGATAGCGTTACCCGCACCCGGCGATCGATCCATTGACCGGCATTCTCGAGGTCCGCGGGATACCAGCTCTCGGTCTCAGGATCTTCCCGTGGCACCACCGGCTCAACCGCCACCTCTGGCGTTTGCTGAACAACAGGCTCAGCCTCGGCCAGATAGACGTCCGGCACGCCTGCCCCATTATAACGAACCGGCCAGCTCACGCCCTCCCCCTCGTTCTCATCGGCTCTGACGGGAACCCCGAACAGTGGCTGATCCGGCCGCAAGCTGACCGTCAGCTCACCGCCCTCGAGCAACCACTGCCGATAAAGCGCTTTCAGCTGGTCGCTGGCTGCCAGGCCCCGGGCTTCAAGTCCCGCAGCCAGCGACTCAACCGCGCGCCCGGCCCATTCGCCGGTTTCAATGCCGGCTTCACGGGCGCAATAGGCTGCAATGCGGCGCATCAGGCCGCCGTCCCGAATGGTCAACCTCATGGGGTTGGAACCACTGGCGACCGACACCTCCGAATCCTGTACGCGGATTCGGGCTTCGGGCCAGTCCAGTTCCAGGCTACCGGTATTGATGGTGTTCAGCTCGGCATGGAGTTTGTCCGGGGTCTGGCGGACGAAGCCGTCTCCGGCAAGCGCTGTGATTCCCATCCGGATCAGGTCGCCGCTGCCCAGTTGCTGACGGGGATCTGGCGCACAGGAAAGGGCAAACAGCGCCGGATCACCATCACTGTTGGCGCCCTCTGCGGTAACCCAGTTCCGAAGCATGGTCGGGTCCAGCGTCAGATCAAGGCCATCGAGGCGCAGAGTCCACTGGGCCGGCAAGCTGGCAGGATCGAACAGGGCAGACAGCAAGCTGACGGGGGAGCCGGTATCAAGCTCTGCCCGGGTTATGTCCAGCGGCTGGGTAAGTTCGAAATCCTGCCAGTTGGCGTCATTAAGAACCAGGCGACCCTCAATGCCGGAACTGATACTGCCCCGATGAAGCACACCGTGCGGCTCCAGCGCCTGTCGCGCTTCGGCCATGCGCTGGTCTGCGAGCCACCAGACACCTGCCTTGAACGCGGCAAAGCCGATCAGAAACAGTATTACCAGCGTCGCAAGCAGGCGCTTCATCCGGAGACTCCTTGTCGGGTGTCGTCAGTTACGGGAAATCAGGGTGCCGACACCCTCATCAGTGAAGATCTCCAGCAGACACGCGTGGGCGACCCTGCCGTCGATAATATGCGACGTCCGCACGCCGTTCTCCACCGCGCTCAGGGCACACCGGATCTTGGGCAGCATGCCGCCATGGATTGTGCCGTCTTCTATCAGATCGTTGACCTGCTTGGCGGTCAGTCCGGTGAGCACTTTGTCGTCCTTGCTCTTCAGCCCGGACACGTTAGTCAGCAGAATCAGTTTCTCGGCCTTCATGGCCTCGGCCACTTTGCCCGCCACAAGGTCCGCGTTGATGTTGTAGGAGGCGCCGTCGGGCCCCACACCAATCGGTGCGATCACGGGAATCAGGTTGCTGCGGGTGAGCATGTCAATCACGTCCACGTTCACACTGGCAACCTCGCCAACATGACCGATGTCGATAATTTCCGGCCGCTCCAGCTCGGGAGAGCGGTTGACCACTTCCAGCTTGCGGGCGCGGATCAGATTGGCATCTTTACCGGTCAGTCCCACCGCCATGCCACCATGGGAGTTGATCAGTGACACGATTTCCTTGTTGACCTGACCACCCAGCACCATCTCCACCACATCCATGGTTTCGGAATCGGTCACCCGCATGCCGTTGACGAACCGGGACTGGATGTTCAGGCGCTCCAGCAGCTCTCCGATCTGGGGGCCACCACCGTGGACCACGATCGGGTTGATACCCACCAGCTTCATCAGCACCACATCGCGGGCAAAACTGCTTTTCAGGTCTTCGTTCTCCATGGCGTTACCGCCATATTTGATGACCACGGTCTTACCGGTAAATCTTTGAATATAAGGCAGACCCCGGCTCAGTACCGAGGCTACCTGCATTGCTGTTTCACGATCCAGCGCCATGTTTTTGCCTTGTTAATCCTGAATTAATAAGTGCCCGCAAACCGTTTGAAGGCCAACGGATCAGAAATCCGCCACCAGATCCGGCGCCGCCTTCTGCAGCTGGTCCCGGAACACAGACTTGATACGTTCCAGTGCATCCTCGGTCTCCGCCTCAAAGCGCAGAACCAGCACTGGCGTGGTGTTCGATGCCCGGCACAGCCCCCAGCCATCGGCGTAATCAACACGGATGCCGTCAATGGTGCTGATATTACCGTCACCGAACTCGCCGGCCTCACCAAGCCGTGCAATGATGTCGAACTTGGAGCTTTCGGTCACCTCGACATTCAGCTCCGGGGTACTGATATCGCCCGGGAAGTCCTCGAACACCTCGTCACTGTGCCGGTCTTCCACGCCAAGAATCTCCAGCAATCGGGCAGCAGAATAGAGCCCGTCGTCAAATCCGTACCAGCGTTCCCCGAAAAAGATATGGCCGCTCATTTCTCCGGCCAGCAGGGCGCCGGTCTCTTTCATCTTGGCCTTCATCAGGGAATGACCGGTTTTCCACATGATGGGCCGACCGCCCGCTTCCGAAACCACACCAGCGAGCCTGCGGCTGCACTTTACGTCGTAGAGAACGTCGGCACCGGGATTCCGGGACACCACATCCCGGGCGAACAGCATCATCAGACGATCAGGCCAGATGATCATACCGGTATTGGTCACCACACCCAGGCGGTCACCATCACCATCGAAGGCCAGGCCGATGTCGGCCCCTTCCGATTCAACCCGGGCAATCAGATCGGCAAGATTCGCGGGCTTGCCCGGATCCGGATGATGGTTGGGGAAATCACCGTCTACATCGCAGTACAACGGAATCACCTCACAGCCCAGTTCCTCGATGAGCATGGGGCCGAGTTCACCGGCAATACCGTTGCCGGCATCGACCACCACCTTCAGCGGAGCCGCTACCGCGATGTCACCAACAATCCGGTCCAGGTAGGCTCGGCGGACATCCTCGGTGCTCTGGCTGCCCCGACCGCTGGCAAAATCCCCGGTCTGAATGCGCTGATACAGTTTCTGGATGGCCTCGCCCGAAAGGGTTTCACCACCCAGCATGATTTTCAGGCCGTTGTAGTCGGCCGGGTTATGGCTGCCGGTCACCATGACGCCGGAGCCGGTCTGGAGTTCATGGGTGGCAAAATAGAGGACCGGCGTGGGCACGGCACCCACATGAATCACGTTGCACCCGGTGGCCATCACGCCCCGTGCCAGCGCATCCGCCAGGTCCGGGCTGGAATGGCGACCGTCATACCCGATACAGAGGCTGTCGACACCCCGCTCCAGGGCCTCGGAACCAATGGCCCGGCCAATGACCTGGACACCCTCGGCGGTCAGGGTTTCGCCGACAATGCCCCGGATGTCGTAAGCGCGAAAAATATCCTGGGAAAGCTCCACCTGCGGCAGAGCCACCTCCTCCACATCCGGGGTATCACCGGAACCAAAGACGGTGTCATCGCCGCTGCCAAAGCCGAGAACATCCTCATCGCCATCCAGCATGTCGATGTCGGGCATATCCTTGTCCTGGAACAGCGGCTCTTCGCCGCCTTTGGAGGCGCCGGCGCCAGACTTTCCGGAACCGGCCTGCCTGGGTTTTGCCGACTCTCCGGCCTTCGAAACCCGCTTGTCGACAACCTGGGACAACCGGTACAGAACCTCACCGGTTGAGGCCACCATATCCCAGCGGAAGGTGGGCAGTTTCACCCGTTCTCCGCCAAACACCTTGTGGGCCCACTGGATCAGTGCTGTCACATCCTGACGCAGACCTTTCTGGGCACCACCCAGCAGAACCCAGACGATGATGGCGGCAATCAGTGCGGGAACCCCGACCAGAATAGCGATCATCACCGTATCCACTGGCGCAGCCGACGACCGGGCCGGGGTGTAGGTGACTGTCCAGTCAGGATTGGTGAGCCTGCGGGACTCTGCGTTTCCGGAGCCATTGCCGTTACTGACCACGGTCCGGGATGAGCCGGACACCGTCTGGACCAGGGCCAATTGGCCACCGAGGCTGGGATTGACTACTTGCAGCAACGGCTGGATCTGGCCGGAGTCAAAAATGATCAGGAGGCTTCCGATGACCGCATTGCTTGTAGGGTTGCGCACCGGCGTCGCCATCTGGACGAACCAGCGGTTGTCCCTGGGAAACGCATCGGGAAAAAGTCGTTGGCCGGTTTCGGCGCGCCGGGCCAGCTCAAGGCCCGAGAAGCCCAAAAGTCCCTCATTGCTCGAAGTGCGCGGAATTTCACGGTAGGGAAACAGATGAACCGCCTCAATGCCCGGCAATGAATCCGCCAGCTGCACCTCGGTTGCCGATATTTCATTCCGGTTGTTAAGCGCCTGAATCACGTGCGGTTGGGTGGCCAGACCATCAACGCTTTTCTGGACCTGGTCAAAATACTGATTCAGGCGAAGCGCTGCGGCATCGGCTTCCAGGACTTTCAATGACTCGAAGCGCTCCTTGGCCGAAGGCTGGACCACCAGAAAATGAAGCAATGCAACGGCAACCACGCCCGCCAGAACCACGACCAGTGACTGGTTGACCGCCACGGAATTGAGCCGCTTGAGTTTGGGCCCCGAGGCACTGACCTTTTCCTTTTTTACCGCCTTCTTTGATGGCTTTTCATCAACGGACGCGTCGGCATCTTTCTTTTTACCCAGCTTCATAGTCCATCCTGCAGTTGTAATTTTATCGTCCTGGACAAGCAGTTACCCGCAAAGTATAGACGCCGGCGCGCGGTTCTGCGTGGCCGGCCTCCAGGTCACCGCGTACCGGTGGAACCGAAGCCGCCATCACCACGGGCACTGGCGTCAAATTCCGAAACCACCTCAAAATCAGCCTGGACGACGGGTACCAGAACCAACTGGGCGAGGCGTTCGCCCACGTCCACGGTAAAGCTGGTGCGACCGCGGTTCCAACAGGACACCATCAACTCGCCCTGGTAATCCGAATCAATCAATCCCACCAGATTGCCGAGCACGATACCGTGCTTGTGACCGAGCCCGCTTCTGGGCAGGATCATGGCCGCCAGTGACGGGTCTGCAATGTGGATCGACAACCCGGTGCGGATCAGCTGGGCATCCCCGGGCTCCAGGGTCAGCGGCTCATCAAGGCAGGCCCGAAGATCAAGGCCGGCAGAGCCTTCGGTGGCATACTCGGGGAAGGGAATCTGGTTACCGATGCGGTCATCCAAGAATACGTACCTGAAGATTTTTCCTGCTCATGAGGGGTCCTGTCGATTGTAGTTCCGGGTGCGCTTCGCTGAGTCAGCGGGCGGCCTGACCAAGATGTTCACTTATCATTGCCACCAGCTCACGGGCAATGTTCGCTTTACTGTCCGGCCCGATTGACGTCTGGCCACCCGACCAGAACACGGTTACCGCATTGTTGTCGCTGTTGAAACCCAGACCCGGCGCAGAAACGTCGTTGGCCACGATCATGTTCAGCTTCTTGCGTTGCATTTTGTCGGTGGCGTAGCTGGCCACGTCAGTGGTTTCCGCCGCGAAACCAACGGTAAAGGGCGCGTCGTCACGCCCGGCAATGGTTGCCAGCGTGTCCGGATTACGCACCAGCGAGAGCGCCATGGCTTCACTGGATTTCTTGATCTTGTCGCCGGAACAGGTTTCCGGACGGTAATCCGCCACCGCGGCCGTCGCAATAAAGAGATCACAACCTTCATCCACGGCATTCGAGGCTTCCCGCAACATGTCCTCCGCCGTCGTCACCGGGCGCACATCGACACCGACAGGAGGCGCCAGGGCCACCGGTCCGCTGACAAGAATCACCCGGGCGCCGGCCTTGCTCGCTGCGCTGGCCAGGGCATAGCCCATTTTCCCCGAACTGTGGTTGCTGATATAGCGGACCGGGTCAATGGGTTCGCGGGTGGGGCCCGCCGTAATCACCACTGTTTTGCCGGAAAGTGCCCCATCGCTTCCCTGATCAATGAGACCGAAAATGGCTTCTGGCTCCAGCATTCTTCCGGGACCAGTATCGCCACAGGCCTGCGCCCCCTGATCGGGTCCCCATAACTCGATCTGGGGATCCTCCTGCAGCAGCCGGATATTTCTCTGGGTACGACCATTGCCCCACATCGCCTGATTCATTGCCGGCACCACGGCAATCGGCGCTTCGGTTGCACAACAGACGGTGGTGAGCAGGTCGTCCGCCATTCCCTGGGCAAGACGGGCAATAAAATCCGCCGATGCTGGCGCGATCACCACCTGATCAGCCCATTTGGCCAATTCAATGTGCCCCATGCCCGCTTCTGCCTCGGGGTCCAGCAGGGAGGTCCGAACCGGCTCTCCGCTGAGGGCCTGGAACGTCAACGGCATAACGAAGGCTTCCGCTCCCCGGGTCATGACCACTCGCACCTCGTGGCCCGCCTTTTTCAACTGGCGGACCAATTCGGCACTTTTGTAGGCGGCAATACCACCGGTCACTCCCAGGAGGATTCTTCTGGCGGCCATAGGGGCTCCGTTTCCACACAAAATGAAAGGCTTATAAGATAGCATGCTCTGGCCGGGGCGACAGCCCGGCGGGGCATGCATACGTTTACCGATTGTTACTTTTTAAAGTAACCTTTGTAACCCTGAGAGGCCCGTCGCGGCGCAGGAAGCGCCCGAGCAGGACACAACCAACGCAAGGAAGCCAAAATGACCGACTCCACCTGGCCCACGGACGAACGTCCGCGGGAACGTCTGCTCGCCCACGGGGCGCAGACCCTTTCCGACGCCGAACTGCTCGCCATATTTCTACGCACCGGTACCACTGGCATGCCGGTTATGGCCCTGGCACGTTACCTGATTGAGGAATTTTCAGGACTTCGGGGGGCTGCTGACCGCCTCCCAACGCCAGTTCTGTAACGTCAAAGGCCTGGGAACGGCAAAATATGCCCAGGTTCAGGCGGCCATGGAAATGGCCCGGCGGGTCATGGATGAACCATTGCGCCAGGGCGACCCCCTGCGCTCTCCCGAGGATACCCGCCGCTTTCTCACCAGCCGATTGGGCACCTACCCCCACGAGGTGTTCGCCGCCCTGCTCCTGGACAACCGCCATCGAGTCATTCAATACCGTGAGTTGTTCCGGGGCACCATCGACGGTGCAGCGGTCTACCCGCGGGAAGTGGTACGACAGGCCCTGGAAGACAATGCAGCGGCGGTGATTTTCGCACATAACCACCCCTCGGGTGTGGCAGAACCCAGCCAGGCTGACATTTCCCTGACCCGCAGACTAAAAGAAGCCCTGGGTTTGGTGGATATCAGGGTTCTTGACCATATGGTTGTCGGCCATGGTGAGGTAATATCGCTTGCCGAACGGGGCCTGATGTAAAGGCTGATGGAAAACACTGCACGTCAGTGCCGGAAAACTGGCCAAATTCCCAACAATTTTTTGCGTTGGGGGGCGAGTTCTGGTATAAAAGCGTCCCTTTCTGGCGGCGTCTGGCGAGCAGCGTTCAGTTTAGAGGCGCGAATGGGGGCGTAATGGCTCCTTAGCAACCAGAGACGCATTTAAAACGAATTCGTACTATAGAGACCATTGCTCAGGTCGGAGGCAAGTATGTCCAGAGTTTGTCAGGTTACCGGTAAGCGTCCGGTATCCGGTAACAACGTTTCCCACGCGATGAACCACACTCGTCGTCGTTTTCTGCCGAATCTGCAGAACCATCGTTTCTGGGTTGAGTCCGAGAAGCGCTTCGTGAAGCTGCGCGTATCCACCAAGGGCATGCGCATCATCGACAAAAAAGGCATTGACGCTGTGCTGGCCGATCTTCGCGCCCGCGGCGAGAAATTTTAAGGAGCCGCATCATGCGCGAGAAAATCAAGCTGGTATCTTCAGCAGGCACTGGTCACTTCTACACGACCAAGAAGAACAAGCGTAACACGCCGGAAAAAATCGAGATCAAAAAGTACGATCCGGTTGTCCGTAAGCACGTTGCGTACAAGGAAGCCAAGATCAAGTAACTCCTGATCCGGCATCCACAAAAAAGCCCGGCCTGTGCGCAAGCCGGGCTTTTTTGTGGATCAACCCCGCTCAGAACTTCTCCAGGTAACCCTCGGGTAACGCTACATCCATGGCGATGGGCAGGTGATCCGACATCGGATAGCTCACCACCTCGGAGCGCCGGATTTCCAGGGACGGGCTCACCAGAATGTGATCCAGGGCCTTCTCGGGTCGCCAGCTGGGGAAACTGTGGGCGGTATCCGGCAGAGGCACCAGATTGGTCTCTTTCAGAGGCGTCTGGGTCAGCAACTGTTCAGCGTGGGCGTTCATGTCCCCCATCAGAACCACATGCTGGTAGTCCGCAATCAGCTCCCGGATATAACCCAGTTGTCGCTGCTGGGCCGCCTTACTCAGGGAAAGGTGCATTAACACCAGTACCAGCGGGTCATGTTCGGTTCCATAGCGGGCAATGATGGCCCCACGGCCGGGAATCAGCCCCGGCAACCTGTGCTCGGTCACATCCAGCGGCCGGTATCGGCTGAGCAGACCATTACTGTGCTGGGCGATCTGGCCGAGATTGCGGTTCAGCTGCTGGTACCAGTAGGGAATGCCCGCGGCCTCGGCCAGATACTGCACCTGATTGATGTAGCCACTGCGCAAACTGCCACCGTCGCATTCCTGCAAGGCGACCACATCGTAGTTGCACAGCAGCGACGCAATCCGATCCAGGTTCCCGATACGGTTGCGGTGAGGCAGGAAATGCTGCCAGCTCCGTGTGAGGTAGTGGCGATAAGATGAGGTATTGATACCCACCTGAATATTGAACGTCAGCAGGCGGATGTGCCGGTGTGGTTCGAATTCCGGCACATGTTCGGTTCCGGAGCAGGCACCCCTGGGGCTGCCGGCCGGCCCCATGATGCCATTCAACTGCTTGCGGATATGCTTGTACATAATGGCGGTCTCAACCGGCCGGCTGTTCCCGGTATTCGGGTTCAGTCTCAATTCTCAATAATGAGACACCTATTCGGCGTTGTCGTGCTCTTTGGCAACAAGGTAGTCCAGCACTTCCAGAACCGCTTCATGACTGCCGGCCATGGACGCAGTGACCCTGTACTTGCCATTTACCAGCATAGTCGGTGTTCCGGTAACCCGCGCACCGCGAATTTTGGCCTGGGCCTTCTGCATCAGCGCATTCACGCCAAAGCTTTTGTAATTGGCAAGAAACTCGTCCCGGTCCACACCGTACCCTGCGACAAAATCAGCCAGGGCGTCCGGGGTATTGAGCGGGCGGCGTTCGCCGGCGAGGGCATCAAACAGGGCATCGTGCACCTTGTCCAGCTCCCCCATGGCCTGCAGGGCATAAAACGCATAGGCATGGGGTTCCCAGCTCCGTCCGAGGGCGGCCGGAATTTTGACAAAACTGACGTAGTCCGGCGCATTGGCCTCCCAGTTCTCAATCAGCGGCTTGAAGTTGTAGCAGTGCGGGCAGCCGTACCAGAATACCTCCGCCACCTCGACCCCTGACTGACTGTTTGTAGCCACAGGCGTATCCAGGCGCTCATAGTGTGTACCCTCCTTCCACTGCGCGGCACTGGCGAGGCCAGGGACAGACAGCGCCAATAGCAGCAGGAAAACCGCTCTGAAAGATCGAAACATGGGGAATCTCCGGTTATTTGAATGTCGCTAATAAAAGAATTATGACCCAGCGAACCTGATAAGTTCCACACGCCCGCGGTTACGAAATCGAAAGGGACAAAAAACCCAACAGATCAGTTAAGACCGGAAATGTAGCTGGAGACCGCTTCGATTTCAGCATCCGTCAGCTTTGACGCTACATCCATCATAATGGCTGCATTGGCACCGGTGCTGCGGGCACCTTCACGGTAGGCCTTGAGCTGCTTCGTCACGTACTCAGCGTTCTGGCCACCCAGAGCCGGATAACCGGCCGGCTCATTGCCATTGCCGTTCGGGGCGTGGCAGCCGGCACAGGCGGGAACACCCGTGGCCATGTTACCACCGCGGTACACTGCCGCCCCCTGGTCAGCCAGCTCGGGGTCCGCCTGGCTGACAACCATCGCCTGTTCGTTAAAGTACGCTGCCAGGTCCTGCAGATCCTGATCGGACATGCTGCCCAGCATACCGGTCATTTCAGGAATGACCCTCTCGCCTTCCTTGATAGCCACCAACTGGTTATACAGGTACTTTTCACCCAGACCTGACAGCTTCGGGTAAACACCCATTACCGGCTTGGCACCGCCCTGGCCATGACAGCCAGCACATACCGCTGCGTTTTGTTCGCCTGCCTGGGGATCTCCTGCCCCGTGCGCCATCGCTGTGAGGCCAACGCTAAGAACAACTCCTGCGATCAGTTTTTTCATGCCCGCTCCGCTTCTCTCATCTTTTTAAGGGTATTCTTCGCTATGCAGCCAGCAGGCGCTGAGCAGTCAGGCTCAAAACCGGGGCTGCCAGCGGTCACGCACAGCGCGCCGCCCGGAATTGGTGTAGCATTATACATTAATCCCTGATAACTGAAATGCAAAGGAAAGCCAACCGCTGTGGACCCTGATCTGACTCAAAAAACCGTCTCTTTTAACAGCGCCCGTTTCCTGGTCAGCGCCTCCCGTCTGGATGAGTGCCCACCGGATATCGGCGCGGAAGTCGCCTTCGCCGGCCGTTCCAACGCCGGCAAATCCAGCGCGCTCAACGCCATTACAGTAAACGGCAAACTGGCGAGAACCAGCAAAACCCCTGGCCGCACCCGCCTGATCAACTTCTTCTCCCTCAACCGGGAGCAGTGCCGCCTGGTGGACCTGCCCGGGTATGGTTATGCCAAGGTCTCCAGAGACCTGAAGGATGACTGGCAACAGCATCTGGGGCACTACCTGAACGACCGTCGCTGCCTGCGTGGGCTGGTTTTGGTGATGGACATCCGCCACCCGCTGACCGATTTTGACCAAATGATGGTGGAATGGTGCGAGCATAACAACCTTCCGCTGATGATTCTGGCCACCAAGGCCGACAAACTGAAGTTTGGCCAGGCGAAGACCGCGATGCTGGGCATTGCCAGGAATCTCAAGGCATACACCTGCGTGGAACATCTGATCATGTTCTCGGCAACGTCAAAACGGGGCGTGGACGAATGCCGCGAGGCGCTGATCGACTGGCTGGAAACAGAGTAACAAGGAATTACAGGGTGCCACCGCACTCGATCCGGTAACCGAGGTCAATCACCTGTTGGCCCATGGTCGCGCCGGACAGGCGATCGATCAGGGCCTCAGCCGCTCTCTGACCCACCTGCTCACGTGGCGTAATGACGCTGGCCAGCGTCGGCACCATGACCTGACCAACATCGTGGCCGTGGAAGCCTGCTATCGCCATCTGGCCCGGCACCTCGATACCCTGCCGCTGGCACTCGAAAAACGCGCCTATAGCCACGTCGTCGTTGGTGCAGAAGATCGCGTCAGTGTCCGGTTCTTCGATGAGTATGCGTTGCAGCAATGTGGCGCCGACACTGAATGATGAGCGCTGTTCACTGCGCAGGGTAACGGGAATCACCCCTGCTCCTCCATGGCGCGGGTGTAACCTTCCTGTCGCTGCAACGTGCGAGCATCCAGCCGAACCGCCAGGTACACCACATGGCGGCGACCACGGCGAATCATCTCCCGCACCATGTCATAGGCCGCAAGCACATTGTCAAAGCCCACCGCCTGCTCGAAGGGCGTCGTGTGGGTGTCCATGATTTCCACCGTGGGCACGCCTGCTGTTCCCAGCATTCGCAGGGTGCGGTCGGTGTGCTGGCTTTCCGACAGAATCACGCCATCAACGTTGTAGGACAGTAGCGAGGCCAGACTGCGCTCTTCCACCTCGCGGCTGTAACCGTAGTGGGCCAGCATCAGGTGATAGCCCGCCGGTTCAGTGACTGATTCGATCCCCTTGATGACATCGGCGAAGACCTGGTTGGTCAGCGATGGCAGCAGCACACCGATTGCGTGGCTGGTGGATTTGGAAAGCAGATCCGGCGCCCTGTTCGGGATGTAACCCAGCGCCTCGGCCTCGGCGAAAATCCGCTCACGCATGTGTTCAGACACATTATTGCCGCCCCGCAGGCAACGGCTCACGGTCATTTTCGTAGCACCGACCCTATCGGCAATATCCTGCAGTGTTGGGCGCTTCTTTTTAACCATTCAGTTTTTCCGCCTCCGGTCGGGTGTACTCAGCACTGCCAGGCAGCGCTCAACAATCCGGTCGGGCGGCTCGCAGACGTCGACGACAATGGCCCCTTCCCCTGGTTCCGGCTCCTCCAGCGTGCGAAACTGACTTTCGAGCATGGAACGACCATTGAAGTAGTGATCTTCCCGACTGGAATGCCGAGACCAGATGGTTTCCATGTCGCCCTTGAGATAGACAAACTGCAGTGACGGATTACCCGACCTCAGCCGGTCACGGTACGCCCGCTTGAGGGCAGAACATGCCAGCACCAGACCGCCTTGCTCACCCTTGACCAGCTCTGCCAGATCATCCAGCCAACCGCTACGGTCGGAATCTGTCAGCGGCACACCGCTGGCCATTTTGGCCACGTTGGCCGGACTGTGAAAGTCGTCGGCATCGAAAAACGGAACCTGAAGACGTTCCGCCAGCCGGGTACCAATCAGGCTTTTGCCACACCCGGACACACCCATGACGATGATTTTGGAAACGCTCATATCACTGCCACCACAAAGCCAGTTGCGGGAATGCGATCAACAGGGCCAGCGCAACAATCTGCAAGGCAATAAATGGCAGTAGCGACCGGAAAATCTCGCCGAGGGTGATGTCCTTGGGGGTTACCGTTTTCAGATAGAACGCGGCCGGGCCAAAGGGCGGTGACAGGAAGGATACCTGCATATTCATGCAGAACACCACACCGAACCAGATCGGGCTGTAGCCCAGCTCCGTGACAATGGGCACGAAAATCGGCATGGTCAGAAGAGCCACCCCGACCCAGTCCAGGAACATGCCCAGAATCAGTAGAATAAACATCATGAACAGGATGGTGGTTAGCCCATCCCCGCCACTGACTGCAAAAACCATCTCGCGGACAAACTCGATACCGCCCATCAGGTTATAGACGCCCACAAGAGCGGTGGCGCCGATGCCGATCCAGATGATCATGCCACACACCCTCAGCGTACTGATTGTGGCTTTGCGCACCATGGCCAGAGACAGTTCTCCCCGGATCCAGGTACTGATGGCAATGCCCAGCACACCCAGGGCCGAAGCTTCGGTGACCGACGCCACACCGCCATAGATGCTGCCCAACACGACCACGACCGACAGAATCGGGAACAACAGGGCCTTGAAGAAGTTCGGCGCCGGGGTTTCCGGCTGATCCTGGTCGGAGGGGATGGGGGCCATCTCCGGCTTCAGCCAGACCCTGACCAGCACGTAGCCCATGTAGAGCAGCGCCAGGATCAGCGCGGGCAGGAACGCGCCCTTGAACAGATCACCAATGGAGACGTTTGCGGTCAGGCCATAAATGATCAGGACAATGCTCGGCGGCAACATGGTGCCCAGCGCACCACCGGCACAGGTGGTGCCAATGGCCAGCTTGCGATCGTAACCCAGACGCAGCATCTGCGGCAGTGCCAGAATACCGAGCAAAACGGTTTCGCCACCGATCACCCCCGACATGGAAGCAAGGATCACCGCCACCACCAGGGTCTGGAGGGCAACACCACCGCGCAGCTTGCGGCCAAAACGGGCCATAGCATCAAACAGGTCCCGGGCAATGCCGGAATGATCCAGTAGCGATGCCATCAACACGAACATCGGCACCGCCAGGAAAACGTAGTTGCCTATAAAGCTGTAAAGACGACTGCTGACAATCGGCAGCGCGTCAGGGCCAAACCAGCCCAGGGCAAAGACCAGGGCCACCAGGCCGGTGGCAAAGGCCAGCTGCATGCCGGTCAGCAACAGTACGATCAGCATCACCAGCATCAGCAGGCTGCCGTAGCCAATTCCGAGGGAAGCCAGCTCAAACATTGTCTTTCTCCCCGGTCGGCGCCGGACCACGCAGATCACGAATCAGGTGCAGGACAAACTGGAGGGTCATGACAGCAATCGCCACCAGAATGATCACCTTGAGAAAGGCGGGAAACGGCGGATTCCAGGCCGACCCGGAGGTCTCCAGGCGCCAGCCGCCCCAGGGGGCCCAGACGGCGCCCCTGGCCATGAACCAGCTGGCATAGAGCAGCATCGAACAGAACGCCAGCCCGAACAGATGGTGAACCACCCGCAGCCAACGCTGGACGGCCGGGGACACTGCGTCGTAGATCAGCACAATACGCACGTGGCGATCGGTGGCCAGGGCATAGAGCCCACCCAGCACGAACAGGGTGGCACCGGCGAAGGTCACCGTTTCATGCACCCAGAGCGTCGGCGAACCGAACACATATCGGCGGACAATCTCGTAGAAAGACACCAGGACGATCAACGCGAATACCAGGCTCAGCTTTTTCCCCAGCCAGACAATGGCGCGGTCAAGGCGGGTAAAGCCGATATCCTCGTCGGATTCGGGCAGCAGATCACCCTGGCCCGGAGTGCGCTCCGGGCCGGAGGAAAGGTTTGCAGCAGACATAATGAACTCCGCGCACCGGGCAGGCCCTGCCTGCCCGGTTACTGGTTACGGGGCATTGCCTTCAGAGCAGGCCCTGGGATTCCAGATAGCCGGTTACCGACTGATAGACTTTCTCGGCATTGGGGGATTGCTCAGCGTATTTCTTCCACTGGTCCCGGGCAATGGTGCGGAACTTCCGGCGCTCTTCCGCCGACCAGTCATGAACGGTGATATCCGGATTGGCGCGTGCTTCCCTGACGGCCTTCTTGTCCGCCATGGCCAGCTGGGTGCTGATATCCTGGGCGAAGTCCCGGGCCGAGACGGTCATGATCGTCTGAATGTCCTTGGGAAGCTCTTCCCAATCTTCCAGGTTCATGGCAATTTCGATCAGCGGCAGGGAGTGGAAGCCAGGGTACACCGGATGCGGGGCAATCTCGTGCAGGCCGGCTTCGTGGTTGGTGGAAAACACCGTATAGTCGGCAGCATCGATAACACCCTTGCTCAGTGCGGTGTAGACCTCGGAACCTGGCAGGTTCACTGGCGCCGCCCCGGCGGCGGCAAATACCGACTGCACCAGACCTTCGGGTGCACGCATCTTGAGGCCTTTCAAGTCTTCAACACCATCCAGCGGTTTCTTCGAAACAAACGACTCCAGGCCAGTGCCACCACCGCCAACAAACTTCACGCCATAGGGCGCGTAGAGCTCATTCATCAGCTCATAGCCACCGCCATAATTGATGTAATCGATGAGCTGGTCCGGGCTGGACCAGGCGCCCACGGTATTGCCAATGAGCCCGAACGCGGGATCTTTGCCGGAAAAATAACCGGTCACCGATACATGGCCATCCAGGACGCCCATATTCATGGCACCGAGAGTTTCGGTATGGCTTACCACGCTGCCCACGGGCAGAAGATCAATGGCAACGCGGCCACCGGTCATTTCTTCGACACGGTCAGCCCATTGCTGCTGAATCTCGAAGTTCTTGACGCCAGAGGGGTCGGAGGACTGGAACTTGAAGGTATAGTCCGCCGCGAAGGCGTTAAAGGCAAATGCAGCTGACAGTAGGCCAGTCGCGAGTCGGGTCGGGAACATAATCGCGTCTCCTGATTGTTTTTGTGCCGGCAGATGTTACCGGTAACATCAGAAGCGTATCGAATTCGGAAATCACTTACAAGGGTGTTTTTTTGAGCAGGAAACAGTAGGAATAAAAAAAACCGGCCTGCCAGAAAGCAGACCGGTGAAACGTCAGGGTTTGCGACGTGCTAAAACCTGAGATCGCACTCAGGAGACGCAAGGAATATCCGAATTCCCAACGTCACCGTTATGAGTCCGATTTTCGCCAAAAGTTCCAGGGCAGATCATTTTTTGATCAATTATTCGGGTTTCACTTACACAGGGCCGCGCCCAGATCGTCCCTGTCGTGCAGTGCCGGCCGATACTTCTCTCTCAGAGCCATCACACGCTCACGATACGCTGGCGTCAGGTAGGGAATTTCCAGGGTGAGCACCTGGTAGATGCCCTGCTTCAGCTCGGTGAGCGTGAGACAGGCAGATTCCTCGGCCGCATGGGCGGTTTTCAGGAACGCCATCCAGTTGGTAATCACCAGCCACACATTCAGCGACATGGCCGATCGCAGGTCTTCCTCCTGGGGTTCAATAATCCCGGCTTCCGCCAGTTTTTCGAAAATGCGACTGATTGAAGTCAGGCAGCGGTTGGTGAAATCGCGATAGTCCTGTCGCAGCCTCTTGTCGCTGTCCAGAAGGTATTCCAGATCCCGGTGGAAGAACCGGTAACTCCAGAGACCGTCAAAGACCGACTCCAGATAGAAGGTCATGTCGTCCAGGGTCATGGCCCGGTCTTCCGGAATGTCCAGGTAGAAATCCACCAGTTTTTCGTATTCCAGGAAGATCTCGTAAATGATGTCCGACTTGTTGCGGAAATGGTAATAGAGGTTGCCCGGCGAAATGGCCAGGTGCGCCGCGATATGGTTGGTGGTGACGTTGCGCTCGCCCCGCTCGTTGAACAGCTCCAGGCTGGAGAGCAGTATCTTGTCTCTTGTCTTCATAGACCCGTCGGCGTTTGTTGTTGTATCGCTCACAGATGGCCCGATTCGCCACCCGCCTCCGCTTGACTCACTAGAGTATATACTCTAATAATACCTTCAGACGCAAATTGAACACTTTTTCGCCAGTCGTTCAATACCTGAAATAACGGGCCGCCGACGAAGCATGATCGGGGCCGAAGAGGAGAAACATCATGGGAGCCACTGTCGTTCAGCTCACCGAGAGCAAGAAACAGATCCAGCACACTCATCGGGTGTTTGAGGATCAGAAAAAGGCGTTCCGCAACAATCCCATGCCTTCCCTGGCCGAGCGGCAGGAAAACCTGAAACGCCTCAAACGGGTGCTGCTGGGTAACCAGGACCGGCTTCTGGATGCCATCGACCGGGATTTCAACTGCCGCTCGAAAGACGAATCCCTCATTGCCGAGGTCATGCCGTCGATCCAGGGCATCAATTACACCCTGAAAAATCTCAGTAGCTGGATGAAGCCATCCAAACGCCATGTATCCATGTTGTTCCAGCCTGCCAGCAACAAGGTCCACTACCAGCCCAAGGGTATGGTGGGCGTAATCGTGCCCTGGAACTACCCTCTCTACCTCGCAGTGGGCCCCCTGGTTGCGTCTCTGGCTGCGGGCAACCGCACCATGATCAAGATGTCGGAATACACGCCGCACACGTCGGCCCTGTTCAAGGAGCTGATCGAAGCCAGTTTCGCCGAGGACCTGGTCTCGGTCATCAACGGCGAGGCCGACGTGGCAGCAGACTTCTCGTCACGTCCGTTTGATCACCTGCTATTCACGGGTTCCACATCGGTTGGCAAGCTGGTCATGAAGGCGGCCGCGGAAAACCTGACTCCGGTCACCCTGGAGCTGGGCGGCAAGTCCCCCGCCGTGGTTTCCCCGGATGTGCCGATGGACGATGCCGCTCAGAGGATTGCCTTCGGCAAGGCGTTCAATGCCGGACAGACCTGTGTCGCTCCAGACTACGTGCTATGCCCTGCTGACCGGGTCCAGGCGTTTGTGGATGAGTTCCGGGCCAGCTTTTCGGAGATGTATCCGAGCCTGCGGGACAACGACGATTTCACAGCCATCATCAATGAGCGGCAGTACGATCGTCTGCAAAGCTATCTGGACGACGCCCGGGAGAAAGGTGCCGAGCTGGTGGAGATCAACCCGGCCCGGGAAAATCTGAAAGACGGCACCCGCAAGATTCCGCTGACACTGGTGTTGAAAACCACCCCGGATATGAAGTTGATGCAGGACGAGATCTTTGGTCCGATTCTGCCGGTCGTCAGCTATGGCGGGCTGGATGAAGCCATCCATTACATCAACGACCGGCCGAGGCCCCTGGCCCTGTATTTCTTCGGATACGACAAGACCCAACAGCAACACGTGGTGGACAACACCCACTCCGGTGGCATGTGCATCAACGATTCATTGATGCATGTGGCTCAGGATGATCTGCCATTCGGTGGTATCGGCGATTCCGGCATGGGTCACTACCACGGCCGCGAAGGGTTCCTGACTTTCTCCCATCACCGGGCGATTTTCACCAAGCAGAAATTCAACAGTGGCAAGCTTGTCTATCCGCCCCATGGAACCACTGCGCACAAGTTGGTTTACAAGTTCTTTATCCGCTAAACCCTATGCCTTCGTTCCTCAGGGGCTGGCTGAAGCTTTCTGAAAACCGGACTGGGCGGCGCCCTCTGCCTGGGCACCGTCAGTGTCACCGCCGGGCTGAGTGGTTGTGCCACCGAGCCGGCAGGTCGGCTGAGTGCCGTTGGCACCCGGATGGACGCCAGCTACCAGTTCCGGTTTTTAAACGAGGATGACATTGCGCTGTTCGAGGCCCTGTTGCCCGCCATGATTGGCCCCGGTTTGCCAGCGCAGCCCCAAGCCAGAAACATCGCTATTGCCGGGACGATCGAGCGCATAGATGCTGGCATCCAAAAGTTCGGTCCGGCCAACCAGAAGGAACTTCGGCAGCTGTTTGATCTGTTGAACTTCGGGCTTAACCCGGGACGGGGCGATCGCCATTCTGCAGGGCCGCTGCGTGGGCGGCTCCACCACCGTGAACTGGACCCGCAGTTTCCGCACGCCGTCGCCGACCCTGAATTACTGGGCCGACCAGTTCGGACTGGAAGAACTCCGGCCAGACGCCATGGCCCCCTGGTTCGATGGCCGGGAAGAACGGCATTCCATGGCACCCCACCGGGTCCGCCTGTTCACCGCCCACCAGATGGGCGGCTGCGCCATGGGAAGCAATCCGCAAGATTCGGTCGTTAACGGCTTTGGCGAACACCACCACGTCAGCAACCTTAGCGTCCACGATGCATCGATCTTCCCCACCAGCATCGGCGCAAACCCGCAGCTGTCGGTTTACGCTTTAGCCGCAAGAAACAGCACCAGACTTGCGCAGAGACTGTCTTGATCATCCGGCTAACGCTGCCCGTCGGGGAGACTTTCACGGGGATGACAGGGCCGGCTGGAAGGGCTGATCCGGGAATGTGAGAAGCCAGGGATGGCTTCGCTCAAGCGCACATGGGTGAGACAAGCGATTATGAAGCGAAGCTTCATGCGCAGGCGAACGACAGCAATCTGTGATTGCTGGCCGGACCCCGAAGGGTGCTCGTAGCGTTTCCCGGATCAGCCCTTCCAGCTGGCACCACCCGCATAGCCGACATGCATTTACCAATGCCCTGGCCGCCAACTACAGGTGGCCAAAAAATGCTGCTATCCTAGGCTCTTGCAAAGAAAGGAGCTGTGCATGTCCAAAGTCATCTATCCGGGCACCTTCGATCCCATCACCAACGGCCACACCGACCTGATCGAACGGGCCGGCAGAATGTTTGATGAAATCGTCGTCGCCATCGCCTACAACCCCAAGAAACAGCCACTTCTCGATCTGGAAGAACGCTGCGAACTGGTCCGCCAGGCGACCGCGCATCTCCCCAATGTCAGCGTCACCGGCTTCAGCAACCTGCTGGCCGATTTCGTCCGTGAACAGGGCGCCACCGTGATCCTTCGTGGCCTCCGGGCGGTGTCGGATTTCGAATACGAATTCCAGCTGGCCGACATGAACCGCCGGCTCGCGCCGGAAGTGGAAAGCGTATTCCTGACACCGGCCAATCACCTGTCCTACATCTCTTCTACCCTGATCCGGGAAATCGCCTCCCTGGGCGGCGACGTTTCGGAATTCGTCGATCCGGCGGTTGAGGCGGCTTTGAAAAAGAAGTTCAGCTGAACCTGAAGCCATAAAAAAGCCCGACCAGCGGGGCTTTTTTAATGGTGAACCAGGCGTCAAAGCAAGGGCGGCAAGGGGATCTCAACCCCGTTCACGTCCAGCATCAGGTCTTTCATACTGGCATCAAGCACCAGCCGGTCGCCCTGCTGGACCAGCAATCCCTGTTTGATCAGCGGTGCCAACTGGAGCTGGAACTCCGGATATTCCTCCGCGAGCGCAAGGGGCAGACTGAGATCCATTTCGCCGGTCAGCCGCTGCATCACCATCAGCATCTCGTCCTTCTGATCCGCCGTCAGCTCCGGGTGGGAAATGCTTGCACTGCCCTCAACCACACCTTCCGGGGTGGTGACGGTCAATTCCGGGAAACCAACCGAGAAGCCGGCAGCGGCGAGGTCACGTACGGCTGTGTTTACCTGCTGCATGGCAGCCATCTGTTGCTCGAACTGCTGCGGACCACCGGAGGCCTGGCTGATGGCCAGTGCCTGCAGCGATGACAGGCTCTCGGTAAGCCCGCTCCAGGCCGCCACGTCCAGCCCCGACAATGCGAACACCAGCCGTTGGGGGCCATAACGCTCATCGGCCGTTGAAACGCCGGCAACCTCGAATGCCATCCGCGAATCCAGGCGTTCGCCATCACTGACTGGCTCACTGCTGCTGCGCACCGAAATCTCCTGGAGCGTGAAGGGCGCCTCCGCAACCGGTGTCACCGCAACCGAGTCCACCACAATCTCGCCGGAGCCGGTCCAGACCTCGCCCGTCAGATGACTCATGGTCTGCTCCAGACGGAAGTCACTGACCCGGATATCCAGGTCCGGACCAGACAGGGTTACCGCCGGCCAGACCATCAGGGCATCGGCCTGCGAGCCTGCATCACTGATCTCGATTCTTGCCAAACCGCCACTTGAGGCCAGGGTCTCCCCGGAATCCGCGTCGGTTACACTCATTTGAGGCGCTTCGAGCTCAAGCACTGCCGTGCCCCAGAGCCGGGTTTCCAGGGTCAGCCTTGGCTCCTCGCCGGAAAACCAGTCCATATCGCCTGACGACCAGCCGCCCTCGGGCTCGAAATCCATCAGGCTGCCGGTTACCCCGTGAGTCACGGTGGCGCGATAAGCGAACTGCTGGGATTCTCCGGTCTCCGGATTCCTCAGGTTGACCGAACCATTGAACCGGGCACCAAGAATGCCCCTCTGGTAGTCATCGGTTTCCATTCGAAGGAACGGTTGCGCACTGTTCACTTCCGCCGTAGCCTGCTGCCACTGCTGTTCAGTGACATACCCCACGACCCAGGGCAGGCCACCGGCCACAGCCAGCACACCGGCGCCGGCAATCATCCATTTGGCATTCAAACGCGTTCTCCAGTCGGGAATCAGCTCTTTCCGGTCAGCCGTTCCAGCAATACCAGCTGGGAGGCAAGGCGCTCTTCGTCGTCGCCGGGCCGATTCTGTATGTAGCTGCCATCCGGTTGCAGTACCCAGGACTGGCAGTTATCGGCCAGGTAGGCATCCAGATCTTCCCTGACCCTGGCAGCCAGCTCAGGATCGTCCAGAGGAAAGGCGGTTTCCACACGACTGAGCAGGTTCCGCTCCATGCCATCGGCGCTGGAGCAATACACATCCGGGCGACCATCGTTGCCGAAATAGTAGACCCGGGTGTGCTCAAGGAAACGTCCGATGATGGATCTTACCCGAATATTCTCGGAAAGACCTGGCACCTCCGGGCGCAGGCAACAGATACCGCGGATAATCAGATCGATTTTCACACCCGCCTGGGAGGCCCGATAAAGCGCCTTGATCAGCTGAATCTCGGTGAGCGCATTGAACTTGAAGATAATCCGGCCTTTCTCGCCATAGCCGGCCTCGCGTTCAATCAGACTGAGCAGGCGCGAGTGCAGGGTGAATGGCGAGTGGAAAAGCTTCTTGATCTTCAGCGCCTTGCCCATGCCCGTCAGCTGCTGGAACAGCTTGTTGACGTCGTCGCCGATGGATTCGTCGCAGGTCATGAAGCTGTAATCGGTGTACAGGCGGGCATTGCCCGCGTGGTAGTTACCGGTGCCCAGGTGGACATAACGGCGCAGCCGCCCTTCTTCACGACGGACAATCAGGATCATCTTGGCGTGGGTCTTGTAGCCGACCACGCCGTACACCACGATCACCCCGGCCTCCTGCAGCCGGCTGGCCAGCTCCAGGTTCTCGGCCTCGCTGAAACGGGCCCGCAGCTCGATGACGGCGGTCACCTCTTTACCACGGCGCGCGGCATCCGCCAGGGCTTCGACGATTTCCGAATCGGCGCCGGTACGGTAGAGGGTCTGTCGAATCGCCAGAACCTGGGGGTCCTTGGCGGCCTGGCGCAGCAGATCCACCACCGGGCTGAAATTCTCATAGGGATGCAGCAGCAGGATCGGACGCTTGCGGATGGCGTCGAACATCGATTCCTTGCTGCGGATCTGCTTGGGGATCGACGGCGAAAAGCCGGAATAGGTGAGGTCCGGCCGGTCCACCAGCCCACCGACCGCCATCAGCCGGGTCAGGTTGACCGGGCCATGCACCTGGTAAAGATCCCGCTCGGTCAGACCGAACTCCTTGAGCAGGAACTGCACCAGTTCTTCCGGGCAGTTGTCAGCAACCTCCAGGCGCACCCGTCACCAAACCGGCGGCTAAGCAACTCACCACGCAGGGCCGAGGCAAGGTCCTCCAGGTCGTCCTCAAGCTCAAGGTCGGCGTTACGGGTCAGCCGGAACTGGTAGCAGCCTTTCACTTCCATGCCGGGGAAGAGTTCATCGGCATGGGCGTGGATCATGGACGACAGGAACACCAGGTTCTCGCCACCACTGCAGACATCATCGGGCAGCCGCACCAGACGCGGAAGCGAACGAGGAGCCGGCACAATCGCCATGCCGGTTTCCCGGCCGAAGGCGTCCTTGCCATCCAGTTCCACGATAAAGTTCAGGCTCTTGTTCACCAGGCGTGGAAACGGGTGGGAGGGATCCAACCCGATGGGGCTGACCACCGGCAGGATCTCGTCTTCGAAGTAGTTGCGGACCCACTCCGCCTGCTCCGGCGTCCACTCCCGGCGCCGAACGAAGTGAATGTTCTCCTGCTCCATCTCGGGAATCAGAACATTGTTCAGTATGTCGTACTGCTCGCGGATGTACTCGTGAGCAACACGGCTGATCTCCGCCAGGGCCTGGTCCGGCATCATGCCATCGGCACCAACGGTTTCGCGGCCGTATTTCATCTGCTGTCGAAGGCCGGCCACGCGGATCTCGAAGAACTCGTCCATGTTGCTGCTGAAGATGCAGCAGAAAATCAGTCGGTTGATCAACGGGTGGGTCGTATCCAGCGCCTGCTTGAGTACCCGGTAATTGAACTGCAGCTGGCTCAGTTCCCGGTTAAAGTAGTTTTCATTGGCATCCAGGTTGATTTCCTCACCAACCGGGGGCACCTCTACCGGCGCAGGCACACTCCGCTCATCCCCTGCCGTCTGATTCTTCGCCGTTTCCGTTGTCATGATTCCTCGATTCCAGTGTGTTCGCCGCTACCGGCGAATGACTTGCTTGGCTTATCCGTGCCCACGCTCCCGCATCAATCGGGCCGCGCGCACGGCAAAATAGGTGAGGATGCCGTCGGCTCCGGCCCTGCGCATGGCCATCAGGCTTTCCATCATCACCGCATCGCCGTCCAGCCAGCCGTTCTGGGCCGCAGCCATGTGCATGGCGTACTCACCGCTGACCTGATAGACAAATGTCGGCACCCGTAATTCCGTCTTCACCCGATGCACGATATCGAGATACGGCATACCCGGCTTGATCATCACCATATCCGCGCCTTCGGCCAGATCCATGGCGACCTCATGCAATGCCTCATCGCCGTTGGCCGGATCCATCTGGTAGGTGGCCTTGTTACCCTTGCCCAGATTGGCCGCCGAACCCACCGCATCCCGGAAAGGTCCGTAGTAACTTGATGCGTACTTGGCAGAATAGGCCAGGATCCGGGTATTCACATGGCCGCCGTTCTCCAGGGCTTCGCGAATGGCGCCAATCCGCCCATCCATCATGTCTGACGGTGCCACCACATCGGCGCCGGCGTCGGCATGGGAGAGCGCCTGATTGACCAGCGCCTCGATGGTGACGTCATTGAGAACATACCCGTCGTTGTCGATGATGCCGTCCTGGCCATGGGTGGTGAACGGGTCCAGCGCCACGTCTGTAATTACACCCAGTTCCGGCTGGGCTTTTTTCAGAGCGCGAACCGCTCTCTGGGCCAGACCGTCCGAATCCCAGGCCCCGGAGCCGGAAAGGTTCTTCTTCTCAGCCGGCACCACCGGAAACAGGGCAATGGCCGGGATACCCAATTCCACCAGCTCCGCGGCCTGCTCCACCAGAAGATCAATGCTCAGACGCTCCACCCCCGGCATCGAAGGCACCTTTTCCCGCTGGCCCTCACCCTCCAGCACGAACACCGGATAGATCAGGTTGTCCGGCGTGAGCTGGTTTTCCCGAACCAGGCGACGGGAGAACTCACTGGCCCGGTTACGGCGCAGGCGGGTGGCGGGAAAAGCACGGGGAGTCGGAATCGGCACTGACAACCTCCTGAATGGCTGAACAAAAAGTCTGATGGACCGTCGCGGCATTCGCCGGGCGCCCTTTGCGCCATCATACACGGCCAACGCCGCTGGTTGCAGACTCCCTCAGCAGGATAAAGCGATTAAATGACAGGCTGATTACCGGATCGAATCCAGCGCCTGGGCACGGACCCGTTCGGTTTCATTGAAGTGACTGGCCCTGAGCCGCTCCAGCGCTTCCTGGCGTTCCGGCTCGGCCAGCCCAGAGGACAACAACCGGTCCCGCTCGCTGGCGTAGGCCTGCCAACGGCGATCCCAATCTTTTTGTTCCTCCTCAAGCCGCGCCAGCCTGTCCGCCGCGGCATCACCAAAAGCCTCCTGACGCCAGGCCGCAAGCGCCCCAGGATCATCCGCCAGCTCCTGGCGTACCTGTTCATAGTCCGCAAACCGGCGGGTTTCCTCCCTGGCCTTGCGGAGAGGTTCCGGCAGAGAAGACTCGGCCTGGCGCAGAGCCTCGGCCTTCTGCTCGTCGGTCAGACTGTCATCGCTTGTGATCCTGAGCTTTTCAATCTGAAAACGGTCCACTGCCTCATCGTCGGCAAAGAAAGCGGCGGCAGTATCGGCATCCAGCCAGGTCCGGCGCAGGGCCTGGATCTCTGCCATCCTCCTTTGCATTTCCCCAACGCCAAGCCCCGCCATTTCTCCATAGCTCTGTTCCAGCTCAGAAACAGCCAGTTTGTATTCCAGGTAGTTTCCCAGGATTGCCAGGGCCTGGGATCTCGCCGGCTCTTCCAGGGCCGACAGAGCCGTCTCAATACGCGCCACCAACTGTTTCAGCGATTCCTCTCCCAGAGCTGACAGGAAATACTCGAACAGCTGCCGCAGATGGGGGGTCGGGATGAGATTGCCGAGCCGGTCCGTCCGGGCCCAACCGTCCGGGACTGACGTGCCTGCCAGCGAGGCTGGCAGCTGCTCGGGAGTACGGACTGAAGAGGCGTTGTTGACGAGATCGGACGGCGCAGCAGCGCCCTCCTCCTGGCTTACGGATATCGGGGGCTCGTCAACCGGCGCCGAAGCAACCGGGTCGTCAACGGCGACCGGGTCTGCAGTCATCATCCAGAAGCTGCCGACAGCTGCTATGATCAGTAGCAAAACAAGGAAAAGACGGATGCGGGGCTTCATTACCACAGAGGGGTCCGGATTATCGGGTGACTGGCGATTTGCCCAGGCTAACGGCGCAAAATGATAATGAAAGAGGATAGACGACGCTGACAGGTCATACCGAGACAGGGATCAAAAACGGAGCCGGGGCGGAGCGCCCCGGACTGCCGTCTGTAAGTTCAGAGGGAGCGGTTGTTAAAACCCACTTCCACCTTGCGCGGCGTATCAGAACGGAAGGAAGTATCCACTTCCTGGATCTTTCCGCCCTGGCTCAGGAACGCTTCGATGTCTGCCTGCAACTGTGCACGAACGCGGGCACGGCCGGCTATGGAATGGCTGTCGTCACTGTCGCTGGTCCAGCTTCCGGACTGCTCCAGGTTGCTTTCGTCGAATTCACTCATAATCTTTTCTCCATCAACGAAAACAGATGGTCGAGTGCTGCGACCCCACAGGGAACCTCACTCCGTATCGACGAACGACCGCCTGCGGCCTCGTCTTGGCGTCTTTATAATCTGCTTTTTGCGACCACGCTATTTACTGGCAACGCCTTTTTTGTAATTTTTTGTAACAGCCAACAAACAATTGAATTGCATACGGAAATTTTATATTCCTCTGCAGACCAAAAAATTGACACAAAGAATGAATAGTGATTCACTACTTATAGGGAGCCGGAATGGCCTATCGAGAAACGGAGAAAATGCGCCAGCGTAAGGCCGAGGCGCGAAAACGGATCGTGGACTGCACCTATCAGTGCGTGGCCGAAGGCGGTTTCAGAAGCGCCCGGGTGACCCGTATCGCTGGCTTGGCCGGCGTTGCCACAGGAACTATTTACCGGCATTTCGAGTCCAGAGAAGACCTGTTCGCCGAAATTTTCCGACTGGCGACCCAGCGGGAAGTCGACAAGGTCGCCGAAGCCCTGGCATCCGGCGGGAATGGCGCCGAGCGGCTGGAGCGAGCCCTGAGACAATTTGCCGAGCGGGCGCTGAAAAGCCCGCAAATGGCGTGGTCACTGATTGCCGAGCCGGTGGACCCGAAAGTTGAGGAGGAACGGCTGGCGTACCGCAAGGCCTACGCCAACCTGTTCGAGAAGGCGATCCGCGAAGGCATTGAAGAAGAATGCATCCCGGATCAGGACGCCCGCCAGAGCAGTACATGCCTGGTCGGCGCCATCGCGGAAAGCCTGGTTGGCCCACTGTCACCAACACAGACCAGCCAGGAAAACAGCGCAACAGAAGACAACAATGACCCGCTGGTCAATTCCATCATCCGCTTTTGTATGCAGGGGTTGACCGGCACCAGGAGGTAGCTATGAACGCGCCGCAGCCCCGGCCAGAGATGCCATCAAACGACCAGGAAGACCGCTACCTGGCGGCCACCCACGAGGTCTTCAATCAGCCGCCGGCCCTGGAGAACTACAACCTGTTCGAGCAGGATATTGCCCTGCAGGAAGCCGCCCTGCGGGAAGGTGCCGGTAAAGCCGCCGAAGACCTCAAGGCATTCGGCGCCCTGGCCGGAGCCGCTGAAACCATCGACCTGGGGTTTCGCGCCAACGCCAACAAACCGGTCTTCAACACCCATGACCGTTTCGGCCACCGCATAGACGAAGTGGACTTCCATCCGGCCTATCACGAGCTGATGCGGATTGCCTTCGACAACGGTCTGCACAGCAGTCCCTGGAGCCATCCCGGCCAGGGCGCCCACGTTGCCCGTGCTGCCAAGTACTACATGCACTCCCAGGTGGAGGCCGCCCACTGCTGCCCGGTCACCATGACCTTCGCCGCCATCCCGTCGATCCGGAAACAGCCGGAGCTGGCCGCGGACTGGGAAGCTCGCATCCTTGCCGACAGCTACGACCCCCGCAACCTGCCGGACAGCCAGAAAAGCTCTGTCACCATCGGCATGGCCATGACCGAGAAACAGGGTGGCAGTGACGTTCGTGCCAACAGCACCAGAGCCTATCCGATCGGCGCAGGAGGCCCCGGCCAGGCCTATGAGCTGGTGGGGCACAAATGGTTCGTCTCTGCGCCCATGTGCGATGCCTTCCTGGTTCTGGCTCAGACACAGGCAGGACTGTCCTGTTTCCTGATGCCCCGCTGGCGCCCGGACGGCACGAAAAATCCCTGGCAGGTCCAGCGCCTGAAGAACAAGATGGGTAACGTCGCCAACGCCTCCAGCGAAGCCGAACTGCGCGGCGCCCTTGCCTGGATGGTTGGCGAGGAAGGCCGTGGTGTACCCACCATCATTGAAATGGTGGCCATGACCCGCTTCGACTGCATGATCGGCAGCTCCGCCGGCATGCGTCAGGCCATCGCCCAGGCCAGCCACCACTGCCGTCACCGCAGCGCCTTCGGCGCCCGCCTGATTGACCAGCCCCTGATGCAGAATGTCCTGGCCGACCTGGCCCTGGAAAGCGAAGCGGCACTGGCCTACACCATGCGCATCGCCCGCGCCCTGGACAACCAGGACAAGGAGCACGAACGCCTGCTGGCCCGCCTGGCCACCCCCGTCGGCAAATACTGGATCTGCAAACGCACGCCGAACCACGCTTACGAAGCCATGGAATGCATCGGCGGCAGTGGCGTGATGGAAGACTGCATCATGCCCCGGCTGTTCCGGGAATCACCGGTCAACGCCATATGGGAAGGCAGCGGCAACGTCCAGTGCCTGGACACCCTGCGCGCCCTGCAAAAAGAGCCTGAAACCCTCGACGCCTTCTTCAAGGAGGCCGCCGAAGCGAAAGGTGCAGATCGCCGCTTCGACCAGTTCCTGGCTCAGCTGCAACACGACTTCGCCGACATCAGCGATTTCCAATACCGCGCCCGCAACCTGGTCGACCGCATGGCACTGGCCCTGCAGGGCTCCCTGCTGCTCCGACACTCGGATGCCGCCGTCGCCGACGCCTTCTGCGCCTCGAGACTCCAGTCCAATGGCGGTATGAACTACGGCAACCTGCCCTCAGGCACCGATCCGGTAGCCATTATCAAACGGGCAGCGCCTGTAGTAGGGTAAGTGGCTGCTGTTAGCCAGACCTGTCGGATTACGCCTTCGGCTAATCCGACCTACTGAGAACTCGCGAACTGGCGGAGGTGGGCTTTCCAAAACTGTGCGGAGCCATGGATGGCGGAGCCCAAGCGCCACAGGGATGTGCCGCAAGGAGCGTGTTTTGGAAAGCCCACCTCCGCCAGTTCCCGCACCGAAGTCGGAACCAACGATGTCAGAAGCCCTGAGAAAACTCCTGAGGGAAGGCCAAAAGCCCCAGCAGCCGGTTATCACGCCCCACGTGGGCGTCCTGACCCTGCACTTCCAGCTCTACGGCTGCGACGACCTCAAAGCCAAGCGCAAAGTCTTCACCGCCCTGAAGGCCGTCTGGGGCAAAGAACCCGACCTGGCCGTTGCCGAAACCGCCGACCAGGAGGCCCTCGACTGCGCCACCTGGACCATTGCCGCCCTGGGCACCTCCTCCCAGCAGATTACCCAGCGCCTGGACCAGATTGAAAAAGCCATCGAAGAACGCGTGGATGCTGCCATACTGGATATACACCGGGAAATACTCTGACCTGAAAACCCCGGGCAGGAGCCGTGTGGCGTAACCTGTCGCCAGGCCGTATACTACGCCCCCTCAGGGATGCCAGTGCGCCTGCCAGCGGCAGGTGACCAGAAACCAATGCCGGACATGAATGCCGGCCGTATCCGCAGGGCATCCGGAACCGGCCCTTCGGATGACCACTGATTGTGAGTGGCGCCTATGACCGGAAAGAAAAAATCCGCCCAGGCCTCGGTAGAGGCCATGTATCGCGTGTTCACGGTGCCTGAGGCGCCGGAATCGACGTTGAGCCGGATTGACCAGAACATCTCCCGCAACCTTGCAGGCTTTCTGCAGGAGCACATCGTCGCGGTTGAACGGGACCTCTCGGATGTGGAGAAAGACTTCTCCGATTACAGCATTCCCGAGAAACCCGTCTTTGTGTCTGAACAGGCCCAGTTCCTGCTCGACAAACTGGTGGCCAACTCCGTTCACACCGCCTCGCCGGCCTTTATCGGGCACATGACCTCAGCGCTGCCGTACTTCATGCTGCCGCTGTCCAAGATCATGATTGCCCTGAACCAGAACCTGGTGAAAACCGAAACCTCCAAGGCGTTCACACCCATGGAGCGCCAGGTCCTGGGCATGATTCACCGCTTGGTGTATCAGGAAGACGGTGCCTTCTACCGCAAGTGGATGCACGACCCCCGCTACGCCCTGGGTGCCATGTGCTCCGGCGGCACCGTCGCCAACCTCACCGCCCTGTGGGTAGCCCGAAACCGGGCGTTCCCCGCCGAAGGCAGCTTCCGCGGGCTACATCAGGAAGGCCTGTTCCGGGCGCTGAAATACTACGGCTACGAAGGCGCCGCCATCGTCGTCTCCCGCCGCGGCCACTATTCCCTGCGCAAAGCCGCCGACGTCCTCGGCCTGGGTCGCGAATCCCTGATCCCGGTGGATACCGACGACGAAAACCGCATCAACACCGACGCCCTGCGGGACAAGTGCCTGGAATTGCAGCGCCAGAAAATCAAAGTCATGGCCATCTGCGGTGTGGCCGGCACCACCGAAACCGGCAACATCGACCCCCTGGACGCCATGGCCGACATCGCCCGGGAATTCGGCGCCCACTTCCACGTTGACGCCGCCTGGGGCGGGCCAACCCTGTTCTCCCGCAGCTACAAACACCTGCTGCGGGGCATCGAAAAGGCCGATTCCGTCACCTTCGACGCCCACAAACAACTCTACGTGCCCATGGGTGTCGGCCTGGTCGTTTTCCGCGACCCAAGCCTGGCCAGCGCCGTGGAACACCACGCCCAGTACATCATCCGTAAAGGCTCACGGGACCTCGGCAGCACCACCCTGGAGGGCTCACGGCCCGGCATGTCCATGCTGATCCACTCCGGCCTGAAAATCCTGGCCCGGGAAGGCTACGAGATCCTGATAGACCAGGGCATCGACAAGGCAAAAACCTTCGCGGAAATGATCGAAGCAGAACCGGATTTCGAGCTGGTTACCAGGCCCGAACTGAACATCCTGACCTACCGCTACTGCCCGGAAAACGTACAGGAAGCCCTGGCCATTGCCGATCCCCTGCAGGCGGAAAAGCTCAACACCTGCCTGAACAGGATCACCAAGTTCATCCAGAAAACCCAGCGGGAACGGGGCAAGGCATTCGTGTCGCGGACCCGACTTGAGCCGGCCCGTTACTTCAATTTCCCATGCATCGTGTTCCGGGTGGTATTGGCCAACCCGTTGACCACCAAAGAAATCCTGGCGGACATTCTTGCCGAGCAGAGAGAGTTGTCCCGGGAGGAAGGTATCGAGGATGAGATCAGCATTCTCCATCAGATGGCTGATGCTGTATTGAAACAGGCCACGCCAAACGCGAGACAGGCCTGAGGGCAAGCTCAACAGCTCGGTGAGCCGTCAGGGTGAAGGTTTCGAAAACTGTGCGGAGCCATGGATGGCGGAGCCCAAGCGTCACAGGGATGTGCCGCCAGGAGCGTGTTTTCGAAACCTTCACCCTGATGGCTCTTCCCCGAGGCTTTAGGCCCCGTAACCTAGGGGAATCTCAGTAAAGCGCCTCTTCATCATCCAGAACATCGTGGATGATATCCAAGAACATCTTGTCTGCCTCACTCCAGTTCTCCGGAATCCGGATATTGGTGCTGGCACTGATCTCCTGTGCAATCAGCTCCTCGGCATTCGGCTGACCACGATGCTTGCGGGCGATCTCCATGGATTTAACGGCAATGGTCGGATCGCTCAGAACCTTCTTGATAAAGGTCCTCAGCTCATCAATCATCTTCGCCTGACGGCTTTCAACGGATGAACTCATACTTCACTCCATGGACTAATAGGCTTGAGGGGTGAGCCACCCCTTTTTACAGATAGTATGACCAAACTCGGTTTATACAACCAGCCCGGTCAGATCAACAAGCCCCGGAGCGTAAAGAACAGGATCGCGGCCATGATGGCAGACGCCGGCACCGTGATGATCCATGCCGCCGCAATGCGCACCAGGTGCGAGCGTTTCACCATTTCTTCGCGGTAGATCTTCTTCAGGCGCTTGCGCTCGGACTTGGACAGAGGCACCTGCTTTTTCTTCTTGGCCTGCTTGAGAAGGTTCTCCATCTCCTCCACCGAGGCATTACGAAAATCATCCAGGAAGGGCCTGAGACGCTCCTGCTCGGCGGGATCGTGGTGTTCCATGATCTTGTGCAGCTGGGTCGCATAGTTGGATTTCAGGTACTCCCGGAGGAAGCCTACGCCGAACACGCCGCCAATGGCGATGTGGGTGGAACTGACCGGCAGACCCAGCTGGGACGCGAGGATCACCGTAAGCGCCGCCGAAAGGGCAATACAGAAGGCCCGGGTCTTGTCCAGTTCGGTGATCTCACTGCCAACAGTCTTGATCAAGCGAGGCCCGAACAGCATCAGGCCAACGGCCAGACCCAGGGCGCCTACCATCATAACCCACAGAGGAATGCTGGCCGACATGACAACCGAATCAGCCGAAAGGGCATCATTGATCGCTGCCAGAGGGCCGATGGCGTTGGCGACGTCATTGGCACCGTGAGCAAAACTCAACAGGGCGGCAGCAAAGATCAACGGCCAGGTAAACAGGGTATTCACGCCCGCCGAGCTGTTTTCCATGGTCGATGCCATGCGGCCCACCAGGGTGCGCATGATGAAAAAGACAACAGCAGCCGCAGCAAGACCGATCAGCGTCGCCTCAAGAAAATCGACTTTGACGATCTTCTTGACGCCCTTGATCATCAGATAGGTTCCGAAAGCCCAGGCCATGATTGCCACCAGCCAGGGAACAAAGGTCCTGGCCGCCGGAACGACCTCTTTCCGATACAACACGGTCTTCTTGATCGCGAACAGGAACAGGGCTGCCAGCGCCCCACCGAGAACCGGCGAGATTACCCAGCTGGCGGCTATCTTGCCCATCACCGCCCAGTCTGCGATTCCCCAGCCACCGGCGGCGATACCGGCGCCTAGCACACCACCAACAATGGAGTGGGTTGTAGACACAGGTGCGCCCATCCAGGTGGCCAGATTCAGCCAGAGGGCGCCCGCCAGCAAGGCTGCGGTCATCAGCCAGACAAAAGCCCGCCCGTCTTCCAGGTTCGAAGGATCAATGATGCCACCCTTGATAGTGGACACCACATCACCACCGGCGATAATCGCACCGCCGGCTTCGAAAATGGCAGCGATCACGACAGCGGCGCCCAGGGACAAGGCCCCGGAACCCACCGCAGGGCCCACGTTGTTGGCAACGTCATTGGCGCCAATATTGATCGCCATGTAACCGCCAATGACCGCAGCGGCCATCAGCAACATACTGTTTGGCATTCCCTGACTGAAAGATCCGACGGTGAGCCACACGCCAAGTAAAAAAAGCAGGCTGATGCCGACCCTGTATCGTTCCGTGGTAGGGCTGGTGAGAAGGGTATCCAGGAATCCGCTCGAACGGGCCATAACAGATCAGGTCTCGTTTAGTCTGTGAGGATTGGGGGCGAGCTCTGTCGCGCGGCAACTATAAAATTTTTGACATAAAAATGAAATAAAACGGTCACAATTCACACAGACTAAACACATCACAGACGGGAGTGCAAAAACGCACTAAATTGACCCATAATTCCGAATATAAGCGTCAAAATTACAAAAACAGCAAAGTAAGGTTCCCATGCCTCATTCACCTTCCTCCGGGCAGCTTGCTGCCGGCGAACGGGAAGACGCCCAGGTCTCGCGTCTGCTTACCTGGCTCTCGGCAACCGCCATCGCTTTTCTGGTTGGCATTGGTACCAAGGCCTGGTTCGCCGGACACACAACTCATGCCTGGGTGCTCTGGTCCTTCATCGGTCTGATTGCGCTGAACATGCTGTACTTCGCCAGCACCGGCAACCGCGCCCGCCAGAAAGCCGGAATGATCGTTATTGTCGGACTGCTTTTCACCTACCTGATTGCCTCTGGCGGCGAGAACAACACCGGGCCACTCTGGTTTTACGTCTTTCCACCGCTGCTGTTCTACCTGACCGATCTTAAAACCGGTACGGCAGTTCTGTTGTTCTGTTACCTGATTGCGGTGGTGGTATTCCAGTTTCCCGGGCTGCCACTGGTGTCCGCGGAATACAGCATGGATTTCAAGATTCGTTTTTTCGCTGCCCTGACCTTCGAATCAATTTTCTGCTTTGTCCTTGAAGCCAGCCGTCTGAAGGCACGCAATGAACTTCTGGCCCTTGCGGAAACCCACGAGCATGCGGCAAGGACGGACGAACTCACCGGGCTTGCCAACCGCCGTGAAATGCAGAATCGCCTGGCCATGGAGTTTTCACGCTACGAGCGCTCCGGCCATCACTTCTCCATTGCCCTGATTGATCTCGATCTTTTCAAACAGATCAACGACCAGTTCGGGCACGACGCTGGCGACGATGTCCTGCGGGAGTTCGCTGCATTGATGCGAACCGTGATTCGGCAGGCGGATGTCGCGGCCCGATGGGGTGGCGAAGAATTCCTGGTCCTGTTGCCCGACACTTCCCTGCTGCAGGCGCTGACCCTGGCTGAGAGACTGCGGTCTCAAGTTGCCAGGCACTCCTTCCGGTTCAGGGACCAGTCGTTACCTGTGACCATCAGCGCCGGTGTCTGCTCCATTGCCAAGGCCCGCTCACTTGACGATCTGCTCAAACAGGCAGACCTGAATCTCTATAACGCCAAGGAATCCGGGCGCAACAGGATAGCACCGCGGGTTCGAAGCCAGGAAAACGATTCCTCACCCATCCTCTCACCTTGAGGCAGCAAAGCACTCCCGCTATGATCGTGCGCCACCGAACGACCGTATGGTCATTTCCACGGCAGCGAACAGGTAACCTATGACATCAATCAGAATCCTGGTGGGCAGCGTCTATGGTGGCGCACTCATGACGGCCCGCGCCATCAAGAAGGAGCTGGAGGGCGATGGCCACCACGTAACCGTGCTGGAGAACCCGGCTCTGGACGACATCACCTCGAACAACGATCCGCTTCTGGTCTGCACATCCACAACCGGACAGGGTGAAGTGCCAGCCAACCTGCTGCCCTTCTATCTGGATCTGCGGGACCAACTGCCCCAGCAACCGGGTCGGCCGTTTGGCATCATCGTGCTGGGTGACAGCTCCTACGGGGACACTTTCTGTGGCGCCGGCGAACTGATGGAAGAGGCGCTTTGCGAAACCGCTGCCCGCAAGGTCGGAGACACGCTCAGGATCGACGCCCTCGAAACCATGGAGCCGGAAGCCGAAGCGCTGCCCTGGGTCCGGTCATGGCTTGAGCAGATCTGAGTCCTGGCTACAAAATTTTGCCAAACAGGCCCTGCCGGTGACTTGAGCCGCCAAAGGCGACACGCCATACTCCTTTGGACAACGACAATCAAACGGTACGACGTGGCATCCATTTTCTGGCTTCGTTTACTGATAACACTGCTGCTGTTATCGGGTCTGGCTGCCCCATCCCTGGGGGCTGAGGATTCCTATGTACCGCAGATCGAGTATCTGCGCGCCGCCCCGGATGAAAAACTGACAGCCAGTGAAGCCCTTGCCTCCAGTGACTGGCAAACCCTCGAGGAAGAAAGCCCGAATTTCGGTTACATCCGGGATACCGTCTGGCTTCGGTTTCCGGTGGCCCACCCTGCCGCTATCAATCTGCTGGAAGTCCGCTACTCACAACTGGACAAACTTACCTTCCATCTGCTGGAAAACGGGCGCATCGCCCGACGCATAGTGACCGGGGACCATGTACCCTTCGATCAGCGGCCTATTCTGCACCGGCATTTCCTGTTCCCCTTCGAACAGAGCATCGCCAGCGAGTACCAGATTCTGCTGGAGGTGCACACCGAGGGCGCCATGCAGATTCCGGTTCGACTCTGGAACGCCCAGACTTTTTTCGAGCATTCATCCACTGAAGACCAGATGCACGCGGTCTACTACGGCATCCTGATCACGGTCATTTTCTTCAACCTGTTTATCTTCGCCGCTCTCCGAGAGCCGGTGTACCTGCTCTATGTGCTCTCGACATTGGGCTATCTATTGCTGATAGGCAGCCTGAACGGTGCCACATTTCAGTTTCTTTGGCCGAACAGTCCTGCTCTGCAAAACCAGATCATGTTGCTAGCTGTACCTTTTTCCCTGCTGTTCACACTGATGTTCTCCCGCGCATTCCTGAAACTGACGCACACAGGCCCTGTCCTGAATCGGCTCGTGCTATTCATGATTTCACTGAATGCCGTGGTTGCCTTGATGACGTTCTTTCTCGATTACAGCACCGGCAGTCGACTGACCGTAGCCCTGGCAATACCCAGCTGCCTGTTGCTCACCGTTCTGGGGCCGGTGCAATGGTGGAAGGGAAACCCACAGGCCGGCTATTACACGGTGGCCTGGGCGGCACTGACGTTAGGCAGTGCAATAACCGCGGCCAATAAGTACGGCTTGCTGCCCAATAATTTTGTGACCACTTACGGCATGCAGATCGGATCGGCACTGGAAGCCATTCTGCTCACCCTGGCCCTGGCGGCACGGCTTTACCAGGAACGGCAGGACAAGGTGGACGCCCGGGAAGCCGAACTGAAGGCCCTGGCAGCAAGGCGGTCGGCAGAGCTGAAGCTGATGGATCATGCACTGCACAATCCGCTCACCGGACTTCCCAATCGGGGCAGTCTGGAGATGATGCTGAACGATCTGATGATTCGTAGCCCGGAGCGACGCTATGGAGTCGCCGTCATCCATCTGAACAATCTGCAGTCGGTCACCAAAACCCTCGGGCACCGCAACAGTGACCGGATTCTGGAACTGGCGTCCAAGCACTACAATGCCGTGGCGCGGGAACTGCCGGGCGCGATGCCGGTGGAACAGAGCGACCAGCGCAATTTCTACCTGGCCTCACTGGATCCCCAGACATTCGCGTTTGTTGTCGACGCCGATGCTACAGGCTCCGTGCCAAGGGCGATCCTGAAAGCATTGGAGGGCATACGCTATCCGATCGACTATCTGGGCATGCAGATTCCCCTGGACCCCAGGCTTGGGGTGGCCATCTTCCCGGAGCATGGTACGGATGCCAACACCCTGATACGCCGTGCGGTGATCGCCGAAGGATCGGATTCTGCCCGGGAGCGGGGAATTGCCTATTACAAGTCCAAGAAAGACTCCTATAGCGCCGACCGGCTGACCCTGGTGTCGGAGCTACGGCATGCGCTCAGCAACAACGAGCTGGCGCTGTTCATGCAGCCCAAGCAGAGCCTGAAAACAGGCCATATCGTCGGGATTGAGGTTCTGATTCGGTGGCCCGGCCGGGCGAAACCAATCCGCGCCGATGAGATTGTCAGCCTTGCGGAACAGACCGGACTGATCAAACCGCTGACCCGATGGGTGCTCGAGCAATCGTTGCAGCTGCGCTCACGACTGCTGGAGCGCGGCTGGCCTCTGAACATATCCATCAACATTTCGCCAAATAACCTGCGGGAACCGGACTTTCCCATCTTTGTCCAACGTCTGATGAACAGCTATCACAGCCACCAGGGCTCGATTATCTTTGAGGTAACGGAAACGTCCATGATGCAGGACCCGGGCAACTCACTTAGGGCGCTGAACTCACTCAGCGCCACCGGCATCCCGGTGTCGATCGATGACTTCGGGTCCGGCTATTCCTCACTGTCCTATATCAAGCAGTTACCTGCGAGCGAGGTCAAGATTGATCGCTCACTGGTCACCGAGCTGACCACCGAGGCGGAAGACCGGGTGATTGTTCAGACCACCATTGATATGTGCCACAGCCTGGGCTATCAGGTGGTGGCCGAGGGTGTGGAGGATGAGGTAACCGCCAATCTGCTCAGGGACATGGGCTGCGACATGATCCAGGGTTACCTGCTGACACCGCCGCTGCCCTTCGATGAACTGATGGACTGGCTGGACCGGAACCATCAACAACCGGACCAGCGCAAGCTGGGCTAACCGCCTAGGACCGTTGGCGGATCAGGGCTTCCTGGGTGGTGGATGCCACCAGCACACCGTCCTGGTTGAAGAAATTGCCGCGATTGAACCCCCGGCCGGCCGACGCGCTGGGGCTGTCCTTGTCGTACAGCAGCCATTCGTCCATTCGGAAATCCCGGTGGAACCAGATAGCGTGATCCAGGCTGGCCACCTGCAGCCCCTTGCTCATGAACGTCAGACCGTGGGGGTTCAGTGACGTGCCGAGAAACTGGAAATCCGATGCATAGGTCAGCAGGCAGCGATGCAGCACGGGATCGTCCGGCAGGTGCCCCTGGGCACGAAACCAGCTCTGCTTGTGGGGCGGGCGTTTCTCCGGCTTCAGGGGATTGACCGGGTTTACCGTCCGGATCTCGATAGGGCGGTCACGGGTCAGGATCGACCGCATTTTTTCCGGCACCTGGGGCGCCAGGAGTTGGCCCCATTCCTGTTCCGAGCGAAGCGTTTCCGGGTCCGGCGCATCCGGCATGGTCAACTGATGCTCAAAACCTTCTTCGGCCACCTGGAACGACATGGAACCGGTCAGGATTTCCTTGCCATCCTGACGAGCAATCACCCGACGCACCGAGAAACTGCCACCGTCGCGGACGCGCTGGACCTCGTAGTCGATAGGCATATCCTGATTGCCCGGGCGCAGAAAGTAGGCATGGAGGGAGTGACAAAGGCGACCTTCGACGGTCCGGCTGGCCGCCATCAACGCCTGGCCAAGAACCTGCCCGCCAAAGACGTTGGGAAAGCCCAGATCCTCGCTGTCACCCTGGAAATGGTCGTCACCGATGGGCGAGAGATCCAGCAACTCCACCAGTTTCTTGGTTACCTCAAGCATGCCTGCTCCTGTAATTTCGTTAGCACACGAAGGAGTTTTCTACCGCAAGCAGCAAAATTTCGCAATGAAAAGCCGTGAACGGCCATTATAAAACAGCCCCGTGGGACCGGGGCTGTCGAATCGAACGGGATAGTCAGCCGTGTATCGGCGGCACTTCCTTGGACAGGGCCTGCTTTTCCATGGCAAAGCTGCCGGTTACCGCAAATCCCCAGGACATCGCCGCCGGGGCTTTTGAACAGCGCCTTGACGCTGGTGCCATCCTGCTCAACCTCCCAGCTGCCCTCGGCTTCGGACGGTGGCGGGCAAACGCCGGTGGGGCAACAGGGCGTCTTGATCATCACCGGCATGGTGCCATAGCTCACTTCGGTGCGCTCACCGAGCAACGTTTTTGGCAAGCGCCCGGGAACAGGCCATCAGCGGCAACACATACAGCAGGACGTGACCGTCCACTTCGGCGCAGTCACCGAGAGCGTAGACATCCGGTGCTGAGGTCTCCAGAGCACGATTCACCACGATGCCCCTTTCGGTCTCCAAGCCCGCAGCGCGGGCGAGATCCGTCCTCGGGCGCAGGCCAACGGCGGACAGTACCAGATCAGCTTCCAGAGTCTCGCCATTGGCCAGTGTCAGACTGACCCCGTCACCACTGCGGTCGATCTGATCAACCACGGTTCCGAGATGAAACCCTACCCCCAGATTCTCCAGCTCCTGCTGGACGGCATTGGCCGCAGCCTCGGCAGCATCCGGGCATCACACTCCTCGGAGGGTGCAATCACGTCAACCTCGTAACCGCCGTTGCGAAGGTCGTTGGCAAACTCGCAACCAATCAGACCGGCCCCCATGATCGCCACCCGCTTGCCTCGCCCAGCGCTTCCCGGAAGGCGCGGTAATCCATCAGGTCATTGATCGAAGAACACATGCTCCTGACCATCACCGTCGAGGCCCAGCCGGATCACATCGGCGCCCCAGGCCAGAACCAGCTTGCTGTAAGCAAGGCGCTCGTCACCAAGAATCAGTTCGTGAGCCTCGGCATCAATGCCGGTGACCGTGGCAAAGGTCCGGATCCGGACATTCAGCTGCTCCGCCATGGCGTCGGTCCCGCCCTGGGCCAACCCGTCGGCATCTTTTCCTTTGGTGAAGCCGGTGGACAACATGGGCTTGGAGTAACTCACGCCGTCGTCGGCTGTCACCATCAGAACCGGGGTCTCCTTGTCCTGCTTCCGGATTTCCCGCGCCAGGGAATAACCGGACAACCCGGTACCGACAATAATGATGGGGGCCTGTTCAGTCATAACCGTGTTCCTGTATTTAACTCACCTTGGCGGGTTTCACCGGCCGTGCCGGGTACTATTAACCGATCTCGATCATTTCAAAATCTTCCTTGCCGACACCGCAATCCGGGCAGACCCAGTCTTCCGGTACGTCTTCCCACTTGGTGCCGGGCTCGATGCCGTCCTCGGGCCAGCCTTCGGCTTCATCGTAAATCAGACCACAAACCACGCACTGCCACTTCTTCATAGGTTTTCTCCCAATTTTATCCGGGCGCAATAGTAATTGTCAGACAATCGTGCACGCAAGTGTTTTTGTGCAGTTAACAGATACGAACAACTGTCGAATCAGGCCATCATACCCATCGCCCCTTAATTGACCAATGCCAATGCCGACGGTCCAGTTCGGGGTTTTCTGCCAATAGCCACAAATACAGATCGGACAACCGGGGCGGCCCCTCCCTTCTGTCGGCCCTCTCCGGTATAATCGCCCGTTTTACGACAGGACCGACCGATATGACCGATACCGTCGCCGAAATGAACCAGGTAATGGCCGAAGCCGACTGCCTGGTCGATGAACAGCAGGTACAGACTGCAATCGGCAATCTGGCCGACGATATTACCGCCCGCCTTAAAGACAGTAACCCCCTGCTGTTCTGCGTGATGAACGGCGGGCTGATCCTTACCGGACAGCTGTTACCCCGGCTCCGGTTTCCGGTCCAGGCCGAATACCTGCACGCCACACGATACCGTCAGGAAACCACCGGCGGCATCCTTGAGTGGAAGCTTCAGCCCGAGGTCGATATGAACGGCCGCACCATCCTGATTGTCGATGACATTCTCGATGAGGGCACTACCCTGTGCGCCATCGCCGACTACTGCCGTGCCCACGGTGCCAGTGAGGTACTGACGGCGGTTCTGGTCGACAAGCAACATGACCGCAAAGCCCGCCGGGATCTGAAGGCCGATTTCACCGGCCTGGAAGTAGAGGACCGCTTCCTGTTCGGCTACGGCATGGACTACAAGGCTACTGGCGCAATGCGCCCGGCATCTATGCAGTCAAGGGTCTCTGACATCGACAGTCGCCTGACCATACCCCCGACGGACTGGTACCAATCACTGACGGCTGCCGGCCTCCGAAACCCGAAGGTTCACGGACCGGCCCGGTACTGGCTGCAGGTGGAGGGCTCGTTTACCCGCGCGCTGCAGAAACAGTGCAGCCGCTCCTTCCACGTTGAGGTCCGCCGCGAGGGTTTTGCAACGCCGACCCTGGAAGAGGCCCGGCGTCTGCACATCCCTCAACGCCAGTACGCCTGGATACGGGAGGTCAGCCTCTGTGGTGACAACCAGCCCTGGGTGCTGGCCAGAACGGTCATTCCCCTGAGATGCCTGGAAGGTGAGGGACGCCGGCTGTTGCACCTGGGTAACCGGCCTTTGGGCGCCTACCTGTTCACCAGCCCCCACTGGCAACGGGGTCCATTAGAAACCGGCCTCTGCAAACCGGTCATACCCGGCCAGCCGGAACTGGCGCGGCGCTCCCTGTTCAGTGGCCACAACAGCTCCCTGCTGGTTGGCGAATACCTGCTGCCAGCCCTGTTTCAGCGAAACACGCTTTAACCGGCCTCCTGCGACTGGCTATAATCCCTGCACTTATTCAATTCGAAGAACACCAGACGGACGCACGCCATGCTGCCTGACGCTGTGCCAGAGCCTATCCAGCGCCGACTGGCCGACTATGCCAGTCTACTCAGAATCGACCGCCCGATCGGAACCCTGCTTCTGCTGTGGCCGACCTACTGGGCCCTGTGGCTGGCAGGCGATGGCAGCCCCGGGCTCGGCAATGTGATTATTTTCACCCTGGGTGTCTTCTTTATGCGCGCTGCTGGCTGCGCCATCAACGATTTTGCCGACCGCGACTGGGACAAGCACGTCAAACGCACCAAGAATCGCCCGCTCACCGCCGGCCGGGTCAAACCCTGGGAAGCGGTAGCGCTGTTCGCAGGCCTGTGCCTGGTTTCTTTCCTGATGGTGGTTCTGTTCACCAACCCGCTGACCCTGTACCTGTCCTTCGGCGGTGCGCTGCTGGCGTTTATTTACCCGTTCATGAAGCGTTACACCCATCTGCCGCAGCTGTTCCTGGGAGCGGCCTTTTCCTGGGCCATCCCCATGGCCTGGGCTGCAGAGGCCGGCGAACTGAGCCAGCTCACCTGGCTCCTGTTCACGGCCAATGTACTCTGGACCGTTGCCTACGACACCCTGTATGCCATGGTGGACCGGGACGACGACCTGAAAGTGGGCATCAAATCCACGGCCATCCTGTTCGGCGATGCCGACAAGGCGATCATTGGCATGCTGCAGGGCATGGTGGTTCTGATCCTGATCATGGTGGGCCATCGCGCTGAACTGGGCACGTTCTATTACCTGGGCGTCGTGGCCATGGCCTGCCTGTTCGTCTACCACCAGTATCTGGCACGGGAACGGGAACGGGAGGGCTGCTTCAAGGCGTTTCTCAATAACAACTGGGCCGGTTTCGCAGTTTTCGCAGGTCTGGTGATTGATCTCATCATTGGCTGAACCTGTCATATACTTGTAACACTTGGACGTTGTAATGAGGCAGCAACAAACCAAGGTCTGACACAGGTTAAAAGCTCATGACTGGAAAAACTGTCCTGATCGTCGATGACGAGGCCCCGATCCGCGAGATGATCGCCGTGGCTCTTGAAATGGCGGATTATGACTATCTGGAGGCAGCGGACGCCCGGGAAGCCCATGCCCTGATTGTCGACAAACACCCGGATCTGGTACTCCTCGACTGGATGCTGCCCGGCACCAGTGGCGTGGAGCTGGCGCGTCGTCTGAAAAAAGAGGAAGCGACCGCCGATATTCCCATCATTATGCTCACCGCCAAGGTTGAGGAAGACAACAAGATCCAGGGCCTGGAAGTTGGTGCCGACGATTACATCACCAAGCCATTCAGCCCACGGGAACTGGTTGCCCGCCTGAAGGCGGTCCTGCGTCGTGCGACGCCGCCGGGCGTCGACAGCCCGATTGAGGTGGAAGGCCTGACGCTGGACCCGGTTGGTCATCGCGTCACCACCCAGGAGGGAGCCCTCACCATGGGCCCCACGGAGTACCGACTGCTTCAGTTCTTCATGACGCACCAGGAACGGGTATATACTCGCTCCCAGCTCCTGGACCAGGTCTGGGGTGGCAACGTCTATGTTGAAGAACGGACAGTGGATGTGCACATCCGTCGGCTTCGCAAAGCCCTCGGAGACGAATACGATCATCTGATCCAGACGGTGCGGGGAACCGGCTACCGCTTCTCAACCAGAGCCGCGTAAGTAACTCCGGCCAGCTGAGCATCAGCCCCGGAACGGACACAAGGCAGTTTTTGATGCAACACAACTGGTCACGATACCTGCGCTACATTATCGGTGGCCTGATTGGCTCCACGCTGGTTGGTCTTTACTTCGGTGAGCCTGTCTACGGCCTGACCTTCGGGCTGATTGTCTACCTCTGGTGGACGTTGTTGCAGGCCCGGCGCCTTTATCAGTGGCTGGCCAACCCCAGCGCCACCGACGAAGCTCCCCAGAGCATCGGGCTCTGGGGAGATATCTTCGACAACCTCCACAAACTGCACCAGACCCACCTGAGAACCCAGGACCGATTGCGGGCCCAGATCAACCGGGTGCAGGAGTCCACCAACGCCATGCGTGATGGTGTGATCATGACCGACTCCCGGGGGGCCATGGAATGGTGGAACGGCTCCGCCGAATACCTGCTCGGCTTCCGGCGCAACACCGACCAGGGCCAGTACATTCACAACCTGATACGCATCCCGGCCTTCAAGACCTACTTCGATTCCCGGAATTACCGGGAGCCCCTGGAGATCCATTCGCCGGCCAAGCCCCACATTCACCTGCAGATCCAGATCAGCCTGTTCGGTGACGATGACCGCCTGATCGTTGCCAAGGATGTGACCAGGCTGTACCAGCTTGAACAGATGCGCCGGGACTTTGTCGGTAATGTTTCCCACGAGATGCGCACGCCCCTTACGGTCATCAGCGGCTACCTGGAAACCCTGGTGGACAACGCCGCCGACCTGCCACCGAAGTGGCGCCGTGCCATTAACACCATGGCCGCCCAGTCATCCCGGATGGAAGCCCTGATCACCGATCTGATCCTTCTCTCACGAATAGAAACCGGTGAACAGACGGTCAACGACACCCTCACGGACGTGGACCAGCTGCTGGCTCAGATCTGCCATGACGCCCGGGCACTCAGCGGCGAAAAACAGCACGAGATTACCGTGCATATCGGCGACCACCGGCTACTGAAAGGGGATGAAAGCCAGCTGCGCAGCGCTTTCTCGAACCTGATCTTCAATGCGGTGAAGTACACGCCGGCAAACGGTCAGATCAGCGTATCCTGGTCCACCAATCGGGAAGGCGCCCATCTGTCGGTGAAGGACACCGGTATCGGCATTGACCCGGTCCACATACCGCGCCTGACGGAACGCTTCTACCGGGCCGATCCCAGCCGCCACAAGGACACCGGCGGCACCGGCCTTGGCCTGGCAATCGTCAAGCACGTATTGCTCAACCACGATGGCAATCTGGAGATTCGCAGCCGGATTGGAGAAGGCAGTGAATTTATCTGCCATTTCCCCCGGGAACGATTGGTCGAACGTATCCCGGAGAAAGCGGAAAGCTAGCGCATCCCCGCCGGAAACGGGCGACAAACCTGGATAATTCCTCGAGCTTTTTCGGGTCTTCATCGACAAACCGGATGGTGACGCTGACAAAATCGGTGTCCTGGCGCTTGTCCACCGCCTGCAACTGGTGGACGTAGCCATTCAGGCGGGCCATCTGGCCCTCACCGGTCTCTATGTCCACCACCGCCTGGTCGAGAATGCCGGGGAATACCTGATCCCGCTTGGCGATCACCCGCACTTCAGTGAGATTGATATCCTTGACCACCGACTTCAGGGTACTTTCCGCGAAACGCACGGAGGCAAGGCTCATCGAACCGCGGGACGAGGCCTGCTTGGGGTTTGCAGAAGGGGCTGCCTGCGAGGGTGACGAAGGGCCTGAAGCGGCAGGGTTCTCTGCCACGGGCTCCGGCTTACGGGTCAGCAGGTTGGCCGACTCCTTGAAGGCATCGGCAGGGCTGGCCATGGACTTGCCGCTCCGGTCCATCGCGTCTTTCAGCTTGCGGCCCATCACCTTGATGATTTTCTTGCTCAAACCCTCGGGGCTGAACGGTTTGCCCAGGTATTCGGAAACGCCTCCCTTCACCGCTTCAATCACATGATCCTTGTCGCCCCGACTGGTAATCATGATAAAGGGCACGTTTTCGTACTGGGGCTGCTGACGCATCCACTGCAACAGTTCCAGGCCCGACATCTCGGGCATTTCCCAGTCGCACAGGATCAGGTCAAACGCCGTCCGGGACATCAGCGACTGGGCCCGCCGGCCGTTCTGGGCATCGGTTGTTTCGATCACCGGAAAACGCTGGCGCACGGTTCGCTTGACCAGATCACGTACAAAGCTGGCGTCATCCACCACCAGCGCTTTCAGCATTGCCATAGTTCAGACCTTCCCCAATCCACAACCCGGTTCTATGGTGCAACTATAGAACAAAGCCCCGCGCCAGAAACCTGTCGGCAACAAAAAGACGACAATCGCGATCTCACGGGAACCGGCAGGTTAAAGAATTGTCACTCCACCTGGCCCCGGACAGTGTTTCCAAGGCAGGAAAACACGCTAACATGGGCCCAGGATATTCCACCATCATTTGCCTGATAGAGGTTCTGTGTGCTGACCACACCCGCAAGGATTCTTCGCCAGGGCGGCCTTACCCGCGGCTTGTTGTTTTCCGGTTTTCTGTCACTCCTGTCCCTGCCCACCCTCGCCCAGGACAACCCTGAGGTTGAGCCGGCGGGGTTTGCCGAATGCAAAGCCCGGCTTCAGGAACAGGCCATTGCCGCCGGGGTCAGCAGCGAGACCGCCGGCGAGGTGATGTCCGGAGTTCAGCATCTGGCCCGGGTGATCGAGCTGGACCGTCGGCAACCGGAGTTCACCACAACGTTCGCCGACTACCTGAACCGACGGGTTAACGAGGCCCGGGTCAGCAAGGGCCGTGAACTGCTTCAGGAACACGAGGATCTGCTGGCCAGGGTCACCCGGGAAACCGGCGTACCGGCACCCTACCTGGTGTCGTTCTGGGGCCTGGAAACCAACTTCGGCAGTTATTTCGGCAAGATGCCGGTACCCAGCTCCCTGACAACCCTGGCCTGTGATCCCCGCCGCAGCACCTTCTTTACCGAGCAGCTGATTGCCGCCCTGCGTATTATTGATGAGGGCGCCATACCGGCTGACCAGATGGAGGGTTCCTGGGCCGGCGCCATGGGCCACGTCCAGTTCATGCCCACCGTCTTCCTGAAACACGCGGTGGATGCCGACGGCGATGGCCGGAGGGATCTCTGGAACAGCCTGCCCGATGCCATGATGTCTGCCGGCAGGTTCCTGGAATCCATGGGCTGGAACGGCGACTATCGCTGGGGGCGTGAGGTGCTTCTGCCCGAGAATTTCGACTATTCCCTGGCAGATGGGCGTCGTCTGCCGCTTGAGGAATGGCGCAACATGGGAATCACCGATGCTTTTGGCAATGCGCTGGCCCGTGAACCGATTGATGCCGCCCTGGTGGTACCCGCAGGACACCGCGGCCCGGCGTTTCTCTGGCCTATGACAACTTCCGCGTGATCATGGGCTGGAAC
>Ga0064014_10046_pt1 | contig 62474 bp, 70 predicted proteins | sample CrowatWCoCulture_2_FD_61584 | JGI IMG/M metagenome (GOLD analysis project Ga0064014, IMG submission 61584) | Marine cyanobacteria communities from the University of California, Santa Cruz, USA, analyzing cyanobacterial DNA methylation -... | ecosystem: Host-associated > Microbial > Bacteria >...
GTGCCGGCGGCCTTTGACTGGCTTGAGCGAACATTTCCCGGACGCGTACGCATGATCAAGGGCAATTCCCTGATCGAGCTTCCCCGCCTTGCCGTTGACGAACCCGAGCTTCAGGTCGATCTTTTGCATCTGGATGGGTCAAAGGACACGCATCTTCGTGCATTCCTTGCAATCCGAGGCAATCTTGCAAGTGACGCCATTGTGGTTTTTGACGATTTCAATGTCCGCCCGGTCAAAAAGGGCGTTCAGCAACTGATGGCGCTCGACATGATAAAAGTCCCGGATCGTGACCGGCTCGACCTGCACCGCACGGGCAAGCACGCCATTCGTGCGGTGGCCTAAACGCCGTTCCCGCTATCCATCACCGCTTGAAGGATAGCTATGGCGTTGTCGCTGTCCCATTCTGCATCGCCGCGCAGGCGGGCGATCTCTTCGCCTTCGGGTTCAGAATCACGGTGATCGGCAGTCCCAGAACACCCATGTCGCGCCCGAGGGAGGACCGCGGGTCAAGCAGGATCGGCAGGTTCTCAACGCCCGTCTCTTCAAAGAACTTCACGATCCCCTGGACCGAGTTGCGGCCCGTCGCGATCGTCACGACCTCAAAATCGTCGCCGCCCATCTCGGTCTGCAACCGGTCCAGCCCTGGCATCTCTTTCCGGCAGGGCGCGCACCACGTGGCCCAAAAGTTCACAACAACGGTTTTGCCTTCCCAATCGGCCAGCGTGAATTCGGTCCCATTGGTATCGGTAAACGCGGCATCCGACACGGGCTGGGGGGCCTCGTGAAAGATCAGCTTTTGCATGTCGCCTTCGCGCATGGCCATCAGCGCCTCGATGTCGTTCGCCAGAGCGGCATTTGCACCAAGTGCCATCGCCGTGTAGAGCACTGCGGACCTGAAAATTCCCATCTTACCCTCCGGGACCCAAGACTATGACCAAGACCTCAAACGCCATGTGGGGCGGGCGGTTCGCCGCAGGACCTGACGCGATCATGGATGCAATTAATGCCTCAATCGGGTTCGACCAGCGACTGGCCCGACAAGACATCGAAGGCAGCCGTGCCCATGCCGCCATGCTGGCGGCCACAGGCATTGTTACGGATAACGACGCCGAGGCGATGCGGGAAGGGCTGCTCACGGTCTTGTCAGAGATTGAAAGCGGAAACTTCGCGTTTTCCGCCGCACTCGAAGACATTCACATGAATGTCGAAGCGCGCCTGAAAGAGATCATCGGCGAACCGGCGGGTCGGCTGCACACAGGCCGGTCGCGCAACGATCAGGTCGCGACCGATTTCAAGCTTTGGGTGCGCGATCAACTGGACGCAGCGATCGAAGGCGTGACCGCCCTGCAAAAAGCTCTGCTCGCGCAGGCCGAGGCGGGCGCGGATTGGGTGATGCCGGGCTTTACGCATCTGCAAACCGCGCAGCCGGTGACATGGGCCATCATATGATGGCTTATGTGGAAATGCTGGGCCGGGACGCGGGCCGCTTTGCCGATGCGCGTGCCCGGATGAACGAATCGCCACTGGGTGCCGCCGCACTTGCCGGGACGTCTTTCCCCATTGATCGTGAGATGACGGCGCGGGCACTGGGCTTTGATCGTCCGGCGGCCAATTCGGTCGATGCGGTCAGTGACCGGGACTTCGCGCTGGAATTCCTGTCGGCGGCGAGCATCTGCGCGACGCACCTCAGCCGTCTGGCAGAAGAGCTGGTGATCTGGTCCTCGGCCCAGTTCCGGTTCGTGACGCTGTCAGACCGATTCTCGACCGGCTCGTCGATCATGCCGCAGAAAAAGAACCCCGATGCCGCTGAACTGATCCGCGCCAAAATCGGGCGGATCATGGGGGCCACGGTCGCTCTGTTCACAGTGATGAAGGGTCTGCCGCTGGCCTATTCCAAAGACATGCAGGAAGACAAAGAACAGGTCTTTGATGCCGCCGACACGCTGATGCTGGCGCTGGCGGCGATGACCGGGATGGTGGGCGACATGACCGCCAATCGCGAGGCTCTGCGCGCGGCGGCGTCCTCGGGGTTTTCAACCGCGACCGACCTGGCTGACTGGCTGGTGCGCGCATTGGGTATGCCGTTCCGCGAGGCGCATCACGTCACCGGCGCGCTTGTGGCCATGGCCGAAGAGCGGGGGTGCGATCTGCCCGATCTCAGCCTTGAGGACATGAAATCGGTCCATGACGCGATCACAAATGATGTGTTTGACGTCTTAGGGGTGGACAACTCGGTCGCGTCACGCACCTCATACGGGGAACCGCGCCGGATCAGGTGCGGGCCCAGATCGCCCGATGGAAGGAATTGCTGCCATGACCCGGATCACCGCCATTCTTGCTGCTTTGAGCCTGAGCCTGCTTGCTGCCTGCTCGAACCCGTCACTGAACTTGGATGTTGGAGTGAATTCAAGTGGTGTTACTGGTGGTGTCGGCGTCGAAGGCGATCGTGCATCGGTTGGCGTGAACACCGATGGCAACGTCGGTGCCTCGGTTGATGTGATTCAGGGAAACAATGCGAGCATCAGCGTCGGCGCTAGCACCAATGGCGGCGTCGGGGTGGGTATCAGCGTCGGTAGCGGACCGGTCAGCGTTGGCTTCGGTCGCGGTGGCTGGGGGCTCCGGATTTGACGCGCCTCGTCACTCTTGTCGTTCTGTATGCAGGACTTGCGGCGTGCGGGCTTGATGGCCCACCCGCGCAACCCGAAGGCACGCTGAGCAGTTCGCCTCAGCCGGGCATCACCGTCTCGGGCGATGCCCGTATTGGCGTGGTTGGAGGCTTCTAACCCGATGTCACCGTTGCGCATGATCTATCTCGCGCTTGCGATCTGGGGCGCGATCCACCCGATGTACTGGTTCATCACGTGGTTTAACGAGAACACCTGGTCGTTGGCCGCCATGGTCGAAGCCTGGGGCGTGAACGCCGCCACCAGTGGTCTGGTCTGGGACCTGACAATTGCGGCGATCACGCTGACCATCTGGATCATCGCCGAGACATGGGTGCGCAGGAACTGGATCGCATTGATCGCCATCCCGGCGACGTTCTGCATCGGGGTCAGTTGCGGTCTGCCGCTCTATCTGTTCCTGCGCACGCGACCTGTCGCTTAAACCTAATTCGCCGCAGGCGTCACGTCGGTCGCATAGTCGAGCGACGCATCCCGCATTTGAATCGATTGGGGCGCGTCCAAATCGTCAAAGGCAAATCCGTTCAGCGACACGCTGCGCACGCGCGGGTTGTCGCTGGTCTGAAAATAAACGGTCAGCGAGTCCAGATCGTACGAGGTCGTGTATTGCGTACCGCCGTATTTCAGCACGTCCAGTTCTGCCGGATTGGGCTGCTGATCGGTGGCCTCCATCGGAAGCTGAAAGTTCGAGAGAATGCGCAACGCCTCGTGCACGGTATCCTGCCCGCCATCCGTGTCGCGCGCGGTCTGCGTCCAGGCGAGCGCACGGATAAAGCGGGACGGCGACGTGAAATCCCCCGGCAACCCGATCATGCCCGTGCCATAGCCAATCGGTGCAAGGTCGAGATCGTTGACCGATACGGCAGGCCAATCAACAGAGCGCAGGTTGAGGTAGTTTCGCGCATTCGCGACGTGCCAGTCATAGGGGGTGAGTTGGTCATGACGCCCAACGTGTCCTCATGCACGTTTAGCGCGCCATCGACAAATTCCACGATGATCTGGTCACCGGTTTTGTCCGTCACAGCGAAATGCACGGGTGTCACGATGCCAAGCTCTGCTAGCACGACCGGGGCCACAAGCACGTCGTTCAATGCCGCGCGAACTTCGTCCACGCTGGCAAACTGGCTGACCATATAGCCCGCAAAATCCGGTGGAGAGATGGAGTCGGAGGCGCGATCGGGCTCATAGGGCGGATATTCAGCAAATCCCGGCAAATAGAGCAGCGAGATCTGCAACCCTTCCGAATTCACCGCGTCGCCGAACATCAGCTGATCAACCAATGTCACACCGGCGAAGTCGTACTTTGATGTCCAAGCAGCCCCCTCCGCGCCGTCGGGCATTGTGGCAGCCGTCATGTCCGTCCCGGTGGCGATAAAGGTCATCACAGGCTTCAAATCAAACGTGCCCCACTCCATGGTCCTTGAGGCCACGACCGACCCATCCTGCCCGGTCAGGGTGATAAAGGTGCAGGCCCTGGATTGCGTCACCGGCAGTACGGCCGTTGCCGCCAGTACTGTGCCAATAATCGATGCTTTGAATGCGGTCATGTGCGCTTTCCTTCGTCTGGGTTGGTTTCGTGGTCGTCACGACTTTTCGTCTCGCACATGTGGCGAGCCCCTCAATGCGTCTTTCGTCATTGGCCCTCAGATGCCGCGTTAACGTCAATAAAAATTGACAGATTGCGACATTTTGGTATGTTCGAGACGTTTATTACTTAGTTAGGCGGGTATTTCGGGTACCTTAAAACTATTTCTGGCGCCATTGCAGGCGCCATTGCAGGTGCCGTTTTGGCAGTTGTCGGAGCCACTTCGGCACATGCCGCCACAATCGTCGAGAAGTATATTGTGACAGACTTCGCTGGCCCTCCGGGCGGGCATGGTCTGTATATGAACGGCGATAAATACTACTTTGATCCCGGTGCAATGTTCACTGTCAGCGATGACGGTGCCGGGAACCTGACCGGTGAGCTCACCGGTACCGCGCGCGATGCAGACGGCGGATTCGACGTGTTTGTGACCTTCAACGATTTCCGTGATTGGGACGCTCAGACAGGTGCCGGTCTCGGTGCAAAGGGTGCAAGCAAGGGCGACGAAACAACGTGGACCTTTATGGACCTCATTCCGGTGTCGACCTTGACAGGGATCGGTGACCAGGCTGGCAATGACTATGACCTGATCATGAAGCCGCAGAACGGCATCTATACGTTCCAGTATGGTGTTGGCGCAAATGACAAGCAAAAGAACGTGCTCGGCATGTCGGGCTGGTTCTATACTGCGGGTGATGGTCTCCAGGGCACCGGTTCGCCCTGTGCCAACACCACCACCAGTGGTGACGGCGGATCGGTTTGTGACTTCAACCTTCAGCTTGAAGCCGTTCCGCTTCCTGCCGGATCATGGTTGCTTCTGACCGGCATCGGGGCCATCGGCGCCGCGCGCCGGTTCCGCAAAGCCTAAGTCAAAGCACTTACGTCTGATCAAAATCCAAGAAGCCGCCGGGCGACCGGCGGCTTTTTCTATTGGGGCTCTGCCCCCGCGCCCCTGACGGGGCGCTCCCCCGGAGGTATTTGAGGGCCAGTGAAAGGGGCGCAGCGCTCAATTGCACATGCGCGTGCCTGTGGTAAGAGGCGGGTCGGACCCTAGGACGAGACGCGCGATGGACCACTTTTTGTACCGCGACGGCATTCTGCATGCCGAGAACGTGCCCCTGCCCGAGATCGCGGCAGCGGTCGGCACGCCGTTCTATTGCTATTCGGTCGCCACGCTCAGCCGCCACTATCGCCTATTTGACGAGGCGCTGAGCTGGGGCGATCACTTGGTCTGCTATGCGATGAAGGCCAATTCCAACCTCGCTGTGGTCAAGCTGATGGCCGATCTCGGCGCAGGCGTTGATGTGGTGTCGATCGGCGAATACCTCAAGGCCAAGGCCGCGGGCATGCCGGGTGAGCGGATCGTGTTTTCGGGCGTCGGCAAGACGCGGGACGAGATGCGCATCGCTCTGGAGGGCGGCATTCGTCAGTTCAACGTCGAAAGCGAGCCCGAGATGATCGCGCTGAACGAGGTCGCGCTGTCGATGGACACCGTCGCGCCGATAACTGTGCGCGTGAACCCCGATGTCGACGCAAAAACCCACGCCAAGATCGCCACCGGCAAGTCCGAGAACAAGTTCGGCATCCCCATCAGCCGCGCGCATGAGGTCTATGCCATGGCCGCCGCGATGCCGGGGCTCAAGGTCGTCGGGATCGACGTCCATATCGGCAGCCAGTTGACCGAGTTGGAGCCGTTTGAATTGGCCTATGCCAAAGTGGCTGAGTTGACGCGTGACTTGCGTGCGGCGGGTCACGAGATCACGCGGCTTGATCTGGGCGGCGGGCTGGGTATTCCCTATGCGCGGTCTAATGAGGCGCCGCCGTTGCCCACCGACTATGGCGCGATGGTCCAGCGCGTTTTGGGCGATCTGGATGTTGAAGTTGAGATCGAGCCGGGCCGCCTGATCGCGGGCAATGCGGGCGTGATGGTCAGCAAGGTGATTTACGTGAAAGAGGGCGAGGGGCGGCGGTTCCTGATCCTTGATTCGGCGATGAATGACCTAATCCGTCCGTCGATGTATGAGGCCTTTCATGACATCGTGCCTGTGGTTGAGCCGGAGCCGGGCAAGGATCTGACCGAATATGACGTGGTCGGACCCGTCTGCGAAAGCGGCGACACCTTTGCCAAGGGCCGCGTTCTGCCTGATTTCAAGGCAGATGATCTTGTCGCCTTCCGCTCTGCAGGCGCTTATGGCGCGGTGATGTCCTCGGAATACAATTCGCGGCCGCTGATTCCAGAAGTTCTGGTCTCTGGGGAGCACTTCGATGTCATTCGGGCCCGCCCGACCTTTGACGATCTGATTAATCGCGATACCATTCCAGTATGGCTCTAGGCGCGGCATCCTTCGCGCCAGACAAACGCGCAAGGTTATGACCGACAACGCACCTGTTTCCGACGCGGCCGCGCGCCGCCTGAAACGACCGCTTGCCCTGACCCGGCTGGGGATGGGGGCGGAACGGCTTGTGCGTGCCTTCTGGCCCGTTGCGTCGATTATCCTGCTGACGCTGGCGCTCCTGATGCTGGGCGTTCAGGACCTTGTCCCGGTCGAAGCTGTCTGGGCTGCCGGAGCGGTCGCCGTTCTTGGCCTTGCTGCCGGTCTGATCCGGGGCGGGCGCGTGTTCCGCTGGCCGTCCAGGGCCGAGGCGCTGGAACGGCTCGATCGCACGCTGCCGGGTCGCCCGATTGCGGCGCTGGCCGATACACAGGCCATCGGGTCGGGCGACGCAGAAAGTGAGGCGCTTTGGGCCGCACATATGGAACGCATGGCTGCCCGTATCGACGGGGTCAAACCGGTCAACCCAGACCTCAAGCTGAACGCGCGTGATCCGTATGCCCTGCGCTATGTGGCGCTTGTGGCCTTTGCGATGGCGGTGATCTTTGGTTCGCTCCTGCGCGTGTCCTCGGTGTCCGAGATGACACCGGGCGGCGCAGATGCGCTGGCCACGGGCCCAAGCTGGGAAGGCTGGGTCGAACCCCCTGCCTATACGGGTGCGCCGTCGCTTTACCTTGCCGATCTGCCCGAAGGTGCGGTGGATGTGATCGAAGGCAGCCGTCTGACGCTGCGTCTTTACGGCGAGGTCGGGGCGTTGTCGGTGACCGAAACTGTTTCAGGGCGCACCGAGCCATTTGAATCAGGTTTGCCGACCTATGCGTTTGATGTGACCCAGTCCGGCGATCTCACGCTTGAGGGGCCGGGTGGGCGTGTCTGGTCGCTGAACGTCGTGGCGGATGCGCCGCCGACGGTTCAGTTTGACGGCGTGATGGAGCGTGCCGCCTCGGGTGAGATGGAACAGCGGTTCCGCGCAGGGGATGATTATGGCGTCCAAAGCGGGATCGCGACCATAGCTCTGGCTCTCGATGAGGTGGATCGTCGCTATGGGCTCGCCGCTGAGCCGGATCCGCGCGAGGTGATCGAGCTTGATTTGCCAATGCCGCTTTCGGGCAACCGGACGGAGTTTACCGAGACGCTGATCGAAAACCTGTCTGAGCATCCATGGCTGGGGCTTCCGGTGACGATCACGCTGTCGGTGCAGGACGCGGTCGATCAGGTGGGCGAAAGCGCCCCAAGCGTTGTCGATATGCCCGGTCGTCGTTTCTTTGATCCGCTGGCCAACGCCATTATCGAACAACGCCGCGATCTTCTTTGGGCCAAAGCCAATGCGCCGCGCGTGGGGCAGGTCCTGCGGGCCGTGAGCCACCGCCCCGATGGGCTCTTCCGGTCGGAAACCGCCTATCTCCGCCTGCGCGTCGCGATCCGGCGGCTTGAGGCGGGCTATCGCTATACCGACCTGACCGACGATCGGCAGGCCGAGATCGCGCAAGTGCTTTGGGATCTCGCGATTGAGATTGAAGAGGGCGATCTGGCCAATGCGCTGGAACGGCTGCGCCGTGCGCAGGACCAGTTGGCCGAAGCGATTGAAAATGGCGCCAGTCAGGACGAAATTGCCGAGCTGATGCAGGAACTGCGCGAGGCAATGCAGGATTATATGCAGCAACTTGCCGAACAGCAGGGCGAGCAAGGCCCGCAGCAACAGCAAGCTCAGGGTGAGACGCAAGAGATCACTGGCCAAGACCTGCAGGACATGCTCGACCGGTTGCAGGAGTTGATGGAGCAAGGCCGCATGGCCGAGGCGCAAGAGCTTCTCGATCAGCTGCGCCAGATGATGGAAAACATGCAGATGGCCGAAGGCCAACAGGGCGGGCAGCAAAGCGAAGGCCAGCAGGCGATGGAAGGGCTGGCCGAAACGTTGCGCCAGCAGCAAGGCCTGTCCGATGACACGTTTGGCGATCTGCAGGACCAATTCAATCCGGGCCAACAGCAAGGTCAGCAACCCGGCCAGCAGGGCCAACAAGGCCAAGGTCAGCAAGGCGAAGGCCAGCAGCCCGGGCAGGGTCAGCAACCGGGGCAGCAGCCCGGCCAGAGCACCCAACCCGGTGAAGGTCAGCCGGGCGGACAAGGCGGCCCGAGTGATCTTCCGGGAGACCTGGCCGAGCGCCAGCAGGCCTTGCGGCAGGAACTGGACCGTCAGCGCCGCAACCTTCCGGGCGCCGGGACACCCGAAGGCGATGCCGCCCGCGACGCGCTGGGCCGCGCGGGAGAGGCGATGGAAGGGGCGGAACAGGACCTGCGCGAGGAAGATTTCGCCGGCGCGCTCGACAATCAGGCCGATGCTATTGAGGCTTTGCGCGAAGGTATGCGCGAGTTGGGCGAAGCGATGGCGCAGCAACAGCAGCAGGGCCAAGGTCAGCAGGGCGAGGCCGTGGGGCAGGCCAACCCGAACGGTCAACGCGATCCGCTTGGCCGCGAACCCGGTGAGACGGGGCGCGTTGGAACGGACGAGCAACTTCTGCAGGGTGAAGACGTCTATCGCCGGGCGCAGAATTTGCTGGACGAGATCCGCCGCCGCGCGGGTGAGCAAGAGCGCCCCGACGAAGAGTTGGACTATCTCAGACGTCTGCTCGACCGGTTTTAGGATTTTGCGAGACGCTGTCTCGCGCTCTGGGATATTTCTGGATCAATGGAAGCAGGGCGCCGCGACGTCCGTCCCATCCATTGATCTCAAAATATCCCGGGGAGTGAGGCGCGCAGGCGCCGAGAGGGGCAGCGCCCCTCTTACTCAGTCGTATCCCCGATCAGACCCGACAGGCTTTCCGCCGACCGCGCCATCGCGCCATCAATGCCGGCGCGGGCCGAGTTGGCCAGATCGACATAGACAATGATCAAAGGTTCTGCCGCAGGGACAGACCGTGCGATGGTCGGGGCATAGGCGTATGCGGCGACCAGCAGGATCGCGAGAAGCATCATGATCGTAAAGCCAATGCGAAAGCCGCTGCGATTCCGCGCTTCGGCAATTGCCGGGTCAACCGGAGGCGGGGCGGGAGTGTCCCCTTCGGCAGGTGCCAGGGACGAGTTGATCTCTTCAATATCGGGCAGCAGGCCGCTGCGAGATGTGTCAGCGCCGCTGGCGGTCTCGTCAGCTTTTTCTGCGGCCCGTTGCAGGGCCATGCGGTTGCGCAGCGCACCTTTCTGTGTGTCCTCGTCGACGGCTTCGGACAGGCCCATCTCGGTTTGGGTCTCAAGCCCTTCGGCACGGCGGGCGCTAAGCTCACGCTCGGCCTCTTCGCGCAAAATGCCCATGACGCTTTCGTCGACCGCGCGTGGGGCGGGCTCTGGCTCGGGCGCTTCGGGGGCGCTCTCGGGTTCATCTGCCGCGGCCTCCCTGAACTCTGCCGCCGCGCGGGCCAGTGGTGTATCCTCGGGATCGGGTTCCGCCGCGGGTGGTTCGGGCTCCGGCGCGGGCTCAGGCTCTGGTTCTGCCGCCGCCCGTGGCGGAGCAGATAGGCCAAGATCGATCTCTTCGGGTTCCTGAAACCAGGTTTTCCCGCAGTTTGAACACTGAACATCCCGGCCCTCGTCCGGGATCATGGAACTGTCGACTTCATACTGGGCGCCGCAGTTCGGGCATAATAGCCGCATGTTGCCCCCTTTGCCGGCGCTTTTGCGCGCCATTCATTCTGCCTCGAATACCAAATCCATAGCAGGCGGTGCAGAATTCGCCAAGCAATCGCGTTACACGCGTTGAACTGTCCTTAAGCCTGCGGCAAAACTGTCGCGCAGGCGAGGGATGGACGGACCAGGTGATCGAATTTCAAGACGCGAGCATGGGCTACGGCGGGGGCAAGCTGTTCTCGGACGTATCGCTCGACCTTAAACCCGGATCTTTCCACTTTCTGACCGGACCTTCGGGGGCAGGAAAGACGACGTTTCTCAAGCTCTGTTACCTCGAACTTGTCCCCACAGATGGACGGGTGGCGATCTTTGGGCAGGACAGCCGCAAGATGAGCCGCGATGACGTGGCCGTCGCGCGCCGTCGGATTGGGGTCGTGCATCAGGATTGCCGGTTCCTTGACCATCTGCCGATGTCGGAAAACATCCTGCTGCCGTTGACTGTCGCGGGCCGGGACACCGCGCCGGAAATGGGCAACCTTGAAGAGCTTTTGGCCTGGGTGGGGCTGAGTGCGCAAGCCGACGCACTGCCCCCTGAATTGTCGGGCGGGGAGCGCCAGCGCGCGGCGCTGGCCCGCGCGGTGATTATGGCGCCGGATGTGATCGTCGCGGATGAGCCCACGGGCAACGTCGATTGGGATATGTCGCTGCGGCTTTTGTCGCTGCTTGTCGAGTTGAACAAGATGGGCAAATCGGTCGTTGTCGCGACCCACGACATGAACCTGATCCGGCAGGCCAAGGCCCAGACCCAGACGCGCGTGTTGCGCATCCGGGACCGGACCGTCCAGCAGGCGGAGGTTGATCTGTGAGCCTGCAAACCATCATCATGGGCGACCCGCGCGCCGACCGCGTTGTGCCGCCCACAGGGTTCACCGCCAACCTCACCGTCTTTGCTGCCGCTGCCATGGCGTTTCTGGCGGTGTTTGCGATGGCGCTGTCCTTTGCCTCGGGCCGTCTGGCCGACCGGTGGGAAAGCGAGTTGGCCCAATCCTCGACCATCCGCATCTCGGCCCCTGCCGATCAGATGGTGGCGCAGACCGAGGCAGCGTTGCGCGTGCTCGACCAGACACCCGGTGTCGCCAGCGCTCGAGTTCTGTCCGAGGCCGAGCAGCAGGCGCTCTTGACCCCATGGTTCGGGCCAGACCTGCCGGTGGCCAATCTGCCGATCCCGCAACTGATCGAAGTGATCGAGGAGGGCGCGGGATATGATGCGGAAGGCCTGCGACTGCGTCTCCAGGGTGAGGTGCCGGGCGCGGTTCTGGATGACCACACGCGGTGGCGAAAGCCGTTGGTTGCGGCTGCGGAACGCCTTCGGACCTTGGGAGTGTTTTCCATTGCGCTGATTGCGGCCACAACTGGGGTCATCATCACGCTCGCCGCAGGCGCTGCACTGGCGGCCAATGCGCAGATCATTGACGCCTTGCGTCTGATCGGGGCGCGGGACGTCTATATCGCGCGCGCCTTTGTGCGGCGCTTCACCTTGCGCACGCTGATCGGCGCGGCGGCAGGCACCGCCTTTGCCATGGCCGCCATCGCGGTCTTGCCCCCTGCAGGGGGTGAGGGCGGTTTTCTGACGGGCCTTGGTTTTCGGGGTGTGGAATGGTTCTGGCCGCTGGTCGTGCCGCCGCTTGCAGCCTTCGTGTCGTTTTGGGCGACGCGTACCGCCGCGCTCAGACGGCTCAAGCAGGTGACGTGATGCAGACGATCCGATCCCTGATCTTCAACATCTCGATGTATGTCGCCATGCTCGTTCTGGCGATCGTGTTCTTTCCCTTCGCGCTTTTCAGCAAGAACGCGGCGATCCTCGCCTGCCATACCTATACCGTCTACGTCATCTGGACCGCGCGCTGGATGATCGGGCTCAAGACCGAGGTACGCGGCACCCCGCCCGAAGGTGCGGTTCTGGTGGCAGCAAAGCACCAGTCATTCTTTGACATTCTGATCATCTACAACGCACTTCCACGGGCGCGGTTCATCATGAAACGCATCCTGATGTTTTCGCCGATCCTTGGCCAATACGCATGGCGGATCGGATGCGTGCCGGTGAACCGCGGCAAGCGGGGCGCGGCGATTGGCAAGATGATGGAAGATGTCGAAAAGGGTCTCGATGATCCGGGTCAGTTGGTGATCTATCCTCAAGGCACGCGCGTCGCGCCGGGGGCGGACAAGTCCTATAAAATCGGGACGGCCGTGCTTTACGAGCAACTCAACCAGCCCTGCGTTCCGGTCGCGATCAATGTCGGCGTCTTCTGGCCGCGACGGGGGATCACCCGCCAGCCGGGCACCGCGATTGTTGAGTTCATGGAGCCGATCGCGCCGGGGTTGCCCAAGGATGAGTTCATCAAGCGGCTTGAAGCGGATATCGAGACACGCTCGAACGCGCTGATGCGCGAGGCGGGCTTTACGGGAGGGGTCGTTGGTGAAGGTGATTGAAACGCTCGACGCACTGACGGCTGTTTACGGTGAAGTCAGCCCAAGATCGCTGGACAAGGTCGTCACGGCGATGACGCCGCTCTATCGCAAGTGGATCGAGGCATCGAAATTCGTGGTGCTGACCACGGTTGGCGATGAGGGCACCGATGGCAGCCCGCGCGGCGATGATGGCCCGGTGGTGCGGATCGCGGATGCGCACACGCTGATGCTGCCCGATTGGCGGGGGAACAACCGGCTGGACAGCCTGCGCAACATCGTCACCGATGGGCGCGTGTCGCTGATGTTCATGGTGCCGGGCGATACCAACGTTGTGCGGGTCAACGGGACGGCGGTTCTGACCGACGATCCGGCAGTGACGCATAGCTTTGAACAAAAGGGCAGACATCCCCGGACGGTGATCGTGATCACGATTGGTGAGATGTATTTCCAATGCGCTAAAGCACTGATGCGGTCACAGCTTTGGGGTGAAACCCCGCGGCCCGAAGGACACCCCACGGCGGGCGATTTTGTCTGCGAGGTCGATGAAAGCTTTGACGGCAAAGCCTATGACGACGGCTACGCCGAATACGCCAAACCACGGATGTGGTGAGGGCCCGCTGGCCTCAGGAAGCGAAAGGCCATGGGGGACCCGCCAAAAGACTAGAACATCTAAGCAGGCTCCTTTGGTCTAAGTGTCGAGACAATTATCTTTGGCGCTGTCCTCCAAGACTTGTAGCTATATACAGATCCTATGGATGAAGAAGTAAGATTCCGTTTGTTTATGAAGGATTCTCGGCAAACTCACTTGGCTTGCTTGCTCCTTTCGGCTGCTTCGCAAATAATGGCTAGAACATAGAGGCGAGAGCAGCGGTGAACTACGTTGGATAGGGTAGGTCAACAATCCGTCGGACGACATGGATGGTTTGGATTTGCGATTGGTTAGATCGATGAGACCTAAGGTAAGTAGAACTCTGCAAGTGGCTCTAGTGTTGCTTATTTTCTCGTTTATCGCATTCCTATCTGCCTATCTTTTCGAAATTGTATTTCTGGCATATATGTCCTTATATTGTGGGTTTATATCTGTATTAATCTTCTTCGTCGTTTATATTGCCGTTCCTATTTTGAGACTTGGCCTTTCCGTACATTATGATATCCACGAATTTTTCAAAAAATAACGTCATTTTTGCTAAAAAATCTTTGTAGGTATAAGAGTTTCGTTACTGGTCTTTTATTGCTGCTTCGATCTTCAGTGATGAATTGAGAAAAAGGACCGCAACCTATGACGCGGAATACCCGGAATACGCCAAGCCACGGATGTGGTGAGGGGCAAACCAAAGGCACGCCATGAAGAACATCCAAGTCATCGATGGCGCTTTGAACTGTGCTTACGACATCTTCGAGGCGTCAGACGCGCTGTTCGATTATATCTTTCCGTGTGATGGCCAAGACATCCAGTTCATTGAGACCCTTCAGGAGGCAGGCATTCCTGACGAGATGGAGGCGGAGTTTGCGGCGATGTGGACGCGACGCGTCGATCGGAAGCGGGTGATGGGGATACATGGTACCCTGTTTTACGAACTCACCCATAAGAGGCAGTATTATCCAACGCTTCGAGAAAGCGATTTGGAGGACGGGCGGTTTTCCGGATGAAGTCGGAATGGGTAACTTTGGTACTTCGAGCCGCATCAGAAAACGAGTTGGCTGCTTGTTTGGTGCGTGGAAACACCGTGGTGGTCGACGTTGCAAATGACGTTCAAATATCTAGACGGATTATTCAAAGACTAAAGCACTCCGAAACCGGCGAATTGACAGTGATGCCCTGGAAGACCGACGCACAAGAACTCCTTCTGTCCGCGTTGGAGATTGCGGAATCTCACTATAATGAGTTTTCGAACCCACCCGGCTGGGAGCGAATGAACGTGATTGGTTATTGTGACGTGTCGACATTGGAGCAATGGTTCAAGGATGATCCTGGCGCTAAAATAATTGCGATTGATGATGGATTTCGTGTTGAGAACCGGGGTTAGATTTTGACCAAATATTTGGTCTGTTCATTTTCATGTATTTAGCGGATGCACCCTATAACGCGGAGTATCCGGACTACACTAAGCCCCGGATGTGGTGAGGGGGCGGTTTTGCTTTGGCATTTTGCCACTTGGGCTGAAGCTGACTTCAGCCAGCCCGGAGGCCCGCCGATGACCCGTTATTCCCCCGCTCTCGTCGCTTTACACTGGATCCTAGCGCTGATGATTGTCGTCGCGCTCTTTGTGGGCGGGCCGGGGCTCAGCCGGATCGACAATGCGGACCCGGCCAAGATCGGGGCGTTGCAGGGGCATATGACCTTTGGGGTGATCGTCCTGATCCTGATGCTGATCCGTCTGGTGGTGCGGCTGCGGTCGGACAAACCGCCCCATGCTGATACAGGCAATGCGTTGGTGGATCTGGCGGGCAAAGTCTTGCACTGGTCGTTCTATGTGCTGGTGATCCTGATGTGCCTGTCGGGGATCGGGATTTCAATTTCCGCCGGGCTGCCTGCGATTGTGTTTCAGGGGTCGGGCGATCCGCTGCCGCCGGATTTCTTTGCCTACCCGCCGCGCATCGCGCATGGGATCATCGCGAACCTTTTGATGCTGCTGGTCGCGCTGCACGTGATCGCGGCGCTTTATCACCAGTTCTACCTCAAAGACGGGCTGTTCCGGCGGATGTGGTTCGGCAAGCGCACATAACTCACGCCGGGGTTAGGACCTCGCCAATCTGGCGCGCAGTATCGCGGGCGGTTTTGCCCACGCCATAGATCGTGGCCGAGGCAAACCCCGTCCAGCCGCCATAGCCCACGAGCCAGAGGTTCGGTACGACGTCGGATCGTGTGCCGGTCACTGCGACCTTGCCGTCGCTGACGATGCTCAGCGGGTCGAGATGGCTAAGGTTCGCGCGAAAGCCGGTGCACCAGATCACGGCGTCGACCTTGGTCTCGGTCCCGTCGCGCCAGATCACGCCGGTCTCGGAAAACCGCGCGAACGGACGGACCGAGCCCAGGACACCGCGCGAGCGCGCCTCTTTCACGCTGTCGACCATCACGACATTGGCCAGCGACACGTTGGCGGGGGCGGGGCCTTTGCCCTTTTGCTCTTCATAGAACCGGCGCGTGGCGGCATCGAACAGATACCGCCCGTCGATGTCGTCGGGCATGAAGACGGGCGCGGTGGGCGTGACCCAAGTCGTGTCAGCAACGCGGGAGATTTCCGCCAAAACCTGCGCGCCCGAGTTGCCACCGCCAACGATCGAAACGCTTTGCCCGGCAAAGTCATCCGGGCGGCGGTAGTCGACCGAGTGTATCTGTTGCCCGGTAAAGATGTCGGCACTGGGATAGTCCGGGACAAAGGGATGCTGCGCGGTACCGGTCGCGCTGACCACGGCGCGGGCGGTCATCGTGCCGGTGTTTGTCTCCACGGCCAATCCTTGCGCCTCCCGGCGCACGCCGCGCACCCGCACAGGGCGTTCGATGGGGAACCCATACCGCGCCTCATACGCGGTGAGATACGCGATGAATTCGTCCTTGGAGGGATAGGTCTGTTCGCCCTTGGGCATCTGCCAGCCGGGGATCGAACTGAACTCGGTGGGCGAAAAAAGCCTCAGCCCCTCCCACGTGCCGCGCCATGCGCCGCCCGGTTCCGGGGCGTCATCGAGGATCATGGTGCGCAGATCGGTCCGCCGCAGGTAATAGGCGGTGGCGAGGCCCGCCTGACCCCTCCGATAATGATGACGTCGTAATCGGCCATGGCGCGCCTCCTTCAAACAGAGGCACGTTACCGGGTTGGTTGCCGGTCGGGCAATTCTTCTGTTGCCGCAGGTGGTACCCGAGGGGGAGGGTCTGGGGCCTGCGTTGGTCGTCAGATGAAATCGGTCAACGTCGCCATATACGCTCCCCGCTCGGGGCCGTCTGGTTGGTGTGGCGCCACATCCGGGCAGCCGCGAGGGGAAACCCCCCGAAATCCTTGGGTCGCGGGGGTGATGGCCCCGCGTCGCGAAAAGTCGGACCGCCCAAGAGTTCGGGCCAGCCGGTTGGATCAAGCCGGGCGGTCAAGACCCGGCAGGGAACGTTCGGGAAGGGGTATAGCGCGGTCAGGTTTCCGGGAGGTGAGCCATGCGTACGGTGGGGGCGAAAGGGCGTGGTCTCGTTCGGTATCCTGAGGTAGCAGTTGAGGATGGAGACGAGATTTGACGTCATCGTCGTCGGCGCGGGCATGATGGGCAGCGCGGCGGCACGGCACCTTTCTGAGCGTGGGGCGCGCGTGGCCGTTGTTGGGCCACCGGAGCCTGACGACGCGCAGACCCATACAGGGCCGTTCGCCAGCCATTATGACGCAGCGCGGATCACGCGGCGGTTGGCGACGGATGTGACGTGGTCCCGGCTGAGCGCACGCAGCATCGAACGCTATCGCGATCTTGAGGACGCGACGGGCATCCGGTTTTATCACGAACAGGGTGTGATCATGGCGATCTCATCGCGCTACGCAAACCCGACGGCAGTTGATGTGGTGCGCGACCTGAACGCGACCCAAGGGATCGGCGCCACGGAGTATGATGGCGCGACGTTGAAATCTCAGTTTCCGTATCTCGCGTTCCCCGACGATACGTGGATCGGACATGAGGCTGTGATGGGCGGGTACCTCAACCCACGGGCCCATATCCGTGCGCAACTGGCTGCGGCGCGGGCGGCGGGCGCGGTGCATCTGCCGTTCGCTGCGGTGTCAGTGACCCAGCACGGGGGTTTTGCGCGGGCGATGCTGGCCGATGGTCAGGTACTGGAGGCCGGGACGGTCGTTGTTGCCTGCGGTGCCTATAGCTTGCTGGGCGACCTGATCCCGCAGACAGCCCCACAAACCCCCTATGCCCGTACGATTGCCTTTGCGGAACTGGACGCCGCTGAACAGGACCGCCTGCGCGAGATGCCGTCGATCATCTACTACCCGCCCGACACAGACCGCGACCTCTATGTCCTGCCGCCGGTGAAGTATCCCGACGGACGCACCTATCTGAAAATCGGCGGTGACCCGTTTGACGTGCCGCTTGGGTCGGCGGACGAGATCAACGCCTGGTTCCGCCAGAACGGCAATGCCAATGTCGCGACGGTTCTTTTGGAGATCTTGCATGATCTGATCCCCGACCTGCGCGCGGCTTCGACCCATTTTGCAGGCTGCGTTGTTACCAATACCGCAACCGGCCACCCTTATATCTGTCACCAGTCCGAGAATGTCGTCCTGCTCACCGGTGGCAATGGGGCGGGGGCAAAGAACGCGGATGAGATCGGGCGCTTGGGAGCGATCCTTGCGCTTGAGGCGAAGTTGCCGCGTGGTGAATACCCTGCCAGCTTCGGTCTGCCGGCGATGTCAGAGGTCGTTTAACGGCGCGAGCAGGTCATAGCCCATCTGGTCGAATAGGCGGACCATATCGACGAAGACCCAGTTCTCGGAAAACTGCGCGCCCGTGCGCATCCAGAAATCGAGCCCGCTGATCTCCAGCCGGTTCCCCTTGGGCGCGTAGCCCTTGTAAGGGCCGGTATGGGTTGCGATCACCCCGGCCTCGCCGGAGCCTGCCAGAAACGGACCATCGGCAAAGAGCGATTCAAGGTCCTGCACCTTGCGGTCGGGAAAGGCGACCAGCCACGGTTGTTGATGGAACTCTTCAAACTCGCGCAGGCTGAGACAGGCGTTGATGCCTCCCGGCCCGTACCATTTCAGATTGGGGTGAAAGAACCGCGCCATGCCCATGCTGGTCAGGTCGCTATTGTCAAATGTGTTCAACCCGCCAAAGATCAGGTCACGCCCCAGTGCCATGGTCGATTGGGTCTCGTCCGCGGTGGGTGTCGGGAAGCCGACGCCATCGACCGCCGTGGGTGCAGGATAGACAAACGCCGCCCCGCGCGATTTCGGCAACAGCATGATGCCAAGCTGCTCGGCCCAATCGACGAGATCGATCATGAACTGGATGTAGGTGACGCGCCCGTTCTCGACCCGCGCGAACTCACCCCAGCGGATGCGTACTTCGGACCCGCTAGCGGGCAGGCCTAGGTAGTCGCCGGTCATGGTGCCTGTGAAGTAGCCTGTCCCGGCGACCCAGTCGCCCTCGGACCCCGCGCCATCCGCGCGCCCGTTTGAGCGACCCGCCATCAGGATATGCGTCTGCCGTTTGAACCCGGTGAGGCTGGCGCGGAAGGGGGTCCAGAAACCGTCTAGAAACGCCTGTGCTCCGGTGAGCGTGCCAACCGGGTCCATGCCGACCCAGTTGAGGTCTGGGTCCATCGCAGCCGTCACGGCGGGGGCAGGGCCATCCAGCGCGGACCAGAGATCAGCGATTAGCGCTTTGTTGTCGTCGCGTATCGTCACGCGGCGAGGCCGCTGGCACCCATGCCAAGGAATTTGTCGCGGCGATCTTTGATCAGCTTCTCAGGTGACAGGTCGACAAGTTCGTTCAGCATGGACGTGATGGTCTTGCCGACGCTGGCGATGGTGGCCTGCGCGTCACGCTGGGCACCACCCACGGGTTCGGGAATGATGCGGTCGATCACGCCGAGTTTCTCAAGATCTTGCGCGGTCAGACGCAGCGCCTCTGCCGCTTCGCGCATCTTCTCGGCGTCTTTCCATAGGATCGACGCACAGCCTTCTGGCGAGATCACGGAATAGATCGAATGTTCGAGCATGGCGATGCGGTTGGCGGTGGCAAAGGCCACGGCCCCACCCGAGCCGCCTTCGCCGATGACGACAGACACAAGCGGCACCCCGATCTTCAGGCACTTCTCGGTTGAACGCGCAATCGCCTCGGACTGGCCGCGTTCCTCAGCACCCTTGCCGGGATAGGCGCCCGGCGTGTCGATCAGCGTGACCACCGGCAGGCGGAACCGGTCAGCAAGGTCCATCAGGCGGATCGCCTTGCGATAACCCTCTGGACGGGCCATGCCGAAATTGCGCTCAATCCGGCTTTGCGTGTCGTTGCCCTTTTCATGGCCGATCACGACGACAGGACGATCGTCGATCCGGGCAAGCCCGCCCATGACCGCGCGGTCATCAGCAAAGTTCCGGTCGCCTGCCAAGGGCGTGTAATCGGTAAAAAGCGCCTCGATATAGGACTGGCAATGCGGGCGGTCCGGGTGACGCGCGACCTGACATTTGCGCCACGGCGTGAGGTCTTTGTAGAGATCGACCAGCAGATCAGCCGCCTTTTTGTCGAGCGCCGCGGCCTCTTTCTCGACATCCATCTCTTTGTTGGCGCGGGCCAGAGCGCGCAGCTCTTCTGCCTTGCCCTCGATTTCAGCGAGCGGTTTTTCAAAGTCGAGATACTGCATGTGTCGGCCTGCGTGATTGCTTGGAGTGTATATGACCTTCGCCGCGAATTTATGCAACGGGCGGCGATGTCAGCGCTTTCTTTGGTTCACTTGGCGATATTTTTGAATGAAGGCTTGAAGTTCTGCGCTGGTGGACAAGTATCACGCCTGTTCGAGTTAGATTGGGGGATTACGAGATGTTCAGAACAGTTTTGGCCAGCACGGTGTTGTTGGGGATGACCGCCACGGCGGGTCTGGCAACGCCAGTTGAGCCAATGTCGAGTTGGGGAACGCTGACGCGCGCCGATGGATCCTCCCCGACATTTGGGGGTGATGGAATTCCCACCACGCCGGGTGCGCTTACAAGTTTCAATTTGAGCAAGCTTCAGTTCGCCTCGGGCTGATCATCACACCGCGGTTTCAAAACCCCGATCCGGTTGCGCTGGAGCCATATTCCTATTTGGTTCAACCCAACACGAATTTTGGCGATCCTGACAGCGCCAGTGGTCCAAGCGCGACCGAAGGCGCGACGTGGAACTTTAGCTATTTCGCCGAGATCACGCAGACGGCTATTGCCGGTGACGATGATTTTGTCAGTTTTGGGGACATTGGGCTGGAACTTGTCTACGATTTCGACCCCGGAGAGGACACGGCAGACAGCGACCTGGGCCGGTTGAATTCGGTCACGCTGCTGGTGCTGGATAACGGTCTCCCGCCCGATCTTGATGACACTTATATCGAAGGCAGCCAAAACCATCTCTTTGGGTTCCTCTCCGAGACGAATGCGCCGTTCGTCCTGACGCCGGGTATGGAGTTCAATCCCAACACTGTAGGTGAGTATACAATTGGCCTTCGCGCAACCGGCGGAGCGGTTGAAGTGGATGTCGACGTCGTCCCGGTTCCCGCCTCACTTCCACTGCTTCTTGCAGGTGTTGGTGGGCTGTTTTGGTTGCGCTGACGCAAGGGCTGAGACATCCGAAAAATGAATTCTTCGCGGCGCGTCCCAACCGGGCGCGCCGTTTACGTTTTAGCGGTGTTTCACCGAAATCGTTGACGGATGACCTTTCGTAAGCACAAGTTGGCGGCGGGAACGAAGGGAGAATTGCAATGACAAAACCATTGCTTGCAGAATTTATTGGGACATTTTGGCTGGTCTTGGGGGCTGCGGCAGCGCCGTTCTGGCCGCTGGCGTGGCCGATGTCGGGATCGGGTGGCTGGGCGTCAGCCTTGCCTTTGGTCTGACGGTTTTGACGATGGCCTATGCCGTGGGCGGCATCTCGGGCGGGCATTTTAACCCGGCTGTGTCGCTGGGCCTGATGATCGCGGGCAAGTTCGAAGGTGCCAAGCTGATCCCCTATTGGGTGGCGCAGGTGGCCGGGGCGATTGCAGCCGCAGCTGTTCTTTACGTGATCGCGACGGGTCAGGCGGGGCTTGAAGGTGTTGGGGGCTTTGCCTCGAACGGCTATGGAGAGGCGTCGCCCGGTGGCTATTCGCTGACGGCGGGGTTCATCATCGAAGTCGTGATGACCGCGTTCTTTCTGATCATCATTCTGGGCGCCACGTCCAAGCTGGCGCCTGAGGGCTTTGCCCCGATCGCCATCGGTCTGGGTCTGACGTTGATCCATCTGGTGTCCATCCCGGTGACGAACACATCCGTGAACCCGGCCCGGTCAACGGGCGTCGCGCTTTTTGCCGATGGTCCGGCGCTTGCGCAGCTTTGGATGTTCTGGGTCGCTCCGCTGATTGGGGCCGCCATAGGCGCGGTGATCTGGAAGGTGCTGGAAAGCGACGACGGCTAAAGGCGATCGCAAACCTGTAATTCCGGCGGCGCCCGGCCCCTTTGGGTCGGGCGTTACCGTTTGAGGCCCCCCGGGTTGCGGAAGTCGAGCCAGACTTGACGTGGTGTGCGCGGCTGCCACCGTCGCGCCAGCTCGAGCGACGGTTTTTCGACCACGGTCCACGACAGCCACCCCAGCAGGATCGACAGCAGGCTCGCGTAGAGGAAGTTCTCGAACGGGGTTTGGTTGACATCGAAGGCCGCAACGATCTGCTGGGCGAACCAGCCGTAGATATAGATGCCATAGGAATAATCGCCGACGCGGCCTTCCAGCCCGAGATCGCGAATGCCGTACCCGACGTAGAAGACAAGGTGGCAGGTGCCGAACATAAACAGAAACAGGAAGATCTCCTTGTTCTGATAAGCCACCAGAAACGGCAGCGCCAAAAGCACAAGGCAAAGCCAGCCCGTCAACGGAATATAGGCCCTGAGGTAGAACGCGATGCAACCAAGCAGGAAATACCGTGTCGGCGACGCATAGCTTTGGTGGTCCATGATAATCGGCATGGCGGGGTGATTGTAGTAAGAATACCCGATCAGCCCCGCCGCGAGGCACACAAAGAGGCCACGCCTGATTTCAAGGAAGCGGCTGTTGCGGTGTGGCGCCAGAGCAAAGAGCGCAATGACAAAGAACAGCAGGTATACGCGCATTTCGCCCGGTAAGGTCCACCAGCTTCCGTTCAGGCTGTTCGGCATCTTGTTGTCGGGAAAGGCACCGTCGATAAAGAACCTGACCGTTTCAAGCGTCGCGTTGTGCGAGGCAAAGTCAAGAACCTCAGGCGAGATGAAGAATCCCACCCCGTCGCTTCGTCGGTACACCACGAAAACATACACAAGCATTACGACGATCGAGACCCACAGACCGGGATAGATGCGCGCGACGCGTTGTTTTAGCCAGTTTCCGAGCCAGGGTTTGAACCAGAAGCTTCGCGTTACAAGAAAGCCCGAGAGAGCAAAGAAGGCGCTGACGGCAATCGTGCCTGAATACGTGTGTCCATTGGTCCAGATCGCAAACGGATCCTGACCGCGCACATGGACAAGCGCAAAGGAGTGGCCCCAGATCACGGCCAATGCCGCAACTAGCCGCACCAGGGTCAGGTTGTTGTCCCTGCCGATGGTATCGGAGCGTTCCAATGTCTTCATGGTCTGGTACGGCCCCTGTGCGCGGTTTTTGCGATCGGCCGGTCGCGACCGTTGGAAGTTGTTAGCCGGTATGCGGTTCGCTCTGCAAGGGTGCGGACGGTCGCGAAAGGCGGTGTTACGCGCCGTGCAGCGTTTCGGTCACTTCCGCAAGATTTGCGAATTTGGCTTGTGCCAGTGTCACGACGTGACGAGAACGGAGATGACATGAGCACGTCCTATGAAAAGCGGCTGTTGCGGGTGGTGGAGTATATTCACGACAACCCAACTGGCGATCTGTCGCTGGACGCCTCGGCCGATGTCGCGGTTTCACTGGCACCGGGTGTTTCACGCCATGACGGGTGAGACATGTGCCGAGGCCGTGCGCCGTGTGCGGTTGCACAAGGCGGCATTCCTGCTGGTTCAGACCGACACGCCGATCGACCGGGTGGCCCGCGATACGGGGCATTCGGGGCTTCAGGCGTTTGGGCGCGTGTTCAAAAAGTCCTATGGGCTGTCTCCCGCCTCGTTTCGGAACCGCGGTGCCTTGGTGGCGCCGCTCACCCATGCGAAAAGAGGAGACTACCCTGTGTTCCCCATTGATATTGAGACATTCCCCGCCCGCCGTCTGGCCGCCGTGCCCCACAAGGGGGCCTATAACGAGGTCGGCAAAGCCTTTGAACTGGTCAGCGGGATCTTTACCGCACGTTAGCTTTGGGGTCACGCGCGTGGCATGATCGGGGTCTATTATGATGACCCGACCGCTGTGGCAGAAGAAGACCTGCAAAGCCATGCCGGTGTGGTCGTGGGCGACGGTGCCCCGATCACCGAACCGCTGACCGAAGTGGCGTTGCCCGAGGGGCGCTATGCGGTGTTGCACTACAAAGGGCCCTATGCCGGGCTCCATGCCGCCTATCAGCACCTTTACGGGACGTGGTTGCCGGTGCGGGTGAAGAGGCCGGGGATCACCCGCCGATTGAGGTCTATCTCAACGGACCGGCTGAGACGGCACTGGATGAGCTGCTGACCGACGTGTGCATCCCGTTGAAGTGATGACGTTGCCCGGGCGGCGCTGATCAGGTGCCGTCCGGGACGCGGGCCGAGTAGACCACCGTGCAGGTCGGAAGGACGACCCGGTCACCGACGACATAGGCCCCAAACTCCTCAGACATCCGCTGTTTGATCCGTGCGATCTGTGCGGGATCAGAGCCAGCCTCCCGAGACAACTCCATCGAAGGGCTCATCAAGAAAGCGAGCTCCACCGTCTCGTCGAGGCTCACTTTGCCCGGCATGTCGATGGTCTGAACGTGTGCGGTGATGTCGGTCAGACCAGCCTCGGCCATCAGGCCCTTGGTCCGGTCGATGTTCTGAAACCCGAAGGGGCCGGGCGCGTCGGGGTGAGGACGCTCAAGGGGGCCAAAGAACTCCTGCGCGATCTTTCCGTTGATCGCGAACCACGGGTTCCCCTTGGGGTCGGTCCAGCAGAGGAACACCAAGCGGCCACCGGGGCGGACGGCGTGCGCGATGTTTTTGAACGCAGCGACCGGATCGGCAAAGAACATCGTCCCGAAGCTTGAGATCATGGCGTCGTGGCCCGTTCCCAGATCGTCCGTCTGCGCATCGGCAAGGATCAGCGTGACGTTGTTCAAGCCCGCGACAGCCTCTTCCGCGACGGATTTCAGAGTGGTCGAGATATCGCCGCCGGTCACATGACCCGTCGGCCCGACGCGGCCCGCAAGCTCGGCGGTCATCCCGCCCGCGCCATAGCCAATCTCAAGGATCTTCTCACCGGGCTGGGGGGCTGCGGCGTCAACCAACGCCTCGCGCAGTTCGAGAAACCGCGCTTCGATCCGCTGCGCATTGGCGGCCCATCGCGCGCCAATCTCGTCGGTCCAATTGTCTTTCTGTGCGGCGTTATCGGTCATGGTCGCCCCCTTGCTTGGGGTCACCCTACACGCCCGAACCGATTCTAGCCCGCGATCATTTCCGTCTCATTGAGGACAACTTCTGGCTGTATCCGAAGGCCATGCGCAATCCGAACGCCGCATATCATGACGCCGTTGCCTTGATCGGGATTGTCGTCGCGCTGACCATCGTCGGCGCGTTTGTCTTTCTGTTTGCCTTCATCGGATCGGGCGCTTCGGTCGAAGCCGCCCGGGAAGAGGAGCCGGCACGCCGAGCGGCGTGTACATATGTTGATCAGCTTGAGGTCACCATCGGGGGGCATCGTTTGATCCTTCCAGCGGCGGATTTAGTAGCGGTGCTTCCTCGTGATGGTCGCGAGTCTATATCGGCGGAAACTACAAAGCCGCGTGCCGAGTTGTGGAAGACGGGGAAACAGCCGGTCTATGCCTTTTGCCTGACCGGGCAGGCGACACCCATTGTGTCGCGCCGCATCGCGTTTCGTTGGGACTACGCCAAGGCACTGTCCGCGGCGTTCGATTTTGGTGATCGGGTGGGGGTGGATTTCAGCTCGTTCCATATTGGCTTTCAGGATGTCCCACCGCCCTTGGCGAGTATTGAAACTGCCGCCGAGCTTATCCTTGTGCGAGAGCCGCCTACGGATGCGACACTCACTCACGTTGCAACCGCTGGCATCACCGAAGACGGATTTCGGTTTAGCGGCTATTGCAGTTTTGTAGAGCGGCGGGGTCTGTGGAGTTGCCAGTGGCGCATCCGCGATCACCGACGGTCGGTTGTTTACGGGTACTGGCATACCTCACCGGGGAAGATTTATTGGGCGCGCCGATTGATGAGGGCATTCAGGCCAGCGCCCTGAAGGTCAGGGCGCTGTTTGACAGTTTCCGGGTGGCTCAGCCCTAGCCCGCGATCATTTCTGATTGGCGCACGATGACCTCGGCCTGACGGATCGAAGCGAGATCGACGAGGCGGCCCTTGTAGACCGCCGCACCTGCGCCGTCGCGCTTGGCCTGTTCCATCGCTTCGAGGATTTCGCGCGCCTCGGTCACCGCGGCGTCGGAGGGGGTGAAGACTTCGTTGGCCAGCGCGACCTGCTTGGGGTGGATCGCCCATTTGCCGACCATGCCCAGCGTGGCCGAGCGCAGCGCCTGAGCGCGGAAGCCCTCGTCGTCGGAGAAATCCCCGAACGGACCGTCCACCGGCAGAACGCCATGCGTGCGGCATGCGGCGACGATGGCGGTTTGCGCCCAATGCCACGGGTCCGACCAGTATTTCTGACCGTCGCGGTGCATATAGTAGTTCTCTTGCGTGCCACCGATCCCGGTTGTTTGCATCCCCATGGAGGCGGCGAAATCCGCTGCCCCGAGGCTCATTGCCTGAAGGCGGGGGGAGGCGGCGGCGATCTCTTCCACGTGAGCGATACCTGCGGCGGTTTCGATGATGACCTCAAGCGCAACGGGTTTGGTGCGGCCCTTGGCGGCTTCCACGGCAGTGACGAGCGCGTCGATGGCATAGATATCGGATGCGTTGCCAACCTTGGGGATCATGAACTGATCGATCCGGTTGCCCGCCTGTTCCAGCACGTCAACGATGTCGCGGTACCAGTAGGGTGTGTCGAGCCCGTTAATCCGCACGCTGAGATGCTTGGTTCCCCAGTCGATATCGCCGATGGCCTGAATGATGTTCTTGCGGGCCTCGGGCTTGTCATCGGGGCTGACCGAGTCTTCGAGATCGAGGTTGATCACATCCGCCGCAGAGGTCGCCATTTTTTCAAAGATCGCGGGGCGCGAGCCGGGACCGAACAACTGACAGCGGTTGGGACGGGCAGGAGCGGCGGGTTGAACGCGAAATGACATGACGCCTCGGCAAGTTTGTTTCGAATCTTGTGGAGGCACGGATATATTGTTGCGCCGCAGCATGCAACCTTTGCAGCTGCAGCGTCAGGCAGGCCCCCAGAGCACCTGCGCCGCATAGACCGAATCGCCTTGCCGGGCGAGCGCGACGCCGGTTGCGCGGGCTTCTCGGTAAAGGATGTTCTTGCGGTGGGGGCGGCTGTCCATCCAGCCTTGGACCAGCGTTTGTGCGAATTGATCGTCCACATAGGACAGGGGGTATTTGGCGATGTTTTCGGACATCCAACCGCGTGTGATCGCCACATTTTCCATGCGCTGGCGCAGGGTCATACCTGCCACGGTATGGCTGAGCGTCTCCGCGCGGGCCATCGCCATCGCCTGTTCCATCGCGGCGCGATTCAGGCGGTCTGCCGCCATCAAGGGGGATCTGCTGAACTGGGACCGGGCGTCATTTGTGATGTCGACGATCCGATCTGGATAGGTATGGGACGATACTGGTGCCCCACTGACCACAAAACACGCTCCTGCGGAAAGCAGGAATGCTCTGCGTTTCATGACTGCCTCTGCCTCTTTTTTGATAAGAGTCAGACAGATCCGCTGCATTGGCAAGCGCTGGTTTTGGGATCGGCGGAAATTGGGCGGCTATGGGGAATTCCAGATTGTTCTTGGGCAGCAATCCGCTCATCTGGCGGAGAGTTTTCGGAGACCTGCCATGATCCAGACCCCTTATCTATTGTTTCTCGGTGATGCCCCTGACCAACTTGCGGCCAAGGTCGCGCAGGGCATTCAGGATTGGCGCCCTGACAATGTGGTCGGCCAGCTTCGGCTGGAGGGCTGCAAAGCGGATGTTGGCGCGCCTGACATGACGCTTGAGGCGGCCAAGGCTGCGGGTGCCAAGACGCTGGTGATCGGCGTGGCGAACCGGGGCGGTGTGATCTCACAAAAGTGGAAGAGCGTTCTCCTGGACGCGCTGGCGATGGGCTATGATCTGGCTAGTGGTCTGCACAACCTTCTGCGGGACGAGGCCGATCTGGTTGAGGCTGCGCGCAAGCATGGGCGCGCCCTGCACGATGTGCGGGTGCCCGGCGTTGAGTTTCCAATTGCCAATGGCGTGAAGCGGACGGGCAAGCGGTGCCTTGCGGTCGGCACGGATTGTTCGGTCGGCAAGATGTACACGGCGCTGGCGATGGACAAGGAAATGCGCGCGCGGCAGATGCCCGCGACGTTCCGGCCAACGGGTCAGACCGGTATTCTGGTTACGGGTGGGGGTATTCCGCTCGACGCCGTGATTGCCGATTTCATGGCCGGGTCGGTCGAATGGCTGACGCCCGACAACGACCCCGACCACTGGGACCTGATCGAGGGGCAGGGGAGCTTGTTCCACGTCTCGTATTCCGGGGTGACGATGGCCCTGATCCACGGCGGTCAACCCGACGCGCTGATCCTCAGTCACGAGCCGACGCGCGACCACATGCGCGGGCTGCCGGGCTACGACCTGCCGTCGCTCGAAGCGTTGCGGGACCTGTCGCTGCAACTGGCGCGGGTGGCGAACCCGGACGTGAAGGTCGTGGGCATTTCGGTCAACACCAAAGATCTGTCGGAAGACGACGCGCTGGCCTATCTCGCTGACACTGAGGCGCGCATGGGTCTGCCAACGGTCGATCCGTTCCGGCAGGGCGCAGGCCGTCTGGTGGACGCATTGGCCGCGCTATGAAACTGACCGTCCGGTCCGAGGCGTTCCGTCTGGCCGAGGTCTTTACGATCGCGCGCGGCAGCCGGACAGAGGCCAAGGTGCTGACCGTTCAGATTGAACAGGACGGTGTGACGGGCCGTGGGGAATGCGTGCCCTATGCCCGCTATGGCGAAAGCCTCGACAGCGTCACGGCGGAGATCGAAGCCGTCGCCGGGTCCCTGTCGCCTGAAGCAGACATTCTGGAGCTGCTGCCCGCTGGGGCGGCACGAAATGCGGTGGACTGCGCGCTGATCGACTGGCGCGCCAAGGCTGCGGGCAAGCGGGCGTGGGATGTCGTGCCGGGTGCACGGGTGCCGCAGGTCCTGACCTCGGCCTTTACGCTGTCGCTCGACAGCCCGGAGAACATGGAAGCCGCCGCGCGGCGGAATGCGACGCGCCCGCTGCTCAAGATCAAGCTCGGCACGCCAGAGGATATGCCACGGCTTGAGGCCGTGCGGCGCGGTGCGCCTGACGCACCGATTATCGTGGATGCAAACGAAGGCTGGACGGCGGAGGTGTATTCCGACCTCGCTCCGCATCTGGTGCGGTTGGGTGTGCAGCTTGTTGAACAGCCCTTGCCCGCAGGCGAGGACGACCTTCTGGCGGAAATCGAACGCCCCCTGCCGGTCTGTGCCGATGAAAGCTGTCACGATCGGGCGAGCCTTCCCGCGCTCAAGGGCAAGTATGATGTGGTCAATATCAAGCTCGACAAGACCGGTGGTCTGACCGAGGCGGTCGCCTTGCGCGACGCGGCGCGCGCGGAAGGCTACGGCGTCATGATCGGCTGCATGGTGGGCACGTCGCTGGCGATGGCCCCGGCCGTTCTGATCGACCCGGCGGCGGAGTTTGTCGATCTCGACGGGCCGCTCCTTCTGGCCGAGGATCGCGATCCGCCCTTGCACTATGAAGGCAGTTTAGTACACCCACCCAAACCCGCACTTTGGGGATAGGAGAGCGACGATGACGCGGACAGTTTATGTGAACGGCGAATACCTGCCCGAGGGTGAGGCGAAAGTGTCGATCTTTGACCGAGGCTTCCTGTTTGCTGATGGCGTCTATGAGGTCACGAGCGTTCTGGGTGGCAAGCTGATCGATTTCGACGGCCATGCCAAGCGCCTGCAGCGGTCGCTGAACGAGTTGGAGATGGCCAACCCCATTGAGATGGACGATCTGTTGGAGGTCCACCGCGAGCTGGTGCGGCGCAATGAGATTGACGAGGGGATGATCTATCTCCAGATCACGCGCGGCTCGGATGGCGATCGTGACTTTGCCTATCCTGAAGCGGCGGAACCCACGATTGTTCTGTTCACGCAGTCCAAGGTGCTTTCGGAAAGCCCGATGGTTGAGCGCGGCATGAAGGTCATCTCGATCGACGACGAGCGCTGGGGGCGGCGCGACATCAAAACGGTGCAGCTACTCTACCCGTCCATGGGCAAGATGATGGCGAAAGCCGCGGGCTGTGATGATGCTTGGATGGTGCAAGACGGTGCGGTGACCGAAGGCACTTCGAACAACGCCTATATCGTCAAAGGCAACAAGATCGTCACCCGCCATCTGGGCAATGAGATCTTGCACGGTATCACCCGCGCCGCGGTGCTGCGTTTTGCGCGCGAGGCGCAGATGGAGGTCGAAGAGCGGCCCTTCACCATCGATGAGGCCAAAGACGCGGATGAGGCCTTCATCACCTCAGCGTCGACCTTTGTCATGCCTGTGGTCGAGATTGATGGTGACGTCGTCGGAAGCGGCGTGCCGGGCAAGGTGACGCTCCGCCTGCGTGAAATCTACCTCGACGAAAGCCGCAAAGTCGCAGTCTAGGGTTTTGCGAGACGCTGTCTCGCGCTCTGGGATATTTGAAGATCAATGGAAGGGGGCGTCCCGGTTGGTACAACGCCCCATGGTGTGCGCCATTAGGCGCGCTCAATACTGGCAGCGATCCGGGCAGCTTCTTCGGCGGTCAGGCGCGGTGGATGCCAATCACGACCTGGTGCGGCGGCGAGCAATCGCTTGGTGTAGTCATGTTTTGGTGCGTTAAAGACCTGTTCCGCCGGGCCGAATTCGACCATGACGCCTTTCTCCATGACCGTGATGTAGTCTGAGATCTGTGCCGCGACGCGCAAGTCATGGGTGATAAAGATGATGGCCATTTTGTATTTGGCCTGAAGATCATTCATCAGGCGTAGCACCTGCTTTTGGACGGAAAGGTCCAATGCCGAGACACTTTCATCCGCGATGACGACATCGGGCTCCATCGTCAGGGCGCGCGCGATCCCGATGCGTTGGCGTTGTCCGCCGGAGAAGTGCCGGGGCTGACGCCGCATGGCCGGCTCACCCAGACCGACCTGTTCCAGAAGCTCGATAGACCGCTGCCGCGCTTCCGAGTCTGAGACACCCTGCAATTGCAAGCCGCGGCTAACCATGTAGCCCACGGTTTGTGACGGATTGAGCGAGCCGTAGGGGTCCTGAAAGATCATTTGGATGTTCTTGCGGGCCTTGACGAGTTGTTCGCCGGAAAGCTCCAGAAAATCCTCGTCTTTGATGATCACCGCGCCATCTGTTGGCTCTTCCAGCCGTATGAGCGTTTTGGCGAGCGTCGACTTGCCCGATCCACTTTCCCCGACCACGCCCAGCGTTTCGCCCGACCGGAGCACGAATTCGGCGTCTTTCAGTGCGTGAACCTGCTTTTTGCCACTGGAGTAGACCTTGTGCAGTCCCGAAACCTTGACCACTGGCGGGTCGTTGCGGGTGACATCCGGCGCGCGCGTTGTTTCCAGAAGCGGCATCGCGTCGACAAGAAGTTGGGTATAGGGCTCTTTTGGGTGCATCAGCACCTCTTCCTTTGGTCCCTCTTCGATCACCTTTCCCCAACACATCACCGCCACCCTGTCGGCCACATCCGCGACGACACCAAAGTCATGCGTGATAAAGATTGTGGCGTTGTCATAGACCTCCTTAAGGTCATTGATCAGCCGCAGGATTTCGGCCTGCGTGGTCACGTCGAGCGCCGTTGTCGGTTCATCCGCGATCAGAACATCCGGTTTGCAGGCCAGTGCCATCGCAATCACGATCCGCTGGCATTGCCCACCTGAGACCTGATGCGGATAACTGTCATAGATGCGTGGCGGCGTTGGTAGTTTCATCTGTTCGAGGAGTTTGAGCGTCTCGGCGCGCCGGTCACCAGCAGCGATCTCAGGACGGTGGAGGGCAAAGACCTCATCCACCTGCTTGCCGATGGTCATCGCCGGGTTCAGCGCGGCCATCGGTTCCTGATAGATCATCGAGATGCGGGCCCCCCTGATTTCGCAAAGTTTCTTTTCAGGCAGGGTCAGCATGTCCATGCCGTCAAAGAGCACTTCGCCTGAGGCCACTTTCAACCGCCCCGGGACATCATTCATGATCGCGCTCGTCATGACGGATTTGCCGGACCCGCTTTCGCCCACCACGCAGAGGATCTCGCCGCGATTGATGCTCAAAGACACGTTTTCGACCGCGTATTTGCGATCTGCCCCGCGCGGCAATTCGATTGACAGGTTTCGGATATCTAGAATTGGCGATGTTGGAGCGTCCATGGGGTGGGCCCTTTTGCTGCTTGATGAAAAGCTGGGAACCCCTGGCTGCGCCCAGTCGAGCAGGAATCGCGCCCTGTGGCAAGCCTGCTGCCGCTCATCTTGACAAAGTCGATACAATTGAGGCATCTGACACAGCCCAGCGTTCGATCCTTTGCCAGGCGATATTCCGTAGCAAAGGAGCGTGACATGTCAGCTGATTTCACTGATCCAAAAACGCAGATTTTCGTCTATGATCCGGGTGTCGCCGAACGCGCGGCGATGGACCTCAACGGCTTTGAAACGACCTTTCTGACGGTCGCGCGCCATGTATTTGAAACCTATGAGAATCCGGATGCCCAATGCTGGATGACAGCGTTTATGGAGGCTGAGCGCGTCTTTCCCGCGCCCTTCGGCGCGACACTGGCCCATGCGATTGCAGTTGCCGTGAACGGGTTGATGATCGGTCGCCACGCGGGCATTTTCCTATTTCCGCAGCTCGGATCCATTGGCCGATCAAGCAATCACAACGGAAGAGCGTTACTTTGTTATGATCCTGCGTTGCCTGCGCGATCACCGCTACGGCATGGCACGCACCAATGCGGTTTTGGTGTGCGAAGGCGGGCATACTGCCGAGCTTTTGGCCGCCATTGAGCGGATATGCATTATCACCGGGGACGTGCAGCAGCCGCGCCTTCAGCCGGCCTGAACCGAAGAGCAGATGCGAGACGCTGTCTCGCGCTCTGGGATATTTGAAGATCAATGGAGGAAGGCCTGCGCTTCCATTGATCCGGAAATATCCCAGGGAGTGAGGTGCGGCAGCACCGAGAGGGGCAGCGCCCCTCTTTTTGATTAACGGGTGTCGAAGAACCAGGGCAGGAAGCGTGGCAGATCCGCGATGCTGACCAAGCCGGGTGTTGCGTCGAAAACGGCGAGGCGTCCGACATGCGCGCTGGGCGTGATAAGGTCTGCGATCTCATGATAACTGCGTCTTGGGCGCCAATCGTCGAAGAGAATACGCACAGGCTGGCGCGTCATCGCCAGTGTGGAGATGAGACATGCCTTGCGAAAACGGCCGTCAATCAGGACGAGGTCGGGCGGTGTTGCGGGGCGATCGGTCCAGGGGGACATCGGATACCGCCAGTAGTCGGCAAATTTTGACGCGGCTGCCGGATAGCCCCAGGCTTCAGTTCGGCCAATATCAATCCATCGGACGGATGCGTCGGGGAATGGTGCCAGTGTTTTGTCCATGCGCGCGGCCCAGCGTTTGTCAGACTCAACAGCAAGCACCGATTTGCCGAGGTTGGCGGCATGGACTGTTGAACCTCCACTGCCGTATTCCACGATGCTGTTCGCACCGGCATAGGCGTCCTGAAGGAACGCGGCTTCGGCTTTGGGGAAGGTCAGTTCGAAAGGGGAGGGATCGGGCGAGGTCATGGGGTCGCGTGTTGTTGAGCCGCGTGAAACGCAGCGCCTCACTTGGCTAGTGATAGCACGGGCGCGCGCGCAATCTACCCTTGCTCTGAGCCATCCCATTGCGCAGTGTTCAAGTGGGAACATTTTGGGGAGGCGCGACCATGTTGCGTATGATCGTGATTGCGGTTGTTGGTCTCTGGGCCGCGACGCTCGTGGCGGCACAGGAACAGGCGGTCGAAGAGGTCGCGGAACCCCTGCCGGTGCTCGAAGTCACTGATCCAGAAATTCCTTCCGATGTACTCGACGTACTGCTTGTCCCCTTGACCGGCGCCGACCTGTCCGAGCTTGCGGAGACGTGGCAGGGGCACCTCAAAGACGCCTTGCAGGAGACCGCGGAGCTCAACATCGCGCTGCGCGATATCGGCGAGGCGGAAGCCAGGCAGGCGCGCGTCGATCTGGCGGATGCGACCGCCACGCAAGGCGCGATCAGGGACAATTATGGTCTGGTCCTGTCGGCCTGGGATCGAAAAGGCGCGACCGATGAAGAGCTTGCCCCCCATCAGGCCTATCTCAACGCGCTCAAGGTGGATGCCGTGCGCACCACGGATGCGCGGACGCTGTTTGTGGTGGCGCGGGATTGGCTGTTTTCGTGGACCGGAGGTTTGGGGTTGATCCTGAAGGGTCTGGGGATGGTTCTTGCCATCTGGATCCTGATGTTTTTGGCCCGGATCGTACGGCGGACTGTTGCCGGAGCAATGGATAACTTGCCAATGGTGTCACATCTGCTGAAGGCGTTCATCGTGAATTCAGTCTATTGGGGTGTGTTCGTGCTGGGCGTTCTGGTGGTACTGGGTCTGTTTGGTGTGAACGTTACGCCACTGTTTGCCGTCTTCGGGGGGTTGTCCTTTATCCTTGGCTTTGCGCTGCAAGAGACGTTGGGCAATCTGGCAAGCGGGTTGATGATCATGGTGCTCAAACCGTTTGATACGGGCGATTATATCGAGATCGGTGGATCGTCTGGATATGTGGATGAGATGTCAGTGGTGTCGACCAAGATCCGCACCTTCGACAATCAGATCATCGTCGTCCCGAACTCAAAGATCTGGGGAGATGTGATCACCAATGTCAGCGCCTCCGACGAGCGGCGCGTCGATTTGGTGTTTGGGATCGCCTATTCCGACAGTGCGGCTCATGCCATTGAAGTGCTGCAAGGGCTGGTGGCAAAGCATGAGCTTTGCCTGACCGATCCGGCGCCTGAGATTTTCGTGGGCGAGTTGGGCGACAATTCGGTCAATGTCTTTTGCCGTCCGTGGTGCAAAACGGATGACTATTGGACGGTCTTTTGGGATCTGACGGGTCAGGCCAAGGAACAGTTTGATGCCGAGGGCATCTCAATCCCGTTCCCGCAGCGCGATGTGCATTTGATCCCGGCTGACCCGGCCTGACGATCAGGATTTGTCGGTGACGTTTTCCTTGAACGACACGTCGAAGGCGGCCTTTTGGTCGGCCGTCGCATCAGTCTGATAGTTGGCTTTCCACTCGGCCATGGTCATGCCGTAAAAGGCCTCGCGCCCTTCATCCTTGGACATCTCGATGCCGCGTTCGTTCGCGGCCTCTTGATACCAACGGCTCAGGCAGTTCCGGCAAAACCCGGCAAGGTTCATCATGTCGATATTCTGAACATCCGTGCGCTCTTCCATCAGGTGTTTTTGCAAGCGGCGGTAAGCGGCGGCTTCAAGCTCGATACGGGTCTGGTCGTCCATTTTGTCCTCCGAGGGCGTTTGGATCAGATGTCGGCCACTTGCAGGGCGTTTTCAAGCATCGGCGCGAGGCGGTCGGCCCAATGAAGCTGTTGGGCTTCTGATCCGATCAGGTCATTGCGCAGTTCGATCAGGGTGTTCTGACGCCCCGTTTGCAGCGCGTGGCGGTCGATGGTGTCGCCCTTTAGAGCACCCGAATAGGGCTCGTTCTCGCCGACGAACAGATCAGGTTCGGCCTTGAGCAGATCGACCAAAGGGGCAGAAAGGCGGTCATCTTCGGCAAAGAGAATGCCCACATGCCATGGGCGGAGGGCGCGGCCCCGGAATTGAGGCGTGAAGGAGTGGACCGAGATAATCGCCGTGTCGTCGCGCCGGGCGGCGAACTGTGCCACGGTGTCGTGATAGGGGCGATAGTAGGCGTCGAGGCGTCGCGTAACTTCAACGGCATCCACATCGCGGTTTCTTGGGATGATTGAGCCGTCATAGAGACGCATGACCAGTGTCGGGTCATCCTCGCCCCGGTTTGGGTCAATGACGAGGCGAGAGAAATCGGTGAGAATCGCGGGCGCGCCAAGACGCTCGGCCAGACCAATGGCCAGCCCTGCAGCGCCAACGTCATAGGCGATGTGGCGCGACATATCCTCGGGCGGCAAACCCAGTGTTGCGCCCAGATCGGGGGGCACACGGTTGGTGGCGTGGTCACAGATAACTAGAAAGCGGCTGGACCGGTCCGCGCCGAAGGTTTGAAAAGGAGAATATGTCATAGGCCTGTTGTGATCTCGCGTCACGCCTTCCCTAATGCCGCAGAAGCGAAAGTGCCAGTTGTCACGGCACGGCTTTTCGCACTAGAAGACTGGCAAGAAGTGATTGCGCTAACATAGGCGCGCGAGAATCGGAACGGAGTGCCCTGCGCATGCGACGCCTGAGAAGTGTAAAAATCGTGGCCACCCTTGGTCCATCCTCCAACGACTATGAGACCATTCGCGCGCTGTTTGAGGCGGGCGCCGATGTGTTCCGGCTGAATATGAGCCACGGAACGCATGACGATATTGCCAAGCGTCATGAGATCATTCGCGGCGTTGAGGCCGAGTTTGATCGCCCGATTGCAATTCTGGCCGACCTTCAGGGGCCAAAGCTGCGCGTGGGTGCGTTTGGAAACGGGCCGGAAGAGTTGGAGATCGGGCAGAAGTTCCGGCTCGACCTTGATGAGGCGCCCGGCGACGCATCGCGCGTCCAGCTGCCCCACAAAGAGATTTTTGCTGCGCTGGAACCCGGGGCATCGCTGCTCGTCAATGATGGGAAGATCCGGCTTAAGGTCGAAAGCTGTGGCAAGGATTTTGCCGATTGTGTTGTCACCGTCGGGGGCACGATTTCGGACCGTAAGGGCGTGAATGTGCCGGACGTTGTCCTCCCGCTCGCGGCGCTGAGCGACAAGGACCGGGCGGATCTTGAGTTTGTGTGCGGGTTGGGCGTGGATTGGCTGGCGCTGTCGTTTGTGCAGCGGGCCGATGACGTGACCGAGGCGCGCAAACTGGCCAAAGGCCGGGCCGCAATTCTGTCGAAGATCGAGAAACCGGCCGCGGTGGCGGCGTTTGACGAAATCCTTGCTGTGTCTGACGGCATCATGGTGGCGCGCGGCGATCTGGGCGTTGAACTGCCGGTTCAGAACGTGCCGCCGATCCAGAAGCGTCTGGTGCGCAAGTGCCGCGCCGTGGCCAAGCCGGTGATCGTGGCCACGCAGATGCTGGAAAGCATGATCGAAAGCCCGATGCCCACCCGCGCCGAAGTCTCTGACGTGGCGGCGGCGATTTATGAGGGTGCGGATGCGGTGATGCTGTCGGCGGAAAGTGCCGCCGGTCAGTACCCCATCGAGGCGGTCGAGACGATGAACAATGTCGCGCTCGAGGTCGAAAGCGACCCGACCTATTTGCAGGTCATTGCGGCCAGCCGGGGTGGGGCGAAGGATTCGATTGCCGACGGTATCGTATCGGCAGCGCGCGAGATTGCGGAGACAACGGATATCAAGGCGATCTGCTGTTTCACCTCATCAGGAACCACGGCCAACCTTGTGGCCCGCGAACGCCCCCGCGTTCCGATCATCGCCATGAGTGCGAGCCAAGCAACCGCGCGCCGCATGGTCCTGACCTGGGGATTGCACTGCGTGATCGGCGGCGAGCTTCAGCGGTTCAAACAGGCGGTGGTCAAATCGGTCCGCGCCGCACGTGATGGCGGTTTTGCCACAAGCGAAGATCAGATCGTCGTGACCGCCGGTGTGCCGTTCAACATGCCGGGAACGACGAACATCTTGCGCGTGGCACCCTGCGAGGAACGCTTGATATATAGCTCTGATCCCGATTAAGCTTGGGTCAGAAACCAATCGGAGGCGATCGTGCAGGCCGATTTTATCTTCGTTCTGGGGCTGGTCATTGGCGTTCTTGCGGCGCCGGCGCTGGTGTCGTCTTTCACCCATAACCGATCCCCGCGCGGGGCCGCCGCACTTGCTTTGGTCGGCGGGGCGCTGATTGCCTATGCCGCACTGAACAAGCCGGGCGGGTACCCGGCGGATGATATTCCGGCGGTGGTGGGGTCGGTGATTAAGGACATCATCAACTAGGGACCCGATGGGCGTTGGGTCTGCTTTGACCGATGCCGCGTTATGAGCGGGCGTCAGTTTTTCTTGGATGCAATAGTAACGTCAGAAGCTACATAGCAACCCCGACCCAGAAAGAAATACCGAGAAAAACCAAAAATTGCACATCGAGGGCCATCAAAGAATAAACTTCATCGCAGTAGTCTTGGTTGTTTGAACAACCACTGAACTCGGATAGTCCGGCGTTATATATCGCCACGTTGCGGTGCCAGAAAGGCGCTGCAATTATAATGGTCTGAGCTGCTGCTGTAAGGAATATGTATCTCAGCCGCTGCCTCGATTTTAAAACCTGATGGTGAATGGCCCAGGCGGTTGATGCAATCCAGACTATCGGGCCGAGAGCAAGGGCAAAGGCAAGATAGAAAGCCATTGATTTTGATGGTACTCGATAGTTACCGGATGGCCCACCCCATATGCGGTCTTTGGTACCGATAAGTCGAATGCCCGCTTCGTCCGCTGCGCCGCCAACCATGTTCCGAGTAGCATATAACTCCGACTCACCTTAAGGCGTCTGCACCCGCGCCTGCAATGCTGCCCATGTGGTGCGTCGGCCTCCATTTCCTCTTGCCATAACCCCCGCGCCCGCCTATACGGCGCGCTTCAACGGTGCGACCGGCCAGTGTGGCATGCCGAGTCGTGCGAATAACCGTCTGACCAAGGAGATGGAAATGCCCAAGATGAAGACGAAATCGAGCGCCAAGAAGCGCTTTAAAGTGACGGGGACCGGCAAGGTCATGGCAGCTCAGGCTGGCAAGCGTCACGGCATGATCAAGCGGACGAACAAATTCATCCGCAACGCGCGCGGCACAACGGTGCTGAGCGAGCCTGATCAGAAGATCGCCAAAAAATACATGCCGTACGACCGCTAAGGAGCCGCCCAGATGTCTCGTGTTACTTCGGGTAAAGTTACCCACGCCCGCCATAAGAAGGTCATCAAAGCCGCTAAAGGTTACTATGGCCGCCGCAAGAACGCTTTCCGCACGGCCACGCAGGCCGTCGACAAGGCCAACCAGTACGCCACGCGTGACCGCAAGGCCCGCAAGCGCAATTTCCGTGCACTGTGGATCCAGCGGATCAACGCTGCAGTTCGTGCCAATGACGAAGCGCTGACATACAGCCGTTTCATCAACGGTCTGAACCTCGCTGGCATTGAAGTTGACCGTAAGGTTCTGGCCGATCTGGCTGTGAATGAGCCCGAAGCGTTTACGGCCATCGTCGACAAGGCGAAGGCCGCGCTGGCCTAAGATCTCCCTGATCTAAGGGTTTGACAGCCGCCTCATCCGGGGCGGCTGTTGTCGTTTGTGGTCACCGTTTCCGATCTGTTAGCCAAATTCTGCGATCCCGGTCCGGCACAAGAACCGGCGGGACGCACATGGCACGTATCAGCGAAATGCACTATTCAAACGCCTACGCCAAGAAATCGGGCGTGGACGAGTTTCTGGAACTCGCGCTGAGCGAGGGCGAAGACCCCGCAGATTTCACCGCGGCATTCTATGATCGGGACGGGTCCTTGATTTTGGAAGTGCCGCTGACCGATCCGCGGGTCTCTGTCACTCAGGACAGCGATAGCGGTGAGACGGTCTATGTCATCCAGAATGGTGCGTTCAATATTCAGCTGACCGACCCGGATGGGAGCGGGGCCACGAATTCAGAAGCGTTTGCTTTGGTGAACACGGATACCGGAGAGGTCGCGGATTTCTATGACATTGGCGGCGGCACGCAAGAGATCACGGCGACAGAGGGTGTAGCGGCGGGGGCGACCTCGGTGAACGTCCCCGCGCCCACGGTGCCGAACCTTGCCACCTATTCGATCCAGTTCAACCACCCCGATCCCAGTGAGGTCAGCTATGAGACGCTGTCGCTGGGGGATACGGGCGTCATCTGCTTCACGCCCGGTACGTTTATCGATACGCCGGGTGGGTCCACATGCGTAGAGGTGCTGCGCCCCGGTGATCTGGTCGATACGCTCGATCATGGTCCGCAGGCGCTGCGCTGGGTTGGGCAACGAACGGTGCCGGCGCAAGGCGCGCTGGCGCCGGTTGTGATTTCGGCCGGTGTGCTGGGCAACCCGCGCCCCCTCGTCGTCTAACCTCAGCACCGTGTCCTGTTGTCCGACTGGCGGGCGGAGTTGTTGTTTGACGCCGCAGATGTTTTGGTCCCGGCGCGGTTTCTGATCGACGGGGACAGGGTTTACGCGCGCACAGGCGGTGAGGTGACGTATGTACACCTGCTTTTCGATCGTCACGAGATCGTCTTTTCCGAAGGCGTCCCCAGCGAAAGCTTTCATCCCGGCGTCTACGGCCTGTCGACGCTGCCCTGTGCGCAGCGGGCCGAGGTTGAGGCGCTTTTCCCCCAGTTGCGCGACGCCGCGCCAGCGGGCTTTGGTCCCGGTGCGCGAAAGACGCTGAAACCACATGAGGCGCGTTTGATGCCGGTCTGAGGACCCTTGTGCGACCTTGCATTCTGCCTGACCCCGGACTAGGGCATGCGGGACGAATTCGAGGGGTCCGCGATGGACGATCTGAGACAAAAATACCTGGGTCTGATTGCCGAAACGGCTGATGAGGCGACGCTGGAAGACCTGCGCGTTCGGGCGGTCGGCAAAAAGGGCGAGATCAGCCTGAAAATGCGCGAGCTGGGCAAGATGACGCCCGAAGAGCGGCAGGTCGCGGGACCCGCCCTGAACGCGCTGAAAGATGAGATCAACGCGGCGCTGGCTGCGCGCAAGGCGTCGCTGGCGGATGCGGCACTTGAGGCGCGGCTTAAGGACGAATGGCTCGACGTCACGCTGCCCGGTCGCCCGCGCCGTCAAGGGACGATCCACCCCGTCAGCCAAGTGATGGAAGAGATCACGGCGATCTTTGCCGATATGGGTTTTTCCGTTGCCGAAGGCCCGCAGATCGAAAGCGACTGGTTCAACTTTGATGCGCTGAACATCCCGCCCGAGCATCCGACCCGGACGGAGATGGACACGTTTTATATGGCGAACCAGCGCGAGGGTGAACCGCCGCATGTACTGCGGACCCACACCTCGCCCGTGCAAATCCGGTCGATGCAGGCGCAGGGCGCGCCGCTGCGGGTGATTGCGCCGGGGCGGGTGTACCGCTCGGACTATGACCAGACGCACACGCCGATGTTCCATCAGCTTGAGGGGCTGGCGGTGGATCGCGATTTGTCGATGGCGAACCTGAAATGGTGCTTGGAAGAGTTCGTGCGCGCGTTCTTTGAAGTGGAAAAGGCCGAGTTGCGCTTTCGCGCCTCGCACTTCCCCTTCACCGAGCCTTCGGCCGAGGTCGACCTGCGCTGTAGCTGGGTCGATGGCCAATTGAAGGTGGGCGAGGGCGATGATTGGATGGAAATCCTTGGCTCCGGCATGGTGCACCCAAAGGTGCTTGAGGCCGGGAATATCGATCCGAAAGAATGGCAAGGCTTTGCCTTTGGCATCGGGATCGACCGGATTGCCATGCTGAAGTACGGCATCCCCGACCTGCGCGCGTTCTTTGACAGCGACCTACGCTGGCTGCGCCACTACGGCTTTGCCGGGCTGGACGTGCCGACGCTGCATCGCGGCCTTTCGCGCTAACCGAATTTTGAGAGAGACGGACCATGAAATTCACCCTCTCCTGGCTGAAAGACCATCTCGACACGGAGGCCTCTGTGGACGAGATCGCGGAAACGCTGACTGACCTCGGGCTTGAGGTCGAAGGCGTCGAGAACCCTCTCGACACGCTGGCCGGGTTTACTCTGGGCAAGGTCATCAAGGCCGAAAAGCATCCTGACGCGGACCGGCTGCGCGTTTGTCAGGTCGAAACCAATCAGGGCGTGAAGCAGATCATCTGTGGTGCGCCCAATGCGCGCGAGGGGATCACGGCGGTGATCGCCCATCCCGGCACGTATATCCCGGGCATCGATACGACCATTCAGGTGGGCAAGATCCGCGGGATCGAAAGCCACGGGATGATGTGTTCCGAGCGTGAGATGGAACTCAGCGACGAGCATGACGGCATTATTGAGGTGCCCTCGGGCGAGGTTGGGGAGCGGTTCGTTGACTGGCTCGCCGCCAATGCGCCGGAGAAGGTTGATCCGGTGATCGAGATTGCCATCACACCGAACCGGCAGGACGCGCTGGGGGTCGAGGGCGTGGCCCGCGATCTTGCCGCGCGGGGTCTGGGGACGTTGATAGAGAAGCCGATTGAAGCCGTGCCGGGCAGCTTTGCCAGCCCCATCGGTGTGTCGATTGATGCCGATACGCTGGATGCCGCGCCGCATTTCACGGGCCGGTTGATCCGGGGTGTGAAGAACGGTCCCAGCCCGGCGTGGCTTCAGGCGCGGCTCAAGGCCATCGGGTTGCGCCCGATCTCCGCGCTCGTGGACATCACCAACTTCTTCACCTTCGACCGCAACCGGCCCTTGCACGTCTTTGACGCTGACAAGGTGTCGGGGAACCTTCGCGTCCATCGCGCGGCGGGCGGTGAGACGCTGACTGCGCTTGATGACAAAGACTACACTTTCGCGCCGGGCATGATCGTGATCTCCGATGACACGGCGGCTGAAAGCATCGCCGGTGTCATGGGCGGTGCGCCGACCGGGGTGAGTGATGAGACGGTCAACGTCTTCCTTGAAAGTGCGTGGTGGGATCCGGTGACGACGGCGGCCACGGGGCGTCGGTTGAAGATCAACTCGGACGCCAAGTACCGCTTTGAACGCGGCGTGGACCCGGCGTTCACGCGCCCGGGCCTAGAGCTGGCCACGGCGATGATTCTTAAGCTTTGCGGTGGTGAAGCGTCGGAGGTCGTGGAGGCTGGTGCACCGATTGATACGGCCCGAAGCTATACGCTGGATGCCGCGCATATCGAACGGCTCGTGGGCATGGAACTGCCCGAAGCGTGGCAGCGTGAGACGTTGGGCAAGCTGGGGTTCACCTTTGACGGTGATCAGGCGATCCCGCCCAGCTGGCGGTTGGATATCAAGGGCGAGGCCGATCTGGTGGAAGAGGTGGCGCGGATTGCGTCGCTGACCAAGCTGGAAGCCAAGCCGATGCCGCGCGCGCAGACCGGTGTGCCGCGCCCGATCCTGACGCCCATTCAAAAGCGCGAACAGGCCGCGCGGCGGACGATGGCCGCGCTGGGGTATAATGAATGCGTGACCTACAGCTTCATCGACAGCACTTCGGCAGAGATGTTTGGTGGCTCAGATGCCGCACTTCTGGCGAACCCGATCAGTTCCGAGATGAGCCACATGCGGCCTGCGCTATTGCCGGGTCTGTTGCAGGCGGCGGCGCGCAATCAGGCGCGCGGGTTTAACGATCTGGCCCTGTTCGAGGTTGGTCCGGCCTTCCACGGTGGAGAGCCCGAGGAGCAACATGTTCAGGTTGCCGGGCTTTTGATAGGTCAGTCGGGCCCACGCGACGTGCATGCCGCGCGCCGTGCGGTCGATCCGTTTGACGTGAAGGCGGATGCCGAAGTGGTTCTGGCCGCTATTGGCGCCCCGGCCAAAGTGCAGATCCTGCGCGGTGGCGAAGGGTGGTGGCACCCCGGTCGTCACGGGCGCATTTGTCTGGGGCCGAAGAAGGTTCTGGGTGTCTATGGTGAATTGCACCCCAAAGTGCTGGCCGCCTATGACATCAAGGGCCCTGCGATGGCGCTGGTTCTGTACCCCGAAGAAATCCCGCAACCGCGCAAAAGCTCGGCCACCCGGCCTGCGCTGGATCTGGCCGATCTTCAGGCGGTGGAGCGTGACTTTGCCTTTGTTCTGGATGCTGACGTCGAGGCGCTGACCGTCGTCAATGCCGCGGCGGGGGCGGATAAGGCGCTGATCGAGGATGTGCGTGTCTTTGACGAATTCATCGGCGGGTCACTGGGCGAGGGCAAGAAATCGCTGGCAATCAGCGTCCGCCTGCAGCCGCTCGAGAAAACCCTGACCGATGACGAGATCGAGGCGGTTGGGGCCAAGATCGTCGAGAAGGTCGCCAAGGCCACGGGCGGTGTTCTGCGGGGTTGAAGACTGGAAATCGCCTTAGGCGAGAGTATTTCAGGACCAATGAAGGATTGGAGAGCGCGCATGACACTGAAGGTTTATTTGTCCGGGGAAATCCACACGGATTGGCGCGAGCAGATCATTGCGGGTGCCGAAGGGCTGGATGTGGCGTTCTCTGCGCCTGTGACCGATCACGCGGCGTCTGACGATTGCGGTGTCGCGATCCTTGGGGCCGAGGCAGACAAGTACTGGCACGACCACAAGGGTGCGATGGTCAACGCGATCCGTACCCGAAAGGGTATCGAGGATGCCGATGTTGTCGTCGTGCGTTTTGGTGAAAAGTACCGCCAGTGGAATGCGGCGTTCGATGCGGGCTATGCCAGTGCCTTGGGCAAGTCGATCATCGTGGTCAGCATGCCTGAGCATCAACATGCCCTGAAAGAGGTTCATGCCTCTGCGCTGGCTGTGACCGAGGATCCGTCCAAGGTTGCCGATATCCTGCGCTATGTGCTGACCGGCCGTTTGCCAGGTGCGATGGCCGAGGCGGCGGAATAAGCCGCCCCGGCGGATCGTTTAGTCGCGTGGCGGGATGTTCCGGCCCTTTTGTACGGCAGGTCGCGCCATGAAGCGGTCGAGATAGGCGTTGGTTTTGGGGAAGTCGCTCCAACCCACAACCTCACGCGCGTCGTAGAATTCCAGCGCGCCAATCCACGGAGCAATCGCGATATCGGCGATGGAGAATTCGCCCGTGATCCACTCACGACCATCTGACAACTGCGTTTCCATCACGTTCAAAAGACGCTTGGCTTCGTTGATGTAGCGTTCGCGGGGGCGGGGGTCTTCGATCTCGGACCCTTTGAACTTATAGAAGAAGCCGAGTTGCCCGAACATCGGGCCGAGGCCGCCCATCTGGAACATGACCCACTGGATCGTCTCATAGCGCTTGGCGCCCGATCCGATCAGCTTGCCGGTTTTGTCGGCGAGATAGATCAGGATCGCACCGGATTCAAAAAGCTCAAGCGGCGCGCCATCGGGTCCGTTGGGGTCGATGATGGCCGGGATTTTGTTGTTGGGGTTCAGCGAGAGAAACTCAGGCGTGTTCACGTCGCCCATGATCGAGACCTTGTGCGCCTCATAGGGCAAGCCCAGCTCTTCGAGAGCGATGGAAACCTTCACGCCATTTGGCGTTGGGAAGGAATAAAGCTGAATTACGTCAGGGTTTTCGGCGGGCCAGCGTTGGGTGATTGGAAATGCGCTGAGATCGGTCATTGGAGGGCTCCTTGTGGCTGCCTTGGTAGATAGATGGCGGAGCGGAAAACCCAAAACCTTTAGGCCTGTGGGAAATTTGGCAGAGCTTTGTGCAAATTTGCGCGCGGGTGATTGCGGGGCCTTTGGGTTGGAAAGGCGATGTTAAGGGGTAACGTCTAAACACGACGCCAAGTTTGGAGGCGTGCGTGGTTCGACTGAGCCTGATGTTCCTTTTGTCATTGTTGGCGGCGCCGCTCGCGGTGGTGCTGTCTTCGACCCCGGTGCCGGGAGCGCCGGTATTGGTTGTGTTTGCACCCGGCAGTGACGGGGCGGCGCGCATCGCCGCCGCAGGTGGGCGCGATATCGGGCCAGAGCGGGCGCCGATGGGGTACCTCGCAGTCTCTGAAAATGTCGATTTCCAACAGCGGCTTGAGGATGAAGGCGCGTGGGTCGTGGCCGATGGGGCGATGCTGGCCCGAATTTGTGGAGTATCCGAATGACCTTGATCGATGTGTCGCTTGACCGACAACAGGCGGTGGCCACGCGCCGGATCATGATGGTGGCGTGGGCGATGGTGCTGATCAATATCGGCATTGGTTTTAGTGTCGGGTCGCTGCCGGTTGTGGCGGCGCTTCTTGCCTTGGGCTTTGCAGTATTGGGGCAAGCCTCAATGCGGCTGGCGCCCCGGATCGCGCGGATTGCGGCGGGTCAGGCGCTGATCGGTCAGGCAATCGCGATGACAGCGGCGTTTTCGGGGCATCCGTGGCAACTGGACAGCCATATGGCGTTCTTCGCGCTTATGGCGGCGCTTGTGGCATTGGTGGATGTGCGGGTTTTGTTGTTCGGGGCGGCGACGATCGTTCTCCATCATCTTGTGCTTAGCGTGGTCTTGCCTGCGTTGATCTATCCCTCGGCGGAGTTGATCCCGAACGTGGCGCGGACGCTGTTTCACGGGGCGATCGTTGCGGTTGAGACAGTGTTTCTGATTGCGACGGTGCGGGTGCGTCTGGCCATGGACCGGGCGCAAACTGCGCGCGCCGAGGATTTGGCGCGCGCCAGCGCAGAGGCGCGGGCGGCCCAGGAAGAGGCGGAGGCCTCGAAGCGCAAAGCTTTGGAAGATAAACGCGCCGCCGAAGCTGCGATGGAACAGGCTACTTCGGCCCAAGCGCAAGCAGAACAGGAACATGCGCGTGCCGCTGAGGCCGAGATGGCGCGGCGTGAGGCAGAACGGCGCGAGGCCGAGAACCGGGCCGCGACCGAAGCCGCGCAAAATGAGGTGATGGCAACGCTGCGTGACAGGTTGCAGCGGTTGGCGGACGGAAACTTGTCAGCGACCATCAGCACAGCCTTCTCAGACGCATATGAGGATCTGAGAGAGGATTTTAACAGCGCGGTCGTAAAGCTGCGCGCGGCATTGGGCCAGGCGGTTGACGCATCAGGTGATATTCAACGCGAGGCAGGTGACATCAGTTCGGCCGCGGACGATCTTGCGCGACGGACCGAGCATCAGGCGGCAACGCTGGAGGAAACGGCGGCAGCGGTGGAACAGCTGACGGCGTCGGTGCGGTCGGCGGCGTCGGTTGCAGGCGAAGCGGCGGATGCGGTGGGCGCGGCCACCGAAACTGCGCGGCATGGCGGCGATGTCGTGGGGCGCGCGATTACCGCAATGGGTGAAATCGAGTCCTCGTCGGAAAAGATCGCCCGGATCACCAGTGTGATTGACGACATCGCATTTCAGACGAACCTTCTGGCGTTGAACGCCGGGGTCGAAGCGGCGCGCGCGGGCGATGCCGGTCGGGGTTTTGCCGTGGTTGCGTCGGAGGTGCGCGGTCTTGCGCAGCGATCTTCAGATGCGGCACGAGAGATCAGCGAATTGATCAATGCCTCGGGCGGGCATGTCCGGGAAGGTGTATCTCTTGTGAACGAATCCGGGGCCGCTTTGACCGAGATCATGGGGTCTGTGGAAGAGATATCCGGTTTCGTGGCGCAAATCGCGACATCGGCCAAAGAGCAGGCGGATGTGTTTTCAGAAATCAACGGGTCGGTCAGCCAGCTTGACCGTGTGACCCAACAGAACGCAGCTATGTTTGAGCAGACGACCGCGGCGAGTCATTCTTTGACGGTGCTCGCAACCGATCTGCGCGCGGTCATGGATCGGTTCGTGATCGATTCTGAGGCGGGTGCCGCGCCGGGATTTGCCAGCAGTCGCAACACCGCCGCTGCTTAGTCGGCGCGATCCAGTTGTGTCCTTTTGCGCCTAAAGGCGCGGCCAACCGTCAGATCGCGCCCCCAGAAAAGCAAAACCCCCAGCGATTTGCCGGGGGATGGTGCCGGTCCCTTGCGGGACACCCGATGTCACGAGATCAGAGAAGACCTTCGCGCTGGGCTTTTTTACGTGCGAGCTTGCGGGCACGGCGGATGGCTTCTGCCTTTTCACGCGCGCGCTTCTCGGACGGCTTCTCGAAATGCTGCCGAAGCTTCATTTCGCGGAAGACGCCTTCACGCTGCAACTTCTTTTTCAGCGCCCGAAGGGCTTGATCGACGTTGTTGTCGCGAACACTGACCTGCATAGTGGTGTCACCACCTTTCCAGCTAGAGTTTCATTGAAGCAGGAGGTGGCGCTATAGCAAAGGCGGATTAGCTTGTCTACCATCGCATCAGGAATTCTCGACCCTTCAGAAAGGCGCGGAAAATGACGACACACTCAACCGTCTCGACGGATGCATTTCTGGACGCAGCTTTGATGCATGTGCCCTTTGATGGCTGGTCAGAGACCACGTTGCGGGCCACGGCGGCTGACCTTGACCTCACGCAGGCGGATCTGCGCGCGATGTTTCCGCGTGGCGCTGTTGACCTGGCACTGGCGTTTCACAAACGCGGCGACGCGGCGATGCTTGCCGCGATGGCCGCTGAGGATCTGGGTGCCTTGCGCTATAGTGAACGCGTGGCACGGGCGGTGCGTCTGCGGCTGGAGGCGGTGGAGGATAAAGAGGCGGTGCGCCGGGGTGCGGCACTGTTCTCGATCCCGCTTTATGCCGCCGACGGCGCTCAGGCGCTTTGGGGCACGGCGGATGCGATCTGGACCGCGCTGGGCGACACGTCACAAGACGCGAACTGGTACACCAAGCGCGCGACCTTGTCGGGCGTTTATGCCTCGACCGTTCTCTATTGGCTTGGCGATGACAGCCCGGGACATGAGGAAACGTGGCGGTTTCTGGATCGGCGGATCGATGGCGTGATGCGGTTTGAAAAGTTCAAATCAAGCGTGCGGAACAACCCGGCGCTTGGGCCGCTCGCACGTGCGGCAGAGCGCGCGATGTCCGGTATCCGCCCGCCAAAGTCGGCGCGACCGGAGGATCTGCCGGGCAAGTGGACCCGGCAACCGACGCCGCCCCATGACACTACCTGAAACGATGCGGGCCATCGAAATATCTGAGCCCGGCGGACCGGAGGTGCTGCGCCCGGTCACGCGTCCTGTGCCCACCGCCGCATCCGGCGATGTTGTGATCAAAGTGGCTTGGGCCGGGGTCAACCGACCTGACGTGCTGCAGCGGTCGGGCAATTACAATCCGCCCCCTGATGCGTCGGACCTGCCGGGGCTGGAAGCCTCGGGAGAGATTGTGGTCGTCGGTGCGGATGTCGACCTTTCATGGTTGGGCACGCAGGTTTGCGCGCTTTTGCCGGGCGGGGGGTATGCAGAATATGTAACAACGCCGCTGGCCCATTGCCTGCCCGTGCCCAAGGGCTTTGACCTGCGCCAGGCCGCGTGCCTGCCCGAGACCTATTTCACGGTCTGGTCCAACGTCTTCATGCGCGGAGGGCTGACGGCGGGGCAGCGGTTTTTGGTGCATGGCGGGTCATCGGGGATCGGGACGACGGCCATTCAACTGGCCCGCGCGTTTGGGGCTGTGGTCTATGCCACGGCCGGAACGGATGACAAAATCGCGCTCTGCGAACGTTTGGGCGCGCATCGGGCCATCAATTACCGCCACGAAGATTTCGTGGCGATTCTCAAGGCCGCGGGCGGAGCGGACCTGATCCTTGATATGGTGGGGGGCGACTATCTGCCCCGCAACATCAAGGCGCTCGCCAATGATGGTCGTTTGCAGCAGATCGCGTTCTTGCAGGGGCCAAAAGTGGCCGTGAACTTTGCCGAGGTGATGGTGCGGCGTCTCACCATCTCGGGGTCAACGCTGCGCCCGCAATCCGTTCAGCAAAAGGCCGAGATCGCGCGCGAATTGCAGACCCATGTGTGGCCCTTGCTTGAGGCAGGCACGGTCGGCCCGGTCATTGATATGACATGCCGGCTTGATGATGCCGCCGACGCACATGCGGCAATGGAGGCGCAAGGCCCCTTGGGCAAGATCGTGTTGGAGGTCGCGGGCGGCTGATCACAAACGATCACTTGCCTCTTCCATCGGCGCGGCATCGGGGTTATATGCCTGCCAACCCCCGCATTTGTGGACCCGGCCCTGAGGGCCAGCCGATTTCCCGGCGCGGGCGAATTGCGCGAAGGAGAAACGCATGTCGAAACCCATCATGGCCAAAGCCACCGCTGTCTGGCTTGTTGATAACACCACCTTGTCCTTCAAGCAGATTGCCGATTTCTGTGACCTGCATGAGCTTGAGGTTCAGGGGATTGCTGACGGGGACGTCGCGACCGGGGTCAAGGGATTTGACCCGATTACCAACAACCAGCTTGAACTGAGCGAGATCCGCAAGGGCGAGGCTGACCCGCTTTATAAGCTTAAGCTCAAATTCAATGCTGCCGCTGTCGGCGAGGAAAAGCGTCGTGGCCCGCGCTATACGCCGCTCTCCAAGCGTCAGGACCGTCCAGCGGCCATTCTGTGGCTTGTGAAGTTCCACCCGGAACTGAGCGATGGCCAAATCTCAAAGCTTGTCGGCACGACGAAGCCGACGATCCAGTCGATCCGCGAGCGGACGCATTGGAACATTTCGAACATTCAGCCGGTTGATCCCGTTGCACTTGGCCTGACCAAGCAGTCCGAACTGGATGCTGCAGTTCAAAAGGCAGCGGCCAAGAAGGCGGCAGAAGGCGAAGTGATGTCGGATGATGAGCGGCGCAAGCTTGTCTCGACCGAGCAGTCGCTTGGCATGGAAGCCGAACCGAAGATCCCGACCGCGATTTCCGGGCTTGAGACCTTTACGCTGACCGAGACGGACAGCGAAGAGGAAGACGACAAAAGCGATCTGATCGACGCGGACAGCTTCTTTAACCTGCCCGAGGGCGGTGACGAAGACGAACAGCCCTGATCAGAAGCTTTTGCGGGCGCGCATGGCGGCGGTGATCGTACCGTCGTCGAGATAATCAAGCTCGCCGCCGATCGGCACGCCCTGCGCCAACGATGTCACCGCGATATCGCCGCTTAACTGGTCGGCGATGTAATGCGCCGTCGTCTGACCATCGATGGTCGCGTTTAGCGCAAGGATCACCTCGCGCACGTTTTCCGTTGCCACGCGGTCGAGTAGTTTGGGGATATGGAGGTCTTCGGGGCCGATTGCGTCGAGTGCCGACAGCGTTCCCCCCAGCACATGGTAGCGTCCTTTGAAGATGCCCGCACGCTCCATCGCCCAAAGATCCGACACTTCTTCAACGACGCAGATTTCGCCATTTGCCCGGGTCTCATCGGCGCAAATTGCGCACAGGTCGCTGGTGCCGATATTGCCGCAGTTCAGGCAGGGGCGCGCGTTCTCGGCCACGTTTCTAAGCGCATCGACCAGAGGCACCATCAGGGGCCCGCGTTTCTTGATCAGGTGAAGCACTGCACGCCGGGCGGACCGGGGCCAAGCCCCGGCAGTCGCGCCATCAGGTCGATGAGCGCCTCGATATCGCGGGTATCGTCGGACAAGGCTTTAGAACGGCAGCTTCATATCCGCCGGCAGGCCCATTTCCGAGGTCAGCTTTTGGACCTCTTCCTGACTGCGCTCGGACGCCTTCATTTGCGCGTCCTTGATCGCCGCAAGGATCAGGTCTTCGGCGACCTCTTTGTCGTCCGAGTTGAAGATCGACGGATCGATATCCAGCGCGGTCAATTCGCCCTTGGCGGTCGATGTCGCCTTGACCAACCCCGCGCCGCTTTCACCGACGACCGTGATCGTGTGCAGGTTCTCCTGCAATTCGGCCATCTTGCTTTGCATCTCTTGCGCCTTGGCCATCATCTTGCCCATGTCGCCAAGACCGCCCAAACCTTTGAACATCTGTGTTTCTCCTAGCTGTCCTCGAAAGGATCCCATTCGTCTTCTACTTCGGGCAGCGCGTCGGTTGCCGCATCTGCCGCCAAATCCTTGCCGGTGCGAATATCCGCGATCCGGGCTTGGGGGAAGGTGTCGAAAACGGCGGCGACAAGTGGATGGGCGCGCACGGCCTTCTCCAGCTTTTGGTGTTCCGCGTTTCGTGCCTCTTCGATGGTTGGGGCGCCGCCGTCGGCCACGACCGACACGCCCCAACGCGCACCAGTCCACGTATCGAGGCTGCGTTTGAGCCGTTGGGCAAGATCCGCGGGCGCTTTGGGGCCGGGGGCATATTCGATCTGGCCGGGGGCATAGCTGACCAGGCGAACACCACCTTCGACGTCCACAAGCAGCCGAACGTCACGATTGGCGCGGATCAGGGTCAGAACCTGATCAAAGCTCTGGTAACGCGCCAGATTTTCCGAATGTGCCACGACCGCGGGGGCGGCTTGTGCCGTCGGTCCGCCCGAACGCGGCGCGTCTGGCGGCGGGGCAGAGGCCATCGGTGCGCTGGAAGCGGGCGTTTGTGGCGCAGCGCGTCCGCCACCATTTGGCGGTGGGCCGGGTGGCGGTGTCATGTCTGCGAGCTTGCGCACAAGCTCTTCGGGTGAGGGAAGCTCGGCCACATGGGTCAGCCGGATAACCGCCATTTCCGCAGCCATCATCGCATTGGGCGACAGGCGAACCTCATCGAGCGCCACGAGCAGCATCTGCCACATCCGGGTCAACGCGCGCATCGGCAGAGCCTCGGCCATTGTCGTGCCACGCGCCCGTTCTTCGGGCGAAACCGTTGGGTCGTCTGCGGCCTCGGGCGTGATCTTGATGACGCTGACCCAATGGGTGACTTCGGCCAGATCGCGCAGAACGGCAAGCGGATCAGCCCCGTCAGCGTATTGGCTTGAAAGCTCGGCCAAGGCCGCCGCCGTGTCCCCGCGCAGGATCATGTCAAAAAGATCGAGGATACGCCCGCGGTCGGCCAGCCCGAGCATCGCGCGCACCTGATCGGCCGTCGTCTCGCCTGCGCCGTGCGACAACGCTTGATCGAGCAGACTGACCGCATCGCGAACCGAACCTTCGGCGGCACGCGTGATCAGTCCAAGCGCGGCCTCGTCAATCTGGCCGCCTTCCTTTTCGGCGATGCCTGCAAGGTGGGCGATCATCACCTCGGGTTCGATCCGGCGCAAATCAAAGCGCTGACATCGTGACAAGACGGTCACGGGAACCTTTCGGATCTCGGTGGTGGCGAAGATGAATTTCACATGCTCTGGCGGTTCTTCCAGCGTCTTGAGCAGCGCGTTAAAGGCGCTGGTCGACAGCATGTGCACTTCGTCGATGACAAACACCTTGTAGCGCGCCTTGGCCGGTGCGTAGGCGACGGTTTCGATGATCACATCGCGGACGTTCTGCACGCCGGTGTTCGAGGCGGCGTCGATCTCCATGACGTCGACGTGATTGCCTTGGGCGATCTCGACACAGTTCGCGCAGACGCCGCATGGCTCGGTCGTGGGGCCACCGGTTCCATCGGGGCCGATGCAGTTCATCCCTTTGGCCATGATCCGGGCGGTGGTGGTTTTTCCCGTGCCGCGAATGCCTGTCAGGATAAAGGCTTGTGCGATGCGGCCCGTATCAAACGCCGCGCGCAAGGTGCGCACCATGGCGTCCTGTCCAATGAGATCGTCAAAGGAGGCGGGACGGTATTTCCGGGCGAGGACCTGATACTGAGTGGTGCCGTCGTCCTGCATGTGTTCCCCAAAGGCCGCTTGAACCCCAAACCTATCTATCGCGCACGCGGATGAAAAGGTTGCCGGGGCGATTTTGCCGCTCTAATCTGCGTCTGCCGTCCGAGGCGGCATCCGGGTCCGCGGAAAGCTGTATCAGCACCTCACCAGAAGAACCGAACGTCCAGGTTTTTTCTCATGCCCGATCAGCGGACCACCGGGCCAGATGTGAGGAAAACCATGACCCAAACCCTCGATTTTTTGCGCCGTCAGGCGAAGACCCTAAAACGCGCATTTGCGGCAGACGACCCGGATGCGCGGGCGCGTGCGACGGCCGCCCTGGGCTCCGTCGACAAACTGCGCCACACAACCGCGCTTCACGTCATTGCGCGGGAGGAGGGCTATGACAGTTGGCCAAGCTGAAATTCGCGACCGAGGCCGCAAAGATGGACCGCGACGCGCGGGCGGAGCGGCTGAAAATAGCGCTTTATCTGGGACAGACCTGGATCGTTGAGATGCTGCTCGACGCCGATCCAGAGTTGGTCGGCCACAATCTTGGTCTTGCCTGCGCTCTGGGCGATGTCCCCGCCGTGTCCGCGGCGGTGCAGGCCGACCCGGAGGCCGCAACACGGATTGTCGGTATCCGGTCGCCCCTCTTGCACGCGGCCTTCTCAAAGTATCACGGATCAAGCGCGCAGGCGGCGGCGGACATCCTCGAAGTGGTTGGGCTGCTGGTTGCAGCGGGCGCAGATGTCAACGACAGCTATCCCGCTGAACCGGGCAGCGAACATAGGCTTTCGGCGCTTTATGGCGCGCTGGGCCATGCGGGGAACCTCGGTTTGGCCGAATGGCTGCTCGACCACGGCGCGTCGCCCGATGAGAACGAATCGCTCTATCACGCGACCGAGCTTGGGCACCTGGATGGTGTGCGTCTGTTGATGAAGCACAGGGTGACGACCACCGGCACGAACGCCCTGCCGCGCATGCTGGATTTCGACAGTTTGGAAGGCGTCGGTTTGCTGCTGGACTATGGCGCCGATCCGAATGAAGCGGTCACCGGTCATCCCAGCGGGCAACCGGTCGATACGATTCCGGCGTTGCATCAGGCCGCGCGGCGGGGTCGGTCGGGTGCGTTTGCCGATTTGCTGTTGGAGCATGGGGCGGATGCGACGGCGATTTGGGAGGGTCACACGGCGTATGCGCTCGTGCGTATCTATGGAAACGTTGATTTTGCGCGCGCTGGAAGATGCCGGGCACGCCACCACGCTGTCCCCGATTGAGGCTGCTTTGGCCGATTGTGCCGATGGCGCTCGCGGCGTCCGGTTGGACTCAGCACAGTTGGATAACGAACAAGCGCGCATCCTGACACGCCTGATTCTGTGGGAGGATCACCTGGACCACGCCAAGGCATTGGTTTCGGCCGGAATCGATCCAAACGTGACTGAGGAAATGGGGATGCCGCCCGTGCATCTGGCGGGGTGGGCAGGGTTGCCGGAACAGACAAATTGGCTTTTGTCGCTCGCCCTCAACCTACTTATGATGTCGCCGATTACGACTTTCCGGTGCTGATGTAGCCGAGTTGCTCGGCCAAACCAGGGTTGCGCCCTTAGTCCTTACAGAATGATTTTTCTTTGATCTGATCAGCCCGAATTCTTGGGCTTCAACCCTAGCTGCTCGGCCAAAACTGGATCTCGCCCAATCATCCGGCGGATGCTTCCGCTTGAAAGGTCGAGTCCGCCGCTACTTTTCGAGCCCGCTTGATCTACCACATAGACGTGTTCGTCCGAACCGCCACTCTTGATGTCGGCAGACATGCCGGATCGCTTTTGTCGAACTGCTAGAACCACGATCAAGGTGATCACGGCAGTAAACACTGCCACGAATATTTCATCCATTGTCGCCTCCTTGCTCGTTTGTTGTGCTTCTTTCGGATCGACCCATATCACAGTGGCCCCAAATCGCGAAACCCCACCGTCTGACAGTCTGAAATCGAACTTTGGACCCGGATCTGAGCCACGTGAACGACTATGGCGGCGACCTGATCGGGACGATCATCCACGGGTCTGAGAACCGTATCGACACTGATAAGCGAGATCATGTGGCGTGTCTAAAGCTCGCGCTGGACGCGGGCGCACCGCTGCGCCGGTCCGATCTTCAAGGCGCGATGGATGAAGAGGTCGTCGGATTCTTGACCGAATGGGCCGAGGCCCATCCCGATCGAATTATCGACGCATAGCCAAAATACGGGGCTGAGGTGAGAGGCTGGACAACGACCCAAGCGGGGCTCGTTACGGCTGCTTCCTTCCGGACCTGACCGGGTTGGCGAGGCGCTCGCCCGCGCCAACCTCTCACCGCGCGATATAGAGACTCATGGCGCCCCCTGCAAGGCGTCTCGCGCCTAGTGTTCGGGGCGTTCGGCCCAGCCCGCGAATGTCCGTTCCAGGAAAACCACCACGTAATAGAGCGCGATCCCCAACGCCGCGAGCGCCAGTAGGACGGCGAACATCAGCGGGAAATCGGCGTTTGTTTTGCCGCTGTCGAACAGCGCGCCAAGGCCGCGACCATGTGGGCTGACGATCTCCATCAGGTTGGTGCCGATAAAGGCCAGCGTGACCGAGACCTTTAGGGCCCCAAAGAACTCCGGCAGGGTCTTGGGTAACGCGATCTTCCAGAAGATCGTGAGGTTCGACGCGCCGAGCGATCTCAGGATGTCGCGGTATTCCGGTTCCAGTGTGGACAGGCCGATCGAGACGGAGACCGCGATCGGAAAGAACGAGATCATGAACGCAATCAGGATCGTGTTCAGGTCGTGTTGCCCCACGAACATCAGCGCGATGATCGGGACGACCGTGGCCTTGGGAATGGCGTTGAAGCCTACAAGCAAGGGGTAAAGAGCCTCGCGCATCGTGCGCGAAAAGCCCATCACCATCCCCAAAAGAATACCTACGATCACGGCGAGGCCGAGACCCACGACCGTGCGCCAGAGCGTTTCCCAGCCCTGGATCAGAAACAACTCACGGTATTGCCAGAAGGCAGGCCAAAGATCGGATGGCGAGGCCATTTTGTAGTTGGGCCAGCCATTGGCCCAGACCAGAAGCTCCCAAAGTATCAGAAAAATCACGATTGCTGCGAGCGGGACGCCGATTTTTCGTATCATGCCGCAACCCGCCCCTGTGCAATTTCGATCTGGTGGCGCAGCACGTTCAGCATCTCAGCCGCTTCTGGCGTGTAGAGGTGATCGATTGTGCGGGCCCCTTCAAAGGCTACTGGCAAGCGGTATTGGGTCGTGGCCGGGCGACCGGACAAAACGACCACTTCATCGGCCAGGAAAATCGACTCGCGCAGATCATGGGTGATCAGAACGCCGGTGAACGGCTCCTTGGCTTTGAGCGCGTGCATTGTTTGCCAGAGGTCCTCGCGCGTGAAAGCATCGAGCGCGCCGAACGGCTCATCCAGGATCAACACGTCGGGCTTGTGCACGAGCGCCCGGCAGAGCGATGCCCTCTGACGCATGCCGCCCGACAGTTCCGAGGGGCGTTTGCTCTCGAACCCCTCAAGCCCCACAAGCGCCAACAGCTCTTCCGCGCGCGCTTCATTTTCCTTGCGGCTCAGCTTGGTCGGCACAATTTCAAGCGGCAGGATCACGTTGTCGAGGATCGACCGCCACTCCAAAAGGACGGGGTTCTGAAACGCCATACCGACGGTTGAGCGTGGCGACGTCACGCGTGCGCCATGGAGCCAGACCTCGCCCTCATTGGGTTTCATCAATCCCGCGATCAGCCGCGTCAGCGTGGACTTTCCGCAGCCCGATGGGCCGACAACGGCGACAAACCCGCCTTCTTTGACCGAAACATTGAGATCATCCAGGACCGGTAACGGGCCGGATTTGGTCTTGTAGGCATGGGTCACGCCCTTGATATCGATCAGAGCTTCGCTGCTCATGCGCGCCTGCCTGTCTTCTTTGTTTTGAAAATACTCTCGCCGAAGGCGGTCGCGGGCGCATCAAGCGCCCGCGACATCTGGATCACTTCAACATGAACCCGCCGTCAGGCAGGTACGCGTCGGTGAAATAGGCGGCCGGGTCAGGCGTCCCGACAAACTCATAGGTTTCGCCCAACTGCTCGATGGCGCGCTCAAAGCGGGCGCTGTCAATCGCACCCATGCCGTTCGCGGTGGTAAAGTCGGTCACCACATTGGCGTCGATCGCCAGTTGCAGACGGCGCTGTTCCAGCGCGGCGTCGGCGGCTGGGTTGCGCTCGATCAAGCTTGAGATGGCGGTCTCTGGATCGGCAATCGCGTCCTTCCAGCCCATCGCAACCGCCGTCAGGAAGCCGCTGACCAGTTCAGGATTTGCTTCCGCAAAGTCGGTATTGGCGATGATGGCGTTGCCATAAAGCTCAAGCCCGTGATCCGCCATCAGAATGGTCGAGATGTCGTCCTCTGGCACGCCAAGGCGCACGAGGTTCAGATAGGACGAAAAGGAAAACCCGGTGATCGCGTCGACTTTACCTTCGGCGAGCATCGGCTCGCGCGTTGGAAAGCCGACGGGCTCAACGGTGATGTTTGCCACGTCGATGCTGTTGGCGGTTGCGAATGCCGGGAACTGGGCCCATGCCCCATCTGGCGGCGGCGCACCAAGGATCTTGCCCTCAAGATCGCCGGGGCCGGAGACGCCAAGGCTCTTGCGACCCACGACGGCGAATGGCGGCTTGTCATAGACCATCATCACCGCGGTCACGGGCGCGCCGGGGTTCTGGTCAAGGAATTTGATCAACGAGTTGATATCGGCAAACCCCATTGGGAATGCGCCGGTGGCGACTTTCGGAATTGCGTCGAGTGACCCCTGACCGGCCTGAATTTCAACGCTCAACCCGGCTTCAGCAAAGTGTCCGTTGTCGATGGCGGCAAAGTAAGGGGCCGACGGCCCTTCAAATTTCCAGTCGAGCGCGAATGGCACTTCGGTCTGGGCGTGCGCGGCAACGGCCATGACGGCCCCGGCGCAGGTGGCGATGATACGATGAAACATGAAATCCCTCCTCAGGCGGTATCGCGAGCGTGCAGATCAGGCGGAGGTCTTCCCCGAGAGTCAAAGCCCCACGCCCAATAATTGAGCGTGAGGCTAACAGCGCCTAAGTTTTAGGCAAGTTTTTTCGCCGCTGCGTGGCGAAACAGCGGTCAAAGCTGAATGCGGAACCTTGCAGAGCCGTCCGGGCCGTCACCCGCCGGTTCGATTGTCAGACCATCCAGATCGTCGACATATCCTGCCGCAGCCGGTCCGGTATCAAACAAAACGCTCGTGCCGGGCAGCGGTGCAAAGCGCCAGTTGCTGTCAGCCTTGGGACTGATGGTGCCTTGTTCAACAATGTAGCGCACGATGACATCGCGGTTTGTATCAGGCGCTTCGAGGATGATCGTGTCGCCCTTGGCACCGGGGAAAGATCCGCCACCGGAGGCACGGTAGTTGTTGGTGGCGATGACGAATTCCATGTCATCGGTCACCGGCGCGCCGTCAAAGGTCAGGTTCTTGATCCGGCTGGCCCCGGCATCGGCCAGTTCGCCCTTGGGCGCGAACTTGGATGGTTGGCTGAGGTCAATCTCATAACTCACGCCGTCAATCACGTCGAAGTTGTAGCTTGGGAATTCGGGGTTCAGCAGAACCTGATCGGCCTCACCGGCATTGACCTGATTGAACATGCCCGCCGACCGCTCAAGCCAGTCGCGCAGCTCGGCGCCTGAGACTTTTACAGCGCGCACGGTGTTTGGATAGAGGTACAGGTCCGCCACGTTTTTGATCGCAACATCGCCGGCTGGAACGTCCGTGAAGTATTCCGGACCACCCCGACCGCCTGCTTTGAACGGCGCGGCAGCGGAAAGAACGGGAAGCCCCGCATATTCTGTGCCTTTCAGCATCTCGCCCACATACCATTTCTGGGCGATGGACACGATCTGAACCGATGGCTCATCCGCAACCAGCGCGAAATAGCTGTGAAGCGGCGCGTCGGTTTTGCCAACGGCGCGGCGGACATATGCGAGCGTTTCCTCATGATCGGTCGCCACGGCGGCAAGGACATCGGGATCGCTTTCGACCAGCGCCGTGACCGAGCGGTCCTCGTTCCGCTTGCTGATCGGGCGCGTCGTCGCTTCATGCCCCAGCACCCGCCATGCGTTGCCGTTGCGTTCAAGCATCAGATCGATCACGCCCAGATGCGACCCCCAAAACCCGCCCATCACGGCAGGTTTGTCGTGGATCGTGCCCGCGTCGGCATCGACCGCTGCAAAATCGGCATAGCTCGGCGAGGGGAACACAAGGTGGCTGTGCCCGGTGACCAGCGCATCGATTCCGTCAAGCTGTGCCAGTGGCACGCTGGCGTTTTCCATGCCATCGGTTCGGTCGGCGGAGCCAATCCCGGAATGGCTGAGCGCGAGGATGATATCGGCCCCTTCTTCGCGCATCTGTGGGACATACGCCTCGGCCGTTGCAACGATATCGCGCGCGGTGACATTTCCTTCGAGATGGCGGCGGTCCCAGTTCATGATCTGCGGTGGGACGAAGCCGATGATCCCGACCTTGATCGGATGCGTCTCTCCCGCGCCGTCGGTGATCATGCGATCGAGGATCACATAAGGTTTCACCAGCGTCTTATCGCCGGTCGGCGACGCGCCTTCTTCCAACACGACGTTGGCCGACACCACGGGGAAGTTTGCGCCCGCAAGCGATTTCATCAGGAAATCGAGCCCATAGTTGAATTCGTGGTTGCCGAGCGTTGATGCATCGAAGCCAACCGCGTTCATGGCGGTGATGACGGGGTGCATGTCGCCGTCTTTCATGCCGCGCTCATAGGCGATGTAGTCGCCCATTGGGTTGCCCTGAAGGAAGTCGCCATTGTCGACGAGGATGGCGTTCGTGGCTTCGGACCTGATGTCAGCGATGTGGGCGGCCGTACGTGCAAGGCCGACAGTGTCGATCTCACGGTCGGAATAATAGTCGTAGGGAAAGATATGAACGTGGAGGTCAGTTGTCTCCATGATCCGCAAATGCGCCGTCCCGGCACTTGCCTTTGCGGAAAATGGGTGCAGAACGACAAAAGTGGCCGATGCAGCCGTCGTGGTCAGGAAGGCGCGGCGGCTCATTGGCGGAAATTGATTTGTGGGCATGGCAGTCTCCAGATCGCAATGCTGAATGAATAAGCAGGCCGGATGACTACGATATGACGCCGGGAAAACATCTGTGTAGAGATGACGCGTCGGATGCAATAGTCAATCTGGAGTTGAAAGGAAGTGCCCAGTGAAGATAGCTGAGCAGGTTACGTTCGGGACGAGCGGATTGGATCGTGCCGCGCCTCTGCGGGCCAATTGGCGCGCGGCGAAAGAGCCCGCGAAGGCTTTGGTTTTCTGGCGTGGCAAAGTCCTTTTTGATACAGTCGCGGATCGTGCAACGCTCTTGACCCCAGACCATCCGATCTTTGCGGATGCCACGGAAGAGCCAATGTTCATCGGTCTGAGCGATGGCGTCGCCGTCTTGGCCCGCGACATCTCTGCTTGGGAACCCGAAGAGGCAGCAGATACCGTCGGTGTGTTTTCACGATCCTTCGGAGCAATGGCACCCAACGGTTGATGGGGCGCACCGTTTTGTTGAGCTTCGCGGCGCGATGATGCGGCTGACGCCGCGCGATGCTGAACTGACGGCAACGGCCCGGTCGCTTTTGGAATGGCACCGGATTCACCGGTTTTGCGCCAATTGCGGCGCGCCAAGTGACGTGGCCCAAGCGGGATGGCAGCGCAACTGTCCGTCCTGCGGGCGACATCACTTTCCTCGGGTTGATCCGGTAGTTATTATGTTAATAACAAACGGTAATTCCGTATTGATGGGGCGCTCTCCCGGCTGGCCAGAAGGGATGTATTCGCTCCTTGCCGGGTTCATCGAACCGGGTGAGACGGTCGAGGCGGCGGTACGGCGTGAAACTTTTGAAGAGGCGGGCGTCATGGTGGGCGAGGTGGACTATCTCTCCTCACAACCCTGGCCCTTTCCGGCGTCGCTGATGTTTGGGTGCCGCGGGCGTGCAACGAGCCGCGAAATCAAGATCGATCCAGCCGAGATCGAAGATGCGGAATGGGTGACGCGCGAGCGCATGATGGATACGTTTGCGGGTCTTGTGCCGGAACGAAAACCCGCGCGGCGGGGTGCGATTGCGCATTTCCTGCTTCAGGCTTGGCTGGCCGACCGGCTGGAATGACGTAATGGGCGGCAGCGGGAAGGAATGGGTATGAAGTTTTCCTACAACAAAGACGTTGATCTGCCGATTGATCGCGTTTTTGCCGGACTTTCGGATTTTGACTATTACGAGCGTCAGATCTTGCGGCGCGGCGTCAAGCTTGAGCGGTTGGATGACGGGCAAGCGGCCGGTATGGGCGTCAAGTGGCGGGCCAAGGCGGATTTTCGTGGGCGCGCCAAGACACTGGTGTCAGAAGTGACAGCATTTCATCCGGGCGAAGGTTTTGAGATTACCACCGATGCGGGTGGCGTTACGGCGTTCACGTCGATCGACCTCACTCAGTTGGCGGTCGAGAGGACGCGGATCACGGTTGGGTTGGATTTGCGGCCCGAGTCGCTGTCGGGGCGGCTGTTCATCCAGTCGCTCAAGTTTGCCAAAGGCAACTTGACGAACCGCTTTAAGAAACGGATCGATACGCTGGCGGCGGACCTTGTAACGCGAAATGCGCAGACCTAGCGCGAATGATCGGTTGGGTAGACGCCGAGGATTTTCAGCTCGGTGGTAAAGAACTCAAGCTCTTCCAAGGCCAGTTGCACGCCACGATCGTCGGGGTGGCCTTCGATATCGGCGTAGAATTGCGTGGCTGAGAATTTGCCATCCACCATATAGCTTTCCAGCTTGGTCATGTTGACGCCGTTCGTCGCGAATCCGCCCATCGCTTTGTAAAGTGCTGCGGGGATGTTGCGAACGCGAAACACGAATGAGGTCAGCATCTGGTTGCCGCGACGCGAATAGTCCGGTTCGGGCGCCATGATAAGGAAGCGCGTGGTGTTCGTGTCGTGATCCTCGATGTGCCGAGCGAGCACGTTGAGCCCATAGATATCTGCCGCCAATTCCGAGGCGAGTGCGGCAACACCCTTGTCCGTCTGTTCGGACACTTCACGTGCCGCCCGGGCGTTGTCGGGGCTCACTTTCCCTTCGATCCCATGCTTACGTAGGAATTCACCGCATTGCGGCAGCAGCACCAGATGCGAATGCGCCTCGCGGATATCAGACAGTTCCGCACCCTCAATGCCGAGCAAGTTGATGTGAACCCGCACGAAAGCTTCGCCGATGATGTGCAGTCCGCTATCGGGAAGGAGGCGGTGGATGTCTGCCACGCGGCCATACGTGGTGTTCTCGACCGGCAGCATGGCAAGGTCGGCACCGCCAGATTTCACCGTCTCGACCA